>Ga0163210_1001329_pt1 | contig 10798 bp, 10 predicted proteins | sample Kivu_220m_FD_113536 | JGI IMG/M metagenome (GOLD analysis project Ga0163210, IMG submission 113536) | Freshwater microbial communities from Lake Kivu, Western Province, Rwanda to study Microbial Dark Matter (Phase II) - Kivu_220m | ecosystem: Environmental > Aquatic > Freshwater > Lake ... | reverse complement strand
GCGTGTACGGCTTGAAGACTACATTCCCTTTTTTCATGCCCCTATTGAATCACATTTCCCCACTTTCGCGAAGGGGGCTGCCCCTACTTTTGGGACAGCCCCTACCCCAAATTTATTTCTTCTCAAAACACCTGTCCCGTTTTTTGCATTTCGGCCAGAAATTTCTCTCGGTTCGCGGAACGGGCCGTCTTGCCGCTGGAAGTCTTGACCAGCCAGTGCTTGCCGACGATGTGTACGTAACGCAGCGTCACCGCCGAACCGCGCGTCACCACATGGCGGATCTGGTCAGCGATGCGCTGGCGTTCGTCAGCCTCCTCCTCGTCCACTTCCGCCACCATAACGACATCTTCCGTGCCGGTGGTCTCGTTGAAGACGCCAAAGGCCACCACACGCCCCGGGTGTACTCCCGGAACGTCCATCGCCAACTGCTCCAGATCCTGCGGATATATGTTCTTGCCACCAACGATGATCAGGTCTTTTTTGCGGCCAGTCACGTAGACCTCACCCTCAGCGAGGTAACCAAAATCGCCGGTGAGATACCAGCCATCCAGGAAAGCCTTTTTCGTGGAATCGGGGCGGTGATAGTATTCGGTCAGCATACAATCGCTTTTCAGCGCGATCTCACCGATGTGCCGTTCGGGCACATCCTTGCCATGACCATCCACAGCACGGACGGCCACATTGCGGATCGGCCTGCCGGCCGAGAGCATTTTGATGGTCGCCTTACCACTGACCGGAGGCCGCGCGAGGCGATCTATCTGCAAACTGTCGCGGTCTACCTCATCTACCACAACCCGACCGTCAACCCCGCCCTGGGTAACGGCGAAAACGTTCTCAGCCATGGCGTAGCACGTAGTCAAGGTTTCGTAGCGCAGGCCAAAGGTCCGGAAACGTTCGTAAAAGGCCTGGTGACTCTCCCAGCGCATCGGCTCGGAACAGTTGCTGATAGCGCGCCAGGATGACAGGTTCACGCCTTCCAGGTCACGGTCACGGATCTTCTGAGCGCAAAAGTTATAAGCGAAGTTCGGCAGCCAGGAAAGCGTCCCCTTGTAACGCGAAACGGCTTGCAGCAAACGGTAGGGGGCGCGCACCCAATCGAAAGGTGATATCAATACGAGGGGATAACCGAGCAAGATCGGCATGAGGTAACAAGCGATCAGGCCCATGTCGTGATAGAGCGGCAGCCAGGAGACGAAAATATCATCCTCTCGCATGTGCAAAGCGAGACGGTAGCTTTCCAGTTGGTTGAAGACCGCCTGGTGGGAAAGCGCCACCCCTTTTTGGAGACCGGTCGTGCCAGAGGAGTGCTGCAGCAAGGCAATATCTTCCGGCTTGCGTTTCAAGCCGCCCAGGACAAGAAAATCCGGCTCACAGGGTGTCTCGACTTGGTTAGAGATGATAACGCTGCGAACCGAGTCGCCAGGTTTCAAAGCGGCGCGCACCTCCGGCTCGAAGTCCGGGTAAGTGACGATGGCAGAGGGTTGGGTCACAGAAACCAGGGAGGCCAGGTCGGCGCGGTAACGCTCCGGCAGCAGCTTTTCCGTCAAAAAGGGCATAATCGCCGGGATGGCTCCGTGCAAGACCGCGCCGAAATAGGCATAGAGCAAGTCAACGCCGTGCTGGAGGATCAAGACGATCACCTCGCCGGGTCGAATGCCCTGGCCGGCGTAGGTTCGCGCGTAGCCCGCAGAACCCTGGATCAATTGCCGGTAACTCAGTGGAAAATCTGGCTGCCCAGAATGGAGAAGGTAAACCGCTACTACGTCCGGTTTTTGCTCGCAGTGGTCTTTCAGCAGATCTGAGAAAGTTGGCATTTCGGTTCAGGAACGACGCGCCTGGATCAAGGCTGCAAGTTGATCCAGGGTATCAAAGGTCTGGGCATTCAGCTCGGAATCGTCAATGCGGACGCCAAAAGTGTCTTCGACGAAAAGGGCCAAATCCACGAGGTTGAACGAGTCGATCAATCCACTGGAGATCAGCGATTCGTCTGGTTTCAAGGCGCGCTTGGGCTGCTTGATAATCTGTGTTTTTATGTAGTCTTCCAAAGGAGCAATGATATCGTCGCTCACAAGATTCTCCTTACATCGAATTTATTCTACTGCCCACCAATCACGCCGCGCCAGACAGCATCTAAGGCCTGCAAGGCGGTGAGATTTCGTAACGGCCAGGCATATTCCATAATCCTCGGATTACTAAAATCGTTCCATGAGTAGGTGAGATGCTCATTATCTGCCTGAAGGCCATGATCCGGCAAAGGCTGTATCGCCAGCCAGAAATTCCACAGTGGGATATTATATTCATCCGCCAAATGAACAATGATAGCGTTTATGCTGTAATCGCCTTCCAGATTATCACCCTTGGTTGCCAAGATGGGCACAACCTTGCTATCCAACAGCTGCTGGATAATTGCGCGCAAGCCGGCTTCAAAGATGTCGGATTCGAAAGCCTGGTTTGTTCCCAATGACACGAAAGCGAAGGAAGGGTTGTTCAAGCGAAGCTCACACGTCAAAGGGGTCTCGCCCGGAGCACAAACAGCCAGACGGGCCTGGGAGGGATCGAGAATGATATTCGTATTGAAACCGCTTCCAGCAGCCATGCTCTGCCGCCTGAACGAACCGGCAAATTGCTTGATCACGGCATCCAGATACGTATATGGCCCTAAATCATAGAAATATAGTTGAGATCCGAAGTCAAAGCTGGTCAAGAACCAGGCCGAGGAGACCTCACCATCGCCAATTTTCGAAAAGGCGTTCGGGTTATGTCGAGCCTCAAGCCCCTGGCGATAAAGGTCAATCATTTGAGCGCTGACAGTTGGGATCACTGGTCGGCTTTGCCAGGCTTGCTCTGGAGAGGTCGGAGTAACTGCTATGGTCGCCACTGGCGGCGGCCCAGGAGTCGGTGTGACAGGTGGGGTTACAGCAACGGTGGGGATTACCACCGAGGGCAGCGTGGGCGTGGCGGGAGGCAAAACTGCAACCTGCGTGCCGGTGAGACCGCGCCAGACAGAATCAACAGCCTGCAAAGCAGTCAGGTTTCGCCAGGGCCAGGCAAACTGCATACGCTTCGGATCGTCAAAAAAATTACGAGCGAACGTCAGGTGAAAACCGTCCCCATAGAGTCCATGATCGGGGAGCGGCTGCACCGCAGCCCAGAAATTCCACATGGGGATTTCGTAGTCATAGGCCACCCGTGCAATGGCCGCATTAATACTGTTATCGCCCTCCAAGTTGTCAGCCTTGGTCGCAAGGATAGGGACTACATTCTGTGCAAGCACGTTCTCGACCAACTGACGCATATACAACTCATAAATCTTTGCTGGCTGCTCACCCCACCATGTCTCCATGCTGATGATGGCGATACTGGGCCTATGGATGCGAAATTCACATGCCAGCGGAGTCTCACCCGCCTGGCATTGGTTAGGATCCGCCCAAATCGGTGAAAGCACTGAGGCAATATTCATTCCGGGGCCTACCGCCAGACTGACGCGCGACCAAGAACCAGAAAAATAGGCAATCGTATTCTGAAGGTAAGCGTATTGTTCGCCCAGGCTGTAGTCGCCAGACGAATCGAACGTGGATAGGAAATATGAGGCCACATTTTGGCAATCGCCAATTTTAGAGAAATGCGCGGGGTTATTGCCCTCTGCGATTCCTCGCTGATATACTTCGATCATGCGAGGCGAGACGGTCGGCACCACCGGCCATTCCTGCCAGCGTTCGGGAGGCAGGCGCGTATCAACCGTGGCAATTGCAACCGGTTCGGGCGTTTCGGCAGGCGGAACCGGCGTCGCTGGCTGTGTCTCCGCCGGGATGATAAGGATTGTCGGTGAGACTGTCGGTGTGGATGGCGCGACCAGCGTCAGCGTTGAAGAGGCAGAACAAGCGGCTAGCAGGATAAAGGTCGAGAAAAGCATCGCCAATAAAATAAACCGGACAAATTTCATAGTGTACCTGATCGCTAAGGATGTGTCATCGCCGCCTGCCAGATAAAATCGAGGGTCTGCAGTGCGGTCAAATTTCGCCAAGGCCAGGCGGCCTGCATCCGAACGGGATCGTCGAAATGATTGGAAGCCCAGGTCAAGTGAATGCCGTCTCCTTGCAAGCCATGGTCAGGCAGGGGCTGGACAGCCAGCCAAAAATTCCATAACGGGAGATCGTATTCGTCCGCCAAGTGAGCAATAGTGGCGTTAATAGAATGATCGCCTTCGAGATTGTCAGCTTTGGTCGCCAAGATGGGAACAACGCCCTGTTTGATCAAATAATCTAGGATCTGGCGCGCATCGGCTTCGAAAACTTCCTGATGGTTAACGTCATTCGTACCCAGCAGTATAAAGGCAAATGCGGGCTTGTGCAAGCGGACTTCGCAGGCTAACGGGGTTTCGTTCTTTTGACACTGGGTTGGGTCGGACCAGAGAGGAGTTAGAACGGACGCGGCTGTGAAACCACGTCGCACAGCAATGCTCTGACGGCTGAATGAGCCATGAAACGCGTCAATCACATCTTGAAGATTGCCATAGTCGCCCAGTGAATAGTATTGTGGGCCGCGGTCGAAATCGCCTAAAAACCAGGTTGGTGTGGCATCGCAGTCACCGACATTGGAAAAAGCGTTGGGGTTGTTGCCTAATTCCTGGCCATGACGATAGATTTCACGCACACGTTGACTTATTTCCGTCGGCACGACCGGCAGGTTTTGCCAGCTAACCAGGGCGAGGCCATCTGTTGGAGAGGGGAAAACAGTTGGACTGGGCAATACAGAGGACGAGTTCGCAGTTGGGATGGGGATAGCTACCGCAGTAGGAAGCGGGGCTGGACCCTGAGCCTGCGTCGGCGATACAAGCGCTGTCTTGCCCTGACACGCTACCAATAAACCGCAAACCAGTAACACAACCAGTAAAAGTGGAAGGGATCTCACTTGCTACAGGCCTCTAGCTGAATAGCCTCACTGAGACGCGCTGCAAAAAGGGCTTCGCCAGCAGGCGTCATGTGGATAGCGCTATTCGTAAACTCCGTAGCTGGGATGATATTCCATAGATCGAGATACTTCCAACCGAACTGCTGGCTTTGCTCGGTCATCGTCTGGCGATATTGATCGTAGGCCCAGTGTGGGTAAAAGAAATTATATCGGAGGTCGCTATTTTTTCCAGTGCTGATCAGCATTGGCTCATTGACGATCAGGACCGGCGTTTCGCCAGCGGCACGAATGCCGGCCTCGATCACATCGAAGGCGAGGTTGGATTCATCCAATTCTGGAGGCTGTTGATCGTGAAAACTCACATCCGCATCGAAATCCGTTTGGGCGCGTAGATAATCCGCCGGGTAGACCTGATCCACCCCGGTGGCCGCCCACAGAACGCCGTACATTTGCAAGCGCGCCAGGTCGGCCAGCCCACGCCGTTGGCCGATGATCGTGTCATCCCAGAAAGTAGGCCTCTGCAAAAGCGGGTCATTCACATCGAAGGGAAGATTGTAGGTTTGGATCAAGGCCTGGACGCGCGATGCGTTGTGGGAGACAATCGGCGAGGATAGTTGCTTATCAGTGGGAAAAGCTTCCAGGGTCAGCGGCCAGACTACCAGGTCTGGCTGGTAGCGCATGGTCTCAGCGAGAATCAACAAGTCTTTGGTCAGGGATATGGTGGGATAACCGAGGTTATAGACGCGGACTTTGCGCCCGTCACAGACGGTTAGATGCGCCGCATTGAGAAGCCCCGAAAGTGTCTCTTCTGGCCGGAGTAGCGTCCCCCAGACAGAGGAATCTCCGATCAGAACGACCCGATATTCGTCAGCCGGCTTCGACCCAAAGGCAATCTCATGCGAGGCGAACATGGCATCCAGGTTGAAAAGACTCAGGTTGTACGCTTGCGCCGGGTTCTCTCCAAAAGGAAAACGCTGTCGCCCAGGAAACAGGTGATTGTAAGCAGAAATCTTGCCCAGCGCTGCCGGATTCCAGGCCGCAAAGAGCAGGTTGAGCACAGCAAATAAGAAAAGCGCTTTCAAGAGAACGTTTCGGAAAAACCGCCAATCCATACTTAAATCCTAATTACCCGGATCGTTAGCTGTCTTCAACTCTCGCCAGATGGCATCCAGCGTTCTCAGCGCGACAAAGTTGCGCACATCCCACGCATCGGGTGTCAAATAGATGTCGTTCCGCTCCGGGTCCAGGCCATGATTGGGCAGATAATCCGCCGCAGCCCAAAAGTTCCACAAGGGAATGTCGTAATCATAGGCCACCCGCGCGGTCGCCAGGTTGAGGCTATGATCGCCTTCCACGTTATCAGCCTTTGTAGAGAGGATAGGCACCGCTCCGCTGGTAATGACCAGGTCTACAATCTCACGTAAATATTTCTCATACTTATCGGCGGAAGCGCCCTCCCGCCAAACTGTGCCGAGGTTGATGAAAACCAGCATCGGTTTGTACAGGCGCAGCTCACACTGAACCGGATTCTCGTCCGGCTGGCATACCTGCGGGTCTGTCCACAACGGAGAAAGCGCCGAGGGCGCGCTCAAGCCATCGCGGACGGAAACACTCTTATGCGAGAATGAGCTTCTGAAATCGTCTATCGTCTCTTGCAGGTATTGATAATCGCTGGTCAGATAATAACGATCCGTAGCATATATTCCCAGGAAAACAGCCGGCTCGCTCTGGCAATCCCCGACCACGGAGAACGTGCGCGGCGTGACGCCTTGCACTACTCCTTGCAAATAGATCTCCCTGGCGCGCGCACTGACTGTCGGCACTACCGGCCAAGCCGCCCAATCGCGCGGCTTGAGACGAGCATCCAGCGTGGCCGTTGGTGTGAGCGTCGGCGTGGGAGTGAGGGATGGCATAACAGTGATAGTCAATGTGGCGGTAGCTGTGGCCGGTAAAGATGTAGACGAGGGCACTAGCGTGATAGCGGTAGCCGACGCGTTCGACACTGTGGTAGAAGAGCAACCAGCGGACGCCAGAACACACATGAAAGAAACTGCCCACAAAATACTGTTACGAAACATAAGAAATGCTCATCCAGCAATATTTGTAAGTATCTAGGGACAAGACGCGGATTGAATATAAGGGATCAACCTTTCAGCAAAACGCGCCTCGCCAGCCGGTGTCAGATGGAGGTCAGTATCCCCCCAGAATTCAGTAGAAGGGACCAAGTCCCACAAGTCAACATACTGCCAGTTGTTCTTGCCGCTTTCTTCATCCATAACCTGACGATATTGATCGTACACCCAGCGCGGATAAGACATGTCGTATCGCACATTGCTGTTCTTTTGACCGGTGATAATGAGAATCGGTTCGTTCACCAGGATGACCGGCGTACTCCCCGCGACCTTCATACCAGCTTCTAGCACATCGAGAGAGAGAAGATTCGGGTCGAACCTTGGAGGCTGCCAATCGAGAAATGAAATATCTGCTTTCAATTCGGGAAGCGGGTTAACTGCGGTTATGGTCCTGTACACTTGGTCAATCCCGGTTGCGGCCCAGAGTACACCGTACAGTTGAAGACGAACCCAATCCATAAGCGCGCGGCGATTACCAACGATGGTCCTATCCCAAAAAGAAAAATTGACCAAACTAACCTCACTGGTGGCAAAAGAGAGATTATATTCTCGGCTAAGCTCGTCAACACTGGAAAGGTTGGAAAGCACGATCGGATGATCCAGCCTTCTATCTGGCGTAAGACTTCCAAGTGTCGTCATCCAGATAAACAGGTCTGGTTGCTCTTGCATCGCGCGGTTTAGTATCAGCACATCCTTAGTTATAGAATTTCGAGGATAACCCAAATTGTAAACACGAATCTTCCTGTTTTGACAAGTGACCAAGTTGGCCGTATTTAATTGACCAGCAAGGGTGTCTTCAGGCCGAAGGGATGCCCCCCAAATCGAAGAATCGCCAAGCAAGACAACGCGATATTCATCCCTCGATTTGGGCAAAGAAATAACATGAGATGAAAACATCGCATCTAAATTCGTGACGGTCAGATTGTAGACTTTCTCGGGTGCTTCTCCGGCATAAGGGAATCTCTCCCTTCCAAGAAAAAGTATGTTGTAGGCAGATAATCTACCGTAGGGGGGGATTACAATCGCGACCGCAAGATTAATGATTATAAAAAGAACCAATCCTTTCGCCAGAACACGATATGGATTAATAAAGTGGGATGGACCGGAAGAAGGTGACATTATCAAGCGAAACCAAACAGCTTTAGAAAAACGTACACCGAAGAAGTCAAATCAGGCAAAGCGAACCAGACCCAGCCGAGGGCAACATACTGGAACGTAAAAATAGTAGAAAGCACCGTAAGGGATGAATTAAGCCATTTGCGATTCTCCAGTCCAGCCAAGCGCGGACGGATAAACTCAGACCAACGATTTTGTAGGAAAAGCCCAACGCCGTGCCACAAACCCCACATTATGAAATTCCAGGTGACGCCGTGCCAAAGACCGATCAACAGCATGGTACCGAGCTGGGTAACAAGAATGATGGCAGGAATTGGCAAACGGCGTTTGGCAGAGCGTAAAGAACGGGTAACAGGATTGAAAAAATACGCCCGAAACCATTGCGTGAGGGTCATGTGCCAGTTGTTCCAAAACTGGGTCAGATTGGGTTTAAGATATGGAGCGATAAAATTTTCGGGCAATTTAATCCCCATGAGATGCCCCATGCCTATGGCAATGTCAGTATACCCACCAAAGTCGAGATAAATCTGGAATGCGTAGGCGTAAAGGATCACCCACATCCAGCCAGGAGTACGTATCTGGAATGCATTCACGCCGTTCAAGGCGATCAACGCCAGGCTATCGGCGAGAACAAACTTCTTAAACAGGCCAATAACCAGACGTTTGCCAGCAACCGTTAATTCTTCGGCGCCAAGCACAAAGGGCTTGCGCAAATCCTGGATAAACCGTTCGACACGATCAATCGGACCTGCAGTAAGTGAAGGAAAGAAAATAACATAAGTAACATATTCTGCCAGCGAAACCGCCGGCAAGCGACCAGTTTGCCGATCGCGAATGGTATGTAAAAGTCTGAAAGCGATGTAGGAAAACCCCAACCAGCGAAAATCAGCCGCGTAATCTCTCCCAACCGGTCTTCCTAACATGCTGCGGATTGCGCCGCTAACGGCCATCGCAAAGGCAGGGACTTTCAGAACAATGAATATGCCGATCAACAGGACAGTGCTTAAGATTAACAAGAAAGCCGGAGATACACGTTTTACGAAAACAGCACCCCAAAAAACCACAACGAGAACTGCGAGAAACACCAGCAGCGTTCCGATTCTGGGCGGAAGCGTGGCCATGATAAATTCTTCAATCCCCAGGTAACGGCTCAGGTCAACGAAAACCACTATCCCCAGCAAAATCCCAAAGGCGATAAGATTGCTGCGCTCGCGCTGAACGCCAGGCGGAGCGGTGATGATCCAACTTAGGACAGTCAATGCTAGCGTCGCGGTCGCAAGCCAGAAATCCAAACCGCGAATTGGAAGGATAGGCTGCATGATGAAAACTGCCAGAGCGCTGACTCCCATCAAAAAATAGACGCGCCAGCGATTCCGCGTCACTAACCCGAGAAACAGGGCGACTGCGGTGAAGATGAGGATATACGGCAGTGTCATCTAAAAACCTTGATAGATCCAGATAGGCGCGCTACTGGCGGTAAAAATTACCAGCGCGATGAGGATCAGGCACAGCAGCAGTGCCCATAGGTTTTCGCGCGAGAAGATGGGTTTCATCTGTAGCCGCAGACCAAATATTCGCCGCCCTCTTGAACAACATGATAAGTACGCACAGAAAGGTCAAGCTCTTGATTTTCGTTGTTATACGTGGCGATGATCTTACCTTTGCAAGTGACCAGTGTAGTGCCATTATCTGTTCCGGTTGTCTCGCAGGCAAGTCCATCCAAGCGGGTTTGAACCGCCTGGAACGAATCCAACTCCATCAACGCGTTAGTCTCCCAGGTAGCGCAGGAAAGAGTAGCGAGACGGTTCGAATCCTTGTCTACCAGCGCGGTAAGATAACCTTCCACAGCGCGGGCAGCAGGATCGGCGCTCGTCGCCGGTCCGCAAGCAGAGAGTAACGAAGCGAAAATCCCCAAGCAAATCAGCACAGGAACAAACGATCGGCGCATGGAACACTCCTCATAGGATAGTATTTGGCGGGATTATATACGGGCGGAAGGGAATTCGCAAGCGCCCATCGCCCGAACATCAGCTATTCTACTCATAACGACCGGGAGTGCCCAAATAAGTGGGTAAAGGATATGCCATCCTGTCATTCTGAGCCGCGAAGCGGCGAAGAATCTCATGTCTTACAGGCAATAATCGGAGATTCTTCGCTCCCTTTGGTCGCTCAGAATGACAGGTCGAAAGTATGACCCACACTATTAGGCACTCTCTAACGACCGGTCCGTTGACAAAACAATCCAATCCTGATACGATGGGTCTAATTTACGGACAAATAGGAGTAAGTATGCTGAACCAGATCGAAACGGATACCATTCACCTGTCCCCTACTGCCGCTCAAGCAGTGCGCGACTTGCTTGCTCAACGCAACCTCGATGAGGGGCATGCCCTGCGAGTGTATGTAGCCGGCAGAACCTGCTCAGGATTGCAATACGGCATGTCGCTAGATAATAAACCCGGTGAGACGGACATGACCTTCGAGACGGACGGGATAAAGGTTTTAGTGGACAACATTTCTTTCCAGTATATGCGCGGTTCGATAATCAATTTCATGGATAATGAGCGTGGGAAAAGTTTTGCAATTGAGAATCCAAATGTATTACCCGCGTGTGATTGTAACGGCGGGGGTTGTAGCTC
>Ga0163210_1001327_pt1 | contig 10822 bp, 9 predicted proteins | sample Kivu_220m_FD_113536 | JGI IMG/M metagenome (GOLD analysis project Ga0163210, IMG submission 113536) | Freshwater microbial communities from Lake Kivu, Western Province, Rwanda to study Microbial Dark Matter (Phase II) - Kivu_220m | ecosystem: Environmental > Aquatic > Freshwater > Lake ... | reverse complement strand
GCAATTTGACAGGATTAACAAGATCGACCGGATTTGCTTTTCCTTCTACATTCTACATTCCTTGTTCGATAATCTGCGGTTCGATTTTACTTCTAATTGGTAATTGACTAATAGCTATTGATTATTTTACGCACAAACAAAAGATATAACATTTCTGGCAAATATTCAAACAAATTAATCACCGAGAAAAACCTTCATCCTCTTTTTCTTGATTTATGCTCAAGAAAAGATTATCTTAATACTTTAGGCTTAAGACTCAAGACTTAAGACTTAGGGAAAAGCAAAGCAAAGATAAAAGCGTTCACCACAAAGACACCGAAACACAAAGAACAGCAAAGATATTCACAGTAATGAAGTAATGAAGATAAATTCACAGCAAACTTGATTACTTAATTTACGGTGAATAATTAGACCTAAAAGCCTTGATCGGCTATGAATGTTTTTACTTTTAGCTTTAAGCTTTTAACTTTTAGCTTGCTTTATAGGAGCAGTCATTCCTGAATTAAAACATTGCTATAGCTGCGGGGGCAAACTGGAGCGCATTTTCACCGAAGGCAAGTACCGCAAGGTCTGTTCCGTCTGCGGTGCGGTTAATTACCAGAATCCGGTGCCGTCGGTGGCGGTGATTATAACTGATGAAGCGGGCCGGCTGCTTCTGACCAAACGGTCGGCGGAACCGGGCCTCGGCTTATGGTGCCTGCCCGGCGGTTTCATCGAATTAGGAGAAACTCCGCTGGATACTTTAGTGCGTGAGACCAAAGAAGAGACCGGTTTGGAAGTTCGACCGGGCGAAATCGTCGACGCTTACGCCAAATTGAACGGTTATTACGGCGATGTGGTCATCATCGGCTATACCGCTGTGGTCACCGGCGGGACATTAACTCCCGGCGATGACGCGGAAGAGACGGTATATTTCACTTTGGATAAACTGCCGCAAATGGCGTTCAGAAGCCACAAACATTTTATCGAAAAGCATTTTAGGATTAAACTCGAACAGCAGGACGAAGGTAAGTTTCATTGATTACTCAATTTCCGCCTATACATATTGAAATAAATCCCAAATTGGTCTATCAACTTTTGGGATACCGGAAGAAAACAGCGGCGGTACCGGAAAAAATTATCGCATCGGTCAACAGTGAACTCGCTTTATCTATTGGGCTGCTCCGGTTTAAAGGGGTGTACGCTAAATTCAGGGTACAGGTTTTCCCGGATAAAGTTGAACTTGAGAACGGATATATTGTCAACAGCGCCAAATTCGCCGCCTGGGTGAATGATTGCAGTGAAATCTATCTATTCGCGGTAACCGCCGGGGCGCTTTTTTCCGAACGGATTATGCAGCTACTGAAGGATGGCGATGTCAGCCGGGCTTTGATTGCGGATGCGGTGGGTTCCGCCGCCGCGGAATGCTGCGCTGAAGCCGCTGACAATTACATTAGGAATCTGGAAACCGGTAAAACTTTCACCAAGCGCTTCAGCCCCGGATATTCCGATTGGAATGTCGCCGATAACCGAATTCTTGTATCTTATTTACAAACCGATAGAATCGGTCTAACAGTAAATGACAAAGGACTGATGATACCGGAAAAATCTGTTTCCGCAGCTATTGGCGTTAAACCGGGAACCGGGAACTGGCGACCGATGACTGACCACTGATGACTAAAAAATGACTCGAGAACAATTTAAAATATTGCTGGAAAAGCGGATATTAATCCTTGACGGAGCGATGGGGACCTTCCTCATCGAAGCGGGGCTGGCGCCCGGTCAAGCACCGGAGGAATTCAACTTAATCCGCCCGGAAGCGGTTTTACAGGCGCATCGAAACTATATCGCAGCCGGAGCAGACATCGTTCTCAGCAATACCTTCGGCGGGAGCGCTATTAAATTAAGTGAATTCGGTCTGCAGGATAAAACGGCGGAAATCAATGTTAAAGGCGTGGAGATCGCCCGTCAAGCGGGAGATGGAAAAGCATTAATCGCCGGCTGTATCGGACCGTGCGGGCGGTACCTTCCACCAATAGGGACGCTCGATTTCGATGAGGCGGTTAACACTTTCCGAGAACAGGCATTAATCTTGATTCGAGCCGGAATAGATGTAATCGTGGTGGAGACGATGAGCGATATCCGGGAGATGCGCGCCTGCCTCATCGGTATCCGCGAAATATATGAAGGTCCGATTATTGCGCACATCACCTTCCCGGACGGTTTCACTACAATCACCGGCACGGGAGTAGAAACCGCCGCCGCCATCATCGAAGCGTTGAATGTCGATGCCGTCGGCATCAATTGCTCCACCGGCGTTAAGGAGATGCTGCCTTTGGTGGAGACTATGGTCAAATCCACGCATTTACCAATATCGGTGGAGCCGAATGCCGGGATGCCCCGGCTGACGGCAGGAAAAACTGTTTATCCTGAAACGCCGGCAGAGTTAGCCGATTTTGCCGTCAAATGCGCTGAGATAGGGGTTAATCTCATCGGCGCTTGCTGCGGTTCTGTCCCGGCGCATATTGCAGCGATTAAAAAGGCGGTGGGTAATACAGTTCCTATGGAGCGTAATATTCCAAGGCGAAGCCGATTGTGTTCGAGGGATAAGACTGTGGTCATTGACGATGCCCGTCCCACTGTTTTCATCGGCGAGCGCATCAATCCCACCGGTCGGAAGAAATTCACCGAGGCTTTAGCTGCGGGTAATATGTCGGAGATCCGGCATGAAGCCGGCCGTCAAGCCGAATGCGGCGCAAGTATCCTCGATGTCAATGTGGGTGTCCCCGGCGCGGATGAACCGGCTTTGATGCGCAAAGCTGTCCGCGCTGTGCAATCGATAGTGTCTGTTCCGCTTGCGCTCGACAGCTCCAATGTCCTGGCTTTGGAAGCTGGTTTGAAAGAAATAGAAGGCAAACCGTTATTGAACAGTGTTACCGCCGAAGCGGAAAAGCTGCATTCGGTCATTCCTTTAGCCAAGAAATACGGCGCCGCTATTTTGGGTCTGCCGCTGGACGAAAAGGGTATCCCGGAAACGGTCGAAGGCAGGCTAAAGTTAGGTAAAAAGATAGTCGAAGCCGCTCTTGAAGTTGGAATCGCAAAAGCAGACATTTACCTTGATGGATTGACGCTTACAGTTTCAGCTGATACCAATGCGCCTAAGATCACACTGGAGACCATCCGCCGCTTTAAAGCTGAATTAGGCGTCCACACCGTTCTTGGCGTCAGCAATGTCTCTTTCGGCCTTCCTAACCGCCAGCAGGTCAATGCCGCGTTCCTTTCTATGGCTTTAGTTAATGGCTTGGATTTGCCTATTATTAATCCCTATTCTCAGCCGGTGATGGAAGCTTTAAAATATTCCGATTTACTTACCGGCAAAGACTATGCTTCACGCAATTTCCTTGCTTATGTCAGAGGTTTGGAAAAAGATACTGATAAACAGACGCTATTAAGGGATATTTCGCTTGAAGATGCTCTTAAAAGCGCCATTATTCTTGGTAATCAGGAATCCGCGGTCGAACATTTAAAAAAACTGCTTAAGCATGGTAAAAATGCTTTCGATATCAACGATCAAATACTAATCCCGGCAATGATGGAAGTCGGCTGGCTGTATGATAAAAAGGAGATTTTCCTGCCGCAGGTGATAATGTCCGCGGAAGCGATGCACGCCGCGTTCGAGATTTTAAAGCCGCTTATTAAAGGCCAAGCATCCGTTTGCAAAGGGCGGGTGATAATGGCGACCGTCAAAGGCGATGTCCACGACATAGGCAAAAACATTATAGCGGCGATGATGGAAAACTATGGCTACGAAGTGATCGATTTGGGCAAGAACATTTGTTCCGGGGAAATTATCGCGGCGGTGAGAAATCATCGGGCTGACCTTGTCGGTTTGTCTGCTCTAATGACCACTACAATGGGAGTAATGAGGGATATGGTGCGTGAGATAAAAGCAGAAGCGCGGGTAAAAATAATCATCGGCGGGGCGGTGGTCACCCGCAAATTCGCGGAGGAAATCGGCGCTGACGGTTATGCTAAAGACGCGTCAGAAGCGGTTAGTGAAATCGCCGTTCTTTTGAAAAATACCAGTAGCGGATAGCAGTTGGCGGTTGGCGCTTGAACAATTGCTCACTTGAACGCTTTTTCTTTCGACTTTCGACTTAAGTATCTATGAAAGCAGATAATATCAACGAGAGGTTAAAACAAATCCCTCAAATCGACCGGCTGCTGCTGCAGCCGGAATTGGCGCATTTGCGGGAAAAATATCCCTGCTTAATTCCCTGTTTTGCCCGGCAAGCGGCGGAGGAACTGCGTGATCTGCTGCTGCAAGGCAAATCAGTCTCCAATGCGGAACTATGGCTTCAAAAAGCCATTAAAATTAAATTGCAGAACTGTTTATCACCTAAGCTTCAGCCGGTAATCAACGGCACGGGTGTAATCCTACATACCGGTTTAGGCCGGGCGCCGCTTTCAATAGAAGCTCAACGGAATTTGTCCATAATCGCTCACGGATATTCCAATTTGGAAATGGAATTGTCATCCGGCAGACGGGGTCAGCGCTTGTCTTTAGTTGATAGTCTGATTTGTCTGCTTACCGGCGCGGAATTATCGGCGGTGGTGAACAACAATGCCGCCGCCGTCCTGCTGGTGCTGAATTCACTTGCCAGCCGCAAAGAAGTGATAGTATCGCGGGGAGAATTGCTGGAGATCGGGGGCAGTTTCCGGCTGCCGGAAGTTATCAAGAAGTCCGGGGCAAAAATGGTGGAAGTCGGCACAACTAATAAGACTAAACCTGAAGATTACATCAATGCCATTTCCCCCCGCACTGGAGCGGTTCTGAAAGTCCATACTTCTAATTACAAAATAATGGGCTTCACTCAAGAAACCTCACTCGAGCAATTAGCTGAAATTACCGCCGGACATAAAATTCCCTTGATATCCGATTTGGGCGGAGGTGTTCTGCTCGATCTGCGGAAGTGGGGACTGCCTTATGAACCGCTGGCGGGAGAACATATCCGCGCCGGCGCCGATATAGTTACTTTTTCCGGGGATAAAGTCTTAGGCGGTCCGCAATCGGGGCTAATCTGTGGTAAGCAATGGGCAGTGGAAAAATGCCGGAGAAATCATTTGATGCGGGCGCTGAGATGCGATAAATTGATTTTAACGGCGCTGGAAGCGACTTTACGGGATTATTTCGCTCCCGGTGAACTGGCGGAGAAGAATTTTGTATTCGCTATGCTGACGGAACCAGTGGAACGGATCCGCTTTCGCGTCGAATTTTTTGCCGCAAAGTTGAGAGAAATAAATCATCCTAATTTACAATCAGTGGAAGCAAGGCCGTCTTTCAGTCAAGCCGGGAGCGGGGCTTTGCCGCTGGAAAAAATCCCCTCTTATGCGCTGTACCTTAAACCTCAAGCTTCCATTGATAATTTTGCCCGCGCGTTACGCACAGGACGACCGCCGGTCATACCAGTAATTCAGGACGATGAAATTGTTCTCGACTTCCGCACTATTTTCACCAGTGAAGAAGAAATCCTGCTGAAAACCATAATTTCCGCTTTGAATTGGATTAAAATTAAAAGGAAATAATAAATTGTATTTTAGGAGAATGCTGTCGACCGCAGAGGGTCGACAGCACAGAGATAAAATACAGAAAAACCTGGAGGCAGCTATGAAAATACCCATAATAACCTTATCAATAATATTTGCGCATTTCAGCGCCGCATTAGCCGAGGAAGTGCATCTTATCACCATCGCCGGGACCATCAATCCGGTAACGGCGAAATTTATCGAAGATGCGGTTTACCGGGCGGAGAAACAAGAGGTGGAGGCTTTGGTGATACAGTTGGACACGCCTGGGGGACTATTGGAATCCACGCGCTGGATGGTGAAGAAGATGCTGCCGGCTAAAGTGCCTATCATTGTCTATATCGCTCCTTCCGGCGCCAGGGCCGGCAGCGCAGGAGTCTTCATTACCCTCGCCGCTCATATAGCGGCGATGGCTCCCGGCACCAACATCGGCGCCGCGCACCCGGTAACAATGGGCGGTCAGATAGATTCCACTATGAATGAGAAAGCCACCAATGACGCTGTCGCCTTCGCTCGGTCCATCGCGGAAGAACGGGGGCGGGATATCGAATGGGCGGAAGCTGCAGTAAAAAAAAGCACATCCATCTCTGCGGAAGACGCTCTGGATAAAGGCATCATCGATTATATGGCCCGGGATTTAGAGGAATTACTGCACAAAGTGAACGGAGTCAAAGTCCGCATCAATGATGAAGAAACTATGCTGGCCTTGGATAATTATAATCTGGTAGAATTCAAGATGAGCTGGCGGGAAAAGTTACTGGATAAAATATCCGATCCCAATATCGCTTATATCCTGATGATGCTGGGTTTTTACGGCCTGCTGTTCGAATTATATAATCCCGGCGCTATCCTGCCGGGAATTATCGGCGGGATCTGTTTAATACTGGCTTTTTTCGCTATGCAGACCTTACCGGTAAATTTGGCCGGTGTGCTGCTGATTATTTTTGCTATGGTATTGTTCCTCTTGGAAATAAAAGTTCAAAGTTACGGAATGCTAACAATTGGAGGCGTGGTGTCCCTCATTCTTGGTTCAATTATGCTGTTCCGCAGCGGGGGCGAATTCCCCACGCTGGCGGTCCGAGTGTCCTGGGAAGTGCTGATTCCCGTAATCGTGGTGACCGTAGGCTTCTTCCTCTTCGTCATCGGTTTCGGCATTAAAGCACAGCGCCGGCCGCCTGATTATGGCCGGGAAGCTTTAATCGGCAAAGACGCTTTGGTAGTCAAAGACATGACCCCGGAAGGATTAGTTCGGGTGGAAGGCGAGCTGTGGCGCGCCGTCGCGGAACAAAATCACCAAGTAGGTGAAAAGCTTAAGGTACTGGAGAAAATCGGTATGCAGCTTAAAGTCGGGTAGTGAACAAGCCGGCGAGTTTGCATGTTTGCAAGTTGGTAAGTTTACAAGCAGTGGTAAGCTTACAGCTAACAGCTCATGGCTTACAGCTCGCAAAATATTTTCTTGCGTGCAGGCGCGCCGCATGCATATGATGACTCAATTTGAAAACAAGGTATGAAAACGAAATTGAATGGGATCAAACTGGCAGTTTTCGATGTTGACGGCACGATTTTAAATGAGGAGCATATTCTGACTCAGGAAGTAGCCGACCTCCTGCATTGGATGAATTGCAGGGGTATCACCATCGGACTGGCTACCGGCAGGAGCTTGATGATGCTCGAACATTTTTTAAAGCAGCTTAATCTGGAAATGCCTTTAATTCTTTTAAACGGCGCTTGGGTGCATGATATGCGTCTGCGGAAGGATATACTGCAATTGAATTTGGATAGAAATATCGCTAAGCAGGTGGTCGCCGCTTTGCGGGAATGGGAATATGAAATCATAATTCAAAAGGGCGTTCCGGAAGCGCATATTTTCTATTATGATACATTGGATGAGAGCAACATCGAGCGGATGGGCCGGATACAGCGGAATTTATTCCGCTGCTATAAGGTGAACGATTTGATGGAAGTTTTGAATTCCGATCCCGGCGAAATCACCGTTTTAGATTTACGCCATCGTATCGCCGACTGCCGGGAAAAGCTTCAAGCGCTTAACTTGAAGATGAAGATTACCTGCAGCGTTTCACCGTATAATTCTGATTACGCCTGGCTGGAAATACTCCATCCTCAAGCTGAAAAGGGCAACGCCCTGCAATTCCTCGCTCAGCGGATGGGATTCACTCGGCAGGAGGTATTAGCGGTGGGAGACAATTATAACGATGTGGGGATGATCGAATGGGGTGGAGTGGGAGCCGCTGTGGCTAACGCAGTTGATCAAGCGCAAGCCGCCGCCGATATTGTCCTGCAAGGTGAACAGAATGGTCTAATGATGCTATATGAATTGTTTGATTAGCAGTCAAGATATGAATTATTTTGATGTTAAAATAGTCTGTAAGTCAATAAGCCGAAAGTCGAAAGCAGAAGCAAATTCCTATATCTGTCTTGATATTAAAAAGCGGATTAAGGGCGGATACGGGGATCCGCCCCTACTATATGGGGCTGTTGCCCAATTTGATTTACTGGATATTATTTAAATGGCGGGGTTGTCTCAACCCCGCCATTTCATAATACTACGCTGTTACATTACAGGATTTTAATTAAAACAAATAAAACATCGAGGCCAATTTTGCCGTCTGTAACCTATAAAGATTCCGGAGTGGATATTGGTTTAACCGATGAATTCTTGCAGGAAGCTAAAGCGCATATAAGCAAGACTTTCCGGCGGGGAGTATTGAGCGGGATCGGTCATTTCGGCGCTTTTTTTCAACCAGATTTTACCGGTTATAATGAACCCGTATTGGTCAGTTCCACCGATGGCGTGGGAACGAAGCTAAAAGTGGCGCAGATGTCGGGCGTGCATAACACTGTCGGCCGGGATTTGGTCCATCATTGTGTCAATGATATTATGTGCGGCGGGGCTAAACCGCTGTTCTTCCTCGATTATTTCGCTATGGGTAAAATGGATAAAGCGGTGGCTTTGGCGGTTATGGAAGGATTATGCCAAGCGGCGGCGGAGAATGATACCGCTGTCATCGGCGGAGAAACTGCGGAAATGCCGGGTATTTACCAGCCCGGTGATTATGATTTAGCCGGCACCATTGTCGGTGTGGTGGAAAAAAGTCAGATTATCGATGGCAGAGGCATTATATCGGGTGATGTGATGATTGGAATTCCTTCCAGCGGATTGCACACCAATGGTTATTCCTTGGCTCGAAAAGTTTGTTTTGAGATAAAAGGTCTTTCTGTCGACAGTCAAATTCCGGGATTGACCGGGACTATCGGGCAGGAATTATTGAAAGTTCATCGATCTTACCGCAAGCCTTTGGATATTTTGAAAAAAGCGGTAAAGATCAAGGGTATTTCTCATATCACCGGCGGCGGTATCGAAGGCAATACCCGCAGGATATTGCCAGCTGGTTTAACTATGGTCATCGATTGGAACGCTTGGAACAGGCCGCTCATCTTTAAACTGCTGCAGGAATGGGGAGATATACCCGAAGCGGATATGCGAAAAACCTTTAATCTGGGAATTGGAATGATTGTGATTGTGGAAGCGCAGGAAGGGCAAAGCGCATTGGAAGCGCTGATAAAAACCGGTGAGAAACCGATAAAGGTGGGGAGAATGGCTTGAATTAGGGAGAGATGATTTTGAAAGGATAGAAGGATAAAGAATGCTGGAAAAGGTAGCAATAAGAGTGGGAGTTTTAGGCGCTGGGAGCTGGGGGACTACTTTGGCTATATTGCTGCACCGGAACGGTCATCAAGTGACTCTATGGGAATTCCGCCCGGAGGTAGCTAAAGAAATCGCCAGGCGGCGGGAGGTTTATGAATTTGTCCCCGGAGTTAGACTGCCAGATGGATTATCGGTTACCTCGGACTTAATTTCCACGGTCAGCGGTAAAGATATGGCGCTTATTGTGGTGCCGTCGCATATCCTGCGCCGCGCCATATCAGGCGTGTCCGGCGAAAGCGCGGGCAAGGCGGTGGTGGTAACGGCGACCAAAGGCATAGAAGCCGGAACTTTAATGCGGATGTCCGAAGTCATCGCTCAGCAATGGCAGATCGATATGGACCGGATCGCTGTTCTTTCCGGTCCCAGTTTGTCCAAAGAAGTGTTAAAAGGCATTCCCACTACGGTAGTCGCTGCCAGTCAGAATTTGGATACGGCGAAATGGACGCAGAAAGTATTCGCTTCTCCCTTGTTTCGAGTTTACGCTTCAGATGATATTGTAGGCGTCGAATTGGGCGGAGCGTTAAAAAATGTCATGGCGATAGCGGCGGGCATCGCTGATGGATTGGGTTTCGGCGACAACAGCAAGGGGGCATTAATGACGCGGGGGTTGTCAGAGATGGCGCGTTTGGGAATACGGATGGGTGGACGACCTTTGACTTTCGCCGGTTTATCCGGGATGGGCGATTTGATCACCACCTGTGTCAGCCCGCTTTCACGGAATCACACTGTCGGATATAGGCTGGGCAAAGGCGAAAAGCTGCAGGATATATTGCAAAGTATGAATATGGTGGCTGAAGGCGTGAATACGACTAAAGCCGCATTGGAATTAGCTCATAAATACGGTTTTGAAATGCCCATCGTCGAAGCGGTATATTCCATTCTATTTGAAGGAAAATCACCCAAAACCGCGGTGGTGGAATTGATGACCAGAGAACTCAAAGTGGAAGATTAAAAATCTTTACATTTAAACTTGTAGATTACTCAAAACACATTAGTTCATTAACTTGAAGCTGGAATAATTATTAATCGAGAAAGCACTTTAGGACTTTCAGACTTTTTCAATGACACAATCAGAGAACTTTATATCAGCATCGTATTAATGTTATGTTTTTTGTATTGGGATATAAAATTCGATTTTAGTCCCGACTCCTTCAATAGAATGGATGGCCAAACGGCCATTATGCGCTTCAATAATCGACCTGATTATAGCCAAACCGAGTCCGGTGCCTTTGCCTTTGGGTTTGGTGGTAAAGTAAGGCTGAAAGATTTTTTCGATGAATTGTGCTGGGATACCGCTTCCGTTATCTTCTACAAATCCGACTACGGCGGATTGCTCTATATCATAGCGGGTACCTATAGTAAGGGTACCCTGAGCTTTCGTTTCCATAGCATCGGAGGCGTTTATTATTAAATTGATAAATACCTGGCTGAGCTGCTGGGCATCGCCCATAATAATGGGAAGCTGGTCATCGAACTGTGTATGAAGTTGATACTTCGCTTCCGGATTATTGGATTTATACTGTTTAATTC
>Ga0163210_1001324_pt1 | contig 10826 bp, 12 predicted proteins | sample Kivu_220m_FD_113536 | JGI IMG/M metagenome (GOLD analysis project Ga0163210, IMG submission 113536) | Freshwater microbial communities from Lake Kivu, Western Province, Rwanda to study Microbial Dark Matter (Phase II) - Kivu_220m | ecosystem: Environmental > Aquatic > Freshwater > Lake ... | reverse complement strand
GCTTCATGGCGCGGCCGATCGCGCGCCGTCCGCCAGCGTGCAGAGCAGCTCGAACTCGACTTCCGAGGGGCCGGTCTCGGATCCCGGATCGGTCGCCGAGACCAGCATCACGTCGCGCAGCGCCGGCTCGGTCGCCAGCCGCCGCAGGATCTCGCCCACCTGCTGGTTCCCGGGCGCACGCCCGCGCAGCCGCAGCGTCGAGGGGGCCGGCGGCGCCGCCGGCGGGGTGCCCGCGGAAGCCTCGGGATCGGGGGCGCCGCGGCGCTCGAGGGCGAGGAGCGTCAGGTAGCTGTCCGGGGTGAGGGCGCGCTCGAGCATCTCGAGCAGCCCCGCGGCCGGATCGCGCGCGCTGATCTGCTCCACCACCGCGCGCCGCAGCGCCAGGCGGTCACGCTCCTGGATCAGGCCCTCGGCGCCCTGCAGTCGCTGCTGCAGCAGCGAGCACTGCCCGGTGAGGCGGCGGACCTCCGCCTGCCGCGTGGCTGCCAGGTGGGCCAGCGCGACGTAGGCCGGCAGCAGCAGGGCCACGGTGAGCCCGAGGGTCAGCGCCCAACGGTGCTGGCAGCGCCGAGCCGCGCGCGCGGCGAGGATCGAGGGCGGCACCAGGTTGATCATGCTCATCCGGCCGCCTCCTCCGGCAAGAGCGCCCCGCAGATCGCCGTGGCGTAGAGGCCCGCTTCGGGATGCTGCGCCGACGCCGGCAGGTCGAGGCCCTGCGCGGCGCGGACCACGGGGAGCTCCAGCTCGCGCGCGAGAACCTCATCCAGGAAGCGGTTGCCCTGCAACGGGCCGCAGAGGATCACCGCCGCCACCGGCTCGTGGTGCAGGAAGGAATCGCAGTAGCCGAGACAGCCCCGCATCTCGCTGGCGAACGCCCGATGGATCGGCCCCAGGATCCCGTGGAGGGTCCCGTCCAGCGCGAGGTCGTCGCCGCCGCTCGAGGCCGCCGCGGGATCCGCGTCGAGCAGCGCCCGGCACTGCTCGAGCGGCAGGTTCAGCTCGGTGTGCAGTCGCTGAACCAGGGCTTGCACGCCCCAGGGCAGGAGGCGCTCCAGCAACACCGCGCCGTGCTGCACCACCGAGACCGACGTCGCCTCTTCTCCCGTGGCTACCAGCAGGCACCGCGCGCCACCTTCGCTAGCGCCCACGCGCGGGGCGAGCACGCCGGCCGGCGTGAGCAGGCGCTCCACGCACAGGCCGACCGCTTCGAGGTGCTGCAGCAGGGTCGTGATCGGATTCAGGGGCGCGGCGTAGACCAGCACCGGCACGGTCGTCGAGACCGGCCGCCGCGCGCTCGCCGGCAGGGGAACGTAGTCGAGCACCGCGCTGGCGAGCGGGTAGCTGATCTGCGCCTGGGCCTGCGCCACGACCTGGGCCTCGAGGGCCTCGGGCTCTCCCGGGTGCAGCTGCAGCGGGAAGATGTCGACCGTCGGTGAGACCAGGGAACAGACCGCGGGTCCGGACGGCAGTCCGGCCCGCCGCAGCCGTGCCCGCAGCGCCGGTACGTCCCAGGTGCCGTCGGGGGCCTCCAGGCTCAACGTGCCGAGCGTGAACCGCCCCTTGGCATCCCGGGGCAGCGCAAAGCGCAGTCGGCCGCCGCCCACCTCCAGGCCGATGCGGCGGCGGATGCGGGGCGTCGACGGACGGCTCTCACTAGCCGTCGAAATCGACATCGCGGCCTCCCTGTACGCGTACCGTGACGAAGGTCCCGACCACCTGGCCGTTCTTCAGGACGCTGACCGTGATCCGCTTGTAGTCGGTCGCGGTCAGCGAGGTCTGGCTGAAATCATCGGCCAGCACGTAGTCGATCGAAACCGCGCGCGCGTATTCGGGCCAGGGGATGAGCGTGCCGTCCTTCGTCTGAAGTGGCTGATTTCCGGTCCAGACGATGTAATCGTCTACGTCGTCGAGGTTCGCGCGGCTCCCCAGGGGCACCCACTCACCGAACTCGGCCCCCAGCGTCGTCCCGGCGCTCTGGGGATCGTCGAAGGGGAGCGCGGCCACCTCCTCGAGCAGGGCCAGGCCCAGCTCGCCGACGCGGGTCGCATCATCCGTCTCGCGATCCGTCGCCAGGATCGCCTCGCTCGCGCCCCCGATCGCCGCCCCGAGCACCGCCACGATGCCGATCGCGACGACCACCTCAACCAGCGTCGTGCCCCGCGCCCTCCCCCGGATTCGCATCAGCCCTCCTGCGTGCTGGTCGAGATCAGGCGCAAGCCGTCGCGCGTCATCTCGACCACCGGGTTCAGGTTCAGGTTCGGGTCATGGCGGATGAGTGTGCCCGGGCCGCGCAGGTGCAGAGCGTCGCCGAGGATCGCGCCGTTCACCGTGATGGCGGTGGACGCGTCCAGTTGCGGGCCCCAGAAGTCTCCGGTGCACAGGAAGACCCCTTCCATGCCGCAGCTGTACGTGGCGCCGGACGCCGGGATCGTGATCGTCAACCCGCCCTCCACGCGCATCGTCAAGTCTCCCTCCACCACGAGCGCCGGGAGCCGGTCGGGATCCGGCGAGCGGTGGTAGTAGGGCGTCGTGCCGCCGCTGGTGCTGCCGACGAAGACCTCGTCGGCATTCAGGACCACCAGGCACGCTTCGACCGCGACCTGGTAGAGGTAGAGGTCTCCATAGTTGGCGTCGATCCAGTAGATGCCGCGCGCGGAAACCGCGCCGTACGGGTTGTGGGTGGGCGTGATGCGGGCGGTGCTGATCACCCGCGACACCGGCAGGGCGATGCATTGGCCGGCCGCCACGAACCAATTGAGATCGACGGCCGGGATCGCGACCGCGCTCGCGACGTAGAAGACGTCCGTGTCCGCGTCGTCGAGACTCGGGTAGACGGTCGCCCCGCTGAGCGTCGTGACGTCCCCGTGGACCGTGAACGCGCCGTAGTCGTAGATGTCGCCGTTCGACCGCACGCGACCCTCCACCGTGACGCCCATCGCGCAGATGTGCGTCTCTCCGTAGATGGCGTTGGTCAGGGCCGGGTGGGGTAGGGGCAGGTAGTCCGCCAGCAGCGCGCGCGAGACGCCCCGGTAGGTGGCCGTCGCCGTGAGGCGCACCGGGTCGGCGTCGGAGGAGCCGGCCGAGCCGTTGACGGCCACGCTGCCGTCGGCCGGATCGGAGGCGACGACGGTCACCAGGCCGTCGCCGACCGCGCGCTGGCTGAGCCAGGTCGTGCTACCGGAGCGCCACAGGGCGGACGTGGTGGCGCGCCGCGCGCCTGCCTCCAGGCCCGCCTGGGCGCAGGCGAGCGCGGTCGAGCCGAAGCGGAGGCCTTGGCGCGCCTCGAGGCGCATCCCGGTCTCGTGCGCCAGACCCACGACCAGCATGGTCGCGAGCAGCGCCACCACGGCCGCCACGACCAGCACGGATCCCCGCTGGCCCTTACAGGTTGTGCATCGCCAGGTAGCCGGCACGGTACTCCCTCTGGTCGTCGCGGCGCAGCGCGATGCGGTAGTCGATCCCGAGCGGGTCGGCGAAGCTGCGGGTCTGAGCGACCAGCTGGCTCGCGGCGCGCATGCCATAGAGGCGGAAGAAGGTCTCTCGCGTGTCCACCCCCGTGTCCCACCAGCCGCCGGCGTTGTCGCTCGAGCGGTAGACCATGAGATTGTCCATCGTGTCGTCCGAGTCGCAGTCCTGCAGCCGCTCCACCTCGACGTGCCCGGCGTAGGTGCTGTACCCGACGCCGTCGTTGCGGAAGACGATCCAGTAGTGCCCGCCCGCGGTGATCGTCGTGACCGCGGTCGTCGTCAGGGGCACCTCGACCCAGGCGTAGCTTGTGGTGACCGAGGCGATCCGAATGCGGCCTTCCGCCAGCAGCACGGACGGGTACCCCAATGTCGCATCCGCCGTATAGACGCGGATCAGGACGTCCGCCTGCGTCGGGTACATGTCGCGTGCCTTGATGCGCAGCGCGGCGCGGGTGAACCCGCTGAAGGACTCGGTCGGCCAGAACTCCTCCGCGCACCAGCGGTAGTTGCCGATCGACCGCTCCAGGCGCGAGTTGTAGTCGCAGTCCGTCCGGGCGACCCAGACGTCCCAGTCGCCAGGCTCGAACTTCGCCACCCGCGACTCTCCGCTGACCGTGGTGACCTGCTCCTCCGCGTAGCTGCGCGTCACATTCCGCAGGGCGAACGCTGCGGTATCGACCGCCGTCGCGACCGTCCGAGGCGTGCCGTGGTTGACCCACCGATCGAGGGTGCCGTCCGCGGCGGCGTCGAGGGCGTAGTGGACCGTGTCCCCGGCGGCGGTCACCAGATCGAGCGCCCCGTCGGTCGCGGTCAGGATGGCGCGGGCCTGGCTGACGTCGCGCCGGATCAGGGAGGTGGCCAGCTGGGCGTCGCGGCGCAGATCGTCCCGGGCGCGCACGACGCGCGAGACGTCGAGGACCAGCGACAGGAGATGGGCCAGGGCGACGGAGAGGAGCGCGGTGATCGAGGCCGCCAGCAGCACCTCGACCAGGGTGAAGCCGCGCGTGCCTCGCGGCCGCCGTACGCGCGTCCCCGGGCCCGGCCGGCGCCTAGAGCCCCTCGACGGTGATGCGGCCGGTGAGGTCCGCGACGCAGACCCGCCAGCCCTCGCCCCCAGCATAGAGCCTCACTTCGCCCCCGGCGAGCGGCGTGCCCGAGGCCTCGAAGCGCACGTACGACGCCCCGCCGAAGTTGGGCGATGCCAGGTCCACCCCGGCTCCGGGGAAGAGCGCCGGCAGATCGACCACAAAAGAGAGATGCGAGACCGGGTCCTGGAGGACGCCCGTCTCGCTCTCGAGCTGGTACTGCTCGGCGGCGGCATCGAAGGTGACGATGCGCACCGTATGACGCGCCATCGCCTCCGCCTGCGCGAAGGCGATGTCCGCCGCGATCCGCCCGGCGGCCTCGTGCGACGCCGTTTGCGCGCGACCCCCGCTGAGGCTGGTCACCGCCACGCTGGCGAGCACGCCGAGGACCCCGAGCACGATCAGCAGCTCGACCAGGGTGAGGCCGGCGCAGGGGCGCCGGCCCCGGCACGTCGTCCTCAACGGGTGTCGTGCGTCCCGTCGTCCGCCATCAAGCGCCCGGTCTTCACGTAGAACTTCCACGCGGCGGTCCCGCTGGACGTGGCGGCCGAGATGTCGGTCGTCGCGATGTCGGTCTTGACGGTCGACAGCTCATTGAACGGGTTCTTCGGGATGCCCTTCTTCAGGTACGGCCCGTACTTGTACGTGGCGTCCTTGGTGGTGCTCGTCTTCCCGGTCACCGCGGTGTAGAGCATGAGCTGCTTCACGAAGGCCGTGTCGGCCTCGGCCGTGGTCGTGACCGCGGTGCCGTCGGTGTACTTCTTGGCTCCCGGGTAGGCCGCGTTGTGCTGATGGTAGTAGAGCTCGACCGAGTTGCGCATTTCGGCCAGGCTCGAGTCGAGCGCGGCCAACTTCGCATCCTCGGTGTTGCTGGCGAACTGCGGGATCGCGATAGCCGCCAGAACCCCCAGAATCACCACGACCACCAGCAGCTCGACCAGGGTGAAACCGCTGGAGAGACGACGTCTCATGGTTTCCTCTCCTCCCTCTCTCCTTGCATGGCGCATCCCGGCCGGACCCACGTGTCCACCTCGGGTCCGCCGGTTCAACTCAACGCACTACCCGCGACAGCTTGAAGAGGGGCGTGATGAACGAGATTGCCACCAAGCCGACCAGCAGGCCCATCACGACCAGCAGGAGCGGCTCGAGCATCGTGCTCATTCTCCGAATGCCACTCTCCAGGTCCTCTCGGTATCGCTCGCTCAGGCGCCCCATCACCAGGGGCAGGGAGCCCGAGCTCTCGCCGGTGCTCACCACCAGCTTGACCGCCCCCGGGAGGAACGGCGCCTCCACGAAGGCCTGCGACACGCCCCGTCCCGCCTCCACCGATTCGGCCAGGCGGTCGAAGAACGCCTGGTAGCGCACGTTCCGCACCGCTTCCCGGGCAATTCGGATCGCCTCCAGATGCGGCACGTGGCTGCCCAGCAGCAGGCTCAGGCTGGCGAAGAGCTGGTAGAGATAGGCTTCGTGGTAGAGCCGGCCCGCGAAGGGCAAGCTCAATTTCAGCCGATCCCATCTCTGGCGCACGCCTTCCACCTGCCAGAGGCGGTGGATGCCGTAGCCCGCCAGTCCAGCTATCGGAGGCAGAATCCACCATCTTGAGCGCATGAAGCCGGCCAAGGCGAGCATCAGCCGGGTGGTCACCGGCAGGTCGTCGCCCATGCCTGCGAAGAGCTCCGAGAAGCGGGGGAACATGTAGAGCATCATGAAGACCACGACCGCGACCATGATCACGGAGACCACGATCGGGTAGGTCATCGCCTCGCGGATCCGGGCCCGCAGGCGCCGGCGGACCTCGATCATGCCCGCCAGTGACTCGAGGCCCTGGCGCAGCTCGCCGCTTTTCTCGCCCGCGCGGATGATGCTGACGAACAGGCGGTCGAAGACGCGCGGATGGCGCTCCAGGCCCTCGGACAGCTCGGAACCCGCCACCAGCCGCTGGTGCACGTCCAGGAGCGCCGCGCGCAGCGCGGGGGCGCGCGCCTGCGTCGCCAGGATCTCGATCGAGGGGGCGATGCCGTTGCCCGTCTGCAGGAGCAGGGCGAGCTGCTGCGTGAAGAGGACCAGCTCTTCCACCGGGGCGCCGCGAGGCTGGAGCCAGGCAGGGTGGTTCCATCCCGTGGCCGGCCCCGCCCTCGCCGCGCGACGCTCGGGCACGATCGCGACCGGAGCCGCCGGCTCGGGCGCGTCCTGAATGCGTGCCAGATCGATTGCCATGATCCCAGGGGAGCTATCGGTGGGGAGGATGGCGCACTTGAGCCTCCGGCGGCAGCCGCGTTGCCTTCGCCGCGGGGCGGATGTACCCTGCCGGTGCCCGCTCGAGACGTGACGGCCCGACCCGTAGGAAGGGTGGATGGCGCAGATGGCTCATTTCTCACACCACCAGGGCATCGCCGGGGCGCGCGTGACGCTCGCGCTGGCGCTCCTGCTCGCACCGGCTGGCGCGGATGCGGCGCAAGGCGATCCGGCTCCGCCGCCCCTGACCGTCGTGGCGAGCATCTTCCCCCTGGGGGACGTCGCCCGCCGGGTGGGAGGCGACGCGGTGCAGGTCGAGGTCCTCCTTCCGCCGGGGGAGAGCCCGCACGGCTATGGGGCCAAACCGGCGCAGGCGGAGCTGCTGGCGCACGCGGACCTGCTGCTCAGCGTCGGCTTCGAACTGGATCTCTGGGCCGAGCGCCTGGCGGAGGCGACCCGCAATCCCAGGCTGCATCGCTGGTCGCTGGCGCAGGTGATGGGCCCGGAGGCGGTGTCGGCCGGACCGGCGGCCGACCCGCACGTCTGGCTCGATCCGGTCCGCATGCGCGCCTTCACCGCCGACGTGGCGTCGATCCTGAGCGAGCTGCGCCCGCCGGCCCGCGAGGCGATCGCGGCGCGCGCGGCGGCGTACCAGGCGGAGCTCGACTCGCTGGACGCGGCCTACCGGGTGCGCCTGGCCGCGGTGCCGCGCAAGTCGTTCGTCACGCTGCACGCGGCCTTCTTCCACCTGGCCGCCCGCTACGGCCTGCAACAGGTCGCGGTCTTCGACTCCGAAATGCACGAGCCCGGGCCGCGGGTGCTGGAGAGCGTGATCGGCTTCATTCGCCGGGAGGGCGTGGCGGCGATCTTCGTCCAGCCTCAGGTGCCAGCTTCCACCGTTGCCCTGATCCAGGAGGAGACCGGCGTCCGGGTGCTGACCCTCGACGTTCTGGGACATCCGCTGCGGCCCGGCTACGATAGCTACCTGGCGCTGATGCGCAGCAACCTCGAGGCGCTCGTCGCGGGCTTGGGGGGATCGCCATGACCGCGCATCGGCACGATGCCGCGGAGGCCCTGCCGGGACTGGCGGGATCGACCGACGAGGGCGGAGCGCCGGCGCATCGGGCAGGCGTGGGGCACCCTCCGCTGGAGAACCCCGCGATCGCGATCACCGACATGAGCTTCGCCTATCCGGACGGCACGCCCGCGCTGGAACGGATCAACCTGCATGTGGCGCAACACTCGACGCTGGCGATCATCGGTCCCAACGGGGGCGGGAAGACGACGCTTCTGAAGATCCTGCTGGGCCTGCTGGACGGGTACCGCGGGAGCGTCAGCGTCGCCGGGATGCCTCCGCGGGTGGCGCGCTCGCGGGGGGATGTCGTCAGCTGGGTCCCGCAACGGCTCGCCTTCAACTGGGGCTTCCCGGTCACCGTGCGCGAGGCGGTCACGATGGGCCTGGTGGGGCGGACCGGCCTCCTGCGCCGGCCCTCGGCCGAGGACCGCCGGCACCTGGAGCACGTGCTCGAGGCGCTCGAGCTCGCGCCGATCGCCAACCGCCCGATCGGTGAGCTCTCCGGCGGGCAGCAGCAGCGCGCGATGATCGCGCGGGCCCTCGCGCCCCGCGCCAGGATCCTGATGCTCGACGAACCGAGCGTGGGCGTCGACGAGCCGGGCAAGCAGCGGCTGATCGTGGCGCTCGACTCGGTCAAGCGCACGTTCGGGGTCACCCTGGTGCTCGTCTCCCACGATCTGCACCTGATCCTGGCCTGCGCGCGCCGCGTCGCCTGCCTCAACCGGATGCTCCACTTCCACGACGCGCCGGAGACGCTCTCCGAGGCAGTGTTGCGTGAGGTCTACGGCTGCGACTTGGACGGCCTGCTCCCCGCGGCCTGCCGCCACGGCGGGCACGCGCCGGAGGGCTGATGCCGGCGGCCGGCGCCTCGCTCTGGGAGCGCTTCTGGGCCTTCGCCTTCTACCAGCACGCGCTGCTGGCGGGGGTCATGGTGGCGCTTGCCTGCGCCGTGCTGAGCGTCTTCGTCGTCCACCGGCGGATGGCCTTCATCGGCGAAGGCATCAGCCACGCCGCCTTCGGGGGGATAAGCATCGCGCTCCTGCTCGAGCTCGTCTTCCCGTCTTTGCGGCATCCGCTGCTGCGCCAGGGGATCGTGGCGGTCTTCTGCGTGGGGACCGCGATCCTGATGGGGCGCATCGGGCGCCAGCGGCGCGTGGGCACCGACTCGGCGATCGGGATCGCGCTGGTCGTCGCCATGGCGCTCGGCGTGATCCTGCTCGATCTGCGTGCCGAGTGGGTCCGCTCCCTGGCGGAGCACGGATCGGTAACCGGACGCGGCGCGCTCTACACGCCCTCCTTCCACGACCTGCTCTTCGGCAACATCCTGAGCATCACGCGCGGGGAGACGATCCTCGCCGGCGTCGTCTCGGCGGCGGTCTTGGGATGGGTGGCCCTCAGCCTGCGGGGCCTCGTCTTCTACACCGCCGACGAGGAGGCCGCGGTCACCTTCGGGCTTCCGGTCGCGTGGCTGCGCAACGGCCTGCTGGTGGCACTCGGGGTCATGATCGTGGTCGCGATGCGGCTGCTGGGCGTGATCCTCGTCAGCGCGTTCCTGATCCTGCCCGGGACGATCGCCAACTTCTGGTCGCGGCGGATCGGGCACGTGCTCTGGGTCGCGATGGCGTCGGCGACGCTGAGCGTCGTACTCGGGCTGATCCTGGCGATGCAGCTCGAGGTGCTCAGCACCGGCCCGGTGATCGTGGTCGTCCTGGCCCTGCTGCTGATTGTCAGCTGGACCCTGCGGGCGCGCCGCTAGTCAGGCGATCGATCCGACTGGCATGACGAGCAGATCCCCAGATACTGAATGATGTGCCCGGTCATGGTGAACCCGGTGGCAGCACGGACCTGGCGCTTCAGCTCATCCCAGGCGTCCTGCACCGGGCAGCCGTCGGTCTCCTCGACCCGGCCGCAACGCTCGCAGACGATGTGATGGTGGTGCGCGGCGTCGGGCCGGGTGCACGCGCCCACGCGCATCGCCTTGCCCGGCTGGCAGGTGGCGACCAGCAAACCCTCGTGGATCATCCGGTCCAAGTTACGGTAGACCGTCACGCGATCGGCCGGGACGCCGCTTTGTTTCAACGCCGCGGTGATTTCGTCTGCGGTCATGTGGCGCCGCTGGGCGGCGACGAGCTCGAGTATTGCGATGCGGATCCGGGTAACCTTGATGCTGGCTCCGCGCAGACGACTGACATGGTCGCTTGCAGTTATGCTCACGGTTCGCCTCCCATGCAATTCGGTTTCCTCTGGCGGTGCATAACCACCGCTTACGCTAGAACGGAAACCGGGTGAGGGTCAACAGGTTCCGGGGCGCAGGCGCCGGAGAGCCAGGGCCAGGAGATCGGTCAGGCCCCGCAGGAGCCGGGCCTCCAGGGGCAGCCAGTCCCGGCGCGCGGCGCACTCGTCGAGGCCCAGAAACCCCGTGAGGCGTCCACTTTGCCGTAGGGGGACGACCAGCAGGCTGAGGATGCCCTGAGTGCTCAAGAGCTCGTGGAGCTCCTCGGGGAGGTCGCGCCGGATGTCGTTGGCGACGATCGCCCGGTCGGCCCGCAGCTCCGAGACCCAGTAGCGGAAGTCGTCGTAGGAGGCCTCCAGGCCCAGGAACCGCTCGATCCCGGGGGCGACCCACTCGTGGGTGCAGACCATCATGCGCCGAGCGTCGTCCATCGCGAAGAGGTAGCTGCGCGAGGTTTGCATGCACTCGCCGATCGCCTGCAGCGCGCGGTTGACGAACGCGTCGGGGGAGCCCGGATCCAGCGCCGCCGCCAGGATCCGATCGAGCGCCTCCTGGTAGCCCGCCCGGAGGCGGATCTCACGCTCCAGCGCACGCTGGTCCGTCAGATCGTGAACCAGCCCGATCACCGCCCCCTCCGGTTGGGGCATCAGGCGCAGGTGAAGACGCCGGCCGGGATCGCCGCGCAGCCCGATCTCCAGCCTGGCGGGCCGACCGGCACGGCAGGCCGCCAG
>Ga0163210_1001323_pt1 | contig 10834 bp, 9 predicted proteins | sample Kivu_220m_FD_113536 | JGI IMG/M metagenome (GOLD analysis project Ga0163210, IMG submission 113536) | Freshwater microbial communities from Lake Kivu, Western Province, Rwanda to study Microbial Dark Matter (Phase II) - Kivu_220m | ecosystem: Environmental > Aquatic > Freshwater > Lake ... | reverse complement strand
TCCCAAGAGGATAACACCCCTCTCTCTTTTTACACAGAAGATCTTACATCAGCCCAAACCGGCTTCCAGACCTTCACCTTCGGGCGATCACCATTCCTTCATCCTCCTCTGAACCGCCCGATAATGACCTTCCAAGCCCTCCCATTCAGCGAAATGTTTCACGTCCTTTTCAAAACCCTTCAAGGCTCTCTTTGAAAAACGCATCCAGTTCATCTTCTTGATAAAGTCTTCCACCCCAAGCGGGGACGAAAATCGAGCGGTGCCGGCCGTTGGAAGGATGTGGTTTGGCCCAGCCAGGTAATCTCCGATCGCCTCCGGGGTATGGAAACCGAGAAAGACCGCCCCCGCATTCTTGATCTTTTTCAATAGAGGAACGGGGCGGGAAAGGAAGATTTCGAGATGTTCGGGTGCGATCCGATTGGCTAACTCAATGGCCTGTGTCAACGCCTTCACGACAAGGATGGCCCCTCTCCCTTCAAGGCTGGCCTTCGCAATCTTTACTCGTTTCAAAGAAAAAAGTTGCTTCTCGATCTCGTTCTCAACTTCCTTTGCAAAAGTCCCGGAGGTCGTGATGAGTATGGGTACCGCCATTTCATCATGCTCCGCCTGGGAAATCAAATCTGCAGCCACGGAAGAAGCCGGTCCCTTACCGTCAGAGATGATCAGAATCTCGCTCGGCCCTGCCACCATGTCCACGTCCGCCATCCCAAAGACCAATTGTTTCGCCGTCGCCACATATCGATTTCCGGGTCCGACAATCTTATCCACCTTTGGAATCGATTTTGTCCCGTAAGCAAGAGCCGCAATGGCCTGGGCTCCACCCACCCGGTAGATCTGATCCACGCCAGCCAGATCAGCTGCAACCAACACGGCGGGACTGATCCCATCCTTCTGGGGAGGAGTGGTCATCATGATCTTTCGAACCCCTGCCACTCTCGCGGGAATCGCTGCCATAAGGACTGTCGAGGGATAGGAGGCTTTTCCTCCCGGAACATAGATTCCCACGCTCTCGAGAGGTCGAATTTCCTGCCCGATTTGGATGCCCTTCTCTTCCGCAAGAAACGACCTTTGCCTCATGAGTTCATGGAACCTTCGAATACGGCGGCAGGCTCTTCCCAGAGTTTTCGCCAAGGTGCGAGGGATCTTTTTATAGGCTTGTATGACCTCTTCCCGCCTCACCTGGAGGCTATTGACAGGAATTCGAAGGCCATCGAAAACCCACGTGTAATGAACGAGCGCTTCGTCTCCCCTCTTCCGCACATCCCGAAGAATGGACCGAACCTGTTTCTCCACCCGGGGATTCTCCTCGATTCCCCTACGATCCATGCTCTCGAGATAACCTCTAAATTCTTTATCTCCAAGCCTGAGAATTTTCAATTGCCCTTTATCCTCTTTTTTTATGAAGAGCTTTCTTTTTCAATCTACCATCCGCAATCTGAAATCAAAAATATTATTCAGTCTCCCGCTTTCACTCGCTTAATATCGGCTCCAAGATTGGCCAATTTTTTATCCAGCCCTTCATATCCCCTATCCAGATGATAAACCCTCGAGACCTCTGTCATACCTGTCGCCGCGAGTCCAGCCAAGATGAGGCAGGCGCTGGCCCTTAGATCGCTCGCCATCACCGGAGCTCCGCTTAAATGGCCCACCCCCTGAATAATGGCCGTGTTCCCCTGAATTCGAATATCCGCTCCCATGCGTCTTAATTCGCTTACGTGGATGAATCTATTTTCGAAGATGGTCTCAGAAATGACGCTCAGCCCTCTCGCCAGGCTCATCAAGACCATGAACTGGGCCTGCATATCCGTCGGAAAACCAGGATAAGGCTGAGTCTTCACATCCACGCTTTTGATGCGTTTGTTTCCCGCAACATTCACTTCCTGTCCGTCCCTCTCAATCTCCACGCCTGCCTCTCTCAATTTATGGATGAGGTTTTCCATGTGATGAAAAGGACAGTTGAGAATTCGGATATTCCCGCGCGTCAGTCCAGCAGCGACCATCAGCGTCCCGGCCTCGATACGGTCAGGAATAACCGAGTGTTCAATGGCGTGAAGCGATTCCACGCCCTCAACCTCGATGAAACGTGTCCCTGCTCCTGTGATCTTCGCACCCATCTTATTGAGGACAGTAGCCAAATCGACGACCTCGGGTTCCATCGCAGCATTCTGTAAGGTCGTCTTTCCTTTCGCCAGCGTTGCCGCCATCATCAGGTTCTCCGTTCCCGTCACCGTTGTTGTGTCGAAGGAAATATCGGCCCCTTTTAAACGGTCGGCTCTGGCCTCAATATACCCGTGATCGAGTTCGATCTTGGCTCCCATGGCCTCAAGGCCCATCAGATGGAGATTGATCGGGCGTGCGCCGATCGCACATCCTCCGGGAAGGGAAACCGTGGCCTTTCTCATGCGGGCCAACAGAGGACCTAAAACAAGAATTGAAGCCCTCATGGTTTTGACGAGATCATAAGGGGCTTCATGATTTGAGAGTTCTGTGGCATCGATTCGACAGGTTTTGCCGTCTTCTCCTATCTTCACACCAAGGTTTCTAAGAACCTTAATGATGGTGCGCACGTCCATGAGGTAAGGGATGTTGTGAAAAAGATTTGTGCCTTCGGCCAGCAGGCTCGCTGTAAAGATAGGAAGGGTCGCATTCTTTGAACCGCTCACCTCCACGTCCCCAATTAACCTCTCCCCTCCCCGAATGACAATCTTGTCCATCTTCAGACCTCAACGTTGAATATCAAAGCTATGATCCGTAAAGTGCAGGGCGTCAGGCGCAAGGGGCAAAAAAACTACTCGCGCCTCGCGCTCTCACGGAATTTCATGCTTGAGATATTCACTTCCTCTGGACCTTCACCACCCTCTCAATTCCTGAGAAATCTCTGATTCGCTCAGGGGGAAGGAAAGAACCTTCCTCCTCGATCATCGCAGAGACCGCCTTCCCTTGACCCTCTCCGACTTCCAGCAGAACCCAGCCCCCTCTCCGCACATAGAACGCTGTCTGCAAAAGGATGTCTCGATAAAAGGCCATCCCATCTTCGCCTCCGTTTAAGGCCACGAGGGGCTCATACGTCCTGATCTCTGTCGGTAGATTCTGGATCTCTGAAAGCCGGACATAGGGGGGATTCGAAAGAATCAGATCGAAAGGCTCCCTGCCCTGCATTCGTCGAAAGGGCCCGAACAGATCTCCATGGACGAATTGGATCCGGCTGAGGACCCCTGCAGATCTGGCATTCTCTCTCGCCAAGAAAAGGGCCTCGCCTGAAATATCTGTCGCCACGACCAAGAGGTCGCTTGCCTCTGTTGCCAAAGAGATGGCGATCGCACCACTCCCTGTTCCGATCTCCAGCACACGAGGACTTCTCTCAAGACAAACCTTCCGGAGGATGAAGAGGCTTTGCTCCACGAGGAGTTCCGTCTCCGGTCGCGGGATTAGAACCCGAGGATCCACTTTAAAAGGGATGGACCAAAACTCCTGATATCCCAGAATGTATTGAAGCGGCTCACCTGCAACTCTCTTCTTGACGAATCGCTCTAATTTCTCTTTCTCTTCTTCTTCCGACGCGCGATGAAGATGAGCGTAGAGCCCTTCCCTGCTGAGGTTGACCGATTTGGCCAAAAGCAGCTCAGCGTTCAGCCGGGGGTTCTCAACCTGGTGATCCCTCAGGCAGTGTGTTGACCAATTGAGTAGTTCTAAGAGGGTCATTATTTTTGCCTTAAAAAGGGTTTTAGGACTCGAGGATCCCACGGTTCAAGCTAATTCTATCTTCAAACCTCATCTGGTAAAACTCCTTTGATTCATTTTCCCCCTTGGATCCTCGACCCCTTGACCCCTTCTTCCAAGGAATTGTCGTTCAGGGCTTCTGCCTGGTAGTGGGCCGTCAAGGCGTTAATGATGTCGTCCACATCTCCCTCGAGAACGCCTTCGAGCCGGTAGAGGGTCAAACCGATACGATGATCCGTCACCCTCCCCTGAGGAAAATTGTAGGTTCGGATGCGCTCGCTTCGTTCCCCTGTTCCCACTTGGGTTCTTCTCTTCTCGGAAATCTCCATCTGCTTTTCTTGTCTCGCCCTTTCCAACAATCTCGCTCGAAGGATCTTCAGCCCCTTGGCTTTGTTCTTATGCTGAGATTTCTCGTCCTGACAGGAGACGACCATCCCCGTGGGAAGATGGGTAATTCGAACAGCGGAATCCGTGGTATTTACACTCTGTCCTCCTGGTCCTGAGGAACGAAAGATATCGATCCGCAAGTCGTTCGGATCGATATGAACATCCACCTCTTCTGCCTCGGGAAGGATGGCTACCGTGACCGTTGAGGTGTGAATCCGGCCTTGAGATTCTGTCGTGGGAACCCTCTGAACCCTATGAACCCCACTCTCGTACTTGAGCCGACTGTAGACTCCTTTGCCTTCGATCAGGGCGACGATTTCTTTGAACCCACCCACGCCGGTGTAGTGGCGATCCAATACCTCCAGTCGCCAGCCCTGTTTCTCTGCAAACTTGGAATACATCCTGAAAAGGTCTGAGGCAAAGAGGCCGGCCTCATCCCCACCTGTTCCGGCTCGGATCTCAAGAAGGATATTCTTTTCATCATTCGGATCCTTCGGGAGAAGAGCCACCCTCAGGTCCTCCTCCATCTTTCCTCGTTCCTCCGTCAGCCGGTTGAGTTCTTCCTTTGCAAGTCGCTTCATCTCCTCATCTTCTTCGCTTACCAGAAGGTGTTGACTCTCTTTGATCTCCTCATCCAATTTTTTCACTTTCCGGTAAAGATCAACCACCTTTCCCAATTCGGCATACTCCTTGGCCGTCTTCTGAAATTCTTCTTGCTTGCTGATGACCTCCGGCTGGCTCAGGAGATGGGACAGGGTTTCGTACCGGCGTTCGACCTCTTCCAATCTTTCAAACATGTTCTTATCCACCCCTCGTGTTTAGCTCAAAAACATGCCCTTCCGCATCCAGCACGCTTTTCAGGGCGCACAAAGCAACTTCGATCTGAGCCTCAGAAGGTTCCCGGGCTGTCAACCGTTGGAGCCAGAGACCCGGTTTGATCAGGTACTGGATGCCTCTGTTCTCCCTTTTTTGATCGGCGAATCGAATGATTTCGTAGGAGAGTCCCGCAATGACGGGGATCAGAACCACTCGAGAAGCCACCTTATACCCGAAGGCGAGATGGTGAGGAATGAGCGCAAAGACAAAGATGCTCACCAACATGACGATCAGAAGAAAACTCGTTCCACATCGAGGGTGAAGATAACCGAACCCTTTGACCCGATCTGCGACCAAGGCCTCTCCTGCCTCGAAGGCAAAAATCGACTTATGTTCTGCCCCGTGGTATTGCAAGACTCTCCGAATCTCTTTGAAAAAAGAAATGGCCCATAGATAAATGAGAAAGATGATCAAACGAATCACCCCATCGACCAGATTGAAGACGATTCCGCTATCGGAGACCACGGGAATGGCAAACCGCATCCATTTCGTCAAGTAAAGAGGAAGCAAGAAAAAAAAGACCACCCCGAAGCCAAGGGCTGCGGTCAAGGTGAGGCCCATGGCCCATGGACTGAGGGCCTTCTCTTCCTCCGAAAGGGCCTGATTGGCCGAATAGTTAAGCGCCTGAACCCCCAGGATGAGGGCTCCAAGTAAGGTGATCATCCCTCTGATCAAAGGGATCCTGGAGAGCCAGCTTCCTTCCGAAAAGAAGGTCAATCCCTCCCGCTTGACCACAATCTCACCGTTTGGCCGCCGAACCGCAATCGCCATTGATTTGGGGGACCTCATCATCACCCCTTCGATCACCGCCTGACCACCCACGCGAAGGCGTTTGTCCTTTTTCCGGAAGACAGATCCATTTGGCAGAGATTGGCCTTGATCAAGACCTTTTCTCTTCAAAAACATAGAAAGCCTCCTGCAGAACTAATGCTGACAATATGCCTTCAGGGAAAAAGCAACCCAACGGGTAGGCAGAGGGCAGCCGTGCTCGTGCCCATGACATGACGAGATGGAAAGAAGTGCGTGAGAAGGGGAAAAATCAATCCTTTTTTTCGGTTTTTTCACCATACTTCTTCTTGAACCGCTCGATCCTTCCTGCGGTATCCAAAAATTTCTGTTTTCCCGTAAAGAAGGGATGACAGTTGGAACATATCTCCACATGGATCTCTTTTTCGGTGCTCTTCGTCTCAAAGGTTGCCCCACAGGCGCACCGGATCACCGTGTCAAAGACTTTAGGATGAATGTCTTTTTTCATTTTAGCCTCCAACACTCCATTTTACTGATTTCTTTCTGTTTTTCAAATTTTTTTTGGAAATAAAGTAACAATGCTTAGCACTGGTGACGGTTTCAGGAATTCCTCTTCATGCTCACCATCCCTACTGGTTCATCGAATCGAGAAAGTCGCGATTATTTTTGGTCGCATGCATCTTCTCCAGAAGAAACTCCATGCTTTCGACCGTGTTCATCGGCTGAAGGACCTTTCTCAAAAGCCAGATGCGATTCAGGTCGTTTGGGTCCAAAAGCAATTCCTCTTTTCGGGTGCCGGATCGCTGAATATCGATCGAGGGATAAACTCTCCGATCGACCAGACGGCGGTCCAGGTTAATCTCCATGTTCCCAGTCCCTTTGAACTCCTCAAAAATGACCTCATCCATTCGGCTTCCTGTATCGACGAGGGCGGTGCCAATGATCGTCAAGCTTCCGCCCTCCTCTATGTTGCGGGCCGCGCCAAAAAATCGTTTTGGTTTCTGAAGGGCATTCGCATCAATCCCTCCAGAAAGGACTTTCCCGCTGGGGGGGACAACCGTATTGTAGGCCCTGGCCAGACGGGTAATGCTATCAAGGAGAATCACCACATCCTTTTGATGCTCCGCCAAGCGCTTGGCCTTTTCGATCACCATCTCGGCCACCTGGACATGTCGCTGAGCGGGCTCGTCAAAGGTGGAACTAATCACCTCGGCATCCACGGAGCGTTCCATGTCGGTCACCTCCTCGGGCCGTTCATCAATGAGGAGGACGATCAGGGTGATCTCTTTGTGGTTTCTTGTGATGCTGTGGGCGATGGTCTGAAGGAGCATCGTCTTTCCGGTTCGGGGGGCAGCGACGATGAGGCCCCGCTGGCCTTTTCCAACGGGCGTAAGAAGGTCCATGACTCTTGCCGAATAATTGGCGGGATCACCGTCCATTTCGAGACGGATTTTCTCGTTGGGATAGAGGGGCGTCAGGTTGTCGAAGAGGATCTTGTCTCGAGCCACCTCCGGGTCTTCGTAATTTACCAGCTCAACCTTCAGCATGGCAAAGTAACGCTCCGTGTCCTTGGGAGGGCGAATCTGGCCTGAAACTGTGTCACCGGTTCGAAGGTTGAATCGCCGGATTTGGGAGGGAGAGATGTAGATATCATCGGGCCCCGGCAGGTAATTGTAATCAGGAGCCCTCAAGAATCCAAATCCATCGGGAAGGATCTCGAGAACCCCTTCCCCGAAAATCAAGCCATTCTTCTCGGTTTGGGCCTGAAGGATCGCAAAGATCAACTCCTGCTTCCTCAAGCCGCTCGCCCCTTCGACATTGAGCTCTCTAGCAATCTTATTCAGTTCGCTGATCTTCTTCTGCTTCAATTCTTTGATATTCATAGCCTTTCTTTTGAATCCTCCTCATGTTGCAAGCTGCCGTGCGCAGAGTGACAAGTGGCCTGACCTTAAGCGCTCTGCGGGTTTCAATGTTTATCGGCGAACAGCCTGAGCGTCCTTTTTCGAAAGCGCGCCCTTTCTCAGTACTTCAAAAACCGTTCTTGCTCTCCTGAGCGTCTTCTCAATGGACCCGTCATTCGGAATGACAATGTCAGCCACGTTGATCCTTTCTTTATTGCTGATCTGGGAATCGATGATCCCGCGGGCGGTCTCCTGATGGATTTGGTCCCGTCTGATCAACCTCGCCATCTGTTGTTTCGGGGTGGACGTGACGACAACGACCTTATCAACCATCCGGTAGTATCCCGTTTCAACCAAGAGGGCTGCGTCGATGACAATGATTGCCTTTGCCCTTTGGCGACCAATCCGTTTGATGCGACGGTCTATCTCCTTCTTGATCCTTGGATGCAGAATGTGATTGAGACGGTTTTTTTCAACGGGATTGGAGAATACCCGGGTCGCCAATCTTTTCCGATGAAGCGATCCGTCCTTCCGTAGGATTTCCTTGCCGAAGGCCTTGACCAACGCCCTCCAGGCAGGAGACCGGGGACGAACCAGTTGCCTGGCGATCCGGTCTGCATCGATGAGGACTGCCCCCTCTTCTTTCCACACCCGGGAGATGAGAGACTTCCCGCTGGCCACGCCTCCCGTCAATCCAACAATGATCATGGGGCACAACGCTCCTATATATCGAGGCGCTGCACAAAGAGGGCATTCTCCTCGATAAACTGTCGCCTTTGCTCCACTTCATCCCCCATCAAGATGCTGAAGATCTCATCGGCTTCAATGGCATCCTCAATCTTCACCTTCAGGAGCGTCCTTTTTTCCGGATTCATGGTCGTTTCCCAGAGCTGCTCCGGGTTCATCTCTCCCAATCCTTTGTACCTTTGGATGGAAAGCCCTTCCCTTCCCAGCTGATGGGCCGATTGAAGCAATGCCTCGGCTTGATCAAAAATCAACTGTTTTCCCTTTTCAACGAGGAGATAAGGGGGAGGCGCCGTCTCCTTCATCTCCTGATAAATCTGAAAGAGGTTACGGTATTCCACAGAGGCGATGAGTTCCCAATGGACTTTTCCCCGTTGCTCCCCTCTTCCGTTTGACTCTAGGACTTCAAATCCATACAGATTGTGTTCTTCGTCCCAATGAAGGTCGAAGACCTCGAACCTGGTCTTTCTCAATTGCTTCTGAAGATCGATGACCTTTCCCTTCTCTTCAAAGGTCGTTTTGTTTCGGATCCCAAGCTCCAACAGCGCGTTCAGAAGAGAGAGGGGATATCCCTTCCGTTGAACCCGTTTCATCAGATCGTAATAGACACCGATTTTCTCCAGCAGGGTTCCCAATCTTTTCCCGGTCAATTTCTTCCCCGTGCTCTGGACGATGACCTCGCTTTTCCCGATGGCGCGTTCCATGAGATATCGGTTAAACGTTTCTTCGTCCTTGATGTAGGTCTCGTTCTTTCCCTCCGTAATTTTAAAAAGAGGGGGTTGAGCGATATAGAGATGTCCTCTCTCGATGACCTCTGGCATGTGGCGATAGAAGAACGTGAGGAATAGGGTTCGGATATGGGAACCATCCACATCGGCATCGCTCATGATAATAATGCGATGGTAGCGAAGCCGATGGATGTCGTAATCTTCCTTTCCAATCCCTGCGCCCAATGCGGAGATGAGGATCCGGATCTCTTCGTTGGCAAGCATCTTGTCAAACCGGGCCTTCTCGACATTGAGGATCTTCCCTTTCATCGGAAGGATGGCTTGAAAAGTTCGGTCCCGACCTTGTTTGGCGGAGCCCCCTGCGGAATCACCTTCCACAATGAAAATCTCACTCAATTGCGGGTCTTTCTCCTGACAATCAGCCAGCTTTCCTGGAAGGGTATCTCCCTCGAGCGCTCCTTTTCGCCGGCTTAATTCTCGGGCCTTCCGTGCCGCTTCCCTCGCCCGTGCCGCTTCAACCACTTTCGAAATGATCCTTCGGGCCACAGAGGGGTTTTCTTCAAAATAAGCTCCCAGTTTTTCATTCACCAGGGCCTCCATCAATCCTTTGACCTCGCTATTGCCCAGTTTCGCCTTGGTCTGCCCTTCAAACTGAGGCTCGGGAATTTTGACGCTGATCACTCCCACCAGTCCTTCGCGGATATCCTCTCCTGTAAGGTTCTCCTTTGTCCCTTTGAGGAGATTGGTGTTTGCCGCGTATTGGTTGATGCTCCGGGTGAGCGCTGTCTTGAATCCGACGAGGTGGGTTCCCCCTTCTATGGTATTGATATTATTTGCAAACGAAAAAAGGTTTTCAGCGTATCCGTCGTTATATTGAAAGGCAATTTCCACTTCGATGCCGTTTTTCACCCCTTCGATAAAGATGGGTTTGGAGTGAATGCAATTCTTATTTTTATTGAGGTATTCGATAAAGGAGATGATTCCTCCTTTGTAATAAAATTCATGCTTCTTATCCGTCCTTTCGTCCTCGATGCTGATGAAGAGGCCTTTATTTAGGAAGGCAAGCTCTCTGAGGCGCTGTGAGAGTATATCGAAACTGAATTGGGTGGTTTCAAAGATCCCACTATCCGGTTTAAAATGAACCTGGGTTCCCGTGTGTTTCGTCTTCCCGATCACTTCCAGTTTGGTTTTGGGGTCCCCGCGTTCATACCTCTGTTGGTAGACCTTTCCGTCCCTCCGGATCTCTAACTCCACAAATTCAGAGAGTGCATTGACCACAGAGAGGCCGACGCCATGAAGCCCGCCGGAAATCTTATAGCTCTTATTGTCAAATTTTCCTCCTGCATGGAGTTTTGTCATCACCACTTCTACCGCAGGCCGCTTCTCCTTCTCGTGCATATCCACCGGGATGCCACGGCCATCATCTCGGACGGTGACGCTGTTATCGATGTGGATAACTACGTCAATCCGTTGACAATATCCGGCCAGGGCTTCATCGATGCTATTGTCCACCAACTCCTGAACCATATGATGAAGCCCTTCGACCCCAGTATTCCCAATATACATGGCAGGCCTTTTCCGGACGGCTGACAAACCTTCCAGAATTTTGATCTGCTCCGCTGTATATTTATCCGTCATTTTTCCTTCACCCCGTTAGAAAGCGCCGCTGTTCACCCGTTAGAAATTTTTCTTTGTTAACCAGGAACTCCTGCTCGTAACCCATTTCTAACG
>Ga0163210_1001321_pt1 | contig 10844 bp, 9 predicted proteins | sample Kivu_220m_FD_113536 | JGI IMG/M metagenome (GOLD analysis project Ga0163210, IMG submission 113536) | Freshwater microbial communities from Lake Kivu, Western Province, Rwanda to study Microbial Dark Matter (Phase II) - Kivu_220m | ecosystem: Environmental > Aquatic > Freshwater > Lake ... | reverse complement strand
CTCTACATTGTTTCTATTCTCATCTACATAGCCGCTGATTTTCACTTACTCTATCTGATTGTGGCGAACATCCTCGGCGTCTTGATGATTTACGCTAATGTCCGTCTGCTGTCTTCAAGGACACCGACGGATGCCTGGCAAGTATATAAGCTCTCAGCCTTTCCCTACCTGGGCATTATTTTCCTGACTATGGGTTTAGATATCTGGTTAACATGAATATAGATGCCGGTCTTATAGACAGGCTGGAAATTGCCTTTCACCCTAAGGCTATCGCTATAGCCGGAGCCTCTGAAGACCCTCTGTCTTTCGGTCACCAGTTCCTACGGCATCTTCTGGATTACAATTATACGGGTCATATTTATCCGGTGAATCCCAACAAAGAATCCATCTTTGGCATCAAATCTTACCCAAACTTGAGCAGCATTCCGGGACAGGTTGATTACGTTATCTGTTGTCTTCCGGCGTCTATGGTTGTGGATTTGCTTGCTGAGTGTCCTGCGAGAGGAGTAAAAATTGTTCATCTGGTTACCGCCCGCCTCAGTGAGACAGGTCGAAAGGAAGCCAAAGAGCTTGAAAACAAAATACTACATGCTGCCAGAAAGCTCAACATACGTCTCATTGGACCAAACTGCATGGGGATTTATTATCCACGCGGCAGGCTAGCCAATGGTTATAATTTGCCCAAGGAGTCTGGAAACATCGGCGCTGTTTTTCAAAGCGGTGGCTCGTCCACCCTGCTTATTCGCTATGGTGAGCTGCGAGGTCTCCGTTTCAGCAAGGTTATCAGCTACGGTAACGCTCTTGATATAGATGAGAGTGATTTCTTAAATTACCTGGCTCAGGATGATGAGACCGAGGTCATCGCTGCTTACTTCGAAGGTGTCAAAGATGGCAAAAAGTTTCTCAAGGCTCTAAGCGATGCGGCACGTATCAAGCCCGTCATTGTCATAAAAGGCGGGAGAGGCAAGTCCGGAGCTAAAGCCGTTGCCTCACATACAGCTGCCATTGCCGGCTCTACCCCTGTTTGGAGCACAGTTTTCAAAAAAGCTGGTGTTGTACCTGCCAAAGACTTACGCGAACTTGTCGACTTGCTTGTCGCTTTCTCTTTTCTACCTCCAATTATGGGATATAGGGTGGGTATAGTCAGCGCCGGCGGGGGACTGTCGGTGATGTCTGCGGATATTTGCGAAGAGGCTGGGCTTACGGTACCGCCAATGCCACATGCCATCAGGGAAGAGTTAAAGAAAAAGGCACCGGAAATATGGGATTGGATAGGAAATCCTATCGACGTCTCTATAATGGGTGCGGTGTCCGCTGGTTTAGCTGAGATTATCAGGGAGCTGCCCAGATTAATGGCAGGTAGCCCACATTTCGATTTTCTTATCGCTGAGTTCAGCGATGATAATCCTTTCTTAACGGAAATATGGACCGCTCTTGCTGCACGCCAAACTGAAGCATATATCAATCTACACGACAAACAACTAAAAGCGATGATTGCTGTAGTTCATAGCGAAGCCGCTACCAGCCACCTGCCATCGTATCAACGCTGGAAAATACTGTCTGAGCAGAGAGCAAAATTTGCCGAAGCCGGGATTCCAACCTATTTATCAATGGATGAGGCAGCAAAAGCTGTTCGAAAGTTTGTAGATTACTGTCGAGCAAAAGCAGAGAGATAGTTTCATAGCTTCTGCCGATTGATTGCCCAGAAATCTAGGGGTTTGGAAAATAGAAAAACATTTTAAGGTATTAAAGACTTGTCCTCGTACAAAAGCACGCCTGGGGGAGCTTGTTACCAATCATGGTGTAGTACCTACACCAGTTTTCTTACCTGTAGCCAGCCAGGGCACAGTCAAAACATTGATTCCGGAAGAGCTTAAAGACATCGGTGTAACCATAATTCTAGGCAATACTTATCACCTTTATTTGCGTCCTGGCATAGATGCCTTGGCAAAACTGGGAGGATTGCATCGGTATATGGCATGGGATGGACCGATATTGACCGACAGCGGGGGCTATCAGGTCTTCAGTCTAGCCAGACTATGTAAAATCACCGACGATGGTGTCACATTCCGCTCTCATATAGACGGTAGCGAGCATAACCTTACTCCTGAGCTAGTTATTGAGCTTCAGCAGAGGCTAGGCGCCGATATCATCATGACCTTGGACGAGTGCCCTGCCATTGGTGCCAGTGTGGCGAAGGTGTGTGAAGCTGTGGCAAGGACCTCGCAGTGGGCAGAGAGGTGCCAGAAGCACCATCAAAGCTCCATACAGCTTCTCTTCGGAATCATCCAGGGTGGTATTTATCCTGAACTCCGGCAGCAATCGGCAAGAGCTATTACCTCGCTGGATTTCCCAGGCTATGCCATCGGAGGCTTAAGCCTGGGTGAACCCAAAGAGCTAACCTGGTCTATGGTGGATGGAACAATGCCTTTCTTGCCAGTAGACAAACCTCGCTATCTCATGGGTGTAGGCTCGCCTGAGGATATTATCGAAGGAGTAAGCAGGGGAATAGACCTCTTCGACAGTGCCATGCCCACCAGAATAGCCCGCAATGGTGCACTTTTCACCATGCGGGAAAGGATAAACATACGGAAAGCTATTTATAGGACAAAGGAGCACCCTATCGATGCTGACTGCGATTGCTACACTTGCCGTACTTTCTCTACTGCTTACCTTAATCATCTGTTCAAATGTGAAGAGCTATTAGCTTACAGATTAGCCACAATTCATAACCTCCGTTTCATCACCAGGCTAATGCAACAGATAGAGAACGCTATTCAGCGGGGTACTTTCCCCAGCTTTAAAAACGACTTTCTCAATCAATACAAGGTTACCGATGAGGAAGTCAGGCTTGCCCAGAAGCAAAAGTGGCTGAATTCACCACGACATCGCAATAACACTGCTCTCTAGGTGTAGAAGTTCAATGCACCTTACCTGTTCCTTTTCGTTCGGTGCCACTGTCTTATTCATAGTGTAACAAAACCTTAAAACATTAACACAAAGGGCTAAAAACCCATTGACAAGCAGGTCAATTAGCGCTAAATTATGTACATCGATTATCGGTCGAATAGTTAGTCGAAATATCAGCATTTATCTTATACTAAACGGCAAAAATCAGAGTACAAAAGGAGATAAGTAATGAAAAGATTCACCAGTTTACTGCTCATCGCACTGGTTCTTCTATCTACTATCGCTGTCTCATGTGCTCCACCAAAACCAGTCGCTATTGAAGACCAGATTAAAATCGACACAGGGCTGATAGCAGGGACAACTATTGGGGATATCCATGTCTACAAAGGCATTCCTTTTGCCGCGCCACCAGTAGGCGATTTGCGCTGGAAACCACCGCAGCCAGCAGCATCTTGGGATGGGGTCAAAGAATGCACTGAGTTCGGTCCAGCGCCAATGGGATACTATAGCTCTAGTTTTCCAGCCTATGCCGCTCCCCCCAGTGAAGACTGCCTCTATCTGAATGTCTGGACACCAGCTAAGACAACCGGCGACAAGCTGCCGGTCATGGTCTGGATATACGGCGGCTATCTTCGCTTCGGCGAGGGCTCAGACCCTAAGTACAATGGTGAAATATTAGCTCGCCATGGCGTGGTAGTGGTTAATTTTAATTACAGGGTAGGTCCGCTCGGTTTTCTGGCACATCCTCTGCTCTCCAAGGAATCTGAACACAACTCCTCCAGTAACTATGGGTTACTTGACCAGATTGCGGCACTGCAGTGGGTGCAGAAAAATATCGCTGCCTTCGGCGGCGACCCCAGCCGGGTTACCATATTCGGTGAATCGGCAGGCGCTACCAGTGTGCTTAGTCTTATGGTATCGCCATTGACAAAGGGACTATTCCAACGTGCCATATCAGAAAGCCCTTATATGGGGACTCCTTGGGCACCTATCCGGGAGGATAAGTGGGGTCAACCGGTTCAAGAAAAAATGGGTGAGCAATTAGCTAAAGACCTGGGCTGCGACACTGCGTCTGACCCCATAGCCTGTATGCGCGCCAAGAGTGCTCAGGAAGTAATAGATGCAGGGAAACCACCAGCTAAGATTGGTGCCCCCGGTTACAATTATGCGCTTTGTGTAGATGGCTGGGTAATACCAGACCTACCATACAATTTATTCCAAACCGGTAATCAACAAAATGTTCCCCTTTTAATTGGTACGACTTCAGACGAGTGGGCACTATTCCAGATGCTCAGTAAACCTAGTGTTGAGGATTATACTAAATACGTTAATCAGACTTTCGGAGATAAAGCACAGCAAGTTTTAACCATGTACCCTGCTGCCGATGATACACAGGCCAAGGCATCTGCAAATCGTGTTATTACGCTTTATACGTGGACCTGCCCTAGTAAGGTCTTTGCTGGCGCTATGGCCAATGTTAAGTCACTGGCCTATTTATACTATTTCACCCGGGTACCGCCCGGAGGCAAGGCATTCGGTGCCCGCCATGGGATAGAAATAAATTATGTTTTCGGCAATTTTGTACCTTTTATGTCACCTCTAAAAGCAGAACAATACTTTGATGATACTGACAGGGCACTTTCTGAAGCTATAATAGGCTACTGGGTGACCTTTGCCGCAAACGGTGACCCCAACAAGGCGGGATTGACCCAATGGCCCGCCTATGATGCCAGCACCGGACAATACGTAGAGTTTGGTGACACAATACAGGTAAAATCTGGTTTGGCAAACGAAAACTGTGAATTGTTCCTGAATACACTTAATGAAAACCTCAGTAAATAGAAATTAGTTTAACACTTATTTGTCGCAAGCTTTGAAGAGGTGCCTCGCTTCACGTAGTTCGGAGGGGGCACCTCGCTATTATTCTGTTTAATCCTTGTGTCCTCAGACAGTTTAAGTCCCCTATTAAAAATAGAAACAATGACAATCAGTCTTATTTTTAATTGAATATCTACTCAAATTGAACAAGAGGCTGCCTTAAGCTATAATTCCCAAATACACTAGGAGGTCTTCTTGCTCAAGAGCCATAGCTGCGGAGAATTAAGAGATAAGCACATCGGAAAAGAGGTAACTCTCGCCGGGTGGGTGAACCGGCGCCGCGACCACGGCGGGCTGATATTCATCGACTTGAGAGATAAAGAGGGCATAGCCCAGGTAGTCTTTAACCCGGAAACGTCAGAAAAGGCACATAAAACCGCCAACGAGCTGCGTAACGAATACGTGACTAAAATAACCGGCAAGGTGGAAAACGTCCTGCCGGCACCGAAAACCTGAAGCTGCCCACAGGCAAGATAGAGGTCATTGCCAACGATATACAGATTCTGAACACGGCGAAGACACCACCGTTCTATATAAACGAAGATTTAGAGGTCGACGAGAACATTCTCCTTAAGTACCGCTATCTCTATCTCAGGCGTCCTAGGATGCAGGACAACATCATACTCCGCCATAAGGTAGAGAAATTTATGCGCGATTTTCTCGATGCCAAGGGCTTTGTCGAAATCGAGACGCCTATACTATTCAAGAGCACACCGGAGGGGGCACGTGATTATCTCGTGCCCAGCCGCATACACCCGGGCAAATTCTACGCGCTGCCCCAGTCCCCACAGCAGCTCAAGCAGCTGTTAATGGTAGCCGGCTTTGAGAGATATTACCAGATAGCCCGCTGTTTCCGCGATGAGGACCAGCGCGCTGACCGCCAGCCTGAGTTCACACAGCTCGACATGGAGATGAGTTTTATCGACGAGGAGGACATACTCAGCCTACTCGAAGAGATGTTCGCCTCGCTGGTGGAGACAGTTAAGCCCGAAATGAAGATGTTGAAACCATTTCCACGGCTTTCATTTGCTGAGTCGATGGAGCGCTACGGCACGGATAAGCCTGATATACGCTTCGGAGTGGAGCTAAAAGACCTGTCTGCAATCGTTGCCAAATCGGAGTTCGCTGTCTTCCGCTCCACTATACAGGGCGGTGGCAAGGTCAGAGGTATATGCTTACCCGGCTGCGCAGACTATTCACATAAGCAGCTGGAAGAGCTGACCGAACTGGCGAAGTCCTGCGGAGCCAAGGGCTTGATAACACTGACTCTGCCCGCCGGCAGCTACGAAAAGCTTGAGCAACTGACTCCAGATAAAGTCAAGTCGGTAGCCGCCAAATACCTGACCGCAGAGCAGTTAAAAGAGATAGTCCACAGATTCGAGGCTAAACAGGGCGACCTGATACTAATCGTAGCCGGTGAGCAAAAGATGGTTGACAAGGTGCTGGACGAGTTGCGTCGGGAGATGGGACATCGTCTGGGCTTAATCGACCACAACCTGCTGGCTTTTGTCTTTGTTGTCGACTATCCTCTGCTGGACTGGAATGGAGAAACAAAGTTGTGGGAACCGATGCATCACCCCTTCACGTCACCCCGTGAAGAGGATATACCTCTCCTTGATACAGATCCGGCAAAGGTGCGGGCACGCCACTATGACATAGTATGTAACGGCTATGAGCTATCCAGTGGCAGCATCAGGATTCATACTCGCCAGCTACAGAGCAAAGTATTCAAACTGCTTGGCTACAGCGATGAGGAGATAGAGGCACGGTTCGGGCATATGCTGGAAGCATTCGATTTTGGGGCACCGCCACACGGTGGCATTGCACCGGGCATCGACCGCGTGGTGATGCTGCTGGCAGGGGCGGAAAATATCAGAGAGGTAATCGCCTTTCCTAAAAATCAGAACGCCATCGATGTGATGAGCGATTCACCGTCTCCAGTCTCTCAAGCACAACTCGACGAACTACATCTAAAGCTGACAGATGAGGAGACCAAAGAGGCTTAAGCTGCAGGTTTTCACCTCCTCCTAACTACCCCACACCATGGAGAGTTATTTTCTGGCGGAAGAGAACACTACAAGTGGTATAATATAGACAAGGTAAAAATGAGAGTATCTACAGAGCCGGTTGAGAACAGCCAGGTAGCGCTCAATATCGAGATGGAGCCTGCTGAAATAGATAAATACATGAAAAAGGCTTACAGCCGCATGGTTAAAAGGGTCTCTGTTCCCGGCTTTCGCAGAGGAAAGGCACCAAGAGACGTGCTGGAACGTCATATCGGCAGAGAAGCTTTATTCAATGAAGCTCTGGAAGACCTGATACCAACAGCCTATAAAGAAGCTCTGGACGAGCACAAAATAGAGCCTATTGCACAAGCGCAGTTCGAACTTGTCCAGACCGAGCCTTTGATTTTTAAGGCTGTCGTGCCGCTCAAACCCACAATCAAACTTGGAGACTATAACAAGATAAAAGTTGAGTCCAAACCGGTTGAAATCAGTCAAGAAGATGTTGAGTCAACCATAGAACAGCTACGCCATCAACAGGCTATATTGTCACCGGTAGACCGTCCGGTACAGTTTGGAGACATAGCAACTATCGACGTCGAGGGCAAGAGGGATGGAGAATCCTTTCCCATCCGCAAGGATGTTGTCTACGAAGTCAACAAAGAAGCTCGGTTGCCCCTTCCTGGGTTTGCCGAAAAGCTGGAAGGTATGGTTAAAGGCGAAGAAAAAAGCTTTGTTCTATCTTATCCTGCCGACTATGAGATGAAAGAGCTGGCAGGAAAAGGCCATGCCTTCAAGGTTACTGTTAGTGAGATAAAGGAAAAAACGCTGCCTGAGATTGACGACGAGCTAGCCAAAATTCTGGGTAAAGAAGACTTGGCTTCACTGCGAGAGCAAATAGCATCGAGTCTGAAAGCCAGAGCCGAGGAAAGGGCTCGTTTGGAACTGGAACAAAAGGCTGTCGACGCTGCCGTCGAAATCAGTGAAGTGGGATATCCGCCGGTCTTAGTGGATAGGGAAATCGAACGGCTGCTCAAAGATGAGGCAAGACACTTTACCGAAGGCATCAACGGTCTCGATAACTACCTGAAGAGCATTGATAAGACACTTGAGGGACATATAGAGGAATTACGTCCCACGGCAAGCCGGCGTGTTGTCCGGTCATTGGTTTTGGGCAAAATAGCCGAGACAGAAAAGATAGAGGTAGCTGGTTCAGAGATGGACGAGGAAATAGATAAGATGGTGAAAGATGCTGGTAAGCAGGCTGAGGAGATGAAGAAATTTTTCAGCCTGCCAGAGGCTCGTGAGTCTATCAAGCAATTTCTGATAGGTCGAAAAACTATTGACAGGTTAGTTCAGATAGCTACAGAGCAAAAGCAAGCTACTCGTATTAGAAAGGGGAAGGCAAAATGAAAAATTTACCACAAAACATAATACCGATGGTTATCGAAAGCGGTGCCAGGGGCGAGCGAGCCTTTGACATCTACTCGCTGTTATTGAAAGAACGCATTATCTTTCTGGGTACGCCTATAAATGACCAGATAGCCAGCTTGATTATCGCACAACTTCTTTATCTGGAACATGAGGACCCTGACAAGGATATAAACCTTTACATTCATTCTCCGGGCGGCATTATCGCTGCCGGGCTGGCTATTTATGACACCATACAGCTGGTTCGACCGGATGTGTCCACAATCTGTGTCGGGCTAACTGCCAGCATGGCAACGGTTATTCTTGCTGCTGGAGCCAAGGGAAAACGTTACGCTTTGCCTCACTCCACGATTCACATGCATCAGGCAGTTGGTGGTGCCCAGGGTCAAGCAGCCGATATTGAGATAGCTGCTCGCGAAATTATGAGACTACAAGATATAATCCGTAACATACTGGCTAAACATACCAACCAACCGATGGATAAAATCGCCCATGATACCGACCGTGACTTTTATCTCAGCGCTGAGCAGGCTGTGGAGTATGGTATCGTCGACCAGATTTTAAGTGGGGCACCGGCCAAAGTGCAGAAAAAGGGATAAGCATTTACAGGCGATGCCCTGAGTGCTCGAAGTACTTCTGGGATAACTGAGCTAAAGTCGGAAGTCCTGTTCTGGCTCCAGCTTTGGCGATGGTAAAGCCAGCCATTATATTGCCGAGCAATCCACATTCCTCGACCTCTTTATCTTTGAGGAAACCGAAGAGAAAGCCAGCAGCGAAAGCATCTCCGGCACCGGTGGTCTCCAGTCTGGATTTCAGGCTTAGTCTTTGGGACTCAATCTCATATTCCTTGTCCCTATCGCAGATATGAGTGGTAACCATCGCAGACTTGCCCTTGGCTATACCTTTGCCCAGAGTTACAACGACAACCCGGCAGCCCAGTTTCGCAAGTCCACGTGCCCCAGCCTTGAAACCCTTGCCTGTCAATTTCTCAATTTCATCACGGTTCATAAAGACGATGTGGGCACTTTCAAACAAAGGTTCTAAGACCTTCAGTCCTTTAGCAATGTAGAGCATGCCCGGGGAGAAGCCGAACTTGACCGAGTTCTTCAGCCTTCTTGCCACCTCTATTTGCAGTTTGAACTGCCTGTCATCTACAAAAGAAGTCAGATGAACTATTTTAGCCCGAGTAAAATAAGCGAGGTCTATGTCTTTGGAATTCAATAAACTATTAGCTCCAGGGGAGACATATATGGCTCGTCTCCCCAATTTATCGCTAAAGCAAATTGTGGAGCCTGTGGCTATATCCTTAACCTTAACCTGACTTGTATCAACAGCGGCAGTATTAAAATCATAGAGTAATTGTTCTCCAGCCTCATCTTCGCCTACAGCACCGACGAATCCTGTCTTAACACCGAGCTTAGCCAAGCCATAGATGGTGTTGGCTGCTGACCCCCCGGGCACGGATACTGAATCCGTCACCAGTTGCTCGCCGTCAATAACCAGCTTATCGACACGATACAGTCGGTCGATGTTCATTGCCCCGAAACCGACTACGTCAATTTGAGCCATTGAACTTAGCCTAGATTGGCTGCCTCTTCTCGAACAACACGGCGAATTAGCTTGTGGATTTTGAGAGGAGCACCTATGTTCTTGAGTCCAGCAAGCCAGTGAAAATGTCCCCTGTTACCATTTCCACCGACCTTTTCCTTCTCTCTAACCAATTTTTCCACGGCAGAACGTTTACCTTTTTCCCAAGCTTCTAGAACCGGGCGCAGGTCATCCAGGTGAGTAGAAGCCAGACCTATGGTAGCATATGGCAGGGCATACTCGTTAGCATTGAAGGCAATAGCCAAACCGCCAGCCTGGTCGACAGCCTGAAGCATCTTAAAATCGGTGATGCTATCACCAACCACTACCCAGTTGGAGAAAGGATGCCGCTGAACTGTGGCAAAATGCCGCAAGGCTTCCACTTTACGCTGCCCACCAACGGGATGTACCTGCTCTATAAGCAGATTCAGCTTGGTCTTGGGTAATTCCTTCCAATAGAAGCGGTCAAGCCTTTTCTTTATCCAACTATCATCGATTGAATGCCTGTCCAGAATGTCCTTCTCAACCGCCTCCAGATAACGAAAATCTTCTTTACATAACATATTAGAGAACTTGTTCAGTGGGAAAGAAGTGCAGGCAACATTCTGAGAGAAAATACCAAGTCTAAAAGCTATGTGTTTGGCATATTGCTCGTAGCTGGTGCTGATACAGAATATCCTCCAGCCTTTAGCACTTAGCCGGGAAATTAGACTTATGGCACCTGAGGTCAAGGTAGCCTTACGTGCCAGGGCGAAGATGTCACCCTCTTTTATCCCGTGATATACCAGAAAGGGAGCAATAAGCGCCAGAGTATCACCGGGCTCGTAGTCCAATCTGGCATCCAAAGTGAGCAAGTCATCATATCGGCTGATAACCTCGAAAACCCTGCCTCCCTCTGGGAAGAGCTTCATAAGCTCATAGGCATTATCCTGAGTAGCCAGCGGACCTTCGAGGTCAAAACAGATTAGGCTCATTATAGTACCACAGCTTTATTTACTTCAGCAGTAAGGTTATACCCTGGTATCGGTTTCATGT
>Ga0163210_1001320_pt1 | contig 10852 bp, 8 predicted proteins | sample Kivu_220m_FD_113536 | JGI IMG/M metagenome (GOLD analysis project Ga0163210, IMG submission 113536) | Freshwater microbial communities from Lake Kivu, Western Province, Rwanda to study Microbial Dark Matter (Phase II) - Kivu_220m | ecosystem: Environmental > Aquatic > Freshwater > Lake ... | reverse complement strand
GTCCGGGGCCTGTCGGAAAGGAGGAGCCGAAGGGATGCTCTATCATCTCCTCTATCCTCTTCATGAGGTTTTTTCCTTTTTTAATGTCTTTCGATATATCACCTTCAGGACAATCTATGCGATCTTGACTGCGCTCCTCATCAGCTTCGTGGTCGGTCCATGGATCATCCGGAAATTAAAGGTCTTTCAAATCCAGCAGGTGGTCAGGGAGGATGTCCCGTCGCGGCATCTCACCAAAAACGGGACCCCCACCATGGGAGGGGGCCTCATCCTGGCCGCCATCCTTATCCCGACCCTTCTCTGGTCTGACCTGACCAACCGGTATGTCTGGATTGTCCTGCTGACCACTCTGGGATTCGGCACCTTGGGATTTCTTGATGACTACAAAAAGGTGAGAGACCGGAATGGAATGGGGATCCGGGCTCGATACAAATTTCCCATCCAGGTGGTCATGGGACTGGTCGCCAGCCTCCTCCTCTTCAGTTCCATTGATCACGACTCGAGGTTGATCTTTCCTTTCTTTAAGAAGGTGATGCCAGATCTGGGCAACTGGTACATTTTATTTGGAATGCTGGTCATCGTGGGAGCGGCCAATGCGGTGAATCTGACCGATGGATTGGATGGGTTGGCCATCGGGCCGGTTCTCATTACCAGTGCAACCTTTATGCTCTTCTGTTACCTCGCAGGTCATTTTCGATTTGCCAGTTACCTCCAGATTCCTTTTGTCAGAGGGAGCGGTGAGTTGACCATTCTGTGCGGGGCTCTGGTAGGCGCCGGACTGGGTTTTCTCTGGTTCAACACCTATCCAGCTCAGGTCTTTATGGGGGATGTGGGCTCCCTTGCCCTGGGGGCTTCGCTGGGGACGATTGCGGTGGTGACCAAACAGGAATTTCTTCTGGTGATTGCAGGGGGAATCTTTGTCATCGAAGCCCTCTCCGTCATCATCCAGGTGGTTTCTTTTAAACTGCGGAAGAAAAGGATTTTCCGGATGGCCCCTCTGCACCATCATTTTGAATTGAAAGGCTGGGCAGAGCCAAAGATCATTGTTCGGTTCTGGATCATCGGCATCATCCTTGGATTGATCGCCATCAGCACCCTGAAGGTGAGGTAAAAATTGAAAGGATAGGGAGGCGCTGATGAATAAAACTTGTAAAAAATTCCAATGTCCAAATTACAAACTCCAAATCATAACCAATCACCAAACTTCAATGACTAAAACGTCTAGATATTGGCACTTAAGATTTAGAATTATTATTAAAGGCTAAAATTAGAATTGCGTGAACTGGTATGGCAGAGAATATGGATCTTGCGGGCAGGAAGGTGTTGGTTGTGGGCCTGGCCAGGACAGGGGTGGCAACGGTAAAGTTTCTTCAATCCAAAGGTTCAATCGTGAGCACCTCGGAGGCCAAACCGGAGGAGGAGATGAAGGAGGTTTGGCAGGAGCTGAGGCCTACTGGGATCCTGATGGAATGGGGGGGCCACACGGTCGAGCATTTTATCAGACAGGATCTGATTGTGCTCAGCCCGGGGGTGGATCCAAGTATGGAGCCCATTCAGAGAGCACTCAAGAGCGGGATTCCCGTCATTAGCGAAATTGAACTCGCCTACCATTTCATTCGCCATCCCATCATTGCCATCACGGGGACGAATGGAAAGACCACGACCACCCATCTCATCGGTGAGATGTTAAAGGCGGAAGGGAAGAAGGTTGGAGTGGGAGGGAATGTGGGAGAGCCTCTGATCCTTTTTGCCGACGGGGGGGATCAATGGGAGGTATTGGTTGCTGAGATCTCCAGCTTTCAGCTGGAGAGAATTGAGAGGTTCCGACCCCGGTGCGCGGTTCTCCTCAATATTACGGAGGACCACCTCGACCGTTATCCGGCCCATCAGGACTATATTGAGGCAAAGATCAGGATTTTTGAGAACCAGAATTCGAAAGACTGGGCTGTCCTCAACAGAGATGACTCCGTGGTGATGAGATTCGTGGAGAAACTCAAGGTAAAAAAGGCGCTTTTCAGTTCGAGGGAAAGCGTGAAGGAGGGGGCCTTCTTCAATGGCCAAAATATCCACCTTCGATTGGGTGGCCTGGAGGAGAAATATTCCTTAACAGATGTTCCCCTGAAAGGGATTCACAATGTCGAGAATATGATGGCCGCCATCACCACGGCAAAGCTCTTCGGGAGTTCCAAAAGGTCGATTGAAAATGTCCTCCTGCAGTTTCAAGGCCTCGAGCATCGTCTCGAATTCGTCCGTGAGGTGAGGGGGATCCGCTTCTACAATGACTCCAAAGGGACGAATGTCGGCTCCGTGGTCAAATCCCTTCAGAGTTTTTTAGAACCCGTGATTCTGATCGCCGGAGGGAAGGATAAACATACGGATCTCGCTCCCCTGAGAGATCTGATTCGCGACCGGGTCAAACGACTGATCCTGATCGGAGAGGCCCGGGAGAGGATGGCACGGGAATTCGGTCCATTGACCGATACGGTGATCGTAAAGACCCTGGAAGAAGCCGTCTCTCTTGCCTATCAAACGGCAAAAAGCGGGGAGGTCATCCTCCTCTCACCGGCCTGTTCGAGTTTCGATATGTTTAAAGACTATAAGGAGAGGGGAAAGGTATTTAAAGAGGCAGTGTATAAAATAAGGACGGGGTAATGCCAAATGTCAAATTTCAAAGTTCAAATAAAGTGAAGCTCCCCGCCCACAGGGCGGGGCTTCCCGGAAAGGAAATCTCATTTATATTGTGCCCCTTGGCCCCGCCTACAAGGCGGGGCATTCAGCAGACTTTCCCGTAAGATGATGAAAGGCAGAAGGAGGTTCGATTACATCTTATTATTTGTAACCCTGGCCCTGGTCGGGATCGGGATTGTGATGGTCTATAGCACCAGCGCAATCATTGCCAGCGATCGCTTCGGTGATCCCTACTACTTTCTCAAGAGACAGGCCCTCTTCGGAGGCATCGGTTTTGTCCTGATGTTCCTGATGATGTTCTTCCCTCACGAGATTCTAAGACGATTTGCTTACCCCATCTTCATCCTCTCCATTCTCTTACTGATTGCGGTCCTGATTCCGGGGATTGGATATCGGGCAGGCGGATCAACGCGGTGGCTTAAAATCAGCGGCTTCTCCTTTCAGCCCTCGGAATTCGCCAAATTGGGTTTGATCGTCTTCCTGGCTTACCTCCTGACAAAGAAAGAGGAGAAGATTAGAAGAAGCTTTTTCTTCGGATTTCTCCCGGTGATCCTGCTCTCAGGCGTGGTCATCGGACTGACCCTGAAGGAGCCAGATTTCGGAGCCGCCCTTTTCCTCACCCTGATCGTCTTTCTCCTTCTCTTCATCAGCGGGGCGAGGGTGATCTATATCCTCGGTGCCTTCCTGATGACCGCACCGGTGGTTTATTACTTTCTCATGAATGCGGAGTACCGCTGTAAGAGACTGATGGGCTTCATCCGGCCCTGGGATGATCCCACCGGCACTAGTTTTCAAATCATTCAGTCCTTTCTTTCCTTTGGTTCGGGCGGCCTCTTCGGGCTGGGACTCGGGGAAGGAAGACAGAAGCTTTTTTTTCTTCCCGCCCCTTACACAGACTTCATCTTTTCCATTATCGGAGAGGAGATGGGATTGGTGGGGGCCATGGTCGTGGTGCTTCTCTTCTTCATCCTGGCCTTCCGGGGGGTCCAGATCGGGCTCTCCCTGCAGGATCGGTTTGGTTCTTATCTGGCCCTTGGGATTACCCTGATGATCGCTCTTCAAGCGGTGATCAATATGGGAGTGGTTTTGGGGTTGTTGCCCACCAAGGGGTTGACCCTGCCCTTTGTCAGTTATGGAGGAACCTCGCTAGTGGCCAATTTGATGGGGATGGGAATTCTTCTTCACCTTTCAACCCAGGCGGAACGGAAATGAGATGTGTGATTGCCGGGGGTGGGACAGGAGGTCATCTCTTCCCGGGTATGGCGATTGCCGAAGCATTGGTCAGGAGAGAGATGGGAAATGAGGTTCTCTTTATCGGAACAGAGAGAGGAATCGAGGCAAGGGTTCTGGCAAACGGGAGGTATCCCCTGATGACGATTCAGGCCATGCCTATCCGGGGGAGATCCTTATGGAGGAAATTGGAGGCCCTCTGGTTCCTTCCCAGGGCCATCTCAGAATCTTTTACGATCTTGAAGCACTATCAGCCCCAGATTGTCCTGGGAGTGGGAGGATATGCCTCTGGTCCGGTCCTCTTATCCGCCTTTCTCCTCAGGATGAAAAGGGCTATCCACGAACAGAATGTGATCCCCGGGATGACCAATCAGATACTGAAATGGTTCGCTCAAAGGATATTTGTCTCCTTCGAGGAGACAAAGAGTTATTTCCCGGAGACAAAGACAGTGGTGACCGGAAATCCCGTTCGGGAAGAGATCTCCTCTGTCGGATTTCCCAAAATAAAGGAAGAACGCTTTACCCTCCTTATCTTCGGGGGAAGTGCGGGAGCCCATCGGATCAATGTGGCCATGATGGAGGCCCTCGATTTACTGGAAGAGTTAAAATATAACACAAGATTCAACCATCAGACCGGGAAAGAAGATATCGATTTTGTTTCAAAAGGTTACCGGGAGAAGGGGTTTGATGCAGTGGTGAAGCCATTCTTCGATGAGATGGCCTCCTCCTACGAGAGGGCGGACCTTGTGATCTCGCGGGCAGGAGCAAGCACGGTTTCGGAACTGGCAGTCTGTGGAAAAACTGCCATTCTCATTCCCTATCCCCATGCCGCCCATCATCACCAGTTGATCAATGCCCAGAAGTTGGTGGACCGCGGGGCGGCGATGATGATTCGGGACGAATCGCTCAACGGATCGGTTCTCTCCCGGACCATTCTTCACTTATACCACCATCCGGAGGAGAGGAAGAGAATGGAGGAATCCATCCGGAAGGTGGGACGGCCCAAGGCAGCCGAAGAGATCGTCGATCATTGCTATGAGCTGGTTAAACAATGAACAATGAACTTTAAACTTTGAACTTTTAACCCTCGATTTGATTATGTATCGAAAAGGAAAGATCAGGAACATTCATTTCGTCGGCATCGGTGGCATCGGAATGAGCGGGATTGCCGAGGTTCTGCTCAACTTAGGTTACCACATCAGCGGATCAGATCTGAAAGAGACGGAAGTCACCCGAAGGCTCCTCACCCTGGGATGTGAGATCCATTATGGCCACCGGAGGGAGAATGTGAAGGAGGCAGATGTGGTGGTGGTTTCCTCTGCAATTCGTCCGGGCAATCCAGAGGTGGAGGTGGGGGAGGAGAGGCTGATCCCCATCATTCCAAGGGCGGAGATGCTTGCCGAACTGATGCGGATGAAGGTGGGAATTGCTGTCGCAGGGACCCATGGAAAGACAACGACCACTTCCCTGATCGCTACGGTCCTCGCTACGGGAGGCCTTGACCCAACCGCGGTGATCGGGGGGAGGCTCAATAGCATCGGGAGCAATGCCAGACTCGGCCAAGGGGAGTTCCTGGTGGCTGAGGCAGATGAAAGCGACGGTTCCTTTCTTAAATTGATGCCCACGATTGCGGTGGTGACGAACATTGATCCGGAACATCTTGATTACTACAAAGGGATCGAAGCGATCAAAGAGGCCTTTCTCGATTTTTTGCATAAGATCCCCTTTTTCGGGTTGGCGGTAGTCTGTCTCGATCATCCCCACATCCAGAGCCTCATCCCAAGATTGAAAAAGAGGTTCACCACTTACGGATTGACGACTCAGGCTGATTTTCAGGCAGAAGAGATCCAGTTCGAGGGGCTTTTAACCTCTTTCGATGTGTTCTATCACCGGAAGAAAGTGGGGAGGTTGAAGATTCGTATGCCGGGTCTCCATAATGTCTACAATTCTCTGGCAACCGTGGCCACCGCCTTTGAACTCGAGATCCCCTTTAAGGTCATCCAGGAGACCCTTGCTGAGTTCAGCGGAATTCATAGGCGCTTTCAGATCAAAGGGGAGAAAAGGGGGGTCCTCGTCGTGGATGACTACGGCCATCATCCCGTGGAGATTATGGCCACTTTAAAAGCTGCAAGAGCCGGATGGAAGAGGAGGGTGATTGCCGTCTTCCAACCCCATCGCTATACACGAACCCAAGCTCTTTTCCACGATTTCTTAACAGCCTTTTACGATGCGGATGTTCTCATCCTGACGGATATCTATCCGGCAGGGGAAGACCGTATCGAGGGAGTGGAGGCAAAGTCGCTCTTCGAAGGGATCAGGGAGTACAGTCACAGGGATGTGACCTACATCTCCGATAAGAAGGAGATTGTTGACCACCTTCTGCCTATCCTCGTCCCAGGTGACATGGTGATCACTTTGGGGGCAGGGGATATCTGGCAGGTAGCTGATGAATTGATGAACCGTTTATGATTTCGGATTTCCCCCACCCTATCCCCCAAGGGGGAGGGTGGGGGAAGAGGGTGAAATCCCCAATTCGCAATGGGATGATGAAAGACTACAAGAAATGGGCTGAAGGCTTGATCCAGGGAAGGATCCTTTTCGATACACCGATGAGGCAACTCACATCGATCAAGGTGGGTGGACCCGCGGATGTGGTTCTCTTCCCAAAGGATGTTGAGGAGTTAAGAAAGACGGTTCGATTCGCCAGGAAACGGAAGATCCCCACCCTTATTTTAGGAAAGGGTACCAATCTGATTGTAAGGGATAATGGGATCAGGGGCTGGTTGGTCAGTTTGAGCCAGGGTCTGAGAAGGGTTCGATTCGACGGAGAAACGGTCGCGGCGGAGGCTGGCCTCCCCCTTCAACAACTGGTTCAATATTCGGTTCAGAAAGGGCTCACCGGTCTGGAACCTTTTTTTGGAATCCCGGGGACAGTAGGCGGTGGGCTGGCAATGAATGCAGGGGCATGGGGAGTGGAGATGAAGGATGTCGTCCATTCCATTACCCTGATGAAGGAGGATGGAGAAATCGTGGAGAGGACTCGGTCCAGACTCCGGTTTTCTTATCGAAGATTTTTTCTTCCCTCCTCATGGGTTATTCTCCGGGGAAAGTTCCATCTGAGGAGGGGGAAGAGGGAGGAGATCCTCGAAAGGGTAAGGTCTTATTCGGAGATGAGGAAGAGAGCCCAGCCCATCGGTTATCCGAGCGCAGGGTCCATTTTTAAGAACCCGAAAGAAGGGCCTGCGGGAAGATGGATTGAAGAGGCGGGGCTGAAAGGATTCAGGATGGGGCAGGCGATGGTCTCCGAACACCATGCCAATTTTATTATCAACCGTGGGAAGGCGACTGCCGAGGAGGTCATCCATTTAATGGAGTGGATCGAGAAAAGGGTCTACGAAGAAAAGGGCATCTCCCTGCAGCGGGAGGTCCGGGTGGTTGGAGAATGAGGGAGTCTTCCTTCAGGAAAAAGAAGATCGGGGTGATGATGGGTGGCCTCTCTCGGGAGAGAGAGATTTCGCTCAGGACCGGAAAGGCCATCTTGAAAGCCCTTCTCGAAAAGGGGTATCGGGCCTGCGGGATCGATGTGGGCAACGATCTTGTGGAGAAGTTGCTTCAGGAGAAGATCGAGGTCGCCTTTCTGGCTCTCCATGGCCGGTACGGGGAGGATGGAACCATCCAGGGGATGCTGGAGTTGATGAGGATCCCCTATACGGGCTCAGGGGTATTAGCCAGTGCTTTGGCCCTTCATAAGGTGATGGCCAAAAGGGTCTTTCTCTATGAGAAGATTCCGACCCCTTCCTTTGAGGTCATCCGACGGGAGGAGATCGAGAAAGAGGCGGCTAAAATTTCGATTCCCCCTCCCCTGGTGGTGAAACCCTCCAGTGAAGGGTCCACCCTTGGGGTCTCGATTGTGAAGGAGAAGGGAGAGATGATCCCTGCGCTCAAGGAGGCAGGGAAATATGATGAGGAAATTTTGATCGAGGAATTCATGAAGGGGAAGGAGATCACCGTAGGCATTCTCAGGGATATTCCTCTGCCCATCATTGAGATCGCCCCGAAGAGCGGCTTCTATGATTACCGCTCCAAATATACGAAAGGGGAGACAGAATATATCATCCCTGCTTCCTTGGCAAGGGAGAAATATCTCTATGCCCAGGAGATCAGCATGAAGGCCTTTCGGGCCCTTGGCTGTTCGGATTGTGCGAGGATCGATCTCATGACGGATGAGGAGGGGAATCCCTTTGTGATCGATGTGAACACCATGCCGGGGATGACAGAGACCAGCCTTTTACCCAAGGCGGCTTCGTATGCGGGAATTCCTTTTGAAGACCTGGTGGAGAGGATTCTTTTAGGGGCGTCATTAAAAATAGAGAGCAGATCATAGAAATATGAAGCACCAAACACCAAGCACCAATAACCAAATAATGACCAAAATCCCAATAACCAAAATTCTAACTAAAGAATATTTTAAATTCCCCTCTCCCCAGTGGAGAGAGGAAAAGGGTGGGGGGTGGTCACTGGATTCTGGTGATTAGGAATTGGCCATTAGTAGCAGTGAAGTGGGAATGCCCCCTTCCGCTTTCGGAAAAACGATATGAGTGAAGAGAGATTTTTCCGACCCGAGAAGAAGAGAGAAGAGAAGGGAATCGAAAGGTTTCAGAGATTGATGTGGAAATCCATTCAAGTGGCCTTTCGGCTTCTTCTTCTCACCTTGGTACTCTTTCTCGGGCATCGTTTGTATATTTATATCCTTGAGGATTCCACCTTCCAGCTGAGGGAGGTTGAGGTGCGGGGCTGTCGGAAGGTCGAAGAGAAGACCATCCGCTCTCTCGCAAGGATCGAAGGGATGCCCAATCTCTTCACCATTGAGTTGAAGGAGATTTCGAGGAGGGTGGAAACCCATCCCTGGATTGAGCAGGTGATCGTGAGGAAGGTCTTCCCGAACAGGCTGTTGATCCAGATCGAGGAGAGAAGGCCGATTGCCATTATTCAATTGGGAGATCTTTATTATATTGATTCGAAGGGAGTGATCTTTTCTCCGGTGGGAGACCGGGATGAATATAATTTTCCCTTTCTCACGGGTTTGAACAGGCAAATGATGGAGAAGGATTCGCAACGGACAAAGGAGTTGATCATGAAGGCCCTCGAATTTATGAGGATTGCCGGGCAGGAAAAGGTTCCTCCTCTCGAAGGCGTTTCTGAAATCCATATGGAGAAGAGTTTTGGCATCCAATGTTTTACGCAGAACGAAGGTGTGGAGGTAAGAATGGGATGGGATCATTTTGGAGAGAAACTGAGAAGATTGTCCCTTATCTGGATGGATCTTCAGAAGAGAGGGCTTTCGGCGGCCTCCATCGATTGCAGCGATTTAAAGAGGATGGTCGTCAAAAAGATTTCCCCGGATGGGAATGGAAAAGGAGGTGATGAGAGGTGGGCAAGAAGGATTCGATAGTGGTGGGTCTGGACATCGGGACCACCAAGATCTGTACCGTGGTGGGAGAGCTGATGGATGGCCAAATCCATGTCATTGGCCTCGGAACTTATCCTTCAAAGGGATTGAGAAAAGGGGTGGTCATCAATATCGATAGCACTGTCCAATCCATTAAAAAAGCGGTTGAAGAGGCGGAGTTAATGGCAGATTGCCACATCGCTTCTGTCTATGCCGGGATTGCCGGCGGGCACATCAAAGGGATCAACAGCCATGGAGTCATTGCCATTAAGAATAAGGAGATCACCCCGAGTGATGTGAAGCGGGTCATTGATGCGGCCAGCGCGGTCGCCATTCCCATGGACCGGGAGGTCATTCACATCCTCCCGCAGGAATTCATCGTGGATGATCAGGATGGGATTAAAGATCCTGTGGGAATGTCAGGAGTGAGACTGGAGGGAAGGGTCCATATTGTCACCGGTGCGATCACCTCCGCCCAGAATATCATCAAGTGTGCCAATCGCGCAGGTCTTGATGTGGACGATATCGTTCTGGAACAGCTGGGCTCCAGTGAGGCTGTGCTGACTCCCGAGGAGAAGGAGTTGGGATCTGCCATTATCGATATCGGCGGGGGGACCACGGACCTGGTCATTTTTGTGAACGGTTCGATCAAACATACATCGGTCTTCTCCCTGGCGGGAAGCCACATCACCAATGACATCTCGGTAGGGCTTCGCACTCCTGCAGAGGAGGCGGAGAAGATCAAAATCCGTTACGGGTGTGCCCTGACCGCCATGGTTCGAAAAGATGAGACCATCGAGGTTCCCAGTGTGGGAGGGAGAAAGCCCCGGGTTCTTTCGAGGCAGACCTTAACCGAGATCATTGAGCCCAGGGTGGAGGAGATTCTGAGCCTGGTTCACGATGAGGTGGTGAGGATGGGTTATGCCAATCTGATCCCGGCGGGCGTCATCCTCACCGGTGGAAGTGCGATTTTAGAAGGTATCCCTGAGCTGGCAGAACAGATTTTTAATTTACCTGTCCGGAGAGGAACCCCCGTTGGCATTGGAGGCCTGGTGGACCTGGTTAACAGTCCAATGTATGCGACCGGGGTGGGCCTCGTCCTCTATGGAAGCCGGAACAAGGCCCAGAGTCGTTTTAAGGTGGGCGAGGGCAATGTCTTCAGGAAGGTGACCCACCGGATGAGGGAATGGATAGGAGAATTCTTTTGAATAACCAAATTCCAAACACCAATAACCAAATAATGGTCAATATCTGAGTGACCAAAATGATAAAAGATATCCTCACTCAAGTTTAGGTCATTTGGAAATTGGTTATTGAAATTTATTTGGGATTTGATGTTTGGTGATTGGAATTTAATCCTTAAAAGGAGGGAGATATGATCGAATTTGATGAAAACAAAAACATGGCGGCCAAGGTCAAGATCATCGGGATTGGAGGGGGAGGCAACAATGCGCTCAACACCATGATCTCCTATCACCTTACCGG
>Ga0163210_1001319_pt1 | contig 10854 bp, 7 predicted proteins | sample Kivu_220m_FD_113536 | JGI IMG/M metagenome (GOLD analysis project Ga0163210, IMG submission 113536) | Freshwater microbial communities from Lake Kivu, Western Province, Rwanda to study Microbial Dark Matter (Phase II) - Kivu_220m | ecosystem: Environmental > Aquatic > Freshwater > Lake ... | reverse complement strand
TCCGACATGCACCTAGAATAGCATCAATCATCAAGACACCGTCAATATGACACTTTCGCTGTGGCATTACCCTATGACATTATCGCTGTGGCTCCACACCCGGCGCGCAGCGGGTTTGACACGGCCGGACGTGCGGACTAGACTTTCTACCTTGCCATGAGGAGATACATGAAAAACTTGACCTTGTTAGTTCTTATCACACTGGCAGCGGCAGCGGTTGCCCAGCCGTTCCACGACGGCAAGTACGTGATTGCGCCGACGCCTGCGTTCATGCCCGGCGATTCGGTGCATGACTTCGACGTCCGGTTTTACCGAGCCGACCTGGATCTGCCGATGACGTCCGGCGCGATGACCGCGCGCGTGCGCATCGACCTGACGCCGCGCCGCGCCGACTTCGACACGTTCAGCCTGCACATGGTGAACCTGGTGTGCGATTCGATCCGCCGAGACGGCAATGTTTGTACCTTCACCGCGGGCGGTGGGCTGTTGGGGGTTGACCTTGACCGGTCATTTGCCGATGGCGAATCGCTGACCTTGGACATTTACTACCACCGCAACTCCGGCGTGTCCAACCGGGGATTCTACTGGTACGCAAAGGGCACCCAGAACATACCGTACGCCATCTGCTACACTACCACCGAGCCGTCCGACGCGCGGTACTGGATGCCGTGCTTTGACGAGCCGTGGGATAAGGCCGAGCGGGGGTGTGCAATCAACGTGACTACCCCGGATTCGATGAACGCCTGCTCGAACGGTCTGCTCGACAGCACAACGACAGGCGGTGGCAAGAAGACGTGCTGGTGGAGTCACAACTACGCGATTCCGACCTACCTGATGGTCTTCTCGGCCTCCCACTGGGCCAGTTTCAAGCAGTGGTTCGAGACAAGCCCGGGCGAGTCGGCCTACGTCGAGAACTACATCTGGCCCAGCGACTCCGCTGATGCCGTGGACGCGTTCGCGAACGTGGTCGACATGATGTACTTCTTCTCGGACACGGCGCGCTACGGTCCGTACCCGTTTGAGAAGTACGGCCACGTCGAGGCGTATCCCTTCCCCTGGGGCGGGATGGAGAACCAGACCATGACGATGGTGCACCGGTCCTGGATCAGGTACGGTTCGAACAACGGCATCGCCCACGAATTGTCGCACCATTGGTGGGGCGACATGGTCACCTGCCAGGATTGGCGAGAGATCTGGCTGAACGAGGGATTTGCCGTCTATTCGGACGAGCTGTACGAGTATCACCTGAACGGTTCGAGTTCCTTCCGGAACATGATTTCGTCACGGGCTCAGGACTACTTCGATGAAGAGGCGTCCTACCCACGCCCGATCTACGACCCGCCGTACCCCGACAGCGTGTTCGCCTGGGGCCACACCTACTGCAAGGCCGGCTGGGTGCAGCACATGCTTCGCTACGTCGAGGGCGACACCGTCTGGTCGGAGCCGGGCATCTTCTTCCGGTCGATGCGGGCATACGGCGACAGTTTCAAGTACGGGATTGCCAACACCGGGGACTACAAGCGCATCCACGAGCAGATGACCGGACTTGACCTTGACTGGTTCTTCGACGAATGGGTCTACAGCGCCTGGTACCCGGTTTACAGCCTGGGCTGGCATGGGCGGCAGAACGGGAGCAACTGGGAGGTTGTCCTCGACCTCTCCCAGAACAACCACAGCGGTGCGCTGCCGGTATTCCACATGCCGGTCGAAGTCAGGGTGAACTGGTCCGGCGGCAATGCCACTTTCCGCTACGACGTCGACTCCAGCCCACAGGTCAACGTCTTCCCGGTCGGAGGCCAGCCAACCAGCGTCACTTTCGACCCGAATGACTGGATTCTTGACCAGCACGAGACACACGTTGGAATCGCGCAGGGGCCCTCGGTGCTCTACCGCACAGCGCTGCGGCTGGACGGGCCGAACCCGACCGCCGGCGTGGTACGGCTTGGCTACGAACTGGCCAGGGCCGGACAGGCGCGGATTGACATCTACGACGGCAGCGGCCGATTGGCGCGGACGTTGCTGGAGGGACAGCGGCCGGCTGGCCGCTATTCAGCGACCTGGGACCGGAAAGGCAATGGCGGCCACACCGTATCCGCCGGCACCTACTTCTGTCGTCTGAGCACCGGCAGCGAAAGCCGGACCATCCGGTTGGTGCTCACCGACTGACAGCGAGCCTGGCAATTCTCACCGCGGCCACTTTGTGGCCGCGGTGCTTTCAAGCAGGGCTAGTCAGCCGGGCCGATTGGTGTCTCTATGTCTTGGTGGTGGGACACCGTTTCGGAATTCTGCATTCTGACTTCTGATTTCTGAGTTCTGAATTCGGCCGGTCTGCGAGGTCAGTCGTTGTCGGGGATGAGTTCGATGGCGATGCCATCGGCTTCGAGCCGCTTGCGCAGTCGGCTCGCGACCTTCTCGCCGCGGAACTGCTGCCAGCGCTTGTGCTCCCTCGGTTCGTTCTTGAGCGCGGTGCGGAACTTCCGGTAGACACCGGGCCCGTCAAGCGCAGCCTCAAGCACGGCACGCAGGTCCTGACGGCTGACCGTGCGAGTGAACTCGACCATCGCGTTGTAGCCGGAGCGGCCGCCCAGCGGGGCCAGTCGAAGATAGCGTTTGGGAAACCCCCGGATCTCAGCCAGAATCTGGTCGCGGTTGAATCCGAACACCGGGATTACTTCACCGGTTTCGGTGTTTAGATAGTGAGTCGTGCCCGGCACGCGATTCTCCATGGCGAAGAGCAGGTCCCGGGTAGAGACTCGCAGCACGCGCACACTTCATTCTATTGCGGTCGGCCGGGTCAGTCAACGACATAAGGAGAGCCCTAATCCGCACGTAAGGGGCCGACAGAGGTTGTGTCATAGAGAAGCAACGTGCCTCCCGGCGCTTGAGTCTGAATGACTGTGCCCCCCTCAAAAGGCCCAGTCACTGAATCAAGCGAATCTTCACCCAATGGGTGAGTACCAGGAGGCATATGAGTTTAGCGAGAGTCTTCCCACGTTTCCAGATTGCACCAGCCCGCATCAGTACCACCGCCTTTGCCGGGCTGCCGCTCTTCGCGCGATTGGCCGAGTCGCTCGGCCTCATCCCGGCACTTGAAGAGCGGCTACGTTTCCTCAAGCGCCGCCGACGCGGCTACTCCGTCTGGCAGTTCGTTCTCAGCCTGACATTGCTCCTGATTGCCGGCGGCGAGAGTCTGACCGACATCCAACTGCTTCAGTCCGATCGTAGTCTCAAACGACTGCTGGGCTGGCCGCGACTGCCTGCCGCCACAACCCTGGGGCAGTTTCTCCACCGCTGTACCCGACGCGCCCTGGCGGCGCTCGCCACGACCAACGCCCGGTTGGCGGTCAAAACCCTCGTTCATCGGCTGATTCAGTCGGTGACGCTCGACTTCGACGCCACCTTGATCGAAACCCACAAGCGGGACGCCGAGTTCACCTATGAGAAGTTCCCAGGCTATGACCCGCTGCTCTGCTTCGTCGCCGAGACCGGCATGGTGCTGCGGGGCCTGTTCCGACCCGGTAACGCCTCACCCAGTGCCAACGCCCTGTCATTTCTGCGTGGCTCACTCAAGCTGGTGCCATCCTGGGTCGCAAGCATCCGAGTCCGCTCCGACTCCGCATGGTACAACCACCGGGTAATGGACTACTGTCATGAGCGGGATGTCCGGTTTACCATCACCGCCGTGCTGACCGAGCCGCTGATTGAGGCGGCGAGGGCAATTCCGGAAAGGTCGTGGCACTACCTCGACCAGACCAACCAGGTAGCTGAAACCACTCACGTCGTCGGCGATAGCGTCCGGGCCTACCGGGCAATCGTGCTCAGAAGTGAGATCAAACAGACCGACGCCTTCACCGGGGCCTACTCTTATTACGTGATCATGACGAATATCGGCGACTCGACTCCGGCGCAGATTGCCCGCTGGCATCGCCGCCGGGCCAACGCCGAGAATATCATCAAAGAGTTGAAGCACGGCTTCGGTATCAACCGGTTGCCGTGTGGTGAGCTCTTGGCCAATGCCGCTTACTTTGAAGCCAACCTCCTTGCCTTCAATCTCGTGCAACTCTACAAGCAACTGGTCCTGCCCGCCGGCTGGCAGCAGTGCACCATCAAGACGTTGCGTCTCAGACTGCTCAACATCGCGGCCGTGGTTGTCCGGCACGCCCGCGATCTGCAGATGAAGGTGCCGGCCGACCATCCTTACTGGCAGTTACTGGCACACAGCCGAGACAAGATTCTGCGGCTGGCCCCGCAGTAACGCCTGCCCGCAGTCGGCAACTATCGCAGCCCGTCATCCGCTACCGCGGCGGAGCCTTGCGCGAACCAAGCTACAGCCCGCACCAGCAGACATCAGCGGAACGGCCACACGGCTACCGATATGCCGAATCGCCGTCAATGATCGCCTGAATCGTAACCGAACACCGCCCTAGTGCATCTATCCACCTTATCTGCGGATCTGGGGGAGAGAGGAGGGAGGAGAGAGGAGGGAGGAGAGAGGAGAGAGGAGTGAGGAGTGAGGACGGAGGACGGATGACGGAATACGAGGAACCAAGAACTACAAACTAAGAACTAGATGCCTACGGCCGCCAGCGGAAGATGTCGCCGGGGTAGAAGTAGAACAGGTTATCGCGCACCTCAAGCCAGCCGGCGACTTCGTTGCGCGTGAACCGGCAGACCGGACCGGAGATGCGTTGGGCGACTTCGAGCAGGGAGAGGGTTCGCCATTCGCCGTCATCGAGTGCGGCAAAGCTCTGCGACGGTCCGGACGGTCGCGCGCCCGGCACGAAGTAGCCGTACGCGACCAGCGTGTCGCCGACGTTGAACAGACTCAGCTCGCCGGCCGGCAGAATGCGGGTCTTCGAGAACCACTCTTCCCAGGGGAACGGTTTATCGGTGAGCACGATTGAGTCGGGCTTGGGCCGGTACAGCACTTCATAGACACTTGGCCGGATCGTCGCATAGATGCTCGCCACCACGGGCAGCACGCCATGGTAGTCCTCCAGCCGCGCCGCGCCGAGCAAGGCGACCTCAGCATCCGCACCGCGGTCCACGCCGACTGAGTACGACAGGCACGGTCCGAGACCGGAACCGGTCATCCGGTAGAGACGGAGCAGCCGGGCCGTCCTGGCGGAGTCGAGCGCGGACACCTCGAGCGTCGCGATCTCAGGCAGGCTGTCACCGTCCGCGTCGCAAATGGTTGCCCCTACGACCCACGCGCCACTTAGACCACAGGCAGCGGTCGCAACAGTGTCAGATGCGAAATCGAGAACCTGGCAGCTATCGGCGGTGAAGAGCAGGAGTTCCTCGAGGCCGTCGGCGTCAATGTCGCCGCAAGTCCAACTGGTCCCGGCGATGTCGGAGCCGGTTGCGCTGGTGCTGCTGAACGGCTCGCTCTGCCACATCGGCTCAACGCCGGTCACGCCGAACCGCAGCAGGGCCAGCCGCCGCAGGTTCACTACCGTGCGATCCCGCCCCGGCCCGCGCGAGAGCTCCAGCCGGCCGATGTCCTGTACCACAAGGACATCGTCGCCCGACCCCCCGAAATGGCCGGAACGCATCGCCACCACCTTCTCCAGCGGGCAGCGACCGAGCACCACCGGCGACAGGGCGACGGCGACCGATGGCGCGGCGATGGTCAATGCTAGAAGCGTCCTGATGGAGTAGGATACCGGCAGCAGGGACTATGTCAATCTGACGTCTCGGCAATGGCACGGTCCACCATGGACGATGGGGTTTGGGCCGCACTCGCCCGTGCTTGACACCCGCGCCGCCCGGACAGAGACTGGACTATGCATCCAAAGACGTTCTGCAGCTTCTTTCTCGTTCTTGTAGCCGTTTCCGGCTACGCTGGCCCGAACCGCATCGCCGTGGTGCCCGCCTCGGGTAGAGCCGCGCTGGCGCAGCTCGCAGCATCCGGCGTGCTGGAGTATGCCCGCACCGATGGCCATGTCTTCGCTGCGCCGGCAGCCGTTCCGAGCTCGGTGTTGTCGGCCGGCGAGGTTTCTCTCGATCCCACTCGGCACACGTACCTCGTGTACGCCGCTCACGCCCGGGCGCAGTTGCCGGGCCTGGTGTGCTGGCGTGACGGTAGCACTGTGCTGATGCAGCTTTCGATGGCCGAGGCCGAGGCGGTGGCGCGACTCGGCGGCGAGCTGCAGCTCCTGCCGGACGAGCCGCACCCGATTCGGCTCGCGCCCGAGCGTTCCTTCCCGCACCAGCTCGTAGCCGACACGCTGATTACGCGCCTGCTTGCCAGCGTCTCGGCCGATTCGATTCGGCAGCAGGTACAACGGCTGCAGGACTTCCGCACGCGCTACTCGATGGCCGAAAGCTGCCGCGCCGCCGAGCAGTACGTATTCGACTATTTCACCGCACTGGGCATGGACTCGGTCCAGCTCGACACGTACGTGGTGTGGGGCGAAACAGCGCGGAACGTTATCGGCACCAAGGTGGGCCGCCGCGACCCGGAGAAGATCGCCATCATCTGTGGTCACATGGACGCGACTTCCCAGGACCAATGGAACTCCGCACCCGGGGCCGAGGACAACGCTTCCGGCACGGTGATGGCCATCGAGGCCGCCCGCGTTCTCGCGTCAGAGGACTTCGACCAGACCGTCAAGTTCATAGCCTTCACCGGTGAGGAGCAGGGCCTCGTCGGCAGCTACCACTATGCCCAGGCGATGCAGAACATGAACGCGGACATCACCGGAGTGCTCAACTTCGACATGATTGCCTGGCCTGGCGGCAGATTTGGCGTGTCGCTATTCTGCGACGAGGGATTTCGGGGATTTCGGGGACACAATACTTAATTGCCCTTGACTCTGGGGTGGTTCGGTGTAGGCTTGAGTGTGGCCAGGATAGCGCGAGTCGTTGCGGCGGGCGTGCCGTATCATGTGGTGCAGCGGGGCAACCGGCGTCAGACCGTGTTCTTCAGCACGGCGGACTACAAGGTATACCTGCATCTGATTTCGACGTACTGCCGGCAGGAGCGAGTTGAGGTCTGGGCCTATTGTCTGATGCCCAACCATGTGCATCTGGTGGCTGTGCCCGAGAGGGAGCAGGGGTTGGCCCGGGCGATCGGCGAAGCCCATCGTCGGTACACGGTGCGAGTGAACCAGCGTGAGAACTGGCGCGGGTATCTGTGGCAGGGGAGGTTCTCCTCGTACCCGCTTGACGAGCAGTATCTGCTGGTGGCAGTGCGCTATGTCGAACTGAACCCGGTGCGGGCAAGGCTGGTAGAGCGGCCCTGGCAGTATCCGTGGTCAAGTGCGACAGCCCATGTGAGGAAGCGAGATGACATGCTGGTGAAGGTGAAGCCGATGCTGGGCCGAGTGGCTGACTGGCGCGAGTATCTCAGCATCGAGCCGGACAACACTGATACTGACATCCTGCGTCGTCACATGCGTACGGGGCGACCCTTGGGCGGCCCTGACTTCCTGGAATCACTTGAAGCCAGGGTTGGGCGCGTTCTGACGCCCCGCAAGCGAAGGCCGAAGCCGCAGCCCAAGTGAGTTAAGTGAAGTGTCCCCAAAATAGGGACTGCCGGCTACTACAACCTCGTCTGGAACCGGCAGGACACCAAAGGGCGCAGTTGTGCCTGTGGAGTCTACTTCTGCACCTTGGCTGCCGAGAATCAGCGGTTCAGTAGGAAGGTAATACTGACCGAGTAGACTCCGCGCCCTCCTGACCCACGGCTACCCGCTTCGCTGCGGGCAGCCCTTCGCTTGGCATCGTGGCCGGTACGAATGCTGATGCAGGGCCGGCACGGGGAGTGCACTTTCTGAAGGAGGGCGGAGAGAGGAGTGAGGAGGGAGGAGGGAGGAGCAGGAGTCCGCAAGGTCGTGGTGACGAGGTAGACACAAGGAAGAGGCAGAGGCGAAGGCAAAGGTCGAGGTCAAGGTCGAGGTAGAGAGGTAGGAAGCAGAACCGAGTCAGGGCGGGCGGGAGCCCGCCATTGGTTTGGCGGGTGAGCCCACCGGCGGTGTGTAGAGAAGTTTAGCCTTCTGATACACGCTGCGGGTGGCGTGAAGCCGCATAACCTCCGTCTTGTCAAACGACTAGGCCCGGTTCCCCAAAGTCCCCTCCCTCGTCCCGGGGACTGCCTGGTGAGTTGCTCGGGACGCAATGAGCCGGGCTGCTGCCGAGGTCATTCCCTTCATTACCTCGTCAGTTGCCCGGAGGGCAATCTCGGCGGCTATCTGGTCAGTCGTTCCGGAAGTCATGTCCCCCGCAATCCGGGCAGTTGCCCGCCGAGTCACTCCACCGGTCGCTGGCCGGGCAATTCTCCGAGCAACTCCGCTCGTTGCCCGGACGGGAGTTCGCACAGTTATCTGGGGGACAGCTGGGCAGGTCACTCCCCGAGGGACTTGCCGATGAGTATTCCAGAGCGCGTGACCATCAGCCCGCTGGTAGCGGGATTCCGGTCGGGGCCGGCTATCTGAGTTCTTTGGCGTAGTCCAGCCGAGCGACCAGACCAGGGCCGGCGATCCAGAGGTAACGGTCGTCGGCGTAGAGGGAGTTGATGTCCGAGACCGGAAGACCACGGGCAGCGTCAATCACGGTGTAGGAATCGTCCTTGGTGTCGAGTGCGGTGATGTCCTGGCCAGTGACCATGAAGACGCGAGTTCCGGCCACGGCCAGGGCGTGTACCGGCTGGCTTAGATCAAAGCCTGGGGGAACATAGCGGAACCACCTGCCGTCGGCGGTGCGTGATACGATTCCGCCGACCGTTGCGAAGTACGCCGTGCCGTTGCCCGCCCGGGTGATGTCGAAGACCCCCCAGTCGGTTCTGCCGTAAGGGTCGCTGTACTCGACCACGCTATCGCCCGTGGACAGGAAGAGGCCGCGCTCGGTGCCGAAGATGATGGAGTCGTGGAGTCGGAGCAGGCCATTGACCGGCACCGGCGAAGTGAGGACTTCGGCGAGTTGGTCGTCTGAGCCAAGCGAGTAGATACCATAGTCGGTGCCGAGCAGCAATCCGGTTGAGTCAGCCAGCAGGGCGCTCAGGCTCTGGTCCCGCGCGAGGCTTGAGACGTTGCCGAGCAGGAGCCGGAAGCCGCCGGTCGAGAGGTCGCCGGGCCGGGTGAGGAAGTAGTGCCATTCGTTCGCCGAGTCGAGCGAGACTGCGGTCTGGCCGCCGATGAACCAGAGCCGGTTGTCGAGCCGAGCGATGCGGCTCACCGCGGCGGACGAAGGACCGAAGCGGATGTGGGCTTCGCTGAACCCGGACATGATGCTGTACACGAGAATCCCGTAGTCCTGGGCGACCACGAACAGGCGTTTGTTGCCCTTGTCCGGCCGCACCCGGGTAATGTGGTGGTTCACGAGCTGCTCGTCCATCACGAAGTAGGGGGTGAGGAACGGGAAGTCACGCGGCTCGAGCGTGTCACGGCTGCCGTACCAGGTGAGGTCGGCCGGCAGCTCGGATACCTGCGCGAAATCGGCGGCATTGCGGGCCCGGAAGAAAAGCCCGGCGTCGGTTTCGAAGTAGGCGCCGTCTTTGGCGATGCCGATGGATGAGACCCACTTGAACGGCGCGGTCAGCTCTTCAACCCGACCGGTGGCCGGAACGAAGCGATAGACCCGGTCATCGGTGGTGATGAAGACGTCGCCGCGCGAGGGGTTGTGGGCGCAGAGCCGGACTTCACCATAGATGCCGTCGGCCCGGTTCAGGGTGCGAACAAGGTTGTACCGCGGCCGGTCGAAGACGCAGACGCCGGCAGGCACGGCAACGTAGACTTCCGGACCGGTGGCCGATATGCAGCGTACCTCGTCCAGCGAGGGAAAAACCTGCCAGTTCTCCGGGCGGTAGAGGCTAACCAGCGTGAGCAGGAGAAGGGGGACCACTAGTGTCGGCAAGTCCCAATGACCACTACCGAATGACTAATCAATGACAGAGTCCCGAACGTCCGACTGGTCATTATGGTCGGTTCGAGCCTAGGCTTTTTCCTTGAGTATCGCCGCGAACGCCCGGGGCAGGTATGCGGGCAGGTCTCCGGCAGCGAGGCCGTATTCGGTGAGCGACTGCGCGGCGATGTCAGCCGCGAGGCCGTGCAGGAATACCCCGGCGCAGGCCGCGTCGAGCGGGGACATGCCCTGGGCCATCAGGCCGACAATAAGCCCGGTCAATACGTCGCCGGTTCCGCCTTTGGCCAGACCCGAGTTGCCGGTCGGGTTGACGAACACGCGGCCATCCGGAGCCGCGACTACGGTCGAAGCTCCCTTGAGCACGAGTACGACCTTGCGTTGGGTCGCGAACTTGCGTGACACGCCGACACGGTCGGCGTTCACCTCGGCCGGCTTGAGTCCGGTCAGGCGTCCGAACTCGCCGGGATGGGGAGTAAGGACCAGCGGCGGCTTGGCACGCGAGAGCAGCGCCAGGCGACCGGCCAGGTTGTTGATGCCGTCCGCATCAATCACAGTGGGTTTCTCGACTTCGGCTAGGAAGCTGAGCTCCAGTTTCTGCGTGCGCCGGTCAGTCCCGATGCCGGGCCCGATCGCAACGGCATCGGCGTCACCGGCCAGCTCGAGCAGATTCTCGATGGCGGCCGGTGACAGGGCCTCAGTCTCGGTCTGCGGCAGCGGGATCTTCACCGCTTCGACCACGTCGGACGACACGACGTCGGCAATACCCGCCGGTACGGCGATCCGGATGAGTCCGCACCCCGAGCGAACCGCGGCCATACCGGCAAGTACGGCTGCGCCGGAGAAGTTCTGCGATCCGGCGATGATGAGCGCGGCGCCGAACGTTCCTTTGTGACCGTCCGGTCGGCGCCGCGGCAGAGTCGCCCGGACGTGCTCAGCATCGAGCAGGAAAGCCCTCACGTCGTCCTTCGTCTTTCGTCCTTCGTTCATCGT
>Ga0163210_1001318_pt1 | contig 10855 bp, 9 predicted proteins | sample Kivu_220m_FD_113536 | JGI IMG/M metagenome (GOLD analysis project Ga0163210, IMG submission 113536) | Freshwater microbial communities from Lake Kivu, Western Province, Rwanda to study Microbial Dark Matter (Phase II) - Kivu_220m | ecosystem: Environmental > Aquatic > Freshwater > Lake ... | reverse complement strand
CTGCGCATGACGGAAATCGTGCCAGATTTCAGGGCCTACTGCAAGCAAGACAAACCGCCGTCCTACAACGACTTGGGCCAAATCACCCCGTCAAACTACCCACACGAATGCGCGAAGAGCCTCAAGATAGAAGACGGACTCGCCGACCCGCGCGTCTGCGTGCTCGACCCGTGCTGCGGAACCGGCACGTTCCTCGTCGAAGTCCTGCGCAAGATAGACGAGACGCTGAGCACCCGCGTGCGCGATGGACTTACCCAGAACGACCTCAAACACATCGCGCTATCGAGGGTCTTTGGTTTCGAGATACTCCCTGCCCCATTCGTCGTGTCCCACCTGCAGCTCGGCCTTCTGCTGCAGAAGCTGGATGCACCACTGGCCGCAGATGGGTCGGAACGCTGCGGCGTCTATCTCACCAACGCGCTTACCGGCTGGGAGCCCGCGCAGAAGCCGAAGAGCACGCTGTTCAAGAAGCTCGACGAAGAACGCAAACAGTCCGAGAAGGTCAAGCAGACTGCACAGATACTCGTGGTTATCGGCAATCCGCCGTACAACGGATATGCCGGCGTCGCCGTGGCCGAGGAGCGCGGGCTGAGCGAGGCGTACCGCACGGTCAAGCGTGCGCCGAAGCCGCAAGGCCAGGGCCTGAATGACCTCTACGTGCGTTTCTATCGCATGGCTGAGCGCCGCATCGTTGAAAAGACCCGCGAAGGAATCGTCTGCTTCATCACCAACTACTCGTGGCTGGACGGACTCTCCTTCACCGGCATGCGTGAGCGCTACCTCGATGCCTTTGACTCAATCTGGATTGACTGCCTGAACGGCGACAAGTACAAGACCGGCAAACTGACGCCCGAGGGCAAGCCGGACCCGAGCATCTTCTCGACCGAGGCCAACCGCGAGGGCATTCAGGTCGGAACGGCCATCGGCCTGCTCGCTCGCCGGGCTGAGCACGAACCGGCCAGCAAAGTCAGATTCAGGCACGTGTGGGGTGCGACCAAGCGCGCGGACCTTGCACTACAGGCAACTCAAGGCCCACCGAAGTACGGCGAGGTCCAGCCGCCGCTCCAACTCGGCCTGCCCTTCATGCCCGCACAGGTCGATAGTGGATACCTGACCTGGCCCATGCTGCCAACACTCCTGCCGGTGTCTTTCCCCGGCGTCAAGACTAGCCGTGATGACTTCCTCGTGGACATAGACCGTGACCGGCTGGAGGCTCGGCTCAGGGTCTACTTCGACAAGACTGTCAGCAACGAGGCCGCGAAACGGCTGCTCCTCGGAGCCATGGACAGCACCGCCGGTTACGACGCGGAGGCAGTCCGTGGCCAGCTACTCAAGCGCGGAATCCAAACTCAAGGCATCATTCGGTACTGCTACAGGCCATTTGACGTTAGGTGGCTGTACTGGGAGGGCGAGTCCGGCCTGCTTGATCGCGGCCGACCCGAGTACTTGCCCCATGTGGTTCCTGGCAATCTATGGCTGGAGGCACGACAACGGCAGGCAAAGGCTGACTTTGACCGTGGCTATGTCACTTGTGTGCTGGCGGACAACTTCGCCAACGGTCTGTCTACGTTCTTCCCGCTCAAACTGGTATCACGAGCGAAGCAGTCCAGTACCGTGGGGAATCACAACCTGAGCGCTACGTCTGAGCAGTACCTGTCGAGTGTTGACGAGGATGCAGAGGCGCTGTTCTACCACTGCGTCGCCGTGATGCGTTCGCCAGCCTACGCCAACGACAACCAGAGTGCACTGCGGCAGGATTGGCCCAGGATTCCACTGCCGAACACGAAGAGTCTTCTCGCAGCTTCTGCGGAGTTGGGGCGGCAGGTGGCTTCACTGCTGAATTCCGAGCAGGCCGTAGCGGGCGTCACCAAGGGAACGATTCGCGCAGAACTGGAGGTTTTGGGCAACATCGTCGGCACAAAAGGTCGGAGCCTGCAACCGAGCAAAGGCGACCTCGCCATGACTGCGGGCTGGGGCCATACGGGCAAGGGAGGCGTCATCATGCCGGGAAAGGGCAGGTACTCGGAGCGCGAGTACGCGCCGGATGAACTCGCGGCTATTCGGGAGGGCGCGAAGGCGCTCGGGCTGCGGGAAGAAGTCGCCATGGCTCAACTCGGCAAGAGCACCTACGACATCTACCTCAGTGACCGCGCATACTGGAAGAATGTGCCGTCGGGAGTCTGGAACTACCACATCGGCGGCTACCAGATCATCAAGAAGTGGTTGTCCTACCGCGAAAGCGGACTGCTTGGCCGCGACCTCAAACCAGAGGAAGCCCGATACGTCACCGAGATGGTCCGCCGCATTGCGGCAATCCTCCTACTCCAACCGGCCCTGGACGCCAACTACCAAGAGGCGAAGGAACATCCGTACACGTGGTCTGGGCAGGTCTCGGACTCCAGCCTGACTAACGCGGATGCCGGCGGAGAGCTGCGCACGCGCGCGCCCTGACGAGGCGCAGATTCGTACAGAACCATGAATCATGGATTCGACTTCGGCGTGAAACCACTTGTCATGTGTCTCGGAGACATCGAGTGCCCACAACTAATCCACGACGGGGAACCACGTGGCGTGGGCTACGGTCTTCTACCTCAGTTTGGTCTGCTGCACGAACCGGCTTTCGTGGCGATCACGTTCCAGAATCCGGAGAAGGGCATTGAGCTGTTCAAGCGCTTCAGAGCGTGGGTCGATGCATCGGGAGACTCCGGCGCTGCCGCGCTGAGCTTTCTTGAGCCGGAACGAGGTGGATACGTGGTGTGTGTCTACCCTGAGCCGAAGCTGCTTGTTGATCGATGCGTGCCCAAGCATCTCCAAGGAGAGACATCGCAGGTTATTTCCTTTCCGATTATGTTTCCGATGGTCATTTCCGAACTGAGCGACAAGTACGTGTGGTTCAAGGAACGTGCGGCACGCGGTCCCTTTGTATTCGGTGCGGCGCGAATGGATGGGAGCGTATGCCATGAGACCCTCTTCATAAAGCTGAAGGCGGACTTCCTCGCGGAACGCAGCATTCCAGAGGACGCGCCCGAGGGAACGTATTTCAGGATGGGGCGTGCAGAGCATGGCGGAGATGAGATCAGACGGGCGCCACCCGCTGAATCTGCTGACGCTATCTTCGTGCGCAGGCGCAAGCGTCTTAGGACCTTGCTGCCGGTTGTACTCGCACGGCTCGGAGTTTTTCCCGCGTACAAAGTCGCTCTCGCAACCTTGACAGCGATGGGTTATGCCGAATGGCAAGTGAAGCAGGCCGCCTGCAATCTGGTGGTTAGCTTCCGCATGTGCAAGTGCCCGCATTTTGCTGATGCGAAGGATTCGCCTCAAATCGGTATTCTCGACCATCTGATATCGGGATACGACGCACCGGCATTGCCAATGCCGCCCGATGAGTATATGTCCGTCTCTGTGCTTGAAGCGCAGATTCGCTCTGATTCCGAGGAGCTGCTAAGGTCGCTGCGCGAGGCCCCTGCATCTCCGCCGACGAACGACCTTCAGGCAGCCCTGCGTCAGCGCGGGCTACTCCAAAACGATGCCTAACCGTATTCCAACGCCCGACCAGAAGGTCAGGGTCTTCATTAGCTCCTGCTTGGGCGAACTCGCGCCCGAGCGTAGCAGCGTCAAGCGGACGATAGACAAGATCCCCGGACTGGCGCCAGTCGGGTTTGACGACGGGGCGACGACGTATCCGCCTCGGGACGTCTACACGAGTTGGCTGGAGCAAAGTCCTATCTATGTTGGTGTGTTCTGGCAGTCATACGGCCAAGTCATACCGGAATTGGGCATTTCCGGAATCGAAGAAGAGTTCAACATCGCCTGCCGCATGCATAAGAAGCGTCTGGTCTACTTCAAAGAGCCCGCTCCATCTCGAGACGCCAGGATAGTAGAGTTGCGGAAGCGCATAGAGGCCGATCGACAGGTGTCCTACAAGAGCTTCGGGAGCGAGCGAGAACTGGCTCGGCTCCTGCGAGACGACTTGGGTCGAGTGCTGGTCGAGCCGTTCCTCGTCGAACCAGGCCTAGCGAAGCCGTCGGTCGTGGACAATTTCCTGACCCAGGTGCTCTTGCGCATGGCAGAACACGGCTGCCTCGAACGTCCCGATTCGCTAAGACGTATCGAAGCACTCGTGCAGAGTAACCGTTGGGTACTTCTGGTCGGAGATCCCGGTATCGGAAAGACCTACCTGCTCGCGCAAGTAGGCCGGAAGATGGGCGCACTCTATGTGTCCCTACGTAATCGGTCGCCACTCCAGGTCTATAGCTACCTATCAGGTAGGCTCCGGCTGGCCGCGGGGCTTCAGCCGGAGTCGTACGCCAACTCCGATAACGCACTGCTGGGCTTCGAGGGTGCTCTGCAGAACACCGCCAAGACCATTGTCTTCGATGACGTAGATCAGAACCCGGCCGTTGTTCAAGGGCTGCTCGGACTCGAACCCTACGGGAACAGGTTCGTGTTCGGTGCTAGGAGTACGACTGATCTTGCGGCGAGAGAACTCGTCGTCGCAGATGCACCACCTTTCACCGAGCAAGAGATAGACGATTATCTGAAACTCGAACAGATTGAGGTCAGCCCCGGTCAGCGTATAGAGCTTGCCAGGACAAGCAGAGGCAATCCTCTCTACCTTAACTACTTCGCGCGCCGCAGCCTAGACCCTCTGCCGGATGGTTTGATGGCTTACCAATCGGAGCTCTTGCGTGGGTTGTCCACCACCGAGAGAGAACTCGCCGGCTTAGTGGCGGTCTCTCTATTCCGTCCCTCTCTGCACGAAATCACACTAGCGTACAACAAGCATGCGGCTTTGTCCCGCTCAGAAGTTGAGGTCGCAGGCGCGCTCGCATCAATGTCCGGCTTGCTCACGGTATCTGATGGGCGATACGCCCTCTTCCATCCATACTTCCGTGAATCGGTCATCGCAGACTATCACACCAGCGGCTTGGATATTGCCTGTCATCGCTCCATGGGCGAGGTCAGCTACGATGAAGGTCGAATGCTGGAGGCGGCATACCACTTGACAAAATGTGGCGATGAGCGCACAGACGAGTATTTGCTTCCCGCAGCTGACAGCGCGATCGCGTGGGGTCTGTGGGACATCGCAGGGAGTCTTCTTGCCCGACTCATCTCGGTCTCTGAGACGAAAGCCGAGCCGCGTATGGAGGGAATTGCGAGATACCGGTTGGCCTTCATCTTGAGGGATCAGGCTAGGTTTGAGCAGGCCGAGGCGGAAATCAAAGGTGCTATCCGCGCGTTCAAGGCCAGCGGAAGTACTGCGTGGGAACGCGCTGCACGTATGGAGGAAGCCCTAGACAAATCCCTTCGAGACAGGGGGCATGAAGCCATTCAGACGCTGAAAGATCTGCTGGGTCAGCTTGGTGACGAAGACAGGCTCTGGCGCGCCACGGTCCAAGTCAATCTCGCCTACGTCTGCCAGGAGATGGGTCGCTTCAGGGAAGGAGCCGATGCCGCCAAAGCGGCTTTCGACCTCTTCCTGAAGGAGGGCGATTCGGAAGGGGTGCTAACGAGCCTCACGAATCTCACTGCATGTCTGGGGCAACTAGATCTGCACGTACTGGCCGAACCGTATGCCCGCAGGATTGTTAAGCTCGGAGTCGCCTTACAACGACCCCGTATTAAAGCTGCCGGTTTGAATCAGCTGGCATCGAGTCTCAGAGCCAAGGGCGATCCAAGGCGAGCTATTGACTGTCTTAGGGAGGCAATCTCCATATGCCAGCAGCTTGACATGCAGCGAACCGAGCTCACGAATATTCTCAATCTCGGCAACGCGTACAAAGACCTGCAAGATTGGGAGCATGCTGAAGACTGCTATCAGGAGGGTCTGACTCGCGCGAAGGTTGCCGGGTTTGGACCCGTCGTTGGCCATGCCTTGCTTCTGTTCGCGATGCTCCGTCAGGCGCAGTCGAGATACGAGGAAGCCTTGTCATTTGCCAAAGAGGCGGGTGACGCAAACCAAAAGATCGGGCAGCAACTGCGTGTTGCACAAGCCCACGCTGCTGCGGCCAGGGCCTTGTCGTCGCTGGGCAAGCACGCTGAGGCCGCGCAGGAATTCGAGGAAGCCGCCGCCGGTGTAGGCCAAGTAGGAGACTTGCAGGAATCGACGTCACACCACGTGTCTGCCAGCAAGGAGTGGGCGCAGGCGGGCAACACACAGCGTTGCGTCGTAAGTGTAGACGCCGCGCTTTCAGGTCATCTTGGACGCGATGACATCACCTCGGCGGCGGACGCGCTCTCTGGTCTAACCGACAACTTCAGTTTGGACGGCCTCCACGAGAGATTCGACAAGCTCTTTGGGCAATACCTAGCGGACCCGAGCCGTGCGAATCTGGCTGGCACTATGCACTCCTACTCCACCTACTGCAAGCGCAGTCGGAACGGAAAGCCAGGCACTCAGTTCTTCTCTACCCTCTCGCTCCTGGCCAAACACGCCGCCGTGCATCCCAATGTACTCAGTGCACTGGTCATCGGAATCGAGCAGGCAGATGAGCGTCTACTGAGCTCACGTCAGCTGGATACACTCGCATCATCGTTGGTCGACTCACTGGACGGTTTCTCCTATCGCGTACTTCCCGATCTAAGTAGCGTGTGCACGACGATCTGGCCGCAGGACCCACCCGTCGTCATCCAAGTCATCAGTCTGAGCAAGGAGTTGGTACTCAGACGTCTGGCACTGGCAACGACCCTAGCGATGCTCGCGGGCGAGAAACAAGTCCTGCTTGACGTTAGCGCGGCGGGGCAACTCAGAGGATCGACCTCGGCCTTCTTTTTCGCTCTCCTGGACGACTTCGAGAAGAACGTCATGAAGCTGCCCGAGGGCTCCGTGACCGACGAGATGCCTGCTATCATGATGGAGTCGAACGTCCCGTTCGCAGAGCCTCAGCCAGCGATGCCGATCATAATCCACGACTCATATCCATCCATTGCAGACTGGTCAGTTCACCCTCAAAACAAGGCGCTTGTGTGGTTACTGATGAACGTTTACGCTCAGACCGTCGAGCAGCTAACCCATATGAAGCTGCGTGATGACGCGCCAACGGCCAGGAGGGCTCGCCAGTTCTGCGAGGTGTTGTTTGGATACAGAAACTCCACAGATACGAACGAGGAGCTGTTGATTCCCCGTTATCGCGTGGCGGACATTGACGCGGTGCTCAAGTCCCTGAAATCAAATGGATAGGATCGTGAGGCGTAACATGAATGAAGCGGCGCATGCAAGGGTGAGGCGCAGGGCATGGACCGTGGCGTCGTTGCTGTGCCTCGTAATGATGGGTTGCGCGGTGCACTTCGTCAGCGACTATGATGAGGTCACCGACCGCACGATAACCGAGCTTCAGGTTCAGACCGAGGCGTTCGTGCTCAAGATGGCCGATGCGGCCGGGACTCCGGCCGGTACGTACGACAGCAACATGGTCTTCTACACCGAGGCCAAGGCCACAATCCTGACGATGGAGTCTCGGGCGGCGGCTATGCCGAAGAACCAAACCACGGTGGACCAACTCAAGAAGCTTGCAGAGAACATCGACCTCATGGCGGAGCTGCACCAGAAGGCCGGTGACAAGGGACTGACCGTGGACCTGGCCGGGCCGGTTCGCGACATCTTGGACGTGCAGTTCCGCGCCATCATGAAGCACGAAATGGATAAGAAGCGGGGAAAGTAGCGGCAAGCCATGGCGAAGTTAGACCCGAAGGATTTGGTCGCGCAGATGGTTGGGGCCGCTGTCGGCGTGTTGAAGGGTCAGTGGGCCAAGGCCAAGGAGTATGCTCAGCCTGAGTTCGAGAAGCTGGCCGCCATTGCGGTTGACATCGAGACCAGAAAGCTCGCGGACAGGATAACCGAGGACGAGGCCCGGATTCTGGTGAAGATGGAGAAGAACGCGTTCGACACCGTGGTCCTGACACTCAAGGACGAGGGTGTCATCGCCGCCGAGGCGGCTATCAACGCGGCGCTCTCAGTCGCCGCCGGCATCGTGAACACCGCCCTCGGCTGGCACCTGCTAGGGTAAGGCTGTGGACGCGAATACCGCCGCCCTGCCCGCCTGCCTCCCGCGCACCAAGGACTTCCCCGGCGAAACCTTCCGCGTCCTCAAGGAGAAAGAAATCGCCAAGTACGGCGAGTACCGCACCCAGCGCCTCGTCCTCGCCGCCTGGGACCGGATGTTCGGATAGACTGGAGGAGCAGTGAACGAGACGGAGATTCTCTCCATCGGACAGGACCTTCACGGAACACTGGCTGTCGCCAGTGCTCACAGGATGCTGGTCAACGCGAAGGCGGCAACGAGCGAATTCGATTCCATAGCGGGTATAGTGATGGCGCACTGTGCCCTTGAGTCTCTGCTCAGGCGATGCGCCCTCGAGCTGGAACGCAGGGGTGTGCTCGAAAGGCCGCCGGACCTCAAGACAAACACCGAGGATTTGGGCCTGCCGGGGTATCTGAGGACCGCGTGCGCAGGTTTCTTCTCTCCGTCCGAGCAAAGCGACCTGAGAGACTGCAACGCGGCAAGGAACCATGCGTATCACAAGTCGCTGCCCCAAGACCTGGGCGTTGTAATGAGACTGGTGGAGTTGACAGACAGCTTGGGTCGCAAGCTCGGTCTCTGGTCGGAGGACAAAGTCGAGGCGCCGAAGCCAGCGCTCCAACCGGCGTCCGAAGACACAAGCACGGTCGTAGGCAGCATGTCCGCCAAGGGCGCCATACTGAAGGTCCTAGAGGACAACGGTGAGATGGGTGCTTCTGCGTTGTATGACGAGGCCCAACGGTACTACGCGGGCGACCGAAGGGCATTGATGGCTGCACGTTGGCGCCTGGAGACGGAGGACGATGCAATCCGATTTGTGTATACGCGCGGCGTCTATAAGCTGCGAACAGGCGTGAGTACCAAGCGAAAGCCGTCGCGCGCACCGGCCGGCGGTTTGACGGGCCGCGAAGCCATACTTCGTGCTCTCGCCAACAATGACGGCGAGCTTGACGCAGGCGGCCTCTACGACGTAGCGGAGATGATGTGCGACTGCAAACGGAATTCGCTGGCGGGCATTCGCTCCGCGATGGAGGAAGACGGTCTGATGATGTTCATCTCGACCCGCGGAACGTACAAGCTCACTCGCGCCGGCCGGAAGGAGCTGGAGTACTACCAGTGACGGCATGCTCGCGCTCGCGGTGCGCCGCATGTATCTCTGTTGCCCCGACGACCTGTGCTATGGGTTCCGGTTCGTTCCCGACAACCGAGCACGACCAATTGCAGCGTCTCAACCTGCGCCTCGTGAACACCGGCGACATGCCCGCCTGCCTCCGGCCGAGAGTGTAGCGTGACCCGAAGCCGTCGTCCTTTCACGTGGGATTCTGAGAGCTACGACACGCTCGAAGCGACGATGCGCGAGTTTGCCGGCGACGCACTCTTTGACCGCTGTATGGAGTCGGTTCTGTCATATGACCCGCTTGCCGTCCTGCAGCCGTACAAGCAGACCGCCGCACGTCTGCGGGAGGAGTTCGTGGCGGCCTTTGCGTCCGCGCTGGGAGAATGCGTGCGGGGAGCGCGGGCGGTCGAGCGCACGCCCGTTGGGGTGCGAAACCTGGCGGTGAGGAGCTTCCTGGCGCTGATGGAGAAGAATCCCCGTTGCCGCGCACTCCAGGAGGAAGCCGAGTACGAGAAAGACGCTTTCCGAACGGGTGGATCCGGCCATCCCCTGACATCCGGTCCGGCGGGAGGTCGCAGAGGGCGGGTCCGGCGCGGCGGCAGCGGAACCGGCGACCTCACGTAGGGAGAAGCGTGATGCAGCGCGAGCCCTGCCTGCCGTGGAAATACCCCAAACGAACCCTTGTGGATCGACCATAATGGGGATTGTTGGTTCAGAGGAACGGGAATTCCGGATATTGGGTCGCAAATCGAGCGCTGGACTTTGACGATTAGCTCGCTATAATGCCGACTCCGTATTTGACAGCCGATATTGAATTTCTATAATGGACTATAATAAAAGGAGGTCCTGTGCCCGGTGTCAGTGAAGGTGAACGGCGTAAGTCCCTGAATCGGTGGACTATATCCGTGCCGACTCTGCCGGAGGCAAAGCGCATGATGGCCCAAGTCCGCAAAGAACTGAAGGCGCACACTCAGCAGTTAGAGGATTCGCGGAAGATAACCGAAAAGGACCTGCAGGCCCGGTTTAAGTAGCGACGGCGGTTCATGTGTCGTCGTCGCATCTGAGTTTCCACTCGTTCTCGCATAACAATCTGGCCGCTGCGATAGTCGACTTCACGAAAGAGGTCGGCGGTACACGCGCGCGAGTGTACGCGAATGAGCAGTTCGGTTACCTCGTCGGCTACCTGAAAGAGTTAGGCTGTGAGTCCCTGGTGGTTGAGCACAAATACATAGACGCCAACTACATGGACGAGCACGCCGCGTTCTACGCGCGGTGTCATCGACCATATCCGAATCACTGCATACGGATTCATTTCTTCTCCACTCCGTGCAGCGGCGAGCGGATCATCGGCGCGTTGGAAGGATTGCAGGCCAAGCCGAAGCACCGCAAGCAGTACAGGAGCCTGCAGCGGGACTACCTTGGCTTCTCGGTCGTGCGACCGAATCCCACCGCTTTTGTGGGCCGGACCGCGTTGCCGGGTCTGAAAGGGACGCGCCGCCACTACACCTGCGGGAGGGTGTACGACGTGAGCCTGGCCGGTCTCGTCCTCTCCGTCACAGGGGTCGCCTTTCAGCAGCAGGACGCGACGACGAGCGCCTGCGCCACTACTGCCATCTGGGTGGCCCTGCAGAAAACGGCCTACGACGTGCGATTCCGTACGCCGACCTGCAGCGAGATCACGATGAACGCCACGAGGTTCAACCTGGAGGGCGGAAGGTCT
>Ga0163210_1001316_pt1 | contig 10857 bp, 8 predicted proteins | sample Kivu_220m_FD_113536 | JGI IMG/M metagenome (GOLD analysis project Ga0163210, IMG submission 113536) | Freshwater microbial communities from Lake Kivu, Western Province, Rwanda to study Microbial Dark Matter (Phase II) - Kivu_220m | ecosystem: Environmental > Aquatic > Freshwater > Lake ... | reverse complement strand
GGGAGCAGACGAATGGCGGGATAGATGTTCTTGTCTCGGGGGTCGGAACGGGGGGCACCATTACCGGTGTTTCACGGTATATCAAGGGCGAGAAGAAGAAAAAGATCCTGAGCGTTGCGGTGGAGCCGGCCGAAAGCCCTGTGATCTCTCAGAAGCTCCGAGGAGAGGGCCTTAAACCCGGGCCTCATAAGATCCAAGGGATCGGTGCTGGATTTATTCCAGATACCCTGGACCTATCGATGGTAGATCGGGTGGAGTTAGTCACGAGCGAAGAGGCGATCGAATACGCCAGAAGGCTTTCGCGTGAAGAGGGGATTCTCGCGGGCGTCAGCTGTGGCGCCGCAATCGCCGTGGCCTTGAGGCTGGCGAGACTCTCTGAATTTGGAGGCAAGACCATTGTGGCGGTGCTGCCCGATTCGGGCGAGCGGTATCTCAGTGGTCCCCTTTTTGAGGGCATCTTTGACGAAACGGGTCTTCCAAAGATATAATCTGGTGTCAGGGCAGGGGCTCGAACCCAGAGCGCTGAGGGGTCTTTCACCGTCGAGGCGAAAGCTGCAACATTTGAAAAGGGGGTACCACAATGATCCGGAAAAGATTGTCCGTTGTCATCCTCATGCTTGTCGTTATTCTCTTTGGCACTGAACGGGCCTTCTCCATCACTGAGGATGAAAAGAACAACATCGCTGTCTATGAAAAAGCTGCCGACGGCGTGGTCAATATCACGAGTACCGCGGTACAGATGGACTTTTTCTTCAATGTCTTTCCAACCCAGGGATCAGGGTCAGGGGCCATCCTCGACGGGAAAGGACATATCTTGACGAACCACCATGTCGTGGCTAACGCCCAGAAGCTGGAGGTTACTCTCGCAGATGGTTCGAAGTGGTCCGCCAAATTGATCGGGTCGGATCCGGACAATGACCTGGCTGTGATCAGGATCGATGCCCCCAGAGAGAAGCTGAAGGTCATTCCCCCGGGAGACTCCAAGCACTTAAGAATTGGTCAGAAGGTTCTCGCGATCGGGAACCCTTTTGGATTTGAGAGGACCTTAACCACTGGAGTGATCAGTTCGGTCGGCCGGACCATTCGCTCTGAAGTGGGAACGCTCATCGAGGATGTCATCCAAACCGATGCTGCCATCAATCCGGGAAACTCGGGGGGACCCTTGCTGAATTCGGAAGGAGAAATCATAGGGATTAATAGTGCCATCATCAGCCCCTCGGGGGGAAATGTGGGCATTGGTTTTGCCATTCCCGTCAATACGGCGAAGAGGCTCGTTCCGGAATTGATTTCGAAAGGCTATGTGACCTATCCCTGGATTGGAGCCACCATTCAAACGCTCTTTCCTGAAGTGGCGAAATATCTTAAGCTCAAGATCGAACGGGGGGCACTGATTGCCGAGGTGGTCAGGGGAGGACCGGCCGATAAGGCGGGTTTGAAAGGAGGAAGCCAAAGGGTTCAGGTCGGGAATATGATTGTCCTGGTCGGTGGGGATATCGTCGTCAAGGCCGACGATCAGGAGATTAAGACGAATGAAGAGTTGATCCGGTATGTCCGTGAAAAGAAAATTGGTGACAGCGTGACCTTTAGAGTCTATCGAAAAGGCAATTTTGAGAATGTGAAGGTGATCCTCGGTGAAAGACCGAGGCGAAAATAGCTTCACCTTTGATCCTTGAGTTCGGATCTAAGAATTGAGTTTTTTCAATCTCAAATTTGCAATCTGAAATCTGCAATTCCTAATGAGCGATCCTTTCCATATCCAATGGCACATCACGAACTTCTGCAACCTCCGGTGCAAGCACTGCTATCAAGAAGATTTTTCGCAAAAGGACGACCTCGGATGGGACGAATTGAAGCGAGTATCGGATAACGTTCTGGAGACCCTGGGCGTATGGGACCGCACCGCCTGCATCCATCTGACGGGTGGAGAACCCCTGCTTCAGCCGGAGCTCTTTTCCCTCCTGAGCTACTTGAGCCCGAGACCCGAGATCGAAGAGTTGGGCATCATTACCAACGGTCTTCTTTTGAGTGACGATAGGGTAAAAGGGCTTTCCGCTTTCCCTAAATTGAAGAAGATCAAGGTGTCGTTAGATGGAGCGGAGGCGGAGATTCACGATTCCATCCGTCAGAGGGGAGTTTTTAAGCGGGTGATCCGCGTTCTTGCTGAGCTCACGAAGGTAAGGAGATTCGAGATCGTCCTGATGTTTGCGGTTATGAAAAGAAATTATCAAAGCCTCCGATCCCTGATTCGGCTCTGTCAGCACCTGGGAGTCGATGGGCTGATCCTGGAACGGTTTATCCCATTGGGCAGCGGAAAAGAGATCGTCAACGAAGTTTTGGACAAAGCCCAGTGGAAGGACCTGTTGACGGATCTGGCGCGTTTCATATCCGCCGAAGTGGAAGAGGATCAACTTTTTTCCTACCAGGCATTTCAAATTACTTTCAAAGACGATGAAACCGAACTGTTAGGTGCCCCCTGTGTCCTTGGCAGGGACGGGCTCTGTATTCTGCCAGAAGGGACGGTGTTTCCCTGCAGAAGGTTTCCTGTCCCGATCGGGAACCTTTTGAGAGAATCCCTCAAAGACATCTGGAAGCGATCCGAGATTCTTGAGACCTTAAGAAGGAAAGAGAACCTAAGGGGCAAATGCGGTACCTGTGGCATTGAAGATTGCCGAGGTTGCCGGAGCTTGGCTCTTGCGCTAACGGGAGATTACCTGGAAGAAGATCCTCACTGTCCACTCATCCCTCCTCCCCTTTCTCTGCCAAACTGAAAAGATTAGCAGGATGCTATTCGTGCTCCAGGACGACGAATCAGGCTTTTCAGCATCTTGTTAGAAGGCTAGGCATCGTTTTTGAGGTCTCGATCAATTGTGAGATCCTGAAAGCCATTGTTTAAATATTCTATTTATGATAGCATTTCGCGTTAAATTGATGAGAAAGGCCGGGTGTTGTGGAGCTTAAAAGCATATTAAGAAAGATCGAAGAGACAGAAATCCCTAAAGTCAACAAGGTAGCCGTGGCTTATTCCGGCGGATTGGATTCCTCCCTGTCCATCGAATTGCTCAGACGAATCTATCGAGCAAAGGAAATTCTTCCCATTACCGTCGACGTGGGACAGGGAGAGAAAGAGATTCAGGAAAGCCGAAGAAAGGCAAAAGTGCTCAGGATCAAACCTCTGTTTTTTGATCTTCGGAAGGAATTCACTGAGGTCTGGATTGCACGCGCCATCCAGGCCAATTCCGATTATCTGGGCTATCCTGTCTCCACCGCGATGACGAGGCAGATTGTGGCAAGGAAGGTAGCGGAAGTTGCTCTCCGGCAGGGTTGTGATGCGATTCTTGAGGGATCAAGTGGAAAGGGAAATGATCAGTACCGAATGCACAATGTCTTCAAGATGTTTGCTCCCGCTTTGAAGGTCCTGGTTCCGGTGAGGGATTTTGACTTGACACGTTTGGAGGAAGAGATTCTTTGTCGAGCCTGGGGGGTTCCCGTGACCGAGACGATTACCGGGGGTGATGATAAGACCATGTGGTGTCGATCGATTGCGAGCGGAGCCATCGATCTTAATCAGCCCCTTCCGGATGATCTCTGGATGTGGTATCGACCTCCCGAGAAGGCCCTCGATCGAGCGACTGTTCTCACCCTGGGATTTGAGAACGGCGTTCCTGTGAAACTGAATGGGAAGCGGGAGCCTCTGGGTAAGATCATCCCCGAATTGAATGAGGTCGCTGGCAAACATGCCATTGGAAAGATCGACATCTTCGAGGATGGGATCATGGATCTCAAAAGCCGGGAGATCTATGAAGCTCCCGGGGCGAGCCTCATCCTTAAGCTCCATCGTGACCTCGAACAGTTCTGCCTCACGAAGGACGAGATCCAGTTCAAGAAAGGGGTGGATCAGAAATGGGCCACCTTGATCTATCACGGGATGGCCTACCATCCTTTGAGGTTTGATCTCGATGCCTTCATCGAACAGTCTCAAAAATGGGTCAACGGGAGTTATAAGGTCAAGCTCTACAAGGGGAATGTGGATATCGTCCATCGAGAATCCAAGACAGGCCTCTTTTCCCCGGAGATCCGTTCCATCAAAGCGACCGGGTTTGATCAGAGGCGCTGCGCCGATGCTGCCTTTATCCGTGGACTTCCCTTCGAAATTTTAGCCAAGAGAAAAACAAAATAGGATAAGGAAGTTGATCATCCCCGTCCCTCCCTTTCGCAAAGGGGATGGAGGGATTTGCGAATACAAACGCGTTCAATGATTTGTCATCATCTGTAGGGTGCGTTCCCCCTGCCTGCGCGACCTACCTATGCCCACCGAAGCGCGGGCTTCGCGCAGGCGGGAGCCGCTTCGGCGAAGGCAAGGGGATTACGCCCCACAGAATCTGAAGGATAAGGGGAGGACAGATGAAGATTGATAAACTATGGGGGGGACGGTTTGAAAACCTTCCCTCCGATGAGATGGTTAGGTTTCTTTCCGGGAGAGATGTGAGGGGCCTTCCTCCCTGTGATGACCTATTGATTCCTTACGATCTTTGGGGGAGTCGCGCCCATGTGATCATGCTCTGTCGTCAGGGCATTCTCTCAAAAGAAGAGGGGAAGAGGATTCTCAGAGGGTTAAGGGAACTCGAAACCCTGTTCCGACAAGGGAAGTTTAGACTCGACCCGTCAAAGGAGGATGTTCATTCCAATATTGAAAGCTTTCTCATCGCCCGGCAGGGGATGGAATCTGGAGGAAAGGTCCATACGGGAAGAAGCCGAAATGACCAGATCGTGCTCGATATGCGCCTCTACCTCCGGGATGAGGTTTTGGATTTTATTGAGAGATTGCTCTCTCTGATCGAGAGCCTTCTTCAACGGGCCGAAGAATCCCGTTCAATCATCATGCCCGGTTATACGCACCACCAGCACGCGGTGGCGACCACCTTTGGTCACCTCCTCCTTTCTTTCAGCGAGGCATTTCAGAGGGACATTCAGAGAATGATCCACTGGTTTAACCTGTTTAACAGGAACCCGCTGGGAGCGGCAGCCGGCTACGGCACCTCCTTCAACCTGGATCGCCGGTTGACCTCGAGGCTTCTTGGCTTCGACGGTCCGACAGAAAACGTGACAGACCCGATCACTCAACGATGGGAGCCTGAGACAGAACTGGCCTACGCGGCAGCCGTTGTGATGAATCATCTCTCCACGATGGCCCAGACGTTCATCCTTTTATCCACCTGGGAATTCAATATGATTCGTTTGGATGATCGTCATTGCACCGGGAGTTCCATCATGCCCCAGAAGCGGAATCCGTGTTCCCTGGAAGTGATCAAGGCAAAGACTTCTTTTGTCCACGGGCTCGTGATGAGCCTTCTCTCAGCCGGCAAGGCCCTGTTCATGGGGTATAATCGGGATACGCAATGGACAAAGTACTGGATCATGGATCTGATTGAGGAATCGAAACCTGCCCTTTCCGTGATGGCCGATGTCGTCCGGCTTCTTCAGATCAACAAGGCTCGGATGTTGAAACAGGCCCAGGAAGAGTTTGCCGGGGCAACAGCGCTGATGGAATGGCTGGTCAGTCGCCGGTCACTTCCTTTGCGGAAGGCAAAGTTGGTTTTGGAGAAGGCGGTCAAATATTCTGAGCGAGAGGGAAAGGGAGAGGTTTCTTATTCAAGTCTGAAGCGGGCTCTCCAGGAGATGAAAATAGATCCTCGGGTCACCGAAAACGAGGTGGAGAGGATTCAGAGGCCGGACCGAATACTGACTCACCTCCAGTCCGTCGGGACCCCTTCGGAGAAAAGGATCAGAGAAGACGCCTCTTCCCTTCAAGAAAGGATGAAGAGAGACCGAACATGGTTGATCCAGGCGAGAAGGAGGATTGAGAGGTCGAAGAAACTGCTCTCCAAAATGGAGCAGGCGCTCAAAGGCTAAGAAGGCTCTCTGAAGAGAAGAGTCCTGCAGTAGAGGGTCACGAAGCAAAGAAGAAAATGATCGTCAGGCGCAGGCGCAAGAAGGGGAAGACATGACTCAGTTCAATGTCCTGCTTCTCGTATTTCTCGTTCTGTTCTTATTGCGTTCTGCGACGCAATACGCTCTCCACTGGCTTAACCTCGCCCATCTCCGCCAATACGGGACTACGGTTCCTGCCGTTTTTCAGGATACCGTAGATCAGGAAACGCTCAGGAAGATGTCGGCTTACACCATCGATTCTGATCGTTTCCATATGGGGGCCTCTTTGATTCATCAGGGGCTGTTCCTGATTGTCTTGCTCTCCGGTTTTCTGCCGTGGCTGACAGAGGTCATCCGATCCCGGGAATTTGGGTTGATGGTCGAGGGGCTGATTTTTTTTGCAGTCCTCTCCCTCCTGGATAATCTGTCTCACATCCCCTTGGGTCTCTATGACACCTTTGTCATCGAAGCGCGATATGGATTCAATCGGATGACCTTGCGGATGTGGATCTCAGATCTGTTAAAAGGTATCTTTATTCAATTCCTCTTGGGGGGGTTGATCCTCTGGCTACTTTTGGCCTTGGTCATCTACGGGGGGGAGGCTTGGTGGGTATGGGCATGGATGGTGGTTGGGGCGCTCGAACTGATGATGTTGTGGCTTTACCCGGTGGTCATTGCCCCTCTCTTTAACAAGTTTGAGCCGATCCAGAATTTGGGCTTGGTGGAGCGCATCAAGCAATTGATGGAAAAGGTGGGGGTTCGAGTCAAGGCCGTCCTCAAGATGGACGCGGGGAAACGCAGCAAGCACACCAACGCTTATTTCACCGGCATCGGAAAGACGAAACGGATCGTTCTTTTTGATACGTTGTTGGAATCCCATCCCGAGGAAGAGATTGTTTCGGTTTTAGCCCATGAGGTGGGCCACTGGAAGAAAAGACATGTGCTCAAACAGATCGTCTTTCTGGAGATTTTGTCTTTCGTCGTATTCTTTGTCGTGGACAGTCTGTTGAGGTGGCCACTGCTTTACGAGACGTTCGGGTTTGGACAGCCCCAGGTTTATGTTGGACTCTTTTTGACCGGAGCCCTTCTCAGCCCACTCGGCTATTTTGCTCAGCCACTGGAGTCGGCCCTTTCCAGAAGGTTTGAGCGCGAAGCAGACGATTTCGTCTTGGCGTTGATGAAAACAACAGAGCCGATGTGCCGTGCACTCAAACGCTTGGCCTCAGACAACTTGGCCAATTTGATACCTCATCCCCTTTACGCATGGTTTTACTATTCTCATCCCCCCCTGGTTGAACGCATTGAAAGACTCTCCGCTACCCACAGTAGGCAGGAAGTGGTTGGCAGTATGCAGTAGTCACATGGCAGAAGGCAAACATTTAACTTGCTCTTTTTTTCTGTTCGTTTCATTCGTAGCCATTCGTGTCATTCGGAAATACAAGAGAGGAGAAAGACATGGACCTCAGAGTATTTGAAAAGATGAGTCCCTCAGAACTGAAGAGCTACCTTCAATTCCTGCTTTGGCATTACCGGGTGATGGATGCCTTCTGGTTTCTGTATGTGGCCGAGAAGTTCGATCAGCCCACCGCCGAAAGGCTCAACGAGCTCGTCTGGGGCCGGGTATCCGAAATGGCTGCAAAGGACCTGGTCCATCGGTTCGACATTCAGGAAAAGGGGCTCCGGGGGTTCATCAAGGCCTTGAGGTATTTCCCTTGGATGATTCTGGTGGGCTACGAGATCCAGGAGAAAGAGAATGAAGTGATCATCACCGTCCCTAATTGCCCGACTCAGGAGGCGCGTATCAAAAGAGGGTTGCAAGAGTTTGTGTGTAAAGAAATGCACCGGAGGGAGTTTGAGGGATTTGCCCGAGAGATTGACGAACGGATTCATGTCGATTGCCTATTCGCCCCGCCCGATCCCCATCCCAAGGAGCTGTTCTGTAAGTGGAGGTTCACGCTTAAAGAATAAAAACAAGAAGGAGGGTATCCAGTGGCTGAAAATCCATTGGCAATTCTTGAAAAAATTGATCCACAACTTTTGAAGCTTGTCAGGGATAACAATGCGTTCGCATTAACGGACGGGGCTTTGCCCAGAAAGATTAAATTTCTCATTGCCATGGCTCTGGATGCAGCCCACGGAACGGTTGACGGGACAAGGGCTCTGGCTGAGCAGGCAATGAAGGCTGGGGCTACCAAAGACGAGATCGTGGAAACAATCAGGGTGGCCCAGTATGTCAGTGGGGTAGGGAGTATTTACGTCGCCGCTCGCGCCTTCAAGGAATTATTTTGAATTATGACCACAGATGTGGGGTCTATTTGGCTCCGACAAACCAGATTTTAGCTAAAGGCTCTGCAGTCGTTTTTACGTCTGGTGTCCATTTTTGTCATCCTCTGGGAAAGAGAAATCCAATTTTAACTGCTATCATCCCAGGTTTCCCTGCCTTTAAGAATGATCCACAGTGAATCAGAAGATTCAATAGAGATGAAATGATTAGCTTTTTTGCGGGCGCCCGTATTTTTGGCTTAAGTTTTGCATACCCCCATTGATTTATATCATCCAAAGGAGGCCAGTATGGGAACGAGTAATATCGTTTTCCTTGAGATCATTGAATGGTTCGATCAGACCGGAAGGGAAATCGTCCACCGCATTCCAGAAGTAGGGTCAGGAGACATCAAGTACGGAGCCCAGCTGATTGTTCGTGAGAGCCAGTCGGCGGTTTTTTTCTACAACGGAAAAGCCTATGACGCTTTCGCTGCAGGCCGCCACACGCTCAAGACAGCAAACCTTCCGATTCTAACACGGGTCCTCAGCACTCCCTGGGGAATGACGAGTCCGCTGCGGGCGGAAGTCTATTTCGTCAACATGAAGGTCTTTCCCAACCTTAAATGGGGGACGAAAGATCCGGTAGCCTTTCGGGACTCGGAACTGGGATTGATTCGTCTCCGTGCCTTTGGTGTTTTCAATATTCAGGTTCTTCAGCCGGTGTTGCTCATTAACACACTCGTTGGGACTCAGGGGATTTATACAACGGACGGCCTTGAGGATTACCTGAGCCAGGTCATCGTTTCGCGAATCAATGATCTCTTGGGGGGAAGACTTGATACCATCTTCAATCTCCCGGGCCGCTATGAAGAGCTGGCGGGGGAACTGATGAAGACACTGGGAGACGATTTCCGGCGGTTCGGGCTCGGGCTATCCAGTCTCTACATCAATTCGATCACGCCCCCACTCGACGTTCAGAAAGCGATCGATGACAAGAGCAGGCTCAATGCCTTTGACGATCTCAATCGCCTCCTCCAGATGAAGGCGGCCATGGCATTGGAGAAAGCCTCGGAATCGCGGGGTGAAGCTGGGGCAGCGATGGGAATGGGTGTGGGTTTGATGATGCCTGCCATGTTGGCCAACCTGTACAGCGGAGCAACGGCAACCCCAACATCCAAAGGAAACCGGTGTCCCCAGTGCCAGCACGTTGTGCCCAAACACGCCGTCTTTTGTCCGTACTGTGGGTCTCATTTACTCGTTTTTGACAAGTGCTCCAAGTGCAACAAAAACCTTCCACCGACAGCTCAATTTTGCCCGAGGTGCGGACACCCGGCCGAGGCCAAAGCCCCTCTCAAAAAGTGTTCTCACTGTGGAGCCGAAAATCTTCCTAACTCTGAGTACTGTAATCGTTGCGGTGAAAAAGTAGGGTGATTTCATTCTCGAATTTACGATCGGGTCCCTATGACAAGATCTTCCTGGGAGATTGAGCTGCAGTGCTCGCAGTGCGGGGCTCCTATTTCGCTGGATGAGAATGATCGGTTTGTCACCTGTTCCTATTGCCACGTAAAACTCTACCTGTGGACTCCCAGCCAGTTCTGTTACTGCCTCCCCCCCCTCAAGGCTTCTTCAGAGAATCTCATCTTTATCCCCTATTGGCGCTTTAGAGGAGTTGCCTATTCGGTCCTCCCTTTTGAGGTGCGACATCGAATCCTCGATGCGACCCTTCGCGCGTCTTCTGGCCGTTTCCTCCCTCTGACATTGGGCATCAAGCCCCAGGCACTTAAGCTTCGCCTTGCCTCCACGGAAATCGAAGGCATGTTCATTAAACCTCAATACTCCCTCCAGGAGGCTGTGATTCAAATCCAGAAACAGTTTCAAGTGCTTGAAGGAAGTATTGAGCGTCAACCTCCGTATCACGTGGAGTTCATCGGTGAACTTGGCAGCTTAATCTTTCTTCCAGTTTTTGCACGCAACGGTTCCATGGTTGACGGGATAATCGGAAGGGAGATCGGTCCTGAAAAAGATTTGGACCTTGACAAGGTCCGATCGGGGATCCCTGAACACTGGCAAATCAAACCCATGTCAACGCTTTGCCCCAACTGCGGAAACGCTCTTCAGGGAGGACGAGAAAGCCTCTTTCTCGTTTGCCCGACATGCCAGGTCGCATGGGACCCCTCGTCGGGTCGTTGGGTGGCCAGGTCCTTTGAGGTTGTCCCGGAGAAAGGAGGTCGCCCAGTTTACCTTCCTTTCTGGAAGATGCGGGTGGTTGCCAAAGGCATCACACTGAAGTCGTATGCCGATCTTGCGCGGTTAGCCAACCTTCCGAAGATGATTCGGCTGGAATGGGAGGAACGAGAGGTTCACTTCTGGGCCCCTGCCTTTAAAGTTCACCCAAGTCTCTTTCTCCGTCTATCAAAACAGATGACGCTCTTGCAGCCAGCAGAGAAGACCGAGGCGATCTTTCCTAGTGCCCTCGTTCATCCTGTCACGCTTTCCGAGCAAAACGCCACTGCCAGCCTGAAGATCCAGCTGGCTTACCTTCTAAGCAAAAAAAGAGTGATCTTCCCAACCCTGAATGAGATCACGATCGGTTCTATCGAGAGCACATTGGTATTGATCCCCTTCACCTTCGTCGGATCCGACCTGGTCCACGCCCAACTCGGAATC
>Ga0163210_1001314_pt1 | contig 10858 bp, 10 predicted proteins | sample Kivu_220m_FD_113536 | JGI IMG/M metagenome (GOLD analysis project Ga0163210, IMG submission 113536) | Freshwater microbial communities from Lake Kivu, Western Province, Rwanda to study Microbial Dark Matter (Phase II) - Kivu_220m | ecosystem: Environmental > Aquatic > Freshwater > Lake ... | reverse complement strand
ATCTATGCGGTAATTCCTCTGGAAATGGTGCGGGATGTCCAATCATGCGAGCTGATACGGCGGGGAATGTCCAAACACTCTTTGTCCATTCAAGAAAGTCTTCTTTAGTAATGGTGTCCTTTTTGTGTCCTCTTTTTCTTGAAAAAGATTCCTTTGAAAAAACCAAAATATATTCGTGAATGTCTCTTAATACAGGATTACCTGCTGATTGCCAACTACCCCAAGCAGTTGACGGACTTGCACTCGATGCCTTGTTCCAGATGATTTCGCCTCTCATGAGAAAACCAATATCAAGCATGTCTTCGATAATATAGCTGTGAAGAGGAATATATGGTTTTCTGCCGAGATTAGCTACATTAATACATGCCCTTCCACCAGTAACAAGCACTCGATAGGTTTCTTTGAAAACTGTTTTTAATAAGTGTCTGTATTCATTTAATGATAAATCCTCGTCGTATTCTTTTTTAACATTGTATGGCGGCGAAGTAACCATCAAGTGAATACTGTAATCAGGAATCTCACTCATAACCTCGCTGGATTTGCAATATATTTTGTCAAGATTTTCAGATGAGATAGGATTTTCAATAAATTTGACATGCTCAGGAGTTTTTTGGTCTTTATATAATCTGCTGTTATAAAATTCTGTAGAGTCGTGATTTATCCTGCCCGGAGTTCCAAAAGAACTCGTCTTAGTACCGTTGCGTTTATATTTCCTGAATGCTGTGCTTTGATTACTCATTGATTAATTTTAAGAAGACCTCTGCCTTTTTTTCGTAAGTTTGTTCTTTATTTGCTTTCTCAATTATTTGCCCTAATTCTTTCTTGCTTTTCATGCTGGAAAAATAATTTCTTTCCTCTGACAATAGATTTTCAAAGGCATCTCTAATTTCAGAAAAGCTGTCGAACCGATAAAAGCCTTGCTTGTTAGTCTTCTTAATATTCTCTCCGTCGTTATCCAATGGTTTAGGATTTACAGACCAGAAGCCTTGAACAATTCCAGCTATTTTAAGATGGTCTACTTTGGAATAATAGCTATTTGTGATGGGCGTATTGCCCATGATGATTATCGGTATTTTTGAAGCCTTAAAACTTGAGACCCTGATATTGATGCTTTTCCCAATAGCCTTAAGCATTGAATCAGAGCGTAAGAGGCCGGGGTTACCTTGATGGGTTTTGTAGTCACCAATGCAGACTAATGATTTATTTTTTTGAAGTTCCCAGTTCCAGACGATAGACATCTTGACTTCGATTATTGCTAAGATGTCATCAGGACTTTGTTGAATGTTCTTGTTCTTGGAAATAACTACATCTGCCGGAGACTGATTTGATAAGGCAATCTCGTTACAGATTGCACCTTGAACCGCAAATAGACCTTTATCTTTTATAACTTTGTGAATTAAATCTGTTGTCCACTTTTCAGTGAAATTTCCGATAAGAGCGTTGCGACTTTGAAGTGTGCTTTTTGCTCCGTCATACCCTTTGGGCCAGTAGGCTACATATTTGCCAGAATCGGTAACATAAAACAACTGTTCAGGAGTAGCAAATTTCTGCGCTTCATTGAAGAACCTTTGTTCAACTTCTTTGTTCCACAGTCGTTCCATTGAGGCTATTTTACCTTTTTTCAATTAGGTAATGGAAGGCAGAAATATTCTTAATAATTTTGGTGTTGAATATATTTTTATCTTATGTGTAACAATTAATAGACGCAATTCGTATTTGTTTGGAATTAGGTCTTCTAAATTTTACTTTATAGTAGTTTTGGCATATTTTGTCTATAAAATTATGAAATTATTGATTCTATTTCGTCTTTTCCATATAATAGCATAAATTGCGAATTTCGTATAATCCAAACATTTTGGCGAATTGCCTCATAAAAAATGTTACCCAAAGCGTGATTAAAAAGGGATCGTTGACTCATAATAGATGTTACCCGATAAAGGGGCCCAAAAGGAGAACTGATTATGAGTCCGCGATCAAAAAAAGAATATGTCGAAGCCATTTTTCTACGGTACAAAAAAGCGTCTCGTAAGGAAAGATCCATCATCCTTGACGAATTCTGTGCAACTTGCCGATATCACCGAAAGCATGCGATCCGATTACTCCGACGATTTAAACGCTTTGCAAACCCCCAAGTTAGAAAGCGAGGCAGATCCCCAATTTATCACCGAAACATCATCCTTAAACCTCTAAAAAAAATCTGGCTCGCTGCCAACCTCCCCTGCTCAAAACGCCTCAAAGTCATCCTACCCCTCTGGCTCCCCGGTTATGTTCAATCCTTCGGACCTCTGCCCTCAGAGGTCTCTGAGACCCTCCTCAGAATCTCTGCGGCCACCATCGACCGTCTCCTTCTCCCCACTCGGATCAAATATAAGAGACGAGGCAGAACCACCACCAAACCCGGAACCCTCATCCGAAAACAGATCCCCATCAAAACCAACCAATGGGATGAATCTCGCCCAGGCTTCCTCGAAGCTGACACCGTCGCCCATTGCGGAGAGTCCCTGTCCGGAATGTTCGCCTACACCATCGACTGCGTCGATATTGCCACCGGCTGGTCTGAACAAAGAGCGGTCTGGGGAAAAGGGGAATCCGACGTCCTCACCCAAATCAAAGACATCGAAAAATCTTTACCTTTCCCCTTGCTCGGCTTTGATTGCGACAATGGCGGTGAGTTCCTCAATTATCACCTCCTGAGACATTTCGCACAAAGAAAACCCCCCGTCCAATTTACTCGCTCACGAGCCTACCACAAAGATGACAACGCTCACATCGAACAGAAAAACTGGACCCATGTCCGTCAATGGCTCGGTTACCAACGCTTAGATGACCCTAACGTCGTCTCCCTCCTCAATGACCTCTATCGTCACCCGTGGAGACTCTTTCATAACTTCTTCTGCCCCTCCATGAAACTCCTCTCTAAAGAAAGAGTAGGATCAAAAACCCTCAAACACCATGACCCTCCTAAAACTCCATACCAGAGAATTCTCGAATCCCCTCATATCTCTCCCGACATAAAACAGCATCTCTCTAAAGAACTTGAAAAACTCAACCCCTTTGTGCTAAGAGAGGTCATGGAGAAGAGACTTAAAAACATACTCAATCCCGCCTCTTCATCCTCTTCTCTTCAACGATCCCCCGGGTAACATTTTCTTATGAGTCAACAGGTTGGCAAATTGGGAGATCATTAGTGGCCAATAGAATATTACCCGAATTCCAAGACTTTTTAATTTCCCGTTCTCTTGCCCCCGACGTGCCTAAAACAAGACTCCCCGATGTTTCAAAAATCCTCACTGAAATGCGGCAGGCCATACGCATCAAGCATTATTCCTACAGAACGGAACGCTCCTATCTGGAGTGGGCCGAAAGGTTCATGGATTATGGCTCCAGCATCAAAAAGAAAGATATCCGTACTGCTGGCTTAGACTCAGGCGATGTAAAGGATTTTTTGAGCTATCTGGCACTTACAAAAAGAGTTTTATCATCGACCCAAAACAGGGCCTTCAATGCCCTTCTGTTTCTTTTCAGGGATGTGCTGAAGACAGAGCTTGGTGATTTGAGTAAAGCTCCCCGCCTACAAGGCGGGGATGAAAGCCGACTTTCCCGTAAAAAGCCGCTTTAACCATGAGATTCCTTCCCAGCCGTAGATGGCTTTTAAGCATGAGAAAAAAGGGGTTCATCATTTCGGGACTCCTTTTTATCCTTCTTTTGACTCAGGCGAAGATATATGCTGAGGAATTCAAACGCGCTCTCCCGGGGAGAACTTTTTCTTTTCCTCAGGATCATTTCTCTCACCCTGAATTTAAGACGGAATGGTGGTACTACTCCGGTCATCTCCGGTCTGAGGATAAAAAATCTTATGGCTACCACCTCACCTTTTTTAGAACCGCTTTGAGAAAAGAGGTCAGCAGAAAAAATTCGAAGTGGACGATTCGAAATCTCTATTTTGCCCATCTTGCCATCACCGATGAATCCAAAAAGAGGTTTGAATATCGAGAGAAGATCAGCAGGGGAAGTTTCGATGAGGCCGGGGCGTCAGAATATAAGAGCGGGGAAAAAGCCTTTCGAGTCTGGATCGAAGACTGGTCCGCAGAGATAAACGCCTCTTCGATTCAAAACCACATCCTCAGGGCTGGCGATAAGGAATTTGGAATCGAACTCAGGCTCAGTTCCGAAAAAGGCCCAGTGATTCACGGCCAGAATGGGATCAGTCAGAAGGCAAAAGGGGAAGGCTATGCCTCCCATTACTATTCGATCACCCGGCTCAAAACAGAAGGGAAAATCTTCCTGAAAGGCAAAGTAGTCTCCATCAGCGGTACAAGCTGGATTGACCATGAGTTTGGCTCAAACCAGCTTCGGGAGGATCAGGCGGGTTGGGATTGGTTTGGCATCCAGCTGGAGAACGGGGTGGATTTAATGTTATATCAGATTCGACACAGGGATAGGAAAATGGATCCTTATTCGAGTGGGACCATCGTATTTCATGATGGAAGCCAGCGGCATCTTACTGTTAGCAATTTTCAGGTTGAAGCTATGGATCAATGGAAGAGTGCCAAGAGTGGAGCCACCTATCCATCCCATTGGAGGATAAAAATCCCCGGTCACCAGATCGAATTGATTCTATCCCCAACCACCAAAGATCAGGAACTGGTCACAAATCAATCCACCCGGGTGACCTATTGGGAAGGAAGTGTTAAGGTTGAAGGGAAATCTGGAAGTGATCGTATCAAAGGAATGGGCTATGTGGAATTAACAGGGTATGCAAAGCCCTTTAACAAAGGAATTTAATATGCCCCTTCACCCTTTCCCTCTCCCCCGAAGGGAGAGGGAAAGGGTGAAGGGATCGGGAGGTTTCAGGTGAATCAACTCTTCTATCCGAAATCAGTAGTGGTGATCGGTGTATCAGAAAGGCCTGATAACCTGGCCAGAAACATCGTTGAAAACCTCTTCGAGTTTAAATTTAACGGGGAAATCTTCCTGGTGGGCAGAAAGGACGGGATCCTTTTCGGAAGAAAAATCCTCACTTCCATGGATCACCTGCCGGATGGCATCGATGTGGCAGTCATCCTCACTCCTGCTCAAACCATACCTGAACTTATTGAAGCCTGCGGACGAAAACACATTTCCCGGGCCATCATTGAAACCGGAGGGTTCAGGGAATATTCAGAAGAAGGAGCAGAACTTGAGCAAACCGTGCTCCGGATGGCCCGAAAATGGGGAGTCCGGATCGTGGGACCAAACGGTATCGGGATTACCAATGTGGACAATGGCTTTGTCGTCCCCTTTGTTAAGTTAAAGAGAGGGCCTGTGAGCAAAGGTAAACTCTCCATCCTGGCTCAGAGCGGAGGCGTTCTTCTCACCTATGCAAACCTCATGATCAGCGCCAATGTGGGACTCTCCAAGATGGTAAGCATGGGAAATAAACTGGACCTCAATGAGATTGACTATCTGAAGTATCTCATTGACGATCCCCAGACCGAGATCATTGGCCTCTATCTCGAGAGCCTTGAGCACGGAAGGGAGCTGATGGAGATTGCCCGTTCCACCTCCAAACCCATTATCCTCCACAAAGCCAATACGGGTGAAGGAAGCCGCCAGATCGCAAAGCTTCATACCGCGGCCCTGGCCAATGACGACAGGGTCGTGGAGGCCGGCCTGAAACAGGCAGACATCATCCGCACAAAGGACTTTCGTTCCTTTGTCAATGCGGTGAAGATCCTCTCCCTGCCGCCCTGTAAGGGGAGAAACCTGGTGATCATTTCCCGCTCAGGAGGAATCGGCGTCGTGGCTGCTGATTCTGCTGAACGGCATGGATTCCGTCTCCTTCCTCCGGACCCGAAGCTGAGGGAACAGTTCCACAGTCTCTTCCGGGCAAAGGTGATCCAGCCCACCAATCCTCTCGATCTTGGAGATCTCTTTAACTTCGACCTCTATACGAATATTCTCGAACAGGGTCTCCAATTCCCTGCTGTCCAGGGAATCCTTTTTATGCACGGTGCAACGGGAGAGGAAAAAGAACCCTCCCGCAAGTTCATCCAGGCTGTAAAAGACCTTTCTTTCCGTTACCAGAAACCGGTTGCCCTTCAATACAATACCGACGAGGAGGAACTGGCTTATATCAAAAGGGCCTTGGATTTCCCCATCTTCACTGAACCCGAAGATGCCTTAACCGCCCTCGCCATCTCGAGGGATCACTACCGAAGGCTGACCACTTCAAAGGAAAAGCCTCCTTCCTACCCCATCGATCATAGCCGTGCCTCTTTGGTTCTCCAAAAAGCAATCAAGGAGAAGAAAGATCCCCTTCTACCGGAAGCGATGGAAGTGATTCAGGCATGCGGCATTCCAGTCGCCGATGATCAGGTAATCTATCGAAAAGAAGATCTGGAACAGGGCCTTGGAAAAACAGGATTTCCTGCAGCCATGAAGGTCATCTCTCCGGAGATCTCCCACAAATCAGATATGGGAGGAGTAGTTCTTCATATCGATTCTCTGGACAAGGCGAAAGAGGCTTATGAAAGGCTCATGAGCCTCAATCTGGGCAGTAGGTTTGGTGTGTTCCTTCAAAAGATGATCTCCGGTGGAAAGGAGATCATCCTGGGGGCGAAACGTGATCCTTCCTTCGGTCCGGTTCTGCTCTTTGGCCTGGGCGGAATCTATGTCGAGGTCCTGAAGGAGACCTCCCTTCGGGTGGCCCCCATTAATCGCTCCGAGGCAGAGGAGATGATTTCGGAGTTAAAATCGTCTGCGATTCTCCGAGGGATTCGGGGAGAACGGCCTCTTGACATCGAAGCAGTCGTTGAGATGCTTCTCAGGCTCTCTCAGCTAATGGTAGACCTTCCTGAGATCGAAGGGCTTGATATCAATCCGGTGATGGTCCTGGAAAAAGGAGCCATTGCGCTGGATGCACGCATCCTGCTGACCAGATAGGTCAAAAGGAAAATTCGAATTTCGAATATCGAAATCCGAAACGAATCCAAATCTCAACATTCAAAACGCTTTTTCTGTTTGGATTATTTGAATTTTGAACATTGGTGCTTGTTTCGAATTCCGGATTTCGTGCTTCGAATTTGTTACCCTTCCGCAAAACATTAGATACTATATCCCTAATTTCTCACCAACTATAATGATCATTACCTCGGTGCGGGCTGGTTTTTTCGCCAGGGTGACATAGATATTGCAGATCCTGCCCAAAGAGCTGCAATCCGCACAGAGGCCTGTTTCAGTGCAGGGGGTTTTTCGGCCGAGCCGTTTCGCGTTCTGAGGGGCTGTCCACTCCTTTACCCTTTTCTCCGCCGCCTCGATATCCTTCACAATCTTATTCACTCCACAAACGATGATCGTCTTTTTGGGCCCGACGATCATCGCCGCTACCCGATTACCCGTCGCATCCACATTGAACAATCTCCCATCCTCTGTCACGGCATTGGTGCTGGAAAGAAAAACATCCGTTGAAAAACATTTCCGGAACAATTCCATCCGTTCCTCATCACTCTTTGCCTGCTGAATGGGCCAGATGAGTTGAACTTTTCGATTCTTTAAGGCTTCCGGGATTCCAGCCTGGGTCAGCGTGACAGAACCTCCAATTCCAACGGTGGCCCCCTCCGGAATCCGTTTCATCACTGCCTCCACGGCACTCTTCGAATCCGGCACGAAAAAAGCCTCAAAGCGGTTCTTCTTCAATGCCTCGATCGTCCTCTCTACCTGTTTTTCCCGATAAAACTGCTCCCACTGTTCCATTCTCGATTCCTCCTTTTCAAATATGAAAATTGGTTTTAATTATGATTGAACTCAGGCCATTTTGTCAAAAGTTTAAATAGATTCTTCCTCACCCAATGGATAAGGAATCGGGGCGACTTTTATAAGGATGGCGTCTTTAAACTTCCCCAGAGGATTCAATTGGCAATTGAAGATGTGACCCCGATATCATGGAATTTTCTGAAAAGAGGGGTTATATAAAACCCATTTCTAAGAGAAAGGAGCGAGTATGGGAAAGAGTTTAGATCTATTGGAGGGGATCGGCAAGGGCCGCATGGATCGAATTGTGATGGGAAAACTGGCCATGGGTGTCGATCTTTTAGGAGGGATCGAAGAACTGGTTAAAAAGGAGAAAGTTAAAACCGGGGCGATCCTCTCTGGTATCGGAGCATTGAAAAAGGCCACCTTCCGGAATCTAAAAATATTGCCGCCTGATCTGAAGGTGGAAAGACATCATCGCCTCTACCTTGAACTCGAGCAGCCCATGGAGATCGTCTCCCTGACCGGATGGATCGCCACCCGGGAGGATGGTGAGCCAGAGATCCATGCCCATTTCTCAGCCTCCACCGTGATCAACGATCAGATCGTCACCCTGGGAGGCCATCTCACTACGGGCACGCTCACCTCTGTAAAAGTGGTGGTTGTGATCGGGGCGATCGAGGATACCGATATCCGGGTGGGCCTGGATCACCGTTTGAATCAAATGGATGTGAGGTTTAAGGCCTAATCAGGAGGGGATCATTTTTTAGGTGTCTCTGGAACGATTCGCTGGTAGTCTGATGGGGGATAAAATATTTCATCCCCGAGTTCTTTCTTCTCCAGCTTGATAATCTCCATCACACTGACAGGGCTCAAACCATAGGTCAGCGTATAATCTTTGATGAGGACCGGAAATCCATGGGGCTTCAGCTTGTCATAGATCTCCTGTCCCTCTGTCATCTCTTTCCGAAATTCCTTCATAAATATTTTTGCCACTTTTCCCATGACCTTCTCAACCTCTCCGATATTTACGTCTTTGGTCATGAAGTTTTCCTCCACTAGCTCCCCGTCGACGATCAGCTGGATTTTTTCCGTGCGAAAACCATTGATGACGGCTGTTTCACCGGTGTTTCTCACCACGATCTTTTTGGTTTTGGGCTTCGTTCTCAACATGGACTTCTTCACCTTTTCCGATTCTATCTTCTCCCACTGAGAAAAACGAATTTCTTCATATCTTTTCACTTTATGATAAATCATCACCATCCGATCCCCTTTAAAGTCAACGATGGTGGTTAATCCGTATTCTGGAATATCCGTACGGAATTGGTTCTCCGAAAAATAACGGATGATTTTCGTTGCTCTTTCCAAATCCCTGTTCACTTCCTCGATGTATACGCCTGCCCCGGCATCCTGACCGGTCAGAATGGAAGAGAAAAATAAAATCCATCCAGCGGCAAACAAATTCCATTTTCTCATCATGACCTCCTGACAAGGGTTAAGGGATTTTGAAAAAGGTCGCCTTCAACAAACCCACCCCTAAAAGCAGGGCGACCGGAATCCAGGTCAAACGGTAGATCCCTTTCCAGTCCGCCTGAAAATATTCCTTCGTTAAAACCAGACAGAGGTGAAAAGGAGAGAGCATGTGACCGGAGAGTCCGCTGACAAAAGCCAGTGTCATATAATCGAGGAACCTTAAATCGTTTTGCAGCAATGGAATGAGAATCGGAAAGGCAATGCCAATGGCCGCGAATGGTGTCCCCGCCATCAATCCGACCAGAAACGGGATACCCATCACAATGACCAAGGCGGGAACCCCTGAAGAGGATAAGGTCTGGGAGACCACCTGAATGGCCTGAGAAGACTCCAATACCTTCTTAAATCCCATGATGATTGCAACCGTCAATAAAAGTTCGATGTCCAGGCTCTTCACAAATCCATTCTTCAATCCCTGTCTCCCAACCCGGAAAAGAAGAATCATGACCAGGAGGGAAACCCCCAAGGCAATGACCAGTTCCACATCAAAGACGACCACCAGGATGATCGCAAGGAATAAAGGGAATAGGTTCTGAAGCAGTCTCCAGAGGAAGGAGAGGCTTGCAGAATATTGCGTCTCCTCCAGAGACCTCGATATTCCCTGATAACCGACCAAAAACCCGCCGAAAATGGCGGTGAGGGTGAAAGGAAGATTGATCCATCCAAACCTCCTCACGGGAACCCCGATCAGTGTGGCAAACAATACCAGGCCGGGGAAAGTGGGAAGGATAAATTCCCAGACATGCCGAAACCAATAATTGACAAAGGTCCTTCGTTCAGGTGAAAGCCCAAGCTTATCCGACCCCTCCACCACCATGGGTGCCGAAACGAGAGCCCCTCCCAGGATGGGCATGAGTCCGATGACTGCAGGGAGAATGGCAACGACGATCCGGAGATCCTTAAAGAGGACCATAAACCCTTCGAGGATCTCCTCCATTCGGCCTGTCTCTTTTAAAAGGTAGCTGAAAAAGAGAATGGCGATTAAGGCGCCGAGGAGGAGGAGAGTTCTGGTCTCCAGTGTTGCGGTGAGAAGATTCATCCCGATCCTGGTCAAAGAAAGACGGAAGAGCAAGCCTAAAATCAAAGTGGCTGCGAGGAGACTTATCCAGAGTCTCACCTTCTTATAGAGGAGAATAATGATCACCAGAAAGACAAGGCTAATTTTTACCAGATCAACCAAAGTCCTTTTCCCTCATCCTCCCATAGGTCAAACCAATTATCGTTCCGACCCCAGCTCCTCGATCTTCTTATTGACTTCTTCCAATTCCCCCAGCCAATGAGAATCGTGGATCGCTTTATCCAGGCCTTTCCCCTTTTTGAGCTTCTTCCGGAGTTTCCTGTAATTTCTTTCCAGTTGTTTGAAGAGAAGAGTAAACCTCACCTCGGGGGATAGTCTTTCCTCCATGGCCTCTTCAGCCACCGGTTTCTCTTCAGGGGCCAGGAGAACCCTCTTCTCTCTCCATTGGGGAACGCTGGTTTTTAAATGAAAGCGTTCGCCGATGAGCCGGGCCAGCTCCATCGAAATCTACTCTTCGCCATGGACCACAAAGACCTCGAGCCGGGGATTTTCAAAATGGGACAGCCACTCCATGAT
>Ga0163210_1001313_pt1 | contig 10859 bp, 10 predicted proteins | sample Kivu_220m_FD_113536 | JGI IMG/M metagenome (GOLD analysis project Ga0163210, IMG submission 113536) | Freshwater microbial communities from Lake Kivu, Western Province, Rwanda to study Microbial Dark Matter (Phase II) - Kivu_220m | ecosystem: Environmental > Aquatic > Freshwater > Lake ... | reverse complement strand
GATCTCGAGCGCTTCTTCCCCGGAGTTGACCAGGACCGGGTAGGTGAGCGTGCGCAGCTTCTCCGCATCTCCGGCCTGGATGGCTTCCGGGATGCCTTCCGCGTGTGCGAAATAGCGCTGCGTCTCCAGAAGCCGACCCTCTTCCTTCACCATCCATTCCGAAGAGAGCTTCCCGGCATCGATCAATTGATTGACAAAACGTTCCTCGATCGAATCGAAGACCACACGCGTGCCGATGAGGGCGGCTCCCGTCGCCAGGAGCAGCGCCAGGATCATGTACGGCAGGATGATTTTTCGACGAATGGTGAGGTGCTGGGTTAAGAGGCGTTTCACGATTTTTCTCCTCTCTACTTGGGAATGGGGCTTTAGTCGCTGCGGTGGGCCGGTAGAACTTTCCGATAACGAATGGCTTTCAACGGCACGCCCCAATCAATGGACTTGGATGCACCGTCAGCGTTGAACCCCATGGCTTCGTAGAACCGTCTTGCTTGCTGATTCTTCTCGAGTACCCAAAGAACTATCGTCTCGCATCCCCGCGCTTGAAGCATCGCTTCTGCTGCTTGCACGACTTGTTTGCCGATTCCTTTCCGCCAAGTGCTGGGCGAAAGATAAATCCCCCAGATCTCTCCGGTACAATGGATGTCCACATCCGAATCGCGGGCAGCCCCCAGAGTGAGAAGGCCGACGACTTGGTCATTTTGTTGGATCAAGTATGTTTCCTCAGCATTTGCAGCTAAGGACTGCCGAAAGGATTCCTCTCTCCGTTGGTACGTGAAGCGTTCAAGATAAGAATCAGGAATTAGCCCGCGATAAGCGGCCCGCCAGGAATCTGCGTGGATTCGGGCAAGCACCGGCACATCGCTGATTCGCGCAGGACTCAACTGCATTTCGAACTCACCTTATCTTCGCCTCGCGATCAAACCCGCGCCACGCAATCCCATACAGAAATCCCGGATACCCCGCGTCACGTTGGAGTCGTTCCAGCCAGCGCGCCTCTGCCGCATCGGCTTCGGCAGAGCAGCGCGCGGAAAAAGCAGCGCGTTCTGCGAGCGGCTTATCGTTGCAATCCAACGCGTCCGCGACAATGCGGCGTTCCAGCGCGTCGCGTTCGTCGCGGTACAGCGCGAGGCGCGCCGCGTAATCGCGCAGCGTCGCGCGGTGCAGTTGCTCGTGCCGCCAGAAGAGCGCCGCGGCATCGTACTCGCCGGTCGGCGCGGGATCGGTGCCAGGCAATTCGCCGCCGAGCCAGACCGGCTTGAAGATACTTGTGCACGGCGCGGCGGTGCCGGTGACGAAATGCGTCTGCGCGCCGGGCGTCAGATGCGACACCAGCGAGCCAGTCGTTTGCGTCGCGCGAATCGGGCCAAAGCCGGCGTGCGCGCAGACGGTGAACGTCGTGATGCCGCGCGCGGGCGACCAATTCGCATTCGCGTCCGCGCCGTGATCGCGCAGCGCGTGCATCATCGTCTCGACCGTGACGCTGCGCGTTCCGCGTTGTGCGGCGAGCGCGTCGGTCGTGCGGCATTGGCGTTCGCCGCAGCGGCTCAAGCGCGTGTAGAGCGGATCGGAATAACAGCGCGCAAAATCGAAATCGTCGCGCCCCTTGCACCAGCCGCGCTCGACCGCGTACGCCACGAGGTCGGGCGAGGCCAAATCCCACTGGTTGCCAATCGTGATGCCGTTCGAGATCGAGCAGATTCCCTTGACCTGTTCGGCTGCCCACTCCTTGCCGGCGGTCTGCAGCACCCATGCTTCGTGCGGATCGGCGATGATGAAGCTGTTGTGATAGTACGTCTTGTGCCGAAAGCCGCAGTTGCCGCCCTGACCGTACTGTGCAAGCAGACTCGTCATCAGGTCGAGCGCTTGACGCGCGGTGCGAGCGCGCTCCAACGCCAGCCGCAGAAAATCCATGCCGATCAAACCAGGCGTTTTGTCGTACGGTACTTTGGTGAAGACCGCTTCGTTGCCAATCGCGACGCCGTGCTCGTTCGCTCCCATCTCCGCGCCCCAAATCCAGAATGGCTTGCAGAGCAGTACCTCGTACGTCTGCTCGACCTGCGGGATTTCGATGTACGTGCATTTCACGCTTTCGCCGGGTGCGTGGCGCGCGGCGGGAATTCGCAGCAGATGATGCGCTTCGTTCGGTTCGCGGTCGGAATTCTTGGCGAAGAGCGTCGCGCCGTCCGCCGTGACGCTGCCGAGCGCGACGATGGTGTCACACATTCGGTTCTCTCCTGAGCGGTGCTTTCCAAAGATAAATGCCGGTGGCGATCATTATCGCGTAACCCAGCGCAACCAGAAACCAGTTGTGAATCTGCACTTGCCTGATGAGATAGTCCATAGTGAGGTCGGGCACAATCGCGGCAACCGATAAATCATACAGCGCGTGCACGACGATCAGCCCGACGATGCCGCCGGTGCGCCAGCGAATCGCGGCGAAGAGCGCGCCGATGAAGACCGCGACGACAATCGTCGGGTCGCCGTGCCCGAGGTGAAACAAGCCGAATCCGAGGGATGATCCCCAGATCGCCCACCGCGTCCCGCGCCATTCGTCGAGCGCGCGGTACATCAGCCCGCGAAAGACCAACTCCTCGCACAAGCCGACCAGCAGAAAATAGTAAGCTGTTTCGCCGGCGATTCGGTCGAGCGTGGCGAACTGGAACCCTAACGGAATGCTGGTCGCAACCAGCACGACCAATCGGCCCAGGATGACCACCGCGCCGCACGCCAGCGCGAACCCAATGCCTTTGCGATTCAGCCCCAGTTGGTCCCAACTCCACCTGCGCAAGCCAATCAGCAGCGCGCCGGCGATGAGATAGACGTACACCGCCGACTGCACCGGCGTACTCCACTCGGTCCCATGCACGCGAGGCCAGAGCCAGATGAGCGCGGGAATGCCCGGCGCGAACAGGATGCCGAGTTCGACGAGCGCGGATTGAGCGGCTGTGAAAGGAAATGCTCTAAAACTCCAATTTCCTTTGCGCAAAGTACCCTTCTATCGCTCGTTCGAGGCGATTCTTGATGGGAATCAAAACCGCAATCCCGACCGCGATTGAGATAAAGTGTGCCAGATTAGAATGCTCGCTAAAGATCTCTCCGACATAGGTGATGATGATGTGTTCTGAGAAACTGTAAACGAAGATGAGAAGTGCTGCCAAGACAGAATACAAAGTGCCCTTTTTGATGATCACCGTAATGTCGAAAAGCCGGTCCTTGATAATCGCCAAGCCGATTATGGCCACGAGGATATCGTTCAGGAACATGCCCAACGGTAATAGAAGGGGGATGTTTATTCCCATGACTACACCGGCTTTTACAATCGCAAAGGTAACCACCAAAAAGCCCGAAGCAATGTATAGGTAATGTCGTCGTTCCAGACGACTAGTCGCTCTTTTTGCGCCCCTAAATAAAAGCCAACAGGCGGATAGATTTGACCCAAACCAGGCAACCATAACCCAAGGGTCTACGGGACTGGGAGCGACTCGGAATATATTCCCCCAATCGTAGGTGTAAACCCCTTCGATTTTCCAATAAATCCCCGCGAGGCTCAGGATCCAAAGAAGACCAGTGATCCCCCATACCAGCGCGATAGCCCATTTGATTGGCCGCCCAGTGTATAGGTTTGAGAAATGGAAAACCAGGGCTGGTATAAAGCTGCATGGCAGGGAGGCGATATAGCCGATAACCTCCAACTCTTCTAAATGCTCGTTCCTGATCATGAGCAAAAAGGTGCCCAGATCCCAGATCGCGCAGATGAGCAGAAAGGCCGCGAAGAGGTAGTGATATGCCTTTCTTCCGCGTGAGAGGACCAGATATAGAATGGTGCTGGTCAATAGGAAGCCAAAGGATGACTCAACGGCGGTTAAAATCACTATGATTGAAGGCATTGTCCCCTCCCTCAAGTCGTCTGATGGCGCTTGCTTCCTCTGAGCGCGTCGAGTCGTCGTTTGTTCTCGTACGGCTGGATGAAGCAGACATAGTCGTCTTCCGGAATTTCCGCGCCAACGCGTTGCTTGACTTGTTCGAGCACGACTAGGCGCCGGGTCAGTTTCTTGCAGATGTACTGGTCACACTGTGCGCAGTTGTCCAAATTCTTTTTGATGGCGCACGGTCGCACCGGGCAACGCCGATCGATCAACTTGGGATTGTCCGACATGCAGCCATCGCAGCAAATCTCAGCGGCGGGCAGACGGAAGCCGAAGTACTTAAACCATCCGTCGGAGAGTTTCTGCTGATTCGCCGGGTTCTTTTCGATGTTGGGTTTGTACGCCAAGCAGAGATCACAGCGATAGCCGCAGCGCGTCAGAATCGGTTCCATAGCACACTCCTGGTGGGGGCATAGCCCTGGAAGGTTTCCAAGACCTTCCAGGGCTCGTGCTCGTGCTCCGGCTTGAATTGAAGGTCGAAGATGGAGCGATGGGCATAGTTTGCATCGATCTCCTTGAGACACCATACAAGGGAATCAATGCACACTTGTTCTTCATCGATCCTGTCAGTATTCTTGCTCATACTTGGATATCTAGTCGCTGGTTATACAGAACCAAATTCGCGTAGATTCGCGCGATTCGCGGATCAGAACGCGTGACTCTCGCGCGCGATGATCTCGTCCTGAATCTCCTTGCCGAGTCCGACAAAATACGCGTTGTAGCCGGTCACGCGCACGAGCAAGTTCCGGTACTCGTCAGGATGCTTCTGCGCCTCGCGCAGTGTGGTCCCATCAATCACGTTCACCTGCAGGCACGTGCCACCAACTTGCGCGTACGCGCGCAAGAGCGCCGTCATTTTTTGTCGCTGCTCCGGATCGCGCATCATCGCCGGGCTGAAGCTCATCGTGTGGCTCGCGCCGTTGGGCGCGGTCTCCAATCCAAGCCCGCCGACGCTCTTGATGACCGATGTCGGTCCCTTGCGGTCTGCGCCGTTGACCGGGCACACCGCGTTCGACAAGAATTGCCCGCGACGCCACCCGTCCGGCGTCGCGGCAGTCGTCGGCGCGTAGGCGATCCAGTAATTCCACGAGAGGTATCCGCCGCGATAGCGTTTGCCGGTCGGCGAGGTGTGCTTGAACGCTTCCTCCGTCCAAAAGCGGCTGACCTCGCGCGCGATCTCGTCCGCGTATGGATCGTCGTTGCCGTACTTGGGCGACTTGTTCAAGAGCGTCTGCCGCAGATTCTCGCGCCCCTCAAAGTTCGCTTTCAATGCGTCGATCAACTGCCCCATCTCGATTTGGCGCGTTTCGTACACCAGCTTCTTCACCGCGGCGAGACTGTCTGCTGCCGTCGCGAGCGCGACGCCTTCAACCGTGAGAAAATTGTAGTGCGCCCCGCCGGCGTTAGCGTCGATACCGCTTTCCAGACAGCCGCCGACGAGCGCACTGAGGTACGGCACTGGCTCCCACCGCGCGCGGCCGGCGTCGGCGAGATCGTTCACGCGGATGATCCGTTCGAGGAGATGCTGCAACTGCGTCTTGAACGCGGCGAAGAACTGATCGAACGAGGTGAAGGTAGTCACATCGCCGGTGGACGGCCCGATTTGCTTGCCGGTTGCCAGATCGCGGCCGTCGTTCAGGGCCAGCTCGACGGCCTTCGCGATGTTCAGATTCACGTCGACCGTGCCGGAGCGGTCGTCGCCGGCGAGCGTGTTTTCCAGGCAGCCGACCGGCGCATAGTCCCACAATCGATCTTCCGGCAGTCCTTCCCAGCGCAATCCTGCGATCGCGTTCTCGTCAAAGTTGATGAGGAACGGCGATCCTTGCGCGTGTGACAACATTTCGACGATCCGATCGAGCAGGCGGTCGGGCGTGCGTGCGTGGACGCGGATGTTCGGCTTGGGTTCGAGCAGATTCATCTCTTCGATCACGTCGAGCATCAGGTACGTCAGGTCATTCGACGCGTCGCTGCCGTCGGCATTCATGCCGGCGAGTGTGATCAGCTGACCAAACGACGCGTTGATACCCTGGTTCGTGCCGACCCAGCCCTGGTAATCGTACGCGTAGTTGTGCTTGATCCACCAGCACTCGAGCCATTCTTTGGCCTGCTCGCGCGTCATGCGCCCGGCGTCCAAATCGGCTTTGAAATATGGATACAGATACTGATCGACGCGCCCGGGCGAGACGCCCGGACCCGGATAACTCTCCGCCGCCATCAGCAGCATGTGCGTCGTCCAGAGCGCCTGCAGCGCTTCGGGAAATGTGTCGGGCGGCAGCCACGGCACCTTGGCGCAGTTGCGCGCGATCTCGCGCAGTTCCGCGCGGCGCGCCGGATTCATCTCCGCATCCGCGAGACGGTACGCTTCCGCCTCGTACCGGTCGGCGAAGATGCGCACGGCGTCGGCGCAGATGACGATCGCGCGCGCCTGGTCGCGCTGCTCGCGCGTGCTCGTGGGATCGTCCGCGACGCGCTGCGCCTCTTGCTGGATTCCGCTCCAGCCGATGCGGAGTGCCTTGGGATAATCGGGCACGAGGTGACCCGGCACCGCCCCGCAGTTGCCCACGCCAACGTCGTTTAGCGCGTGCCATTCTTTGAGGAATACTTTTTCCTGCTGGTCGCGCGCGTGCGCTTCGTCTTGCGTCAGGCAGCGCGAGAGCGCGGCGCTGAAATTCGAGCCGACGACGAGTTCTCCTTCGAGAATCTTTGCCGGCAAATAGTGCCGCACGACCTCGCGGAAGAAGATGGCTTGACGGACCACCAACGGCTCAGTCCAAAATCCCTCCGGTAACTTGACGCGCGTCGCCGCCGCGCTGAGGTAACTGCGAAAGCCCGCTTGGAACAGCGCGACTTCCGGCACGTTCGTCCACGACCAGATCGAATAGACCATGTCCCAGGGCGCGCCCGTCGTGTACGCGCGCACCTCGTTCGTGAAATCGCGTTCGTAGAAAGACCAATACTGGTTCCGCAGTCGCTGCACGCGCGGAGACAGCGTGGGCGCGGCTGACCAGAGTCGTTGTGGGGGAATCGTCGTGCCGGTTTCCAAGGGGGTAGCCATCGAGTTTCCTCCTGTCGTCCAGCCCATTGGCAATGACATCTGAATGCTTATCAAACAAAAGGCCTGCCTCTTCGCGACGTTTCGTCGCGGGGAGACAGGCCTCCGTGACCTCTACCGACGGATGATGGGCCAACGACGCGGCGGCATTGCCAGCGTCAAATTCATTGTACTGTGAATCGCGGGTGCTGTCAACGAAGGCATATTTGACGGCTTGCAATCGCCCCGATATAATCAATTACACAGTTGGCAACGAGCGTGTTTGAGACGCCACGACGGTGCCGCCCGAGGTGGTGAGTCGTGTGTAAAAGAGGTCGCGAGTGCCTCTCCCCGTTTGAGGGAGAGGCATTTTCTTAAAGGGGGCAGCAAAATGCGTGTGAGCCACCTGAGCTTGGCGAAACGGGGGGATTGAATGCAAAGAGAAATCACGCAGCCGGGGCCTTTGCTGGACGAGAGGGGACGGCTCACTCAAGTCGGCTGGTCGCGCTCACCGCTGCTCGATTGCAATCTCGAGCGCGCGGCGTTCTATGCGTTCCCATTGAACCTCGCGCAGTTTCTCCGCATCAAGCGATGGGACTATTACGCCGTTTTTACGCCGCAGCGCTTTTTCTCGGCGACGATTGCCGACCTGGGGTACGCGGGCAACGTCTTCGTCTACACGCTCGATTTCGCCACGGGCGACTTGCACGAAGAAGGGCTGGTGATTCCGCTGAGCCGGGGAGTCACACTGCCGCGCAACAGCACGGAAGGCGACTCGCATTTCGAGGATAGCCGCGCGCGCCTGTCGTTCCGCGCGCCGGCCAACCGTCGCGAGGTTTCGGTTTCCTGGCCTGCTTTCGACAACGGCCGGGGCATCCGCGCGGAAATCGAGTTATCGTGCCCGCGCGATCACGAATCGATGACGATTGTCATTCCAATCGGGCAGCACCGCTTTTACTACAACCGCAAGATCAACTGTCTGCCGGCGGAAGGATTCATCGAGTACGGGGATGTGCGCGAGGAGCTGCATCCCCACGATTCGATTGGCTCGCTCGATTGGGGACGCGGTGTGTGGGAGTATTCGAGTTTTTGGAATTGGGCGAGCGCGTCCGGTTTTCTTCCCGATGGGCGCACCGTCGGGCTGAACCTGGGCTGCGGCTTTGGCGATACTTCAGCCGCGACCGAGGATTGCTTGGTCCTGAATGGACGGGTCCACAAACTGGGACGGGTCAAGTTCACGTACGACGCGCGTGATTATGGCAAGCCGTGGAAGTTCACCGATGCCGAAGGACGGCTTGACCTCGACTTTGCGCCGTTCAAAGAACGCGTGGCGCGGACGAATCTTTTAATGATCACGAGCGAGGTCCACCAGATGTTCGGTCGCTACGCCGGCAAGGTGATCGCCGATTCGGGTGAGACGATTCACGTGGATTCACTCATCGGCTTTGCCGAGGAGCACCGCGCGCGGTGGTGAATGAAACATTCCAACAGAATCAACTGCGCGCCGTCTCACCGCGCTCGTCCCTCGCCGGGGTCTTGCGACCAGACCGAGCCGGGCCGGGCCATTTCGGCGACGATGTCAAAGGACGAAATAATCCCCAGAGGCATCGAGTCCGGGTGGGCCGGATCGATGACCACGACGCGATGGTGGTGGTGTTGAATCATCAAGTCTGCCGCCTCACGCAGACTTGCCGTCATGTGAATCGTGAGCGCGGGGTGCATCACTTGCGAGACGGTCAGGCCGTTGCAATCGCTTTCCTCGCAGGCGGCGAGCAAATCTCCTCCATTGACCACTCCGAGCGGCTTGCCGCGGTCATCTACGACGAGGACTGAACGATAGTGCGCGTCGGTCATCGCCCGGGCTGCGGCGACGACGGGGGTCTGGTCCCGGCAGACGAGCATCGCATCGGACATCACATCGGCGACGGTCTCGCGATGGGCCGGGATCGTCTTCGCCAGGTTGGCCATCAGGTCGGAAATGGAAATCACGCCCACCGCTCGGCCATGCTCCATAACGAGCAGCCGGTGAATCGCTTCAGTGCGCATGCGGCGCGCGGCTTCTGCTGCTGGCGCATCGATCTCGATGGTGCCGATCGGCGCAGTCATCAGTTCCCCAGCCGTCATCTTGCGCATGGCCGCCAAACTCTTTTCGTTTGCCGACAGCCATTCCCCCGCCAACAAGTCAAAATCTGAAATCACGCCGATCGGTCGACCATCCCGATCAACTACGATGAGGGCGTGGACGTGATGCTGCGTCAGCATCACAGCGACCTGGCCGAGCGAGGCACCGGGCTGGCAGGTGATCAGGCCCGGGTGCATGAGGTCACGAACGAGTTGGGTCACTGTGCGCCTCCTTATCCGACTTCTTCCACGTCCTTGTACCACTGGACGCGGTCGCCCACGCGTGCCCGCATGCGCCAAGCCATCGGCTTGGGCTCGGTTTCGATGCGCGACAGGGCGGTGTTCACCTCATCGACAACCCGGTTTTTTTGATCGTCAGTCAATTGGCTGTAAGCCGGCGCGAGTTTTCTGACTTTGTCCAGGTTCATCGTGACGGTGCGCCAGAGTCCCCAATCGGCCGCGCAGAGGCGCGCGATCAGATCGATATTGATCGTTTCCTCGTCGTGGTCGCCGAGCGCATGTTCCGACAAGAGCATGATCGTGTCGATCACATCTTTTTCGTTGATCTTGACGATCTGCATTTTTTCCAGCAGCAGTTCAGCCAGCGGAATGGTGGGCGAGTCCATTTCGAGCCGGCCATTCCATCGGATCACGTGGCAAAAGTCCAGCTTTTCGTAGAACACGTCGATGTGCAGATGTTTGGTGGGGTTGTCAAAGATCGCGCGGTTGCCTTCGGAGACCATAAAGACCTCGCGGTTTTCGACATAGCCCATGCCGGTCAGCAATGCCCTGATCTCTTTGGCTTGATGAGAGTAAGCCGCCAGGTCGATATCGGTGTAAGCCCGTCCCATCTCGGCCTGCAGGCGGCCCAGGCGAGGACAGTGCATGTGGAACGCCAAAGACCCGAGGACGCGCAGCACGACTCCGACCTGATTGCCGGCTTCGGTAATGCGCGTGACTTCGCCCTCGAACTTGGCTCGCTCGGCGCTGTCTTGAGCGCCCATGCCGATGGGGGGTATGGACATGGCACAAACCTTGAGGAGAAGATCAAGCTGTTCGTCAGCGCGGCGCAAATCTGCAAATTTGCCCCACGCAATCCATTATATCAAAAAGCACAGCCGCTGCAAAGCCCCTTGACAGCCCTCTCCGTTAGTGGTATTAATAGTTTGGAATTGGTATATACCAATTTGCACCCTGCGACTATCCTTGGAGGGAAGTTGAAGCAAACTGCTCGTCGCGGCGCAGTTAATCGCTCGACTCCAAAAGTCGTCTGCTTCGGAATGCTCACCCCCGTTGCGATCCTGGTGGTGGACCAACTCCCTGAACCCAATACCGGCGCGCTCATCAAAGGCGTTAGCGAGTTCGTCTTCGACGACGCGGCGATCGTCGCCTGCCTCCTGCGGCAGTGGGATGTGCCGAGTGGCTTGATTGGAACCGCGGTCGGCGACGACCCGCGCGGCCGCAGCTTAGTCCGCCAGCTCAAGGCGCTGGGCGTTCAGGGCAAAGTACGCCTCTCCAAAAACATCACCACCCCCTTTGAAGTGGATATCTCCGACAAGACCGGCGCGCGCACTTACTTTTGGCAGCGCGAGCCGCACGTGCTAAACACACTGGACACCGCGGACCTCTCGCTCCTGGAAGGTGCGCGGCTGCTGTATGTGGATTGGTACGATGGCGATCACATCTTGCGCGCGATGGACGAGGCGGCTCGCTTGAACATTCCGGTCTTTCTCAATCTGGAGCACGGCCATCAGGACCCGGATCTTCTGGCGCGCTACGTC
>Ga0163210_1001309_pt1 | contig 10875 bp, 14 predicted proteins | sample Kivu_220m_FD_113536 | JGI IMG/M metagenome (GOLD analysis project Ga0163210, IMG submission 113536) | Freshwater microbial communities from Lake Kivu, Western Province, Rwanda to study Microbial Dark Matter (Phase II) - Kivu_220m | ecosystem: Environmental > Aquatic > Freshwater > Lake ... | reverse complement strand
TAACAATAAATCAATGAAAATCGCGATTATTTCGGATACTCATGATAATTTGGCGACTCTGGATAAATTTCTTACCTATACTGGGCAAAACCCGCTTGGGATAGTCATTCATTGTGGTGATATCGCTTCCGGGGATACTTTGCAATATTTAGCCAAAAGATTTGACGGCAAAATTTGGGCGGTTTTGGGCAATATGGATTATTGCGACAGCGTTATTGCCGCGGCAAAAAATTTTCCGGAAAAAGTCATTTTGTTTGAAAATTTTGGCCAACTAAAATTGGGCGGTTTAAATATCGGTTTTTGCCACCACAAAGAAATGGCGTTATCGCGCGCTCAAGGCAACAGTTTTGATTTTGTTTTCTATGGCCACACCCACAAACCATGGCAAGAAACAGTCAATAGTTGCCAATTGGTTAATCCAGGCAATCTGGCCGGGATGATGTATCAGGCAACTTTTGCTTTGCTGGACTCTAAAACCAAAAAACTCGAACTGAAGATAATCGATCGATTGTAACGCGCCAATTAAACGAAAAACCTTCTACAAGGAAGGTTTTTCAAATTTTATTATTTTACGATTGGACTTGTTGAACCGGATTCCGGACGCTTTTTGGCAAAAACGTAGATATAGATAATTTCTAAAATTCCCACGGTGTTAATCAGCATCAACGCCACGAACCAATACATCTGGTTATTGCGCGCCGCCCTCCAAAGCGCCACGCCCTTCCACGCCAACGACCAAGCCACAAGTAAGAAAAATAACCAAATGCTTATTGTTGGTGTCGGGGCTGCCGCGGTGAAAAATTGGCTCATATATTGCGGATATGTATTCATGGTTCAAAATTTTTTAATTTTTAATTTATGATTGCTTTCGACCGTTTTAGACCTCCCCGGTTATCTGGATAATAGCATAATGGCGACGTGATTGAAAATAGCGCGCGATTTAGCGGTATTTGGCCATTAGTCCGGTTTTTTCAAGAATGTGTCCATTCATTGCGGCATATAGCTGTTCCGCGGTCGCACCCGAATTAAGATAAATTTTGGCATCCAAAGCATAAAGCGTGAAAATGTAGCGGTGGCTGCCGCTTGGCGGGCAAGGTCCAAAGTAAGTATTCTTTTTGTTGGTGGTTGATCCCTGGACCGCGCCTTCCGGAACCGAATCGTCTTCAATGCGTTTGGTTTTGGGATCAATATTCCAAACCACCCAGTGAACGAATGTGCCGCCGGGCGCGTCCGGATCGTGTAAAACCAAGGCCAACGACATAGCTTTGTCCGGAACACCATTTATATCTAATGGTGGATTGGTGTCTCCGCCGTCGCAGGTGTGAATTATTGGAAAAGTACCGTTGTGTGAAAATAAAGGGCTGGTGAGTTGCATCATATTATTTTGTGGATTATTGATTTCTCTGGCGGAAAGCGGTTTCGACTCGCCGCTTTTTGGCAACCAAAGCCAAAAATAAACCGCCAAAATGAATAACGAAAGGATAAGAATTAATATTAAAATTGTGAACGTCTTTCTCATTGTTTATTTACCCGCCAGAATACCATAGCCCTACGGGCTAACGGCTGCCCGGGGATCTGCTCCGGCGATATTTGGCGGATAATCTTACTAATCTTTTACGCGTAGGGATTTGACTAGGATTAGTCAAATGTCCGTTAGCGAAACAGGAGAAATATCTCCGTCGGTTTTGCCGCGGAGTAGTTTATTATCATCATTCTATAATCAGAATTAGCATAAATCAAATTTATTTGCTATGATTCTTAGTGTAAGGGAAAAATCAAAAACTTAAACTTATGAATAAAAAAATTTTAATATTATTGATTGTTTTAGCAATCGCAGCAACAGGTATCGCGTTATTTTTAAATAAAAAGCTAACTCCACCGCCCGCCGGGCAAACACCTGAGGAAGATAAAAAACCGGCTAGCAATTTGTCGCCGCTTAACGCCAAATATCTGGTTGAAACACAGCTTTTGGAATTGCAAAACGGAAAAGCCGAATCAATCAACCCCTATGGTGCCCAAAAACAAACCACCGAGGTCTGGGATCAACCGATAGCCGGGGATCTTAATTCTGACGGGCAAACCGACTATGCATTGGTGTTAAAACAGCAAACCGCTAATGATCCGGCCGTGTATTATTACGTGGCAATTGCGCTGGTTGATGAGCCAAAAAATTTAATTGTCGGATCAAACGCCGTGCCCTTGGATGAAGGGATAAAGATTGAAAACATCTCGATTGTTAACCAAGCGGTACGCGTGAATTATTTGACGAGGAAGATCACCGGCGATGAGGTTGAAAAAGAGCCAACGATACCGGTGTCAAAAAGCTACATCCTTGACGGAGCAATGCTCAAAGAGCTGACGCAAAAACGCGCCAACGCGCAAGCCGAAGCGGCCTGCACCGATAACCGCGGCGAATGGAACAAAAACGCCGACGAATGCAAGGGTTTGGATAAAAATTGGTGTCAAAGCCACGGCGGCAATTTTGAAAGCGGCGTTTGCAAATTCTAATCTTTTTTTAAAACAAAAACTGCCCTGAGCTTGCCGAAGGGCGGTTTTTTAACTTTTCATTTCGTTGCGACCTTTATACAAAATCATCAAGGCGCCCCACAGCACCAGTGGGAAAAACACCAACGTCAACGCACCATAAAGAAAATAGCGACGCCTGAACTTCAAAAAAAACCCCGCGATTGAAAAACAAATAACGATTAACGGCCCAATATACCAGGCAATCCTAAAAAACAAAAGCCAAATCAGCGCCGCGGCCAAAAAACCAATGATAAAATCAGTGTTTCTCATTTTTTTGCGGCCCTTGTAAATATCCGGATCAAATCTTTTTATAGGCATGCCGTACATAAAAGTGAAATGTTAAATGTCAAAACCCAAATGTCAAAACTAATGTGTTATTTCTGGCATTTGGGGCAGTAGAAAGTGCTACGACCTGACTGTTTTTTTCTTTTTATCATACCATGGCAAGCTCCTGGGCACCTTTGGTCTTCTTTTTGATAGACCAAAAAATGCTCCTGATAGCAACCAGGCGACGCGTCCAGCTGGCGAAACCATTCGTCTTTACCCGAAGATCCTTTGCATTGAATCGCCTTTTTTAGGATTTTTAGAATCACCGAATGAAGCTTTTTTATTTCCTCTGGTTTCAGAGAATTGGCAAACCGGAAAGGATTAATGCGGCCCGCGAACAACACTTCGTTGGCATAAATATTGCCGATGCCCGCTATTTTTTTCTGATCCATCAAAAGCAGTTTTATCGGTTTGCGCGATCTTGATAAAATTTTACTCAAATTTTTGACGGTAAAATCATTTCGGAGTGGCTCAATCGCCTTCGGTTCTTCTTTTTGGTAATTTTTTATCGCTTTCATCCAGGCGAATTTGCGCGAATCGTTAAACAACAAGCGCGAACCATTATCCAAATACAGGATCACTCGCGTGAAGCGCCGATCCAAAGTGGTACCGAACATTTCCAAAAAAAGCTGACCGTTAAGCTTGAAATGGATTAATAAGGCGTTACCATTGGCAAAAAGGATTTGCAAAATTTTTGCCTCGCGGCCAACACCGGCGATTTTGGTTCCGGTTATCACTTTTGGATCGCCAATAAACATTTTCGGCTCCAAAATCTCCACGCGGTTGATTTTTTTACCAACAACCGCTTTTTCAAGCTGACGCCGAATTGTTTCAACTTCGGGTAGTTCGGGCATAAAAATATGTTAAATCTAAAATCCTAAAGTCAAATTCAAATTTAGAGAAATTTTAGATTTGGTTTTGAAATCTAGGATCTAACATCTAACATTTCTTACTGTTGCCAAGAGGCCTGGCCGTCGCCGGTAATGGGAATTATTTTACCTGGAAACGGCGGCCGGGCGCCGGTGTTGATATTCCAAAACGCTTTGGCACGCGCCGCGTTTTCCCGTAAAATATTTTTTATGTCAAGATTATGGTTTTGTAAATCGGTTTTTATACCGTAGGCCTTAATGCCAAGGATTTGCGCCAAGTAAAGCGCGCGCGGTAAATGAAATTCCTGTGTGGAAACAATCATCGATTCAACCTGAAAAACCTCTTTGGCCCGATAAATACTGGAATAAGTGTCAAAACCGGCATAGTCAATGAATAGATCCTGGCTGGCAACCCCATTTTCTAAAAAGAATTTTTGAGCGGCACTGACTTCGTCGTAGTCACCCCGGTGGTAATCACCGCTCACCAAAATCTTTTGGGCTTTTTTTTGGCGATAGATTTCCAAAGCCACGCGGGCGCGATCTTGAAAAATATTACTCATCTGACCGCTACGATACACTGACGCGCCCAACACCAAAACCGCCTGCGCCGGCGGTAAATCATTTGTGTTGTCATAAATGGCGCGTGTGCCAATGATTATCACGTAGATATCTGCGGCCACGGCGGTTAAAAATAAAACCCCAACGATTATCCCCAACGCTTTTGCCAAATTTTTTAATCTTTCATTCATTTTGTTTTGAGCGGTTCGTTAATCCAACTTAGCAGAAATTTTTTGCTTTGCAAACAAAATTCGCCCAAAAGAAGTTGGTCGTTAACAAAATCTCTTGACAAGATTTTGAAAATAAGCAAAATAATATAATAGTGACATTAAAAGTTAATCCAAAATCCGAGGATCACCCCGTTTAAGGCGGGGAAATTATTTTTTCCTAAGCCGTGTAAAACCCATGTTTTCGAAAATATTCAAAACGTTGTTTGACAGAAACTACAACAAGTGTCAATGCCAATGCCATGGAATTTTGCTCGTCATCACCGGGCCTAGCGGCGTGGGAAAAAACACCACTAAAGAACTGTTTTTGAAAAGAAATCCCGGATTCCATAAGATCGTCACCGACACCACGCGACAGCCGCGAGACGGCGAGATCAACGGACTGCACCACAATTTTTACACTAATCAGGAATTCAAAAAAAGGATTAAAGAAGGAAAGTATCTCGAATACATTGAGGTTCGCCCCAAAGAATTTAAAGGCACCAGCAAGGAATCGATTTCAGCGATCCTTAGCGGCAAAAACGTTATCTGGCAAGTTGATGAATACGCGATGGCACACATTAAGGATATCATCCGCGAGAATATGCCCCAAATCGCCGATTGTGTACTTGAACGAACCATCACCGTTTACATCGCGCCCGAGGACTGGGACCAATTGCGCGAACAATATTTCCGCCGTGATCCGAACGCTTCCGAAGAAAAATTCCTGGCCAAAATGGCGCGCGACCGCGAGATGTGGTGGCAATATCACGACCGCTACGATCATGTCGTAGTCAACAAACGGGGAAAAATCAACGAAACGGTCGCTATGATCGAAAAATTGGTGACCAAAAAATCCGAAATGCTGGCAAATGCCCAACCCCTCACCGCCGCAATCGCAATTAATTAGCTTTAATTTATCACCGCAGCAAATTATTTATCGACTGCGTTTTTTGTTGCAAAAATCAGCAATTTCATCACCAACTTCTTGAGGATTGTTGAGCACTAATATATGATTGGCGCTTGGTAAAATTTTAAGTTGCGCCAACGGCAATTTTTTTGCCATCGCCACGGAATCCGAAACTGGGAAAATCGTGTCTTTACGGCCGTGCACGATAAGCGTGGGCGCTTTGATGCGTGATAATATGCTTTCGCTGTCAAAATGCCCGGCACTTTTTAAATAATAACAATAAACCCGAAAACTTGTGTTTCTGACGTCGATGTAAATCCGCCGAAAATCCCAGTCGCCGGTGTTGGAAAATTTTGCGTAATCAACATGAATACCAATCCTTTCGCGGAACGGCTTCAAAGAAAAAATCTTTGCCGGCCCCAAGAGAGAGCGCACCAGCTTTGCGCGCAGGGTTTTGCCGAGGCGATAGTCCGGCGCTAATAAAATTAAACCGTTAATCATTTCCGGATTTTTTTGCGCGAAATCAATCGCCAAAAGCGCCCCAAACGAATGGCCAACAAGGATGAATTTTGCTAATCCCAATTTTTGGCTAAGCTGCTTGATGTCGTTGGCAGTGTTTGCCATCGAATAATAGTCGGCATCGCGTTTTCTTATTGATTTGCCATGACCGCGTAGGTCAAAAAAAACGAGATTGTAATCACTGCTGAAGCGCTCTTGGTAGGGCAACCATGCCGAAGAACTGCCCGAAAGTCCGTGGATAAAAAGTAGTGAAACTCTGCTCGGAATAATATCATTGTGGCGGTAATACACGCCATTTTTCAAATACCCTTTAATCATTGATTTGCCGCAAATTATTTAACCAGAATGTTACCATTTTATTTTATTATTTTTCAACAATTTTTGCTGTTTTTCAACCCCGACACTCCTCAAACGCGTTGAAACTACGTCTGAAATAAGCTAAAATGGAATATATGAATGCTTTTGAATTAATTCTAAACAACCAGCCGTTAGTTGCGGGATTTCTGGCCTGGTTTTTCGCTCAGCTTATAAAATTCGCCTTGGCCTTAAAGCACGGCGTGAGCCGCCAGGCCTTTAAAAAGTTTTGGGCCAGCGGCGGTTTTCCCAGTTCGCATTCTGCGGCGGTTACTGCTTTAGCATGTGCCTGTGGTGTTAAATATGGTTTTGATTCGCCGTTTTTCGCGATCGCGGCAGTTTTCGCCTTGGTGATAATTTATGACGCTTTCACTCTGCGTCGGGAAGCTGGTAAGCACGCTGAACTGCTTAACCGAATAATCGAGGATTTTTACCGCTACAAAAGATTTGAAGTCAAACATTTAAAAGAATTATTGGGGCACACGCGCTTTGAAGTGTTTTTTGGGTTTTTGTTGGGAATTATCGTGGCGATTCTAATCGTTAGGTGACAATGGGACTGTTGTCGAATTGGCCTCTACTGCAATTTTCATATTTCGGCTGCAAATTTTTGATGGTTCGTCGGCAGAATTTAAGTCAAGTATGCCTTCTCACCCTTAAAAATTTTCGCTCGAAATCTGAAAATTTCGTTGCGAAGCTAATTCGGCAATAGTCCCATAACTATTTTTTGATTTTTCTTGGGCGGGCTGAAAGTTATACCATTTTGCCGCTTTCTTTGAGTTTGGCCTTGGCGCGTTCGATTCCTCGCTCGCAACGGTTACCCCAACCGTCAATGAATTCTTTTTCCCGCAGTACGCAAATAACTTCGCAATTATTCGGACAGCCGCCGCAATCAACGCCGGCGGTGACAAAATTCACGTTTCTGACGCCAAAGTCAAAATCTTGTTCCAAGTTTTGGCCACGCGCCAAAATCGCGATACCCACGCATCCCATCAAATGACCAATCTCGTCAACAATGATGGGATAACCGATGATCCTTTCGAAAGCCCTGGCTACGCCAACATTCTTGCTGACACCCCCCTGAAAAACGATCGGTGGTTTGACGGTTTTGCCTTTGGCAAGGTTGTTTAAGTAGTTATACACAATGGAATTGCACAACCCGGCAATAATATCCTGTGTGGGATGACCCATCTGCGCTTTGTGAACCAAGTCGGATTCGGCAAACACGGTGCATCGGCCGGCAATCTTGGTGGGATTGGCTGATTTTAGAGCCCAGTTACCGAATTCTTCGACCGGAATATTTAAACGCCGTGCCTGCGACGACAAAAACGAGCCGGTGCCGGCAGCGCACAAAGTGTTCATCGCGTAGTCAACAATAATTCCTTGGTCTAAAATAATAATTTTGCTGTCCTGGCCGCCGATTTCCAAGATGGTCCTAACCTCCGGATGAAAAGAGAGGGTACCGATGGCATGCGCCGTAATCTCGTTTTTGACAATCGTGGCTTTGAGGATAGCACCGATAAGTTCTCGGGCCGAACCGGTGGTACCCACGGCCACTACCCGTGCGTTTTTTCCGCCAAGCTGATTTTGGATTTCTTGCAAAACCCTTTTAACCGCCCCTATCGGATTGCCTTCAGTCCAAAGGTATGATTTGGCCCAAATGGTGTTTTTATCGTCAATTGCCACGGCCTTTGTTGAAATCGATCCGATATCAACACCAAGATACAATTTATTTTGATCCATCATTTTAGGCTTTAAGATTTAATTTTTTGGCTTTTTTCATGTAGAGCATATCGCAAAAAGCCTCTATGCGGGTTTCAATACCAGCTTCGGAAGTTTGCGAATCAAAGCTGAAATACAGAATTGGTGTTTTGCTGTCCTTTGATAGATTTGCCAGCGCCGACATCGCGCTCACCTCAGGCATGCAACCAAATGGTTTAATGTGGATGATGCCGTCAAAACCTTTTTTTATCAAACTAAGTGATCTGGCCACGCTTTCGGTCCCGTGAGCGCCTAAATGGTGTTTCAAATACGGTTTGGCGTGGCTCAAATGCTTTTGGAGGAAGAAGTCGCCGGTGAAATATTCTTTCAGGATTGTGGAAACTGTCACAAACCGATGCACTTCAATTCCCCGCTGCGCTAATTTTTTTTCGAGATAAAAATTGGCAAACGGCTCCATTAACATGTAAAGCTCCCCCACGACACCAACCTTCAAACAATCACTGGACTTTTTGAGTTCAACCGTTTTTATTTCATTCAAAGTTTTTTCGCGCAACGATATAATCTTTAGAATCGAACGCGACGCATCTATCTTTGCCAAAAAATTCTTGTAAATTTCTTCAATGTGGCCCGGGGTTTTTTGGAATCCCACATTCTTGCGCGCGCGACCAGCCACGCTATCGATGCAGGCGATTTTTACCATACACAGCGCCAAAGCGCGAAAAATTTTAAAATAAGAAACTCCGGGATTAATTTTTTTGAAATCGCGCGCGATTCCGATTATGCCATAGTCGTTGGTTAGCTTGGCAAATTCAAATTTGTAGCCGAGTTTGCGCAAAATTTCCTCCTGCGTTTCGGCGTAATGACCGAAGCGACAGCCGCCGCCCGCCTGAACCAGCACGTCGGCCCCCGCTTCTAAAGCTTCAATATAATTCCCCAAATTGTATTTGAACGGAATGCAAACCGATTCCGGGCTGTGTTTGAATCCCAGTTCAACGGTTTTTTTGGTGATCGGAGGCGCAACCAATGGCTGGCCAATCAGCTCAGCTACCGACTTGAAGGCGTGATAATAATCGCCCATGTGGGGAAAACTCACTTTTTTTAGCATAAAATTCCCTGATTTAGGGTTTGGTACTTTTTAAGTTTGATGATATCGACAAAACTTTCCAAACGGGTTTTTAACCCCACGCCGCTGTCAAGCTCGTCGAGCGTGATCAAAATGTTGGGCACGTTGCCAATCCGGCTTTGGCAAAGATTGATCGCCAATGAATCTGGACCACAAGGAAACGTTGAAATAAAGATTATGCCATCAACGCTGTTTCTGTAAATTTCCACCGCGCCTAATAATTCTTTGTGGTAGCTCCAATAAAGGGTTTTGGCAAGATTCTGCGCCAACCTGCGGGCCTTTTCTTTATCCACGCGATCTGAATAAATAACCTCTACGTTTAATTCTTTCAAATAATCGACGATCGGTTTTCCCAAAAAATTATCATAGATCGTATAGGGATGTGATACGACCATAATCGCCAAACGTCCGGATTTTTTGTTTTCTTGAAACCTTTTTTCCTGGTCGCTTATCATTTGGAGCTGGTTTGCTTCATAGGATTTGCGTGCAGCCAAATACGCGCGCGCGGCCTTAAGAGGATTGCGCGTGAGTTTGGCGCCCAAAACGATTAACCCTGCCGTCGCGGTTTTTTGGTTGATCGCGTCAACCGTGTATTCAATCACTTTCACTTGCGGGAAAGTGTTGCGCGTAATATCCACCAACGCCATGAATTTAACGCAAAGCTCTTCTCCGGAACGCAAGCAAACGTAATTTGGAACGAAAACGCAGTCAACTTTGTCTTTCAGCCAGTCAACGTGGCCAAGGAATATTTTCATCGAAAGACAACTTTCATCAACCGAACAATTGATGCCCCGCGCCATGATCTCTTTGTTGGTTTGCGGACTGATTATTACTTCAAGCCCCAACACCTTAAAAAAAATTTCCCAAAGCTTTGAGTATTTGTGGTAAAGCAAGGCCCGCGGAATCCCAACGCGCAATTTGGTTTTATTTTGGCTCATAACAACCACAATATATCACAAAACCATTGTCTAACCAACTAATAAACCGCCAAATGCGGTTTTTTGGCGCCCAACAAAAACATACCGGACAAAAATTAACTTCGGGTTTATGTTGTTTTTAATGCGGCGAATTTTCCGCCGGCGGATTCCCGGTTTGCGAACCCGGCACAGACAAAACCGGATGCGATGAAATCATAAGTGCCGAAATGCTTCCGTCGGAATTTGCGGTACCGGTAACCATTATGGCCGACCCAACCGCCAAATCGTCGGCTGTACCGCTGGTTTGTTTGTTGATTTGTGTTGAACCGGAATAGAAAACTATTCTGGTGTTGCCGCCGCGCAATTTCAATGTGATGCTATTGTCATCCTTGGCAATTATATCACCGCTGGTACCCCCCCCTGCAAGCCGCCGCCGCGTCGATTCTGGTTCGCCGCTGGCGACTCGAAATTAGCGGCATTATGTGCAAAATTAGCGCCAAAACGCGGAGCTTGGCTTTTCTGGTAAAACACACCGCCAAAAAACCCTGCGGCACCGAAAACCACCGCGGTTATAATTACTGACATAACTATTCTTTTGTTCATATGATTTTAAAATTAACAATTACCAATTTTCAAATAACAGTTTTCATTGAATCTTTAATGAGTCAGTTTTCAAACAAATATTGAAAACCGAAAATTGGAAACTGAAAATTGCATTATTCGTAACGGAGAGCGTTTATGGGGTTCAATTTCGCAGCGCGCCACGCCGGGTAATAGCCAAAAATTATTCCTATCGCCGCTGACACGCCAAACGCCAGAACCACCGAGAATACCGACACTTGTGTGG
>Ga0163210_1001307_pt1 | contig 10877 bp, 10 predicted proteins | sample Kivu_220m_FD_113536 | JGI IMG/M metagenome (GOLD analysis project Ga0163210, IMG submission 113536) | Freshwater microbial communities from Lake Kivu, Western Province, Rwanda to study Microbial Dark Matter (Phase II) - Kivu_220m | ecosystem: Environmental > Aquatic > Freshwater > Lake ... | reverse complement strand
GGAAGGACTCCGCATCGGCCGCGATGGCGCGCGTCCGGCCCGTGCTCGACGCCGAGGTCGACGCGGACGCGCCCGTCGTCATCGTGAACGCGCCCGTGCCGCTCGACGTCATGGGCTACGTCGCCTCCCGGGTCGCCGACGAGACCGACCGGCCGGTGGTGGTGATGGCGCCGCGGAACGGCCTCGTCGCCGCGGAGGCACGCGGGCCTCAGGGGTTCAACCTCGTGGCCGCGTTCCACTCGATGAGCCCGCTCTTCTCAGGATACGGCGGCCACCCCCGCGCCGCCGGGTTCACCATCGAGGCCTCGAAGGTGGACGAGTTCCGACGGAGGATGCTCGAGTTCGTGCGGGCGAACCCGCCGGCCCCCGAGCCGCGGCGGCTGGACGCCGTCGTGCCCATCTCCCTGGCGGACCCGCCGCTCGCGGCCGACCTCGAGCGCCTCAGGCCCTTCGGGCAGGCCAACCCGCCGGCGGCGCTCTTTTCGCCCGGGGCCACGCGGGACCAGCTTCGCGACGCCGCCGCGAGGGGAGTCCACCTCTCCACGCCGCTGCGTCCCGGCGCCGAACCGGTCGGCATCGTCTACCGGCTGCGGGCCGCCGACGGCGTCGCCCTCGCGAGCGTCGTGGACACGGTCGCCGCCTCGTGAGGAGGGACCGATGGCGTCTGGAACGAGGAAGGGACGCCTGTTCGTGGTCGCCACCCCGATCGGCAACCTCGGGGACATGACGCACCGCGGCGTCGAGGTCCTCAGGGCCGCGAGCGTCATCGCCACGGAGGACACCCGCCACACGAGGAAGCTCCTGTCGCACTACGGGATCGGCACGCCGCTCCTCTCGTACCACGAGCACAACGAGGAGCGCGCCTCCGCGGCGGTGCTCGCGCGCCTCGAGCGCGGGGAGGACGTGGCCCTCGTCACCGACGCCGGCACGCCGCTCCTGGCCGACCCCGGCTACCGCGTGGTGAGCCTCTGCGCGAGAGAGGGGTTCGAGGTGCTCCCGGTGCCCGGGCCGACCGCGCTCGCCGCCGCGCTCTCCGTGTCCGGGCTGCCGCCGATGCCGTTCTACTTCGGGGGGTTCCTTCCCAGGAAGCCGGGCGCGCGGGCGCGGAAGCTCGGCGAGGTCCGTGATCTCCCCTGCACGCTCGTCTTCTACGAGGCGCCCCACCGCATCGGGGCCGCCCTTGCCGCCATGCTCGAGGTCTTCGGCGACCGCCCGGCCGCCGTGGCCCGCGAGCTCACGAAGATCCACGAGGAGGTGCTCCGGGGCCCCCTGAGCGCGCTCGCCGCCGCCGCGGCCGCCTCGGAGTGGCGCGGCGAGATCGTGGTCGTCGTCGGAGGCGCCGGCGACGAGCCGCCCCGCCGGACGCCGGATCCCGGACCCCGGGGTTGACACCCCCCGTCCCTGATGCTAGACTGCCCCGCTTACCGGCCGGGTGCGGGCCGTGGCAAGAACCGGCTTCGGCGGGACGTTCGCGCATGGGCGCTGGCGGGCTGAAGGGTCGCGTGCGGAAGGTCCTCGATCCCGTGGCTTCGTTCGCGGCCCGGCTGGGCGTCCATCCGTCCGCGATCACGGTCGCCGGGCTCGTGCTGTCGGCCGCGGCGGGCTGGGCGTTCTGGAACGGGGGGTTCCGTCTCGCCGGCGGGTTTCTGCTGGCCTCCGGGTTCTGCGACATGATCGACGGGGCGACGGCGCGCGCCGGGGCCCGCGTCTCGGCATCCGGGGCGTTTCTGGACTCGACGCTCGACCGGTACTCGGAGGTGGCCGCGCTCACGGGCGCCTTCCTCTACTACCTGCTGCGCCCGGCGCCGGCCGACGCCGCCACGGCGATCGCGGTGGTCCTCGCCGTCTCCGGCTCGCTTCTGGTGAGCTACGCGAAGGCGAGGGCGGAGGCGGTCGGGGCGGCGTGCGACGTCGGGTTCGCCGAGCGCCCCGAGCGCATGGTCGTTCTCATCGCCGGAGCGTTCGCGGGCCCGGTCCACTTCCGCTGGGCGGCGTGGCTGCTCGCGGCGATGTCGCACGCGACGGCCGTTCATCGGGTCGGTCACGTCCTTCGCAAACTCGGATCCTAGCGCTTCGCGAAGCGCCTTGGGGGTGCTCGAATGGGCAAGAAGGTCAGGGTCTGCATCATCGGCGTCGGCAACTGCGCGTCGTCGCTCGTGCAGGGCGTGGAGTTCTACCGGAACGCGCCCGCCGACCAGTTCATCCCGGGTCTCATGCACACGGTCCTCGGCGGCTACCACGTCGGCGACATCGAGTTCTCGGCCGCCATCGACATCGACAAGAACAAGGTCGGCAAGGACCTCTCGCAGGCCGTCTTCACGAAGCCGAACAACACGTTCAAGTTCAGCGACGTGCCGCACCAGGGAGTGCGCGTCGCGAGGGGCATGACGCACGACGGTCTCGGCAAGTACCTCTCCGAGATCATCGAGAAGGCCCCCGGCCCGACCGAGGACATCGTCGGGCTCCTCCGCGACACGAAGACCGACGTCGTCGTCAACTTCCTCCCCGTGGGGAGCGAGGAGGCGACGAAGTGGTACGTCGAGCAGGTGCTCGAGGCGGGGTGCGGGCTCGTGAACGGCATCCCCGTCTTCATCGCGCGCGAGCGCTATTGGCAGCAGAGGTTCGAGCGGAAGGGGCTGCCGGTCATGGGCGACGACATCAAGTCGCAGGTCGGCGCCACGATCGTGCACCGCGTGCTGACGCGGCTCTTCCGCGACCGCGGCGTGCGGCTCGAGCGGACGAGCCAGCTGAACGTCGGCGGGAACACCGACTTCCTGAACATGCTCGAGCGGTCGCGGCTCGAGTCCAAGAAGATCTCGAAGACGAACGCCGTGACGTCGCAGCTCGACTACGACATCGGGCACGACAACGTGCACATCGGCCCGTCCGACTACGTCGCGTGGCTCACCGACCGGAAGTGGGCGTACGTGCGGATGGAGGGGCGGACCTTCGGGGACGTGCCTCTCAACGTTGAGCTGAAGCTCGAGGTGTGGGACTCGCCCAACTCGGCGGGCGTGATGATCGACGCGATCCGCTGCATGAAGCTCGCGCTCGACAACGGGCTCTCCGGCGCCGTCGAGGCGCCGTCGTCGTACTTCTTCAAGTCGCCGCCCGTCCAGTACACCGACGACGAGGCGCGGCGGGCCACCGAGGAGTACATCGCGCGGCACGCGAAGGAGGGGGCCGCTCCCGCCGCCGCGAAGGCGGGGAAGAAGCCCCCGGACGCCGCGAAGGCGAAGTGACCGGCGGCGCGCCGTCGAGCGGGGTCGGCCGCCTGCCGGACCGCCGGCGCGGGCCCCGTTCCTCCACGGAGTGACCATGCCGACGCACGGGCGATCCGGGCTCTTCGTCTCGTTTGAGGGCGTCGAGGGCTCGGGCAAGTCCACGCAGGTGCGGGCGCTGCAGGAGCACCTCGCCCGCCGGGGCGTGGAGGCCGTGATCTCCAGGGAGCCGGGCGGGACCCCGATCGGCGAGCGCCTGCGCTCCGTCCTCCTCGACCACGCCCAGCGCGGCATGCTGCCGCTCACCGAGCTCTTCCTCTATCTGGCCTCGCGCGTGGAGCACGTGACGCGGATCGTGGGGCCGGCCCTCGAGCGGGGCGCGGTCGTCGTGTCCGACCGGTACGCGGACGCCAGCACGGCCTACCAGGGCGGCGGGCGGGGCCTCGGCTGGGAGACCGTCGAGCCGCTCAACAGACTGGCCACGGGCGGCGTCCAACCTGACATCACGTTCCTGCTCGACCTGGACCCCGAGGTGGGGCTGTCCCGCTTCGCGGGCCCCGGGGGACGGCCGGGGAGGGACAGGATCGAGAGCGAGGCGCTGGAGTTCCACCGGAGGGTCAGGGCGGCCTATCTCGACGCCGCGAAGCGCGAGCCCGCGCGGTTCGTGGTGATCGACGCCGGGCGCGACCCGGGCGAGATCGCCCTCCTCGTGGCGGCGCGCACGGACGAGCTTCTCACACGCCGCGGGCTGTGACGGGAGTGGACCATGACGGCACGCTTCAGGAAGTGGGGACCCATCATCACGGCGCTCCTCGTGGGCATGGTGCTCGGCGGCTGGGCCGTCGAGCGCGTCGGCGCGGGGAACGACCTCTACACGTACCTCGACCTCTTCAACGACGCGCTGGCGAAGGTCGAGGGCGCCTACGTCGAGGAGGTGGACCCGAAGGACCTCATGTACGGGGCGATCCGCGGCATGCTCGCGACGCTCGACCCGTACTCGATGTTCCTCGACGAGGAGGCCTTCAGCGACTTCCAGGTGACGACGGAGGGTGAGTTCGGGGGGCTGGGCATTCAGATCACGGTCCGCGACGGCGTGCTGACCGTCGTGAGCCCGATCGAGGGCACGCCGGCGTACGACCTCGGCATCCAGGCGGGCGACCGCATCGTGGCCATCGAGGGCGAGCCGACCCGCGGCATCACGGTCGACGAGGCCATCACCCACCTGCGCGGCGAGCCGGGCACGAAGGTGGACATCACCATCCAGCGCGAGGGCGTCGAGGACTTCCTCGAGTACACGGTGACCCGCGACATCATCAAGATCGACAGCGTCCCGTACTCGTTCATGCTCGACGGGGACATCGGCTACGTGCGCATCTCGCGGTTCGCGCGGACGACGACCGAGGAGCTCTCGAAGGCGCTCGACGACCTCGACGCGCAGGGCATGAAGGGGCTCATCGTGGACGTCCGGAGCAACCCCGGCGGGCTCCTGACGCAGGCCGTCGACCTGTCGGACGTGTTCCTCGACTCCGGCGAACTGGTCGTCAGCACGAGGGGGAGGATCGAGGAGCAGAACCAGTCGTTCAAGGCCCGCACGCCGTCGCGCTACCCGACGGACTTCCCGATCGTGGTGCTCACGAACGGCGGCAGCGCGAGCGCGTCGGAGATCCTGGCGGGCGCGATCCAGGACTGGGACCGCGGCATCGTGGTGGGCACGGAGACCTTCGGCAAGGGGTCCGTCCAGACGCTCATGCGCCTGCGTCCCCTCACGAAGGACTGCGCGATGAAGATCACCACGGCGAAGTGGTACACCGCGAGCGGGCGGCTCATCGAGAAGCCCGAGCGCTGGGACGCCGCCGACGCCGAGGCCGCCGCCGAGGACACGACGCAGCGGGCCGAGGACGAACCCAAGCCCGAGTACAGGACCAACGCGGGCCGCACGGTGTACGGCGGCGGCGGCATCACGCCGGACGTCGTCGTCGAGGCGGACACGCTTCCGGACATCCTCGTCGACCTCGAGCGGCGCGGCGAGTTCTTCGAGTTCGCCGTGGAGTACGGGCCGGCCCACCGCGACGCGGCGGGCGATGTGACCGCCGCGGTCTGGGCGGACTTCGTGGCCTTCCTCGGGAAGGACGAGTTCGAGTTCGACGCCGCGGAGCTGGAGCGGAACCGTCACCGCGTCGAGTACGGCATCCGGCGCGAGATGCTACGCCGGCTGGACGGTCCGAACGCCGCCTACCGCGCGGCGGTGCTCGAGGACAACCAGATCGCGGCCGCCGCGGACCTGATCCGCGAGGCGGGCGACCTCGCCGGGCTCTTCCGGCTGGCCGGGGCGCGCGCCGAGGACGCCGCGCGATAGGGCGGCGTGCCGATGACGATCGGTGGGATCCTGCTCGAGCCGCCGTTCGCGCTCGCGCCGCTGGCCGGCACGACCGACAGCGCCATGCGCCGCGTGTGCCGCCGCCTCGGCGCGTCGCTCGTCTGGACGGAGATGGTGAGCGCCGAGGGCGTCGTCCGGGGCCACGCGAAGACCCTCCGCCTGCTCTCGTTCCATCCCGACGAGCGCCCCATCGCGTTCCAGCTCTTCGGCGCGCGGCCCGAGTCCATGGGCGCCGCGGCCGAGGCCGTGAGCCGTCTCCGACCCGACCTCATCGACATCAACGTCGGCTGCCCGGCGCGCAAGGTCATCCGCTCGGGCGCCGGCTCCGCCCTCATGAGGGACCTGGGCCGCCTCTCCGAGGTCGCCCGGGCCGTCGTGGAGCGCTCGGACCGTCCCGTGCTCGCGAAGATCCGGAGCGGGTGGGACGACCGGTCGGCGAACGCGGCGGCGGCCGCGCGCGTCCTCGTCGACGCAGGCGTGGCGGCGCTCGTCGTGCACCCGAGGACCGCCGTGCAGGGGTTCCGCGGCCTCGCGGACTGGAGCGTCATCCGCGCCGTGCGCGAGGAGGTCGGCGTGCCGGTCGTGGGCAACGGCGACGTCAGGTCTCCCGAGGACGCCGCGCGGATGCTCTCGGAGACCTCGTGCGACGGCGTGATGATCGGCCGAGCCGCCGTCGCGAGCCCCTGGATCTTCCAGGGCGCCGCCGCGCTGTGGTCCGGCCGTCCGGTCCCGCCTCCGCCCTCGCTCGCCGACCGCCTCCGACTGGCCGCCGAGCAGCTCGACCTCCGCGTCGCCGCGAAGGGCGAGCGCACGGGCGTCCTCGAGACCCGCAAGCACATCGTCGCCTACCTCAGGGGCTTCCCGGGCGCGTCCGCGCTCCGCGCCGAGCTCGTCCGCATCGAGGGGAGCGAGGCGGTGCGGCGGAGGCTCGCCCGGGCCGTCGAGGAGCTCGGAAGGGAGGCGGCGGCATGATCCGCTTCGAGGGCGCGGGCGTCACGCATCCGGGGGCGGCGCGCGCCGCCCTGTCCGGCGTGGACCTCGCGTTCGCCCCCGGCGAGTTCGTCGCCGTCGCCGGGCCGAGCGGCTCCGGCAAGACCACGCTCGCACGGCTCGCCAACGCCCTCCTCCTGCCGACCGAGGGGCGCGTGACGGTCGACGGCGTCGACACGCGGGACGGCGCGCGCGTGTGGGACGTTCGAAGGAGCGTCGGGCTGATCTTCCAGAACCCCGACAACCAGTTCGTGAGCACGACGGTCGAACGCGAGATCGCGTTCGGCATGGAGAACCTCGGCCTTCCGAGGGCCGAGATCGCCTCGCGCATCGCGGAGGTCGCGGCAAGGCTGCGGCTCGAGCCGCTCCTCGACCGGCCGCCGCACCGGCTGTCGGGCGGGGAGAAGCAGCGCGTGGCCATCGCGGCGGTGCTCGCGATGCGGCCGGCGCACCTCGTGCTCGACGAGCCGACGTCGCTCCTCGACGCGCGCGGCCGGGCCGAGGTCTGGGGCATCCTGCGCGAGGTCGCGGCCGCCGGAGGGCACGCGGTGGTGCACGTGACCCAGTTCCCCGACGAGATCGCGCTCGCGTCGCGGGCCGTGGTGCTGTGCGGAGGCCGGGTCGTCTTCGACGGAGCGCCGGCGGCGCTGTTCCGGCGCCGGGACGACCTCGCCGCGTGGGGGCTCGCGCGGCCGCGCGCGCTCGAGCTGGCGGACCGCCTCCGCGACGCGGGATACGCCGTTCCCGAGTCGGCCGACACGGTCGACGCGATCGTGGAGGCCGTTCTCGCGTCCGGGGGAGGATCGTGGTGAGGATCGTGCTGGAGCGTGTCCGCGTGGAGTACGGAGACGGCCCGCCCGGCGCGGCCGCGGCGCTGGACGGCGTGGACCTCGCCGTCGGAGAGGCCGAGTGCGTCGCGCTCGTCGGGCCCACGGGCTCCGGGAAGACGACGCTCCTCGAGGTCGCGGCCGGGCTCACGGCGCCGACGCGCGGAACCGCGCGGCTCGACGGGGCCCCGCCGGGCGCCGCGCTGCGCTCCGCCGTCGGCCTCGTCTACCAGTTCCCGGAGTGCCAGTTCTTCGAGGAGACCGTGTTCGAGGACGTGGCGTTCGGTCCCCGCCGGCAGGGGCTCTCGCCGTCGGTGGTGGAGGGGCGGGTCCGCGACGCGCTCGCCCGGGCGTCGCTCGACCCCGACGGGTTCGGGCGAAGGCACCCGCTCACGCTGAGCGCCGGGGAGCAGCGGCGGGCCGCGGTCGCGTGCATCCTCGCGCTCGAACGGCAGTTCCTGCTGCTCGATGAACCGACCGCGGGGCTCGATCCGGCGGGGCGCTCGCGCGTGCTCGACCTCATCGCGGGCGAGAAGGCGCGGGGACGGGGCGTGGTCGTCGTCACGCACGACCTCGACCTGGCCGACCGCACGGCGTCGCGCGTCGTTCTGCTCGTCGAGGGTCGCGTGCTCGCCGACGGGCCGTCGGCGGCGGTGCTCGGGGACGGTCCCGCCCTCGGGCGAGCCGGGCTCGAGACGCCGATCGCGCACGCGCTCGTCGCGAGGCTCCGCGAGCGCGGGGCGAGGGACGCCGACCGCGTGGCGGCGGCCGTCCTCGGGTGCGGGCCGCTTGCGGGCGCGCGCGGCGGGTGATACAGTCTCGGGGGTACTGCGTAGGGGAAGGCCCAGGTCGCACGGGGGGCACGATGAACATGCGCACGAAGGCCCGCGTCATGGATGCCGACGATCTCAGGAGGGCGCTCACGAGGATCGCCCACGAGATCCTCGAGCGCAACAGCGGCACCGACAACCTCGCCGTCATCGGCATCCAGACCAGAGGAGCGTGCCTTGCCCGCCGCGTCGCCGAGGTCATCCGGGGCATCGAGGGCGTCGAGGTGCCGGTGGGCGTCCTCGACATCACGCTGTACCGCGACGACCTTCAGACCATCGCCGAGCAGCCGGTCGTGAACGAGAGCGACATCCCCTTCGACGTCCAGGGCAGGACCATCGTGCTCGTGGACGACGTGCTCTACACCGGGCGGACCGTCCGCGCCGCCCTCGACGAGATCATCGACTTCGGCCGCCCGAAGGCCGTCCACCTCGCCGTGGTCGTGGACCGCGGCCACCGCGAGCTTCCCATCCGCGCAGACTACGTGGGGAAGAACGTGCCGACCTCCGCGGGCGAGATCGTCGTCGTGCGCGTGGTCGAGAAGGACGGCGTGGACGAGGTCCTCATCCAGGCGGCGGACCGATAGAGGCCGGAGGCCGCCGGAGAGCGGCCCGCCGGACCCCGCGGAGCAGAGCCGACAGGAGCGCCCCGGTGCACCGACGAACAGCAGCGTGCCTCGCCGTCCTCGCGCCGCTCTTCCTCTCCGGCTGCGTCTACTACAACACCTTCTACAACGCCAGGGCCGCCGCCCGGGAGGCCGACGCCCTCAGGGAGTCGCGCGCGCCCGGCACCGAGATGACCGCGAAGGAGCGCGACCTCCTCGAGCGCGTCGTCGAGAAGTGCTCGGCGGTCCTGCGCGACCACCCCGAGTCCGACTGGGCCGACGACGCGCTCGTGCTCATGGCGAAGGCGCTCCACGAGCAGGGGAAGAACGAGGCGGCGTTCTCGCGGCTCAGCGAGTTCGTCGCCCGCTACCCGGACAGCGAGCTCCGGCCCGAGGCGGACTACCTCATGGGCGCCGTGCTCATCGCGGAGGGCGACCCCGTGGCCGCCGAGGACCTCCTGCGGACGCTGGCGGACGAGGACCCGCCGAGCCGCCTCTCGGACGACGCGCTCGTCCTCATCGGCCGGGCGCGCCACGCGCGCGGCCGCTACGAGGACGCGGCGGAAGCGTACATGTCGGCGCTGGAGCGGTTCCCGAACGGGGACCGGCGGGCGGAAGCGCGCGTCCTCGCCGCGGAGAACTACGCGGACGCCGGCCTGCTCGACCAGGCCGCGCACCAGTACGAGCAGGTGGCCGGCGAGAGGACGACGCCCGACGCGGCGTTCGAGGCCCGGGCGCGCCTCGCCGAGGCGCGCATCGATCTCGGTGACGGAGCGGGCGCTCTGACCGTGCTCGACGACCTCGAGCGGCGCACGGCCGACCGCGACCGGCTGGACCGCGTGCTGCTCCTCAAGGGCAGGGTCCACGAGCTCACCGGCGACAACGAGGGCGCCGTCGCCGTGTACGAGGGCGTGGCCGCCTCGCACGCGCGCTCCGACGCCTCGGCGATGGCGCTCTACAGGATCGGGCTCATCCGGAGGGACCGCGACGAGGACGTCGAGGCGGCGCTCGAGGTGCTCGGCAAGGCGCGTGACGAGTCGCCGCGGAGCGAGGCGGGCGCTCTCGCCTCGCGGGCGGTCGACGAACTCACGAAGATGAAGGAGTACCTCGCCGTCATCGGCGGCGCCGCCGCGGGCGGCGCGCAGGCCGAGCCGGCCGACTCGACCGGCGCGGCGCGACCCGACACCGCCGGGGTCTTCGTGAGCTGGCCGAAGGACGCCCCAGCCGACAGCGTCACCGCGCGGCCCGACACCGTGCCGGGGGAGCCGCCCGCGGCCGACGCGCCCGCGCCGCCCGACACCGCGCGCGTCCCCGCCGTGGCCGCACCGGCGACGGACGAGGAGGTCGCGCGGGCGCGGTTCCTCCTCGCGGAGCTCTACCTGTTCGGCATGGACCGTCCGGAGAAGGCCGTCGAGCGCTACCGCGAGGTGGTCGAGAACCACCCGGAGAGCCCCTTCGCGCCGAAGGCGGGTCTGGCGGTGGCGTGGGCCCTGGAACACCGGCTCGGCGACCCGGAGGGCGCCGCGAAGGCGTACGCCGACGTGGAGGCCCGCTACCCCGACAGCGACTTCGCGCGCTCGGCACAGGATGCGCTGGCTCGGCTGGCTCCGGCCGGCGACGAGGCCCGGGAGCGCTGAAGCGGCGCGGGACGCCGCGGCCCGGAGACTCCGCGCGGTGCCCCCGACGTGGCACACGATGTGCAAGGAGAGCCTGGATGGGCCTCATCAGGAGCGTGTCGGGCGTCCGCGGCATCGTCGGGAGCGACATCACGGACGAGACGGCGGCGCTCTACGGGAGGGCGTTCGGCAGTCTGGTCCGCGGCCGCGTCGGCGTGGGTCGCGACTCGCGCCGCGGCGGCGAGCGGCTGGCCGAGGCCGTGAGGCGCGGGCTCGCCGACGTGGGCGTCGAGCCGGCGGACCTGGGCGTGCTGCCGACGCCGACCGTCGGCATCGCGACACGGCTCCACGGCCTCTCGGGCGCCGTGGCCGTCACGGCCAGCCACAACCCCGAGGAGTGGAACGGCTTCAAGT
>Ga0163210_1001306_pt1 | contig 10878 bp, 7 predicted proteins | sample Kivu_220m_FD_113536 | JGI IMG/M metagenome (GOLD analysis project Ga0163210, IMG submission 113536) | Freshwater microbial communities from Lake Kivu, Western Province, Rwanda to study Microbial Dark Matter (Phase II) - Kivu_220m | ecosystem: Environmental > Aquatic > Freshwater > Lake ... | reverse complement strand
GGATAAGCGACTCATTTTGGTCTCCGCTCCTGCAGGGTATGGCAAGACCTCGCTCCTGGTTGATTTTGCCGGCCATGCCGAGATGCCACTATGCTGGTTGTCGTTAGATGCCTTGGATCAGGACCCACAACGGTTCATTGCCTACTTTATTGCCGCGTTAGCACAATGCTTCCCAAAATTCGGCCGCCAGTCTACCGCCGCGCTGAGTAATATCACCTCATTGGAAAACGATACGGAGCGCTTAATCGTTACCCTGATCAACGAAATCTACGAACAGATCTCCGAGCACTTTATCCTGGTCTTGGATGACTACCAGTTTGTCAACGACACGCCAGCGATTTGCGACTTTGTCAACCGCTTTGTCCAGCTCGTGGGGGAAAACTGCCACCTGATCCTATCTTCGCGCAAAGTCGTCACTCTCCCAGATGCAATTCTGATGATCGCACGCGATCAAGTGGGCGGCTTAGGCCCGCTCGAGCTGGCTTTCGAGGCCGAAGAGATCCAGGCGCTTTTCGAACAAAATTATCATCAGCAAATCTCTGCCGAAACTGCAGAAGAATTGGTTCAGCAGACCGAGGGATGGATCACTGGCCTGCAACTTTCCAATCCGACCATGGCAAAGGGCATCGCTGACCGTTTACGGGCGGCGCGCGCGGCCGGCGTAGAACTATTCGACTACCTGAGCCAGGAGGTGCTCGACCAGCAGCCGGCTGAAATACGAGCCTTTCTCTTATGCACTTCTCTGCTTGACGAGTTTGATGCGGACCTGTGCGAGGCTGTTCTGAGTCCATTGACCCCAGGTCAACCTCACGACTGGAAGCAGATGATCGATTCCGTGCGTCTTAACAATCTGTTTGTCCTGCCGGTAGGCCCAAATGGAAAATGGCTGCGCTACCATCATCTTTTCCAGGATTTCCTCAAAATCCGGCAAAAAGAAGAGCACCCCGAATTCATAGAGCCTCTCCTTCGCCGTCTGGCTCAGGTACACGAACAAAACGGAGACCTGGAAAAGTGCTATCACGTTTACCAACAGTTAGGAGATATCAATGACCAGGCTGACTTGGTGGAGCGCGCTGGAACAACACTGCTCTATAATGACCGTTTGATCACCTTATCCAATTGGCTAGAATACCTGCCTGATGAGCTTATTCGGTCGCGCCCTGTGCTACTTTCACTGCAAGGCAGCGTTGATGTCATGAAAGGAAAGGTGCAATCCGGATTATCCCTGCTTGATCAAGCTGAGACTGCTTTTCATTCTACAAGCGATTTTGCTAATCAGGCCCTCACGTTGATGCGGCGAGCCTATGCTCATCGCCATCTGGGAGATTATGCCGCCTCTTTGGCAGATGCTGAGGAGGCACTGCGCCTGACTTCGGAGGATGGTGGTTTGAAGAGGAGCCATGCTGAGGCTTTGCGAGTGAAAGGATTGAGTTTACATCGTATGGGAGAAGTAAGCCAAGCAGTTGAATGCCTGGCACATGCCTTGGCAATCTACACTGAACTAAACGAAACACATATTATCCCAAGAATACAGATGGAATTAGGGATGGCTTACCATGCCACAGGGGATTACAAAACTACCCAGTTCTATTTTGAGAAGGCATTATCCCTTTGGAAAAAAGAAGGGAACCTGTTTTGGCAGGCGAACCTGTTGAACAATATGGGTGTCATGTATCACTCTCAGGGAAAATATGAACAGGCTGTCATGGCCCTGGAAGAGGGCCTCAGTTGCGCCCGGCGGAGCGGCAATATACGCATGGAAGCAATGAACTTAACCAGCTTAGGCGACCTATATACCGACCTAGAGGAACTGGACGCCGCCCATAAGGCCTATCAGCAAGCCCAAGAAATCGCCAGCCGTATAGATGATAATTTCCTGAAACGTTATTTGACGCTGATGCAGGCCGGCATCGCTCGAGTTCGAGGAGCTGCTTCCTATGCTCGATCATTACTTGACTTTGCAGAGGAACAAATAAGCAGAAGCGGCTCTAATTATGAAAAAGGTCTTCTCCATTTGGAGAAGGGACGTTTTCTATTCGCCAATGGGAACTCCCAAGATGCGATCAACGAGTTGCTGGCATCAAGCAAATGCTTTGCTCAGGGTGGTTTATTTATCGAGACGGGCTGGAGCCGATTATGGCTGGCCGCGGTTTATAACCACCTGAATGACAAAGTCGGGGCGAAGGAACTTATCCGAGCGGCATTAAGTGCAACCAACTCGGGGCAGTTGGCGCACTCTCTGATCATGGTCGCCAGGCAAATTCGAACCTGGCTTTCTGATTTGCAAGATGATCCTGATCTTGGCAGCATGCTCCAGAACTTGTTAAAACAGGCCGATGCGATGAGTACCAATTTACGCACGGTTCGTCGCCGTCTGCGCCGGATGACCAGTGCTGTGCCATTGTCGTCCCCCTGCTTGGTTGTTCGGGCGTTTGGCAAAGCTCAGGTCAAGGTAAATGGCCGACAGGTCACCTTATCCCAGTGGCAGACCCAGGAAGTACGCAACCTGTTTTTCTATTTTCTTAGTACGTCGCAAGCAATGACAAAAGAACAGATCGGGTTAGAATTTTGGCCGGATCTCTCACCATCCCAATTAAAGGTCCGTTTCAAGAATAATATTTATCGCCTGCGGCGCGCCCTGGGACAGGATACGATCCTTTATGAGAATAATCTTTACCAGTTCAACCACACACTTGATTATGAGTATGATGTAGGCCATTTTGAAACACAAATTGCGCATGCAGAAACTGCACAGGACATTCGTGAGCGCATTGCCTTTTACCAAAGCGCTGTGGCATTGGTGAAAGGGTCATATCTGGAAGACATTGATGCAGACTGGATTGAAACTGAGCGTGAACGGCTGAGGCAGGAATATCTTTCAGCGCTGTTGAACCTGGCAAAGCTCTATTCGGAAAGCGGCGACGCAACGAGAGCACTACAAGCTTGCCAGCGCGCGATTGTCAGCGATGCCTGCCTTGAGGAAGCCTATCGCCTGGGGATGCGTATCTACGCTACGATAGGTGATCGCGCTGCCATTGCCCGGCAATATCAGGCCTGCGAGGAAGCCCTCGAAACCGAGTTGGGCGTTCCGCCCTCCCAAGAGACAGAGGCTTTGTACCAAAGTTTGATGGCCTGACTTACGAGCAGGCTTCTTATCCTTGAAGTGAGGGGCATTAAGATCAGAGGGATTGAATCTCCCCCGCGAAAAGAATAGCCCTTTGCAGGGCTGTTTGTTTTGAAGCCACCTTTGAAGCCTACCTTAGAGTATTATTTGATCAGAAATTTAATTCCCTAAAGAAGGTGACCCATGAAAGCCAAACTTGTCTCTCTCTTGACTCAGAAGATCAACCGCCAATACATTCAATTGGCATTTGCCTTACTTGCTCTGGCAATCTTGGTTTTAGGCGCAGGAGCGCCGATGGAAGGCGGCGGCATCGGCTTTTAGATTGTGATTCTTCTATTAGCCCTCCTGGCCGGATGGCTATCTGGACTGGCTTACGCCTGTTGGCAAAAACAGTCTTACCAATTCCCAACAATTAATGGCCTATGGCTGGCATTTGTCGCTTTCGTCCCGCAGTTACTTGCCTTCTACCTGCCAGTCACCCGCACCCGGATTCCTGATATCCTGGCTGCTGCCAGTTTGATTACCTCGCAAATCCTGTTATTGGTCTTTGCCTGGACAAACCGTAAGCTGGCAGGGATGTGGTTGCTCATGGGGGGGCTGGTACTTAACCTGGCCGTCATTGTCGCCAACAGCGGTTTCATGCCTATCAGCCCTCAGACCGCGGAGCATTTAGTCCCAGCGTCTGTGGTCCAGTCAATGGACGTTGGTGGTCGTTTCGGGTTTGGCAAAGATGTGCTGTTGCTTCCAGAAGATACTCACCTTGTGTTGCTATCGGATCGGTTTTTATTGCCAGACCGGTTTCACTACCAAGTTGCCTTTAGCTTAGGAGATATCTTTATTGCCAGTGGGATTTTTTGGCTACTGCTAAGGCAAGGTATACCGTTAAGACTACGTGAAAGGTTGAAATGCTTATGATGCCGACTCAAGCCCTCCAAACCTCTACGTTCACCGTTGTAGCTCCAAGCGACCATACTGAGTTAAGCCGCTTGCTGGCCGCAGCGGTTGTCAATGCTCAATTCGAGAATCTATTACTCGACAATCCCGAATCTGCCCTCGAAAATGGCTATCTGGGCGAATCTTTCCAGTTGACTAATGTGGAACGCGCGTTGCTCGTTTCCATTCGCGCTGATACACTGACTGATCTGGCAAAGCAGTTAACCGGCGCTCTCGTGAGCAACAGCGTGCTTCTCGGGTGAAGCCTGAATAAGGCGAAAATCCAGGGTGGCGCGGCGAAAGGGGCGCGATCAAGGGGGTCAATGCGCCCCGCGCCGCGTCTCACTGAGTGACAAATGCCGGCCTCCATCTTAAACCCCCCGCAGACCCTTATGAGCAACCTTCCTGCCAGCGTAATCCTACCCACGTCAGACAATAGAACTGAACCCTGGCTCAAGGCGGTTTTTCGGGCCTTTCCCGATTTGCTTTTTCATTTGAAATCAGATGGCACAATAGACGATTATATGACAAGCAATGTATCTTCACTCTATGTGCCGCCACAAGAATTCTTGGGAAGGCGAATGCAGGATGTCTTGCCCCCTGAGGTAGGTAGGAAAATAGCCCAGGCAATTGACCGCGTAAGCCAGACGAATGAAATCGTTTCGTTGGATTATACTCTCACGGTTCCTGCCGGGGACCGCTATTACGAAGTGCGTCTCGCGCCTTTACCGGGGTCGGAGATTGTCATCATCATGCGAGATATCACAGTGCAGAAAGAGGGAGAGGATCTGAATCGGCGCCAGCTTCAGCGGCTGGCAGCCTTACGTGCTATTGATACGGCGATTGCCAGCAGCCTGGACTTGAACCTTACCCTTAGCATTATCCTCGAGCAGGTCATGAAACAATTGGATGTTGGTGCTGTTGATATTTTGCTGATCAATCCCCACTCCCAGGTTCTGGAATTTGTCGCTGGGCGAGGCTTTCAGACAACGTCTCTCCAGCAAACACGCTTACGATTGGGAGAGGGTTATGCGGGCCGGGCAGCTTACGAGCGACGGATCATCAGCATTCCTGATCTACGGGTCCACAAGACGGATTTTTTACGATCCCCTAATTTTGCCCACGAAGGCTTTGTTACCTATTACGCCGCGCCGCTGATCACTAAAGGGCAGACCAAAGGCGTATTGGAAGTCTTCTTCCGTTCTTCTTACCAACCAGATTCGGAATGGTTGAATTTTTTCGAAACACTGGCAGGTCAGGCAGCTATCGCCATAGACAATGTAACTCTCTTCAATGATCTTCAGCGTTCGAATGTGGAACTCACAGTTGCCTATGATTTGATGATCGAGGGATGGGCGCGCGCCCTCGACCTGCGCGATCACATATTGGAGGGGCACAGCCGCCGCGTCACCGAAATTACAATCAGATTGGCGCGCATGATGGGTTTGAGCGAGAAAGAGCTTGCGCATGTTCGCCGTGGCGCCCTCCTTCACGACGTGGGAAAAATCGGCATCCCGGATAACATCCTTTTCAAGCCTGGGGCTCTCACTGATGACGAATGGGATGTTATGCGTCAACACCCGAAGTTTGCCTATGATCTGCTTTATCCTATCCCTTATTTACACACAGCCCTCGACATCCCTTATTGTCATCACGAGAAATGGGACGGGTCTGGTTATCCGCGCGGCCTAAAGGGCGAAGAGATACCATTGGCGGCACGAATTTTCGCAGTCGCGGATGTTTTTGATGCTCTGACCTGCGACCGACCTTATCGCCCTGCCTGGTCTAAAAGAAAATCCCTCGAATATATTTACGCAAACGCGGGCTCACACTTCGACCCAAGGGTGATCGAGGTTCTTCGGAAATTGGGACTTCAGGAGCTTCAAAACATATAACTCTCAATCCCGCTAAGAACCTATTGCATCTCTCAACAATGATGTAAATTTTGGTTCTACCGTTTTTTTAGAATTTGCGTGAAGGACAAATGATACGAGATCTACCATAAATAACGTTGAGAGACAGTGCTATCTGAGTTACCGAGCTCGGCAATTTCGTTGTAGCTTGCACCACAAGACGTTTTCGGAACGAATTGATCGAAATGAACAGGCATGAATTACACGACGAGGCATGAAAAATATAATTACCAACGTGCACGCCGAGAACCGAGTTTCACATCACAACGGGAAGAACCATAAAGATGAGGCCGCCAGAAATATAATTCACCTCGAATTCGAGCTTCGGGGTTGGTCATTTTTCTTTCCCAGCGACTAGCCAGGCACAAAACGCTTTTTTTCGTCGCGACCGCCTGATTGTTGCGATAGCGGGAGAGGCCTTGTATTCCACATTTTAATTGCCTGATCGTCTACGCTGTGGAAGGGGCCGACCGCACCGCAACTTCGGCAACGGACGGTCGAATACAAAAGAACAGGCCGATCGTCGCCACAAAAAGGGCAAGGTTCAAGTTTTTTCTGTTTATCCATGCCAGGCTCTCCCTAATCACGCGCAACAGCGCGGGCGTGGGGCACGATGGTCCCCTACGCATCGCGCCCCTGTCCCCGCGCCATCCGGTTTATAAGATGCGGACTTTAATCCAGAAATATGCTTGTTCGTTCTTAGATTAATATAATCATGCCCTCCAGAAAGTAAATAGGCAAGCTTCTCACACGGATAGACATTTGTAATGGTTTTTCGGTGAATGTTCCCCCTCTTTCCCCACTTTTTTGAGAAATAGCCTTAGTAACCTCTTACCGCTTGCGCCGATAGCGAGCCTTGCGAGGCACCTTGGAATCCCGATCGGCGTCTGGCGGAGGTTCGAGGTTACGCGGGATGATACCCATCTTGTATGCTGCCGCAATGGCTGCGGCGCGGGTTTGTACGCCTAGGCGCAGGTACACGCCGGAGAGTAAGTTTCGCACCGTAGGACCGGTTACACCAAGCTGTTCAGCAATAGAATCCGTTGTGCTATTCGGGTAAGCTGCGCACAAAGATAGAACCTCCAACTGACGAGGGGTCAAACTGTGCCTGGGAAGACTGTGCCACAGGTCATGATAAGCACCCGGACTGAAATATATCCCGCCGCCTGAAATCACGCCTACCACCTTTGCCAATTGTTGTATCGAAGCTCCATCGTCTTTGAAGATGTATCCGCTGATTCCAACCTTGAGCAAGGCCTCGATCAGGGAAGGTTGCTGGTACATAGAGATGACCAGAATATGAAGCTGGGGATATTGCTGTAACAGATGGGGGATGAGATATAGTGCCGGGAATGGAGCGCGGTTTTCCGTCGAAGTAGGTACGTTCAGATCCAAGATCAGCACATCAATAGGGTTGCTGGCCAACATCGGCTCGAATTCCTCCCAACATGCGCCCGTTGCCACAACTCGGATGCAGGGGTCCGCAGATAACCGGTAGCGATAGCCGTCGACAATGCTCTGGTGATCTTCCAAAATCGCGATACGAATATGAGATGACATGTCTGCTTCCAGTGCTCATTGCGCCGGCCAAGGTACGTATGCGGTTATGCAAGTACCGCGTTCCGGTTTCGAATGAATCTTCAAGCGACCACCCAACAGGCCGAGACGCTCCTTTATCCCCACCAGGCCGATCCCGCTTGAGCGGGCTATCTGAGCATCACTCATTCCGCTGCCATTATCCGCAACAGAGAGAACGATCATTTTCTTTCTGTTATACAGTTCGACCCGCACCTTGCTGGCATGTGCGTGTTTGAGAATGTTGGCAAAGGCTTCCTGCACGAAACGGTACAGGCTGATGCCGACTGCATCTGGCAAACCGGGCATATCTTCACCGCGGTACCGTACAGGGATTTTGGTTTGTTTAGAAAATTCACGGCAGAAGTCTTTCAAGCTCAGGTCAATGCCGGCAATATCGAGTGCTGGCGGACGCAGGCTGTGGGATAACCTGCGGATATGTTCCGAGGTTTGATCTATCCGGGTAATTGCCTCAGATAAGCGTCGAGAGATCGGCAGGAGGTTTTCAGGGAGTTCGTTGATGATCGCGTCAAGGCTATATTTCAAGGTGATCAACGCCTGCCCGGCCTCATCATGCAACTCGCGCGAGACGCGCTGGCGCTCCTCTTCTTGAGCAAAGACAACCTGCTGGGCAAGCTGGCGCAATTGCTCACGGCTGGCGCTCAATTCCTGGTTCCGTCTTTCGAGTTCATCCTCCGCCTGCTTACGCACCGTGATGTCGCGCACTATACTCACCCACCCCATGCGTTGGCCCTTGGAATCTTCCAACGGCATTACGCTGTGCTCGGTGGGGAATATTGTTCCATCCTTGCGTTTCATCCTGTACTCGAAATCACCCAAGAAGCCTTGTTTTTCTATGGCGGGATATAAGCGCTTACTAAACTCTTCTCGCGCCTCATCATCAATATGCAAGAAGGCGGTTGTCCGACCGAGCATTTCGCCCTTGCCATAGCCAAATAGATCTGAGGCGGCGCGGTTGCAGTCCTTGATCTTGGATGTTTTCGCATCAATGATGAATATCGCATCACGAATGCTGGCAAACATTCTTTCGAGTATTTGATTGGAACTGCGTAGCGTCTCCTCCATCTGCACACGTTCGGTAATATCACGGCAATTGACGATCGTGCCATTAATGGCTGGGTTATCAAGCATCTCCTTGCCCCTGACCTCGAAGACACGCCATGAACCATCACGATGACGGATCTTCAATTCCAACATTGGTCCGATCATCTCAGGTGGAACGCCCGGCGTCAGCGCGTCAATCACTTTATCCCGGTTATCGGGGTGAATGAATTCGATGATATTCCGCCCAATCACCTCCTCCGCCCGATAACCGAATAGCCTTTCAGCCGAAGGGCTGACAAATTGTATTATGCCACCATTCCCGAGGACGGAGATGATATCGGTAGAGCCTTCGATAAGGGCCCGAAAGCGTTCCTCGCTTTGCTGCGATGCTTTCATCATCCGTTCGAGTTCAGCGGCCAAATCATTGGCCTTTGCCAGGTTAATGTTCAAACCGTATACGACTGTAGTCAGGGAAAGGATCAGAATTATCCCCATCAGCAGGAAGGCCACTCCCCCGATGATCCGCAGCGTCGAGTCTGCTTGGGGCAATCCCACCATTATTGGGAGACGTTCAGTTACGATAAAAAAGCCCAGGGCGGCAATGGTCGTAACGCTTAACGAGAATGCTGCAAGCCCTCCGCGCAAGCCAATGAACAAGACAGCCATGGCAATGAAGGTCAGAAAAAACATACCTGCGTCTGCATTGAAACCGTCGTAGTATAAATTGATCACACCCATCACATAGAAAATGAGCAGGAAACTGCCCACCCGTATCCAATAACTCATCGGCCGCAGATATGTGATGATGAGCACCCACAAGTAAACAATGGAACTGACTACCAAACTGCTGCACGACTCGATGGCGACGGCTTCCTTGACGAATAATATGTAAAGCACACTTCCAATCACAGAAGCGCTGATAAGCAATATTTTTAGCAGTCGCTCGCGTAACTGCTGCAAGCTCGCAACTTTACCTGGTTCGCCGAGGGTGAGTTTGGGGACTGGGATTTTCATGGCTCACCTCAGAAACTCTATTTCGTGATCCGTTGAGTCACAAGCTGTATTATAGTGACTCTCGGGGGATGAGTGGGGGAAAAGATGAACTCCAGTGAACCATTATAGTATATGTTTAAAGACAACAGTCTAAAAACCCAAGTGATGATTTTGGCGTTACTGCTCAGTGTCCAGTTCATAGTTCCTGTGGGAAGCTGGGCTGGACACTGAGCTTAAGATACAATATAGGCAACAGAAACATGAGCACTCCATCCCCTTCCCATTCCCCCAGCGGGGTCTCCTTCGACCCCGCGCACGATGTCTATCGTTACGCGCCGCGCGCCTTGCAGGCTATCTTTGCGCCCAAGAACGTGGCTGTGATCGGCGCGACCGAAAAGGCCGGCAGCGTCGGGCGCACCATCCTGTGGAACCTGATCAGCAGCCCTTTCGGCGGGGCGGTCTTTCCTATCAACCCAAAACACGCCAGCGTGCTGGGCATCAAGGCCTATCCGAGCATCTCTGCCGTACCCGACCTCGTGGATCTGGCCGTGATCGTCACGCCCGCGCCCACCGTCCCTGACCTGGTTGGCGAGTGCGTAAAGATGGGCGCGAAGGGCGCCATCATCATTTCGGCGGGCTTCAAGGAAATCGGCCCGCAGGGCGCCGAGCTGGAACGCCAGATTCTCGAACGTGCCCGCAGGGGCAAGATGCGCATCATCGGCCCGAACTGCCTGGGCGTGATGAATCCGCTCACCGGCTTAAACGCCACCTTCGCGGCGGCCATGGCGCGCCCCGGCAGCGTGGCCTTCATCAGCCAGTCGGGTGCGCTGTGCACCGCCGTGCTGGACTGGTCGTTCCGTGAACACGTTGGCTTCTCGGCCTTCGTTTCCATCGGTTCGATGCTCGACGTGGGCTGGGGCGACCTGATCTACTACCTGGCGGACGACCCCCACACGAGCAGCATCGTCATCTACATGGAGACCATCGGCGACGCGCGCGCCTTCATGTCTGCGGCGCGCGAGGTGGCGCTGACCAAGCCGATCATCGTCATCAAGCCCGGACGGACGGAGGGCGCGGCGCGCGCCGCTGCTTCGCACACTGGCTCGTTGACAGGCTCCGACGAGGTGCTGGAGGCTGCTTTCCGGCGCTGCGGCGTGCTGCGCGTCAATACCATCAGCGAAGTTTTCTCGGTGGCCGAAGTGCTCGCCAAGCAGCCGCGGCCCAACGGTCCGCGCCTGACTATTCTGACCAACGCCGGCGGCCCTGGCGTGCTAG
>Ga0163210_1001305_pt1 | contig 10882 bp, 8 predicted proteins | sample Kivu_220m_FD_113536 | JGI IMG/M metagenome (GOLD analysis project Ga0163210, IMG submission 113536) | Freshwater microbial communities from Lake Kivu, Western Province, Rwanda to study Microbial Dark Matter (Phase II) - Kivu_220m | ecosystem: Environmental > Aquatic > Freshwater > Lake ... | reverse complement strand
GTGGCGCGTTCCACTCCCGTCTGCGAGGCCAAAGCCATCGCGCGAGCGAGCGTCGTCATTCGCCGGTATTCGCCAGCGCGGTGCGCCTCGATTGCCTCGCGATCGAGCGCGAAAAACCCGCGCTGCGCGAGCGTCTCGATCTGCGCCTTCTCTTCGGGGTCCTCGCGCCATACTCCCTCAGCAACATCACCCACATCCCAGTCGAGGACATCCGCGAGACCAATCACCAAGTCAAGCTTCGGATTACCACTCTCGGGAACCATCTTCGACGGCTCACGCCCAAGCGCTTGCGCCACCTGCTGCTTGGTCCACCGACGGTAGATCCTTGCGAGATCGACAAACTGCTCAAGTCGATCGCGCCGAACATCATCACGCGACATCGAGACCCCACTTTCAGCAGGACGTCGGGTCCCGCATCCGTCACCATGCAATCGAAAGAAGGCACTTCGGTTGGGCAGCATTACAGAAATCACAGTCCGTACACTGACAAAATGGAACGCTCGCGCCATGGCCTTCTGCTCGTCGTGAGTGGACCTTCGGGCGTCGGCAAGACCTCCATCGTGCATGAGGTCGTGCGACGATTCAACGGTGATTTCAGCATTTCCGCAACCACGCGTGCCGCGGGACCTGGCGAACTTGATGGCCGCGACTACCACTTCATCGATCAGGCGCGCTTCCAACGGATGATCGATGAGAACGAGTTCCTCGAGTACGCGCAGGTCTTCGGTCGTTCCTGGTATGGCACGCCGCGTGCGCCCGTTCTTGCGGCGCTTGCCGCGGGTCGTGTGATCGCTCTCGACATCGATGTGCAGGGTGCAGAGCAGGTACGCGCCAAGCATCCTGACATGCTTGGCATCTTCATCCTGCCGCCATCCGAGGAGGATCTCCTTGGTCGCCTCCGTGCGCGCGCAAGAGAGGACGAAGCAGCGATCGAACGCCGCCTCGCCGAAAGCACTCGCGAGATCGCGCGCGCCCGAGACAGCCGCACATTCGATTGCTTCGTTGTAAACGATGATCTTGCGCGGTGCACGGAGAAGGTGTGCGAACTGCTCGTCACTCGGCTTGGAACTGGCGCCGCGTCAACGCGCCACTAACCACGCCTCAAGCGACCCATCGACTCGGCACACCGCGGTGCGCGCAGATAGCGTGCGAATGGTTCGCTCCATGTCGATCTCCAAGAGTTCTTCGCGGGTGATGTCGCATGGCGTTTCGATCGTGCCGAGCCAGAAGGCAACGGCACCGCGAACTCGATCGGCGGTCGCACCGCGCTCTGCGAGCCCCGCCACGGACAGCGCATCGTGCCGCTTTGCCAGCCGCTTCCCTGTGGCATCCCGCACGAGTGGAAGATGCCACCAACGCGGCGGCGGCGTGGACTGCCGAGCCAGAAGTGCATGGAGCCGCTGCTGAAGTGCCGCACTCGGCAGCAAGTCGTTGCCTCGGATCACATCCGTGACTCCCTGTGCGATGTCATCTGCCACGACTGCGAGTTGGTAACTCGCCGACCCAGCCTTCAGCCAGATGAGTGGATCACCCCAAATCGCATGTGGATCGAACGCGCTCGTCCCACACACCTCGTCGTGAACGCACTCATCGCCCACATCAAGCGCAAGTCGATGGTTCAGTGCCCTATCCGTAAATCGCCAGCGATCGCGAGGCGGACGCAGCGATTCGGGAAAGCGAAGCACATCATCTCCCTCGTGCGGCGCATCTGCCCCATCGGCTACGCCCGCGTTGCTCGCAACATCGCGCTGCGAGAGTGGATCACGCACATCTGGCCGGAGCGCGCGAAGCTCTGCGCGTGATTGTGGCGCCTCGAACACGACTCCCTTCGCCTCGAGCACGCGCATGCACTCGACATGCCAAGTCATGCGCTCAGACTGTCGTACCGCTTCGCCATCCCAGTCGATGCCGAGCCACTCCAGCATCCAACGCACATCCGCTTCGGCCTCACGGTGCGCACGCTGCGTATCAAGATCCTCCAACCGCAGCACAATGCGCCAACCACTTCGCCGCGCAAGGCACCACGCGATCAGAAAACTCCATGCATGCCCAAGATGCATGTGCCCGGTCGGACTTGGCGCAAGCCGAGTCACACGCGCCAGTCCTGGGTCGCTGTTCATGCTCGGTATGCCGTTCACCGCGTTCCGTGAGATGTGCTGACAGCGTGCCTGACGCGCACCGATCACCGCGCGAGACGCTCACGAATCCCGCAGCTGACCCGCTCGAAGACCACCTCGGGCTCTTGCGACGAGTCGACCACGAGATAGCGCGATGGCTCTTGTCGCGCCTGATCGAGATAGCCCTCTCGAACGCGCGAGTGATAGTCCGCGCCCTTGCGTTCCACTCGATCGAGCGTGGGCTTCAAGCGACTCTGCGCGGTCTTCCAGTCGACATCGAAAACCACGACCAAGTCTGGCCATCGTCCGCCGATGGCGATACCACCAACAGCTCGGATCTGATCCTCTGGAACGCCGCCCGCGCTGCCTTGATAGGCGAGCGTCGATGAAATGAACCGATCTGCCAGCACGAACGCGCCGCGTGCAAGCGCAGGCAGCACGCGCTCCTCCATCAGTTGCGCGCGGCTCGCCATGTACAGCAGCATCTCACACCGGCTGACCATTTCACCGAGCGCGGGATCGAGCAGTACATCGCGAATGCGCTCGCCAATCGGCGTGCCGCCTGGCTCTCGCACCTCCACGGTTTCAACCCCCGAAGCGCGCGCCGCATCCGCAAGCGCACGGAATTGCGTGCTCTTGCCGCTTCCATCGGGCCCGTCGAACACGACGAATCGCCCAGGCAGCAGCGATGACCATGCCGCATGATCGCGCATCACGATCGAGTCTAGCCGCGCACGAATCTGCATTGAGCGCTGATCAGTCGGCGAATGCGTTGCGACGAATGGCGTCATGATGCGTCTTCTGCCGTCGTCGCTTCGGTACTCGGTACACCGATCACGGCAGAACCGACACGCACAATGTTCGCTCCGGCTTCGATCGCCAACTCGAAGTCGCCAGACATTCCCATCGAGAGCAGATCGAATGCATCACCAGGTCCCCTTGCTGCGCCGATGCCGGCACCAAGCGCGCCGCGCACATCGTGGAAGAGTTCGGCCCCGCGCCGAAAGGTCTCGCGTGCAGCATCCAATCCTCCATCGAGGGGGGCCATGACCATGAGGCCACGCGTGCGCAGATTCACCATCGTGTCCATCTGCTGCACCACGTGCCGGACCGCAGCCGCCGTGATCCCATGCTTCGAAATCTCTCCCGACACATTTACCTCGATGAGCACATCCATCGGTTGCGGACGGCGCGCTGACTGCACATGGATCTCCTCCGCCAAGCGAAGGCTGTCGACGGAGTGAATGAGTCGAACGAGTTCGATCATCTTCCGAACCTTGTTGCGCTGCACCGAGCCAATCATGTGCCAACGAACGTCGGGCGCCGAGCCGCGCAGCTCACGAAGCCGTGCGCAGTGTTCATCGATCTGGGCGGTGCGCTGCATCAACTGCTGCACACGATTTTCGCCAAAGTCCTGTTGCCCAAGCGCGATCAGTTCTCGGATCTGCTCGATCGTTGCGGACTTCGTGACCACGACGAGCTTGATCTGCTCAGGGCGACGACCACTGCTGCGCGCAGCGTCTGCCACGCGTCTCTGAACGGCTTCATATCGCTCGCGGAGTGAACCTTCCATGGTCAGCGCTGATTCTCCTGCCTCCTGCATCTGCGTCTCGTGTGGAGGGTACCTCAGCCGCACTTCTCGGGCACTCGAGTACGGCGAGAGATCCTCACGGCGATCGCTACTCTTTCGACCGTGGCAATGCCGACTCGCAATGTGCCTTGCGTGCTGATCGTCCGTGACGGCTGGGGCGAGAATCCGTACCCGAGCCAGGACTCATCAAACGCCATCGTGCAGGCGCATCCTGTTGTCGATGCACGGCTTCGGCGCGAGTGGCCTTGCACGCTCATCCGCACGAGCGGCGAGGATGTGGGGTTGCCGACCGACTCGCATGGACCCGTCATGGGCAACTCGGAGGTAGGTCATCAGAACATCGGTGCCGGCCGAATTGTGGATCAGGAACTGATGCGCATCACGCGTGCGATCCGTGATGGTCGTTTCGCAACCAACTCGACGCTGTGCGAAGCCATCGACCGTGCACGCGACACGGGTCACTCGCTTCATCTGATGGGATTGGTGAGCGACGGCAAGGTTCATAGCGATCTCTCCCATCTGCTTGCGCTCATCGATCTCGCGAAGGCGCGCGGTCTTCCCTCCGAACGACTCTTCGTTCATGCATTTACAGATGGACGCGATACGCCGCCACACTCTGCAAAGAGATTCATCGTGGATCTTGAAAGACATCTTGCAGCGCAGGGCGGGCGAATCGCCAGCGTGATCGGTCGCTACTGGGCGATGGACCGCGATCACCGATGGGAACGCGTGGCACGCGCGTGGGAGTGCTTGCTCGGGCGCGCTGGCGATTGGCACGCGTCGGCGCTCGATGCCGTGACCGAGCACCATGCGTCGAAGGGGCGTGAAGGTGGCGACAGCGATGAGTTCCTTCCCCCCACGCGCATCCAAGGCGTGGACGGCGCGATACGCGATGGCGACAGCGTGGTGTTCTTCAACTTTCGAGGCGACCGCCCACGCGAGCTCGTCAAGGCGTTCCTTTTCGACGACGCGACATTCACTGCACTGCCACGCGGTGGGTTTGCGCGCGGCGAGCGCCCGCACGATCTGTTCTTCGCCACGATGGCGGAGTACGAAAGTGGTCTGCCCGTGCAACTTGTCTTCGCCCGCGCCGAGAAGATGCCTGACACCCTCGGCTCATGGATTTCGGCGAAGGGACTTCGGCAGTTTCGCTGCGCGGAAACCGAGAAGTTTCCGCATGTGACCTTCTTCTTCAACGACTACCGCGAGGAGCCCTTCGCCGGAGAAACACGCACGATTATTCCGAGTCCGCGCGATGTCGCGACCTACGACCTGAAGCCTGAGATGAGTGCGCTTGGCGTGCGCGACGCTGTCCTCGATCGAATCGCCGCAGTGGACTGCGAGGATCTATTGATCGTCAACTTCGCAAACTGCGACATGGTCGGTCATACGGGTAGTTTGCCCGCCGCCATCAAGGCCGTGCAAGTGACCGATGCATGTGTGGGCGCGATTGTGGATGCGGTCCTCGCGCGAGGCGGATCGCTGATCGTCACTGCGGATCATGGCAATGTCGAACAGATGCGCGACCCGGAGACCGGTGCTCCACATACCGCGCACACCAACTACATGGTGCCATTGATGGTGATCGGACGCGCATTCACCGCCCGACGGCTGCGCGATGACGGACGACTCGCGGACATCGCTCCAACGCTCCTCGACATGATGGGCGTTCCCCAGCCGACAGCGATGACGGGGCGCAGCCTGCTGATCCCCTCGTAGCATCACCACATGGCGAAAGTGCCAGGCGTCTTCTGCCTCGAGGCCGACTGGTTCGGACTTGTTCGACCGATGTCGATGAAGCCCGTGCTCGACCTGCTGCACGGAAGCGATGCCAAGATCCCTTATGTGCTGCGCGATGTCGCGACCCGCGCCGAGATTGAGTTCTACTTGCGGCGCTCCTTTCAGGCGCGCTACGAGACATTTGATCTGATGTGGTTTGCGATTCACTCGCGCCCGGGCGAGTTGCTGCCCGGCGATATGCGGGTCCCGCTTGAACGCATCTCCATCGACGCGCTCGAGGATCTGCTTGCTGGCAAGTGCGCAGGCCGAATCCTGCACTTTTCAGGCTGTCGCTTCCTGCGCCTGCCGCGCGCGCGAATCGCAGCGTTTCTTCGGCGCACGCGCGCACTTTGTGTGAGTGGGTTCACCGAAGAAGTGCCATGGTTGGAGGCAACCATCTTTGAGTCTTACTGGATCACGTTGCTGCACTACGAGGCACGAACACGCGCGGGTGTGCGAAGCGCTGTTCGACTGATGCGGCGCGACCAGGGTGCGCTCTGCAGGAAGTTCGGATTCACGATGCGCGTTCGCGTCTGATGCTCGCATCCTTTCGGCGCCGCGCCGATATCCTCACGCAAAGCACATGTTGCCAATGATCGTCATTGTCGGACGGCCGAATGTCGGCAAGTCCAGCCTTTTCAACCGCCTCGTCGGTGAGCGCATATCGATCGTTGACCCGACGCCTGGTGTCACTCGCGACCGCATCAGTGCCATCGTCACATTTGCGCCACCGTCTGATGCCGCCGATGACGCGCTGCCACGCGCGGCTGAAGTGAGCGACACGGGTGGCTATGGGATCTATATGGCAGAGGGTGGACGCTTCGATGACGCGGGGAAGGACCTCTCTGCACTTGCGCCGGACATCGAGGGACAGATTCTTGGCGCGATCTCGAACGCGACTATCGTTCTCTTCACCATCGATGCGCAGGATGGCATCACGGCGCTCGACGAGCGGATCGCATCACTGATCCGCAAGGGCGGGAACACAGCGCGCGTGATGACCGTTGCCAACAAGGTGGACGGCCCATCCTGGGAAGCGCATGCGCTCGAGGCGGCCGCGCTTGGGTTCGGCCAGGTCATTCCAGTTTCTACCAAGGCGGGATCGGGACTGCGGCTCTTGCGCGAAGCACTGTGGAATCGGCTCGAAGGGCGTACCGAAAGCGAACCGCAGTCGGAGGAGATGAAGGTGGCGATTGTGGGCAGGCGAAACGCGGGCAAGAGCAGTCTCGTGAATGCGCTCGCGGGCGAGCCGCGAGTGATCGTCAGTGAGATCGCGGGCACCACGCGCGACTCGGTCGATGTCCGCTTTGAACAGGATGGCCGCGTATTCGTGGCGATCGATACAGCGGGCATCCGAAAGCGCAAGAGCTGGGCGGATGATGTCGAGTATTACTCAAATCACCGAACGCAGGAGGCGATCCGCCGCGCGGATGTCGCGCTGCTCCTGCTTGATGCAACGGAACCCATCTCGCAGGTGGAGAAGCATTTGGCGGGCGAACTCGCGGCCGCCTTCAAGCCAACCGTGCTCGTCATCAACAAGTGGGATTTGGTGGAGCGCGCGCGCGTTCCAAAGGACTATCTCGAGTACATCACGCAAGAGTTGCCTATGTTCGACTTCGCGCCCATGGTGTTTACGAGCGCGCGCGGGAGCAAGGGTACGAGCGATGCGATTTCCATGGCGTTCAACCTGCTGACACAGGCGCGCCACCGGGAGACAACAGGCAAACTGAACGCACTTGTGCAGCGCATCTTGACGGAGCGCGGGCCATCGTCCAAGCTCGGCACCGTGGCGAAGGTCTTCTACATCGCGCAGGTGGAAACGAATCCCCCGACGATCGCGATGGTGGTCAACAAGCCGTCGATGTTCGAGGGCAGTTATGAACGGTTCCTGTTGAATCGAATGCGCGATGAGGTGCCGTTCTCTGAAGTGCCCATCAAACTGCTGTTCAGTGCGCGAAAGCGCGATCCCGCTGCTGCACCACGCCGAAAGGGTGCACCGCGAGGCAAGCCTGCTGCGCGCAAGAAGCCGACGCCCCGCCGCTGAGCGCACCATGTCGATCCATCCGCTGCCGATCTTTGAACGCGATGCGGATCCAGCTTTCCGCGACAGTCCAGGCGATGCCGCCGCATACGCGCAGTTGAAGCCGCCCTCCTCGATCGTGGTGCGTGCAGGGGTGACGCGCTGGATCGCCGAGTATCCCTACGACGGCACCGCGAAGCCTGGCTGCGGCAGCAAGTTGGTCGCTCGCACGCACCGCGGTACCGAACTGGTGGAGATGCTCACCACCACCTGCTCGAACTCAGGTTGCGGCAAGAGCGTCTCGCGCCAAGAGATGCTTGAGTACATCGACCAGTCTGGCGGCAAAGACTTCCCCTTCCACCACGAGGGGCAGATTCTCCGTGTCGCAACCCCTGAAGATCTTTCGCAGTGGACTGCGGTGCAGGCCGAAGCGGCGACGATCGCTCCCACGGCGAAGCGCCTTCTGATGGAGAGCGGGCTACCGATGAAGTTCGTGCAGGCGGAACTCATCCTTGGGCGAGAGGTTCTCACGGTCTATTTCCTGAGCGAGGAGCGGGTCGACTTCCGTGAACTACTGAAGACGCTTGCAGCGACCTTTGCCATCCGCATCGAACTTCGGCAGATTGGCGCGCGTGATGAGGCGCGGCTGGTCGCGGACTATGAGAAGTGCGGACAGCACTGCTGTTGTCGAAACTTCCTGAAGGTGCTGAAACCCATCTCGATGAAGCAGGCGAAACTGCAAAAGGCAACGCTCGATCCAATGAAGATCAGCGGACGGTGTGGACGGCTCATGTGCTGCCTGCGCTACGAGGACGAGACCTATGAAACGCTGAGTAAGCGAATGCCGAAGGTGAAGGCGCGCGTGCAGACACCTGATGGACCGGGAACAGTGCTCGAGTCGAGGACGCTTGTTCAACTCGCACTCGTCCGACTTGATCAAGGGAAGGACCATGCGTATCCAGTGGAAGACCTGCAAGTGATTCCGACTGGCGGATCGAACCCGGGGCCGAACACTGGACCAACGACAGCTGGCTAACGCGCATCGGTAGTATCGCGCGCGATGAGTGCGCGTGAAGCATCGCCAAGTTCGGCCGCGCCAACGAGCATGATCGACACAATCCAGTCGCTCATCGTGTCGTTTGTGTTCGCAATGATCTTCCGCGGCTTCATCGTGGAGGGGTATGTGATCCCCACTGGATCCATGGCGCCCACGCTGATGGGATCTCACGTGCGACTGCGGAGTGCTGCGACTGGGTACGAGTTCGCCGCGGACAATCAGGAAGTCGTGATGACCGCGATGGCGGGTATGCGCGGTGATCGCCCGATCTTCGACCCGATGATCAGCCATCAGCAGCCGATTGCGGCGATGCCCAACGATGTGTTGGCGCGCGATGGTCGACTCGGCGATCGCGTGATGGTGGTGAAGTACCTGAAGCCGTTCACGGCACCGCAGCGATGGGATGTTGCAGTCTTCAAGAACCCGACGGATCCTGTCGGTGATTCTGTGTACTACATCAAGCGAGTTGTCGGACTTCCGAATGAGTCGTTCGCGGTCGTGGATGGGGACATCTACACGGGACCGATCGATGCGGATCCCGAGCAGCTGCGCATTGAGCGGAAACCCGAACATGTGCAGCGCGCCGTCTGGCAGCCCGTGCATGACAGCGACTTTGAGCCCGTCGATGTGCCGCGGCTCGAGTCGGCGATGAAACGCCCGTGGCAAGGCGTGCCATGGACCGCGAGCACGGGGTGGAACATCCGAGCGGAGCGCGCATGGGAATGGAAGTCATCCGCTCCGGCGAGCCTGACCTGGTCGAATCAAATCATCGCGATCGACGACTGGAATGCCTACAACTGCTACCGCCGCGAAATGCCTTTGTTTCCGATGAGCGATGTGTGTATTGCATCGGCAATCGAAACAACAGATGGCGATTCGTTTCAATCTCGGCTGGTGATCCGCACACGGGGACTCGAGATCGCCTTCGCTCTCGCGCGTGGTGAAGCGGTCCTGTCCGTCACAGAGTCGGAGTCGCGGCGAGAAGTGGCGCGTCAAGCCGTGCCATGTCGACTCGCGTCCGATCGCACCCACTGGGTTGAGATGTGGCATGTGGATGAGCAACTGACCTTCTGGCTCGATGGTGCCGCGGTGGCCGTTCTGCCCTACACCATCGGCGGTCCGCGCGCTCGCACCGAGGCTTCCCACTTCGGACGGACCGCGGAGCAAGTGATCGCGAACCCCATCGCACAGCGACCACCACCGACGCAACTCGAATGGACGTTCCAGGGATCGTCCTTCGTGCTGCGGCGCGTTCAGGTCAAGCGTGATCTCTACTACCGACCGGACTTCCTCAGTGCGGCCAACCAGTTTCCGACGAATGGCGAACCACTCGTGGGTCTCTCGTATGGGGCGAATCCTCTGAAGCCTGCGCAAACTGGCAGCGAGACCTATGTCATGTTCGGTGACAACAGCGCAGCGAGCAAGGATTCACGCGTCTGGGGTCTGCCGCATCCTCTGGTGACGGAGGAGCTCGGCGTCTCCAGTCCATTCGTTGTGCCGCGCGAAATGGTGATCGGCAAGGCGTGGTCTGTGTACTTCCCCGCGCCGATCGCGCTTTCGCCTGGTGGTCGGGCGTTCATTCCCGATTTCGGCCGAGTCCGTTTCATCCGCTGACGCTGGCGTGTGAGCATGGCGATGAAGCTGCCAGTGTGGACGGCAAACGGCGTGCTGCTGCTCTGCGCGTTCTTTTGGGGGACGGGATTCGTCGCACAGCGCCTTGCTGCGCAGCAGATGGGCGACACGCCATTCACCTTCAATGCGGCTCGTTTCCTGATTGGTGCACTGCTGCTGCTGCCGTTCGTGATCAGGCGGCCCGCGCTGCGTCAGTGGTCCACTTGGCGCGGTGGCGCGATTGCAGGCGTTGCCATGGTGATCGCAGCATCACTTCAGCAGAAGGCGATGGCAACGGTTGCTCCTGGCACGGCTGGCTTCATCACAGGAACCTATGTCGTGTGGACACCGATCCTCGGACTGGCCTTGGGCATGCGAGTTTTTGGACGAGTTTGGATCGGTGCGCTGCTGTGCCTTGCAGGACTTTGGGTGATGAGCATTCACGGGCAGCCCGACATCGCCACGGGCGATCTCTATCTGATTGGGTGTGCTGTCATGTGGGCCATCCATGTCCATGTCATCGGCTGGTGCGCGTCGCGCGAAGATGCGCTGGGCGTCTCGCTCGTGCAGTTGCTGGTGACGGGAACTCTCGCTGCGGCGATCGCTGGCGCAAGCGAACCCATCTCGGGCGACATGCTCCGCGCTGGCGCAGGGCCGATCATCTTTTCTGCGGTCTTCTCCATCGCGTTGGCCTTCACACTGCAAGT
>Ga0163210_1001303_pt1 | contig 10885 bp, 6 predicted proteins | sample Kivu_220m_FD_113536 | JGI IMG/M metagenome (GOLD analysis project Ga0163210, IMG submission 113536) | Freshwater microbial communities from Lake Kivu, Western Province, Rwanda to study Microbial Dark Matter (Phase II) - Kivu_220m | ecosystem: Environmental > Aquatic > Freshwater > Lake ... | reverse complement strand
GGCTGGATCGTCTCGGTCGCGCTCGCCGTGCTCTACTTCAAGACCGGCTTCACCGTCGCCCTCGGCGCTTCCTGGTACGGCTTCGTCAAGTCCTTCGGGATCTCGATCGCGGTCGTCTTCACCATGTTCATGATCTTCCTGATGAAGGAGGTCGGCGCGCTGGGCGTGATCTCGGGTGCGGTCAAGCGCACGGTCGTCGGCCACGAGGTCCAGGCGCTCAACATCGGGATCGGCTTCGGCTCGTTCCTGACGTCCCTCGGCATTGTGACGCCGGCGATGTTCCCCCCGCTGCTCCTGGCGATGGGTTTCACACCGGCGGCCGCGGTCGCGATCGCGGTGCTCGGCTACAACGCCACCTGCTCCTTCGCGCTGCTCTCGATCCCGATCACCCTGCCGGCCGAGGTCTTCGGCCTGAACGCGCTCGACTTCACGTTCAAGGTCTGCATCTTCCTGCCGGTCATCTCGGTCGGCTTCGGCTTCGCGATCCTCTGGCTGATCGGCGGTCGCGCATCGATGCGCCGCGGCGCGGTGCCGGCGGTGATCGCGGGCCTGTCGGTGGCGCTCTACGCCCTGGGGTTCTCGATGATCGACTACTTCACCGGCCGCGAGATCATCCCGATCCGCGTGATGGGGATCCTGGCCGGGCTGCTCTCGATGGGGACGCTCATCCTCTGGCAGCGGGTGTTCCAGGGGCGGAAGATCGCGGCGGATCTCGAGCGGCTGAAGCAGGAGAACCCGGTCAACGCGCCCGCCCTGTGGCGGTCGCTGTCGCCCTGGATCCTGCTGACGGTACTGGCGGGGATCGTCTCCGTTCCGGCGATCAACAAGTGGCTGAGCGACCTGCCGGGCAGGATCGAAGTGCTGACGGTCTTCGACAAGCCGGTCGATCTGAACGCGCTGGGACAGATCTACATCTGGATTCTCCTCTCGGTGCTGATCTCGTGCGTCTGGCTGAAGCCGACGCGAGAGCAGTGGAACAGCGCGGTCGGGGTCTGGTTGAAGCGCTTCCTGCCGCCGTTTCTGGCCTACGCCGTCTACTTCTCGATCGCGTACGTGATGGCCTGGTCGGCGATGGAGGCCGTCGGGGGCGCGCTCAAGCCGACTGCGGCGTTCGGGACGTGGAACATGAACATCGTCGTCGGCGCGTTCCTGGCGGCGGTCTTCGGGCGGGCCTACAGCTTCGTCGCGCCGGGGTTGGGGCTCTTCGGCGCGGTCGTGGGCGGCTCGGAGACCGGATCCAACGTGCTCTTCATGAAGATCCAGGAGAAGGCGTGCGCCGACGTCGGCTTCACCGACAAGCAGTTCATGACCGTATACGGCTCGCACGCGGCGGCGGGCGGGGTCGCCTCGGCAATCACGCCGGCCAAGATCACGAACGCCGTCGCGACGATCGGCGCGGGGCAGGAGCTCGAGTCGCAGATCATGCGCAAGCACCTGCTGGTGGTCGTGCTGCTGACGGTCGCGCTGGGGCTGATGACGGGGCTGTTCGTCGCACTCGCGTTCTGACACCGGGCAACCCGTGGGTTGTGGAACCAGGAATGAGGGCGGGGGTCCCGGACATGGGAGCGAACCCCTTTCAGCCCTGGCAGTTGTGCCTGGAGTGTGCCGGCCATGCTGCCCGCCGGCATCCGCCGAGTCAACTCGCTCGCATCTAGTTACGGAACAAGCAGGTAGGCCCCTTCCACCTTCATTGCTGGTTCCACAGCCAAACCTCACCGTCTAGCCAGCGCTCAGGCCCACACTGGCTTCCGCACGAGATTCGCTACACGGACTCTCGGTCGGTCGGAGAGGGTGGAGATGAGTCAGGCGAGCGATCCGGCGGTGTCGAGGAGCATCGAGCACAGGATCCTTCTGCTCCGAGGGGAGCGGGTTCTGCTCGATGAGGATCTCGTACGTATCTACTCCGTGGAAACCAAGGCCCTACTCCAAGCAGTGAGGAGGAATCGCCGCCGTTTCCCGTCCGACTTCCTCTTTCAGCCTACGCGCCAGGAGGTTACGGCTTTGAGGTCACAGATTGTGACCTCAAAGGCACGCGGCGGCCGCCGCACGCTGCCCTACGCCTTCACTGAGCAGGGCGTTGCCATGTTGTCGAGCGTGCTCAGGAGCGAGCGGGCCGCACAAGCCAATGTCGAGATCATGCGGGCGTTCGTCCGCCTGAGGCGTCTCCTAACCTCCAATGCGGAGCTGGAGCGCAAGCTCGCCGATCTCGAGGCAAGATACGACGCCCAGTTCAAAGTGGTTTTCGACGCCATCCGGCGGCTGATGGCGTCGCCGCACGCCCCGCCGCGGCGCATCGGCTTTCACCGGACGGACGAGGCGTCGTGATCTTCGTGCGTCCGGCCGGCCTCAGCGCATCTCCAGCCCCCCGGTGCGCAGCATCCCGTCGGTGTGCAATCCCTCGAGCGCGCAAAATCATGCCGTTCCAGATCGGCGATCCTCACCCCGCCCGCTCCACCCACAGCTTCGCGATCTCGTGGATGACCTGCGTTGCCTTCTCCATCGCCTGCAGCGACACCCACTCGCGCACGCTGTGGTAGTTCGCGCCGCCGGTGAAGACGTTCGGCGTCAGGATCCCCAGGTACGACAGCCGCGCGCCGTCGGTGCCGCCGCGGATCACGTCCAGGTGCGGCTCCACCCCGGCGCGACGCGTCGCCTCCATCGCGATCTCGAGGATGCGCGGGTCCTCGTCGACCTTGGGGCCCATGTTGAGATAGCTCTCCTTGACCTCGAGCGCGATCTTGGTCTTGGGAAAGAGCGTCGCGACCTCGTCGCGAATCCGCTCGAGCAGCGCGATCTTCGCCTGCGAGCCACTCATGTCGAAGTCGCGGATCAGCAGATGGATCGTGCAGGCGTCGACGGCGCCCTCGATGCCGCGGGGATGGACGTAGCCCTGGCGCTTCTCGGTCGTCTCGGGGCGCATCTCCGCGGGCACGCGGCGGATGATCTCGGCCGCGGCATAGAGCGTGTTCACCATCCGGTCCTTCGCGGTCCCGGGGTGGATGTTGTAGCCCTGGAGGCGGAACGTCGCCGCGTGGGCGTTGAAGGTCTCCTTCTCGATCTTCCCCAGCTCCTCGCCGTCCAGCGTGTAGGCGATGCGCGCGCCGAAGCCGGGCACGTCGAAACGGTCGACGCCGCGGCCGACCTCCTCGTCGGGCGTGAAGGCGATGGCGATCGCGCCGTGCGGGATCGATCGGTCGGCGCGCCAGCGCTCGACCGCCTCCATGATCGCCGCCACCCCGGACTTGTCGTCCGCCCCGAGCAGCGTCGTGCCGTCGCTGGTGACGATGTCGTGCCCGGCGCAGCGCACCAGGCCCGGGTTCTCCGCCGCGAGGATCACCTGCGGCGGGTTGCCCGACAGCACGATGTCGCCGCCGTCATAGGCGCGGTGCACCTGGGGCTTCACGTTCTTTCCCGGCGCGTCCTGGCTGGTGTCCATGTGGGCGATGAACCCGACCGCCGGGACCTTCCCGCGCGCCGGATGCCCCGCGGGCAGGTTCTCCGGCAGTAGCGCGTAGACGTAGCCGTGTGCGTCCAGCCGCGCTTCCACGCCGAGCGCCTTCAGCTCGGCGAGCAGCATCCGGGCCAGGTCGAGCTGGCAGGCGGTGGAAGGAAAGCTCAGCGAATTCTCGTCCGAGGTCGTGTGAACCCGGGCGTAGCGGACGAATCGCTCCAGCAGCCGCTCGGTGGCGTCGGGCATGATCTTCTCCCTCGGTTCCGATTCGCGGGTCAGCTCCTTTGCCGCGCCCAACGGAGGATCTCGGGCAGCGTCGGGCGCTTGCCGTACATGAGAACGCCGATGCGGAAGACCTTGGCCGAGGCGCGCACCGCGGCCCAGGTCGAGACGATCATCAGAACCGCTGCCAGCAGGATCTGCCAGAGAGGCGCGGGCGGCGTCGCCGGGATCCGGTTCATCATCAGAAAGGGCGTGAAGGGCGGGAAGAAGGAGCCGATCACGGCGAAGATCGTGTCCGGGTTGTTGGTCACGTAGACCATCAGGAAGAGCGGGATCATCATCACGATCATGACCGGTTGCAGCAGGTTCTGCGCCTCGCGCAGGGTGTTGCAGACCGATCCGACCCCAATGTAAAAGGAAGCGTAGAAAAGGAAGCCGAGCAGGAAGAAGAGCGCGAACCAGAAGACGTTCGCGCCGCTGAATGCGCCGGCCAGGCCGCTGAGGATCTCCCGCGTGGCGCCGCCACCCGGGATGGCCGACGAGATGAGCACGCCGGCGATCCCCCAGGCGGCGAGCTGCGTCAAGCCGGCGCCCGAGAGGCCCACGAGCTTCCCCATCAGGAACTCGAAGGGCGAGACCGAGGAGAGCAGGATCTCGACGATGCGGCTCGACTTCTCCTCGATGGTGCTGGTCATGAGGTAGCTCGACATGGTCAGGATCGCGATCCAGAGGAGGTAGACGAACGCCAGCGGGGCGTAGGCGCGCGCCGCGTGGGCGACGGTCGCCTCTTCTTCCCCCTCCGCCGTGACCGCGTGGGTGTTCAGCGCCACCCCGCTCAGGGCGCGCTCGAGGAAGGCGGCGTCCCCGACGTGCGGGCTCAGGTCCTCGATCATCACCATGCGGTTGAGCAGGCGACGCACCATCTGGGCCAACCGCTGCGACGAGACGTCCATGGTGTAGAAGTCGAGCCCGCTCGCGCGACCGGTGCTGTCCGCGCGGATCACGAACCAGGCGAACAGCTTCCCGCCGATCGCCTGCGCCTGCAGCGCGGCGTCGCGCGCCGCCGGATCGCGCGGCAGCTCGAGCTGCGCCGGCGTCAGGTAGACATGGTCCCGCATCTCGATGCGGATGATGCCGCCCGCCACGCCCGCCTCCGCGCGCACGCTATCGACCAGCGCCTCGGCGTGGCGCCCGGTCTCGTCGATCACCGTGAACGCCTTCGGCGGCTTCGGCATCGACTCCATGATCGCCGGCAGGCCGAAGGCCATCGCCAGGATCAGGGGCAGCATCAGCACCCCGAGGAGGAACGTCTTGGTCCGCACGTACGCCAGATACTCGCGTCGCGCCACCTGCAGGATGCGCCGGATCATGGCTCCACCCCCGGGGGCCCCGCGGGGCCGGCTTCGGTCGAGACCCAGCTGCCGTCCGCCTCGATCCGGTGGGTTCGCTCGGGCGCGACCTGCTCCAGGAAGATGTCGTAGAGCGAGGGGTCGCTGACGTCGAAGCGCGAGACCTCCACGCGGTCGACGACGTCACGCAGCAGGCGCTGCGGCGGCGTCCCGGGCTGCACGAAGACCTCCAGGTCGTTGCCGTACGCGCGCACGCGGGCGACATACGGCAGGTCGCGGACGAAGTCCTTCTCGCCGTAGCAGGTGAGGCGGATGGCGCGGTGCGGCGCGTGCGCTTTGATGTCGCTGAGCGGCCCGTCGAGGACCTTCTGCCCGCGATGGATCATGAGGATCGCGTCACACAGCCGCTCGGCGTGGTCCATCATGTGGGTCGAGAAGATCACCGTGCGGCCGCGGCGGCGCAGCGCGAGGATCGCCTCAGTCATCACCTCGACGTTCACCGGGTCGAGGCCCGAGAACGGTTCGTCCAGGATCAGCAGCTCCGGGTCGTGGACCAGGGTGGCGATGAACTGCAGCTTCTGCTGCATGCCCTTCGACAGCGCGTCCACGGTCGCCGCCTGCCAGTCGCCCAGGCCGAGCTGCTGCATGAGCTCCGCTCCCCGGCGGCGGGCATCACTCATCGTCATGCCCTTCAGCGCCCCGAGGTAGGTTACGAACTCGAGGGTGCGCATCTTGACGTACATCCCGCGCTCCTCGGGCAGGTAACCGATGCGCGAGCGGATCGCCGCGGGGTCGGTCTCCCCCAGCACCGTGACGGTGCCGCGATCGGGGCGGATGATGTCGACGATCATGCGCAGCGTGGTCGTCTTGCCCGCGCCGTTCGGCCCGATGAAGCCGTAGACCATGCCAAGCGGGATACGAACCGATACCCCGTCCACCGCGAGGTGGTCGCCGAAGGCCTTGTACACCTGATCGAGCTGGAGCGCGGCGGGGGCGGTCGCCGTCATGCGGGGGGCCTCCTCCGGGAGTGCGGATCGGCCGGCCCGGGGCCGCGACGGGCCCGGGGACGGAAGGCAGCGGGGTCGAGCTGCGCGCGCTCCATCGTCTTGTAGAGCGCCTGGCGCGTGATCCCCATGGCGCGCGCCACGCGCGAGACCGCGCCGCCGTAGATGCTGAGCAGCGCGCTCACGTAGTTGCGCTCGAACTGGCGCAGGACCAGATCACGCGCGTCGTCCCACGGCAGGCTCAGGAGCGGCGTGCGCGCCGCGACCGGGGCGAGCAGCTCGGGCCCGATGCGCGCTGTGCGGCAGAAGATGACCGCGCGCTCGATCAGCTTCGCCAGCTCGCGCACGTTGCCGGGCCAATCGTAGGCGACCAGGAAGGAGAGCGCCTCGGGCGCGAAGCCTTCCACCTGCTTCCCGAGCTCGACACAGGTCTGACGCAGGAAGTGCTGGGCCAGGAGGGCGATGTCCTCGCGCCGCTCGCGCAGCGGCGGGATGTGGAACCAGACGACGTTGATGCGATAGAAGAGGTCCTCGCGGAAGCCCCCGTTCGCGACCTCGGCCTGAAGGTCCCGGTTGCTGGAGCAGATGACGCGCGCGTTGGCGGTCATCGGCTCCTCGCCGCCCACGCGGTAGTACTCGGCGGTGTCCAAGGCCCGCAACAGCTTCGGCTGGAGATGGAGCGGCGTTTCGGTGATCTCGTCGAGGAAGAGCACCCCTCCGGCCGCCAGCTCGAAGCGGCCGCGGCGCAGCTCGCGCGCGTCGGTGAAGGCGCCCGGCTCGTGACCGAAGAGCTCGCTTTCGAAGAGACTCTCGGGGATCGCCGGGCAGTTGACCGCGACGAACGGTCCGGCGGAGCGGTGGCCCTGATGGTGGATCCAGCGAGCGAGCACCTCCTTGCCGGTCCCGTGCTCGCCGGTGATGAGCACCGTGCTGTCGACGTTCGCGACGGTCTCGGCGTCCTCGAGCAGGCGACGGATCGATTCGCTCCGCCCCACGAACTGCCAGGCGATGCGCTCGAGTCCCTCGCTCGGCCGGCGCCGCTCCGGCTGCCGGGTCCAGGCCTCGCGGAGGACGCGCCCCACCTCGGCCGCCGATTCGGCCGGGGGCAGGTAGGCCGCCGCGCCCATCCGGCCCGCGGCGAAGGCGGTCTCGGCGCGTCCGTCAGCGCAGAGGGCGTAGATCGGGATCTGCGGGTGTGAGCCGTGCAGCCGCCGGAGCGGCGTGAAGTCCGTCGGATTCCCGGGGGAGCCGAGCCGCAGGATGACGGCGGCGTAGGCGCGCTGGTCCAGCGCTTCGAGCGCGCTCTCGCTGTCGGCGGCCGCCTCGAGCAGGAACAGGTCGCGCAGGATCGCGGCCAGCTCCTGTACCCACCTCCGCTCGGCGCCCACGAAGAGCGCGGCGGGCCGCGCCGCCGCCGCCGCACCGCGCCGGCGCCGGCGCCGGGCGTCCTGGTGTCCGGAGGTTGGCATCTACGCTCCTTGGCCGGCGCCGGGCAGCGGGCCGCTCTTGCTGGGGAACGGATAGCGCACGACGATGAGCAAGGCCGGCCGCCCCCGATACTGAATGACGACGCCATGGCTCTCGTACAGCCGGGCGCCGCCGTCTCGATGGCGCAGGAGGAGGAACCCGTGGCTCCGGCTCTCGTCCCCCGCCGCGAAGTCCCGCACGACCCTCTCCACGCGGGTCCGATCGTCCGGCGCCACGAACTCGCCGAAGCGCCGGCCCATCATCTCATCCGGCGTGTGACCGAGCATCGCCGCGCCGGGCCGGCTGACGAAGGCGATCACGTCCTCCTGGAGGATCGCGACCCCATCCCGCGACTGCTCGACCAGGAGCGAATAGCGCTCCTCCGACTCCCGCAGCGCCTGCTCGATCTCGCGGCGGCGGGTCACGTCGCGCAGGATCACCGTGTCAGCCGGCCGCCCCTGCCAGGTCGAGCGGGCGCCGGTCACCTCGACGTGCAGCACGCGGCCGTCTTTGCGCACGATGCGGGTCGGGTAGCAGCGGGGCCCCTCGTCGGCCTCCAGCCGGCGCTGGAAGATGCGGAGCAGGCGGTCGATCTCATCGGGGTGCGCCAGCTCGCGCAGGCCGATCGTGGTCGTCAGCTCTTCCGCCGTATAGCCGGTCATCTCGACCATGCGCGGATTCGCATAGGCATGCCTGCCGCTGCCGACCACGATCAGGATCCCGTCGTTGGCGCTCTCGGCCAATGCGCGGAAGTTCTCCTCGGTGTCGCGCAGGGCGGCGCGGGTCTGCCGGCGCTCGCGCAGGTCGATCACCATGCCGCCGACGCCCGATTCGCGCCCGACCGCCCCGTGGATCAGGAAGAGCCGGTGCATCGTCGGGATGGACTCGCCGGTGCGCGAGACCATCTCCAGCTCGCCGACCCACTGACCCCGGTCGGTGATCGTTCGGATGATCTCCTTCTCGAATCTCCGTCGGACCGCATCGGTGTAGAACGACCGCAGGCTCCGGCCCTCCAGGTCCTCCGGACCCGCGAGACCCAGCATCTGGGTCATCGCCCGATTGGCGTAGAAGACGTGGGAACGCAGATCGGCCACCATGAATCCCTGGCCCGACGCATCGGCGATGCCTCGCATGATGCCCAGGGCCTCGCCCTCCTCGACCATGGAGCGCAACCCGTCGCGACGCGGCGTCCTCCGGTCGCCGGGATCGGGGAGAACTCTCACGCGCAGCAGGGTCTTGCGGTCCAGGTCGACCAGCGTCTCGCCGATGCGCAGGACCTGCTCGACCACTTCGGCGTCCCGCGGCTCGCCCGTCTCGGGATCGAAGCAGAGATCCAGCAGCCGGGCGTGGAACGCCTCGAGCCTGGCCCGTAGCTCAGCGGCGAGATCGCGTGGCAGCGACGTCATGGCTTAATGCCTTCGTGACCTTCTGCAGTGCAGCACGCCAGGGCGTATCCATACGTCTCCTCGGGGGGTGCGCAGTGGCTGGCCGCACCAGCGATAGGGCATGCTAACCCCTTGTGAGTGCAGGCGCCAACGGATTGTCGAAGGACGGCACGCCGCGTGCTACGCTGGTTGCCGGACACGGGCCGGAGCGATCGGCGGCTTGGAGGGTCTATGTCAGTAGCGCGCGTTGATGCGTGGGGATTCGGGGGCTGGATTCGGTCGGTGCTGCTCGCTGGCCTGGGGTTCCTGGTCCTGGCGAGCCCGATTGCCGCGAAGAGCTACCGCGTCTCCCGGGTCGCGATCGAGGCCCGGCTGGGCGGAGACGGGGGCCTGGAGGTCAAGGAGTCCCGGACCTACGCGTTCGAGGGTCGGTTTCGCTTCGCCTACCGCACCCTGCCGACGCAGCACGGCGAGGTCTACGAAGGGATCCGCGTCTCCGAGGGCGGCGAAGCCTATCGTCTGGCGGATACGGAGGAGGCGGGCACCTTCCGTGTGACGCCTGGGGCGGAGTCGATCGAGGTGCGCTGGTTCTTCCGGGCGGAGACCGAGCGCACCTTCGACCTCGAGTACCGCGTGGCACCGGTGGCGCAGCGACATGCCGATGCGGCGGTCCTCTACTACCAGTTCATCGGTGGAGATTGGGACATCAGCCAGCGTGACGTCCGCGTGCTCGTCCGGCCGCCGCAGCCGATGGCGCCCGACTCCGTGCGGGTCTGGCTGCACGGGCCGCTCTGGGGCGAGGTCAGGATCGGAGCGGACGGCGGCATCACCGCCACCTGCGCCCGTGTCCCACCCCATACGGCGTTCGAGATCCGCGCCCTCTATCCGCCCGGCGTCCTGTCCGACGCGCCGCTGGTGGTGGGGGCGGTTCGCACGGGCGTGATGGAGGAGGAGGCGCGTTGGGCGGCGGAGGCGAACCGCCTGCGGGCCGAGGCGCAGCAGCGCATCGCGGCGCGGGACGCGCGTCGGTCGCTCGGCTGGCGCGTGCTGCCGCTCCTGGGCCTGGCCGGAATCGTGGGCGGCTACCTGCTCTGGCGCTCCGGCGGGACGCGGCCCGCGGTGCCGGAGAGCAGCGCCCGGACGCTCGTGTCCGCTCTGCCGTCCGAGACGCCGCCGGCCTTCGTCGGCTACCTGCTCCACGATCGTCAGGTGAGCGGAGCCGACCTGACCGCGACGCTCTTCGATCTGGCGCGCCGCGGCTTCCTGCTGCTCCAGGAAGGCCGCGCGGAGCGCCGGCAGCTCTTCGGCGGCACCCGTACGGTGCCGACCTACACGCTGGTGCTGAAACGTGACGCCGTGCGCCAGAACGCCGCGCAGCTCCTGCCGCACGAGGAGCGCCTGCTCGCCTTCCTCTTCGATGATCTGGCGCGCGGCGGGGATGCCATCGAGATGGAGCAGATCAAGAAGCAGCAGTCGCGCATGGCGCGGTTCTTCGCGACCTGGTCACGGCAGGTCAAGTCGGAAGCGCGCGCCCGCGACTACTTCGACGCCGGCAGCGTGCGCGACTACCACTACGCCCTGGCGCTCGGGATCGGATTGCTGCTCCTGACGATTCCGGCCGTCCTGATCTTCGGCGTGGCCGGCGTGTCGCTGGCGGTGGCCGGCGTTCTCGTGCTGGTGATCTCCTGGTTCATCCCTCACCGCACGCTGTCCGGCGAGACGGAAGCGCGCCAGTGGAAGGGCCTGAAGCGCTACCTGCAGAACTACGGCGCGCCCGGCGTCGCCCCGGCCGATCCGCGTCTGCACCTGGATGCGTTCCTGGTCTACGGGGTCGTGCTCGGCCTCGGCGCGAAGGCGTATCGCACGCTGGTGACCCGACTCGCTCCCGAGGAAGCGCGGACCTATGTACCCTGGTACCTCGCCCACGGGGGACCGGGCGGGTTCGATGCGGAGGGATTCGCCGGAGCGTTCTCCTCGATGGTCGCGACGGCCACCTCCTCGATGAGC
>Ga0163210_1001299_pt1 | contig 10901 bp, 8 predicted proteins | sample Kivu_220m_FD_113536 | JGI IMG/M metagenome (GOLD analysis project Ga0163210, IMG submission 113536) | Freshwater microbial communities from Lake Kivu, Western Province, Rwanda to study Microbial Dark Matter (Phase II) - Kivu_220m | ecosystem: Environmental > Aquatic > Freshwater > Lake ... | reverse complement strand
TCCATTTTGAACTGACAGACATGTATCATCCTTCGACAAGCTCAGGATGACGCTCTGAAGCACCACACGTCACATTGAGCTTGTCGAAATGTGAACGCTCAATGTGGAAAGTGTATAAGTGTAATGACAGCCACCCCGGCTGTGTTTGCAGAAACATCACTCGAGGCGAGTGATATTACGATTATAACGTTTCAATCTGGAATCTATATAATGCTTGATTGCCGGTGAAAAACTGCAATAGATAATTGATAGAATCCATTTCCGCCCGCCGCCCTTTCAGGCACGGGGCTTCGCCCCCTGGCCCCCCGCACGGAGCACCCTACGGGAAAGGCTATTGTCTCAGTATTTGAGCACTTTCCTCAGTCTGATGACCGTGCCGGCTTGCAGCTTCAGCAGATAGATGCCTGCCGGAACCGGGGCATTCCTTTCATCCCTGCCGTCCCAGGCAAGCTTGTGATAGCCGCTGTCCAATTTGCCGTCATAGAGCTGTTTCACCTTTTCCCCTTTCAGATTGTAAATGGCTGCCACGATGGGGATTGGACGCTCCAGCTTCAGACTGAGGGTTGTGTCTGTGGAAAAGGGATTGGGTGAAACGGACAGCAGTTCAAAAACGGTTGCCGGGGCTGTCTGGTCGTCTGTGGGGGTGCCGGATTGTTTGAGCGAGACATTGACGATGGAATTGGCGGTCAGATTGACCCTCACATAACAGACGTTGACGCTGCCGCTCCTATCCACCTGTTCCAGCACGCCGTTGGTCACGGTATATGCCCAGTTGCCAGCGGGCATATTGAATTTGACCAGGGCATTTTCGAAGGTAAGTGGCTGGTAATTATTGACTACCACCATCACGCTGTCCAACGTTCCGAGATTGTGGGGAAAGTAATTCAGATTGATATTGGTGCCGTTGGTGCCGGCGTAACAAGTGGCGTAGGGCGTCAGAGTGGTGCCATTGACCCGGATGATGCGGTAGGCGCGTCCGCCGTCGCAGGTCGCATCCGTAGCCAGATTGTAGGGCGTCTGAATCAGGGAGCCGCTGTTGTAATGGATATGACCCCAGAGTGCCATATCCACGCCCAAATTGGTCAGATTCAATTCGTCATCATAATCGTAGTGGTAAAACAGGACATTGGTATCCTGTCCATTGAGGGCGAGGTCGCTTTGCAGCCAGCTCAGTTGCTGATTGGTGAAGCTGTTGTCACCGAAGATGTTATAGAGATAATTGTCGTAATTGTCATAAGCCGTCAATCCGATATAATGGACGGGGCCGTAATCAAAGCTATAATCCTGTGTGTGATAGGGATAGGACGCATTGGGGTTGTTCAGCCAGCTCCAGCCGAAAAAGCGCCACCAGTTCTTGGGTCCCGTTCCGGGTGGGGGCGCTGTTCCCGTCCAGCCTCCGATGTCATGATTGCCCGGCACCAGATAAGCAGGCACTTCCAGTTCCTTTAGCAATCGTTTGCCTTTGGAGTAGAAGCGCAGGTTTTCATAGTCTTCCAGTTCGCCCTGATTGACCAAATCCCCGGTATTGAGGACAAACTCGGGACGGATGATATTGAGGTCCTTGATGACCTCGCGGAAATCAACCGTCTCAGTGGAATCGGTGTCGTAACCCGCATCCGGATAGAAGATATGGGTGGGCATGTGCATATCCGTGACATGGGCAAAATAGTAGCTGGTCTTGCGGGACGGCAGCACGCAGACAGATTTGGCGGTCCTGTCGTTGATGCCGCCGGAAGCGGTAACCTGCAAATCATACAGCTCAAAGATATTCACAGTGGGCACCTGCGCTTTGACGACCCAACGGGCAGGCAGATTTTCATACTGGGCTTGGGTGATGGGCAAACTGACGGCTATATTGCCTTTTTTCAATTGCGCTGCCCAACCGGTGGTATTGGTAGGCGCCACACATTCAATCCGGAGCTGCTCGCCGGGCACCACAATAGCCGGGATATTCAAGAGCGGAAGCTGGATAACCGTCAGGGTATCAACCACTTCTGCCGTCTGCTGGGTGACCGTCACACTCCCGTTGTCTATATTGAATATGGGGTTGGAATTGAAGTTGAAGCCATTCAGATTGAGCGGGCTGGTGCCCAGAGCCGAGCCGGTGAAATTGAACCTGATGAGCACCCCCGAACCGGTGAAGGGCGTGGTATGGGTATATGTGACATTCAGGCTTCCCGCTGAGGGCGTAACGGCAAGAGTGCCGCTGCCGGAGAGGGTATTGGTCACGCTGTAATTCTGGTAGGTGATGACCCCCGGATTATAGCTGAGCTGAAAGCCGTATTGCGTGTAGTTCATTGATTGGGAAAGATTTGAGACATTGATGGGCACCTGGACGCTGCCCCCCAGGGTCACGGTCACATCGGGTACGGACACCATCAGGACACCGCCGCCCAATTGCACATCCGCCTCCGAACGGGGATTGAGATTGTAAGCCGAATAGGAGTAATACATAAAACCCCGGATATACTCAAACACATTGCCCATGACGACTTGTCCGGCAATGGCATTCATATCCATAAAACCGTCATTGATTTGCACCGCTCCGCTGCCATCGGAAACATACCATTCGTTGTAGCTGTTCATGGTTTGGGTCACCGTGGCGTTCTGCACCTGCACATAACAGCCCTCATACGGCTCCGAATTGGCTTCTGCGGTAGTCACATTGAGCAGCGCCGGAACAGGATTATTCGTGCTCAGGACTGTGTAGCTGCTGACATTATTGATTTCCGTAAGTCCATAATATTCAAACACTTCTCCGGTGATTTGCACATTGTCGCCCACATTGGGACTGTGATTCGGGTCATAAATCATGATGCCGCGCCAGGCACCGCTTTCCGGCATGGAAAGGAAATAAGCATGATAGGTGAGAAATTCCGTGGCGGTGACTATCCCCTGAAGCGTGACCGTCTGATTTTGATAAGGGGATGGGTAAGTCCCGCTGCCGGCATTGGTGGTGTATTGGATGTCGTAGATGGTCACGCCGGACAGCCAAAGCATCCCGAGGCTTCCCAACAGGAGCAGCCAGATTCTGAGGTGTTTGCTAACTGTCATAATGTCAATACCTTCTCTTTGTAGCCAAGCTTATGCGCCCTGTCCTTTCTGTAAAGCAGGATTTTTGCCATAGACAAAAATATGTCGTGAACCAAAGGTTTCGAGCCGGTCAGCCGGATAAAAAGCCTTGACGTATTTGCCGGTCTGAAAAGCCTCCAATCAGGAAAAGGAAGAAAGTCCCATGCTCAAGAAAAAACTGCTGCAAGACCCGGAGACCCATCAGGAAGAAATCCGCCGGACAATCCGCAAGGCTTTGTCGCAAACAGTGAAAGGAGAGTTTTCGGCACAACGGGATTATCCCGTTTATGTGACCCGCACCCGTTTCCGGGAAAGCGGTATGCCGTCTGGCTTGCCTCTGCTGATAGACCACATCCCCGCTATCGTGCTGTCCTATGCCAAAATCGCCGATACCAGCCTCACAGCGGAAGACCTGCTCATCCTGGATTTGGAAACCACCGGACTCAGCCGGGGGGGCGGTATGCTGGCTTTTATGGTTGGGCTGGGCTATTACGAAGGCGACACCTACATTGTGGAGCAGTTGTTCCTGCCGGAACCGGAGAGCGAATTCAACGCCTTTGACCTGCTGCTGCCGCTTCTGGAACGCAAAGCCGTCCTCGTCACCTTCAATGGCAAGAGCTTTGACCTGCCCATTCTGGAAAGCCGCTTCCTGCACAACCAATTGTGGCTGGACCTGCGCAGCAAGCCGCATCTGGATTTGCTGCACCTTGCCCGCCGACTCTGGAAAAGGAAGGTGCCTTCCTGCGCTCTGGAAACGCTGGAGTATTATGTGCTCGGTCAGGTGCGGGACAAGGAACTGGATATTGAAGGCTCGGACATCCCGCAGACCTATTTCCAATTTCTCACCACCGGCGACCCCGAACTGCTCAGGCGCATCTTTGTGCACAATCAGACTGATGTCCTGCACACTGCGGCACTGTTTGCCCTGATTTGCCAGCAGACGGATTTTCCCCTGCCGGCAGAACATGATATCCGCATAGACTATCACGCTCTGGGTAAATTGTATCAGTCCCAACAAAAAGAAGCTGAAGCGCTTTCCATCCTGTCCGGACTGGTGGCAGAACAGCTCATCACCCCCGCCCTGGTCTATGATTTGGGCATGCTGTATAAAAAGCGCAAAGCGTTTGCCGAAGCCCTGGAATGCTTCAGACAAGGCGCAGACCTGCTGCATCCGCCCAGCCTGCACGAGCTTGCCCTCCTCCATGAACAGCGGACCAAAGACCTGGATACCGCCCTGCAGCTCTGCGAGACCCTTTATCAGATGCACAGTTCCGAGTCGCTGCAATATGCCAGACTGCTGGCTGACCTGGATAAGCGGATGGACAGACTGAACGCCAAGCTCAGCAAATCCCGGCAAGCCAATTCCACCCCCAAACCGCAGAAAAAGAGAAAGAAGGATACCGACCCATGCGAAAAGTGACCATCCAGCGCGGCTTTATGCCCCATGCAGAGGGCAGCTGCCTGATTGCTTTCGGCAATACCAAAGTCATCTGCACCGCTTCCGTGGAAAGAAAAGTTCCGCCCCACATTGATGAGAACAAGTCAGGCTGGCTGACTGCCGAATATGCCATGCTGCCGCGCAGCACCCACACCCGCAGCAAACGCGACGGCATTGCCAGGGTAAACAGCCGCAGCATTGAAATCCAGCGCCTGATTGGCAGGGCGCTGCGCCAAGCAGTGGATTTGACCCTGATGCCCGGCTATACAATCATCGTGGATTGCGATGTCCTGCAGGCGGATGGAGGCACCCGCACCGCCGCCATTACCGGCGGTTGCCTCGCTGTGTATGACGCTCTGCAGACCATGCTACGCCAGAATCAGATTGGGCAAAACCCATTCCGGCAATGGATTGCCGCCGTCAGTTGCGGCATTGTGGAGGGTCGTCCCATTGTGGATTTGGATTATGCCCAGGACAGCCGGGCGGAAACGGACATGAATATCGTGATGACCGAATCCGGTGCATTTGTGGAACTGCAAGGCACGGCTGAGCAGGGCAGCTTTGACCGCAGACAATTGAACCGCCTGCTGGCACTGGGCAAACAGGCGGTCAAAAAGCTCATTGCCTTGCAGAAAACTGCGGTATCAAAGCCTATTTAGCTCAAGTTCTTATCGAGTGGGTAATACACTTTCCATTTTGAACTGACAGATATGTACCATCCTTCCCCCGATCAGGTCGAGGGCAGGCTCAAGCTCAGGATGACGCTCTGAAGCACCACACGTCACATTGAGCCTGAGCCTGTCCTGAGCCTGACGAAGGGAAATGTGAACGCTCAATGTGGAAAGTGTATAAGTCCTCTCCCCTGACAAGGGGAGTGCCGTCGTCAGACGGGAGGGGTTTATCAAACACCCCGTCAGAACTGCGTTCTGCCACCCCTCTTGTCAGAGGGGAGAACGCTGCATTCAGCTTTAACTGCGCTTAACCACCCAGCTTGAAAGAGAGCCTCCTACTTGAGCAGGTCCTCCACCCAGAAATCCAGATTTTCACCCAGTTCTTCCGCAAAGCCGGTCTCTTCAAAGCGGATATTGCCCTGCCTGTCTATCACGCACAGATACGGAATGCCGTCAAAGCCGTAATCCTTGGAGAGATTGTCCGTTCCGTAGAGCAGCGTCATGGCATAGCCATTGTCTTCTATGAACTGGGGCACCTTGCTGAGATCGCGTTCCCAGATATTGATACTGAAGACTCTGACGCCCTTCGGCATGTTTGTCTTCATCCAATTATCCAGGACCGGCATGGCTTTTTTGCAGGGTGCGCACCAGGTCGCCCAAAAATCCAGCACGACCACCTGACCCTTCAGGTCTGCCAGTTTCACGACCTTGCCGTCCTTGTCCTTGAGTTCCCAGAGGGGTGCCGGTTTATTGATTCTGGCTTCCAGCACTTTCAGCTTGCGGCTGTTCTTGCCCAAGTCCCATTGCCGCTTGAATTCGGCGATTTTGGCATCCCAGCGCGGGTCTTTGCGCAAAGGCGCCACCTGTTCCTGGGTAGTTAGCCAGTTGAAAAACTCGTTCGGTTGCTCAATCATTTTGTCCATCACCCCAAAGGCATTATCCGTATCGCCCGTGGCAATATAGACCAGCAGGTCCAGACGCAGCACCTGCGGCTCGGAAAACACCTCCGGATGCGCCGTCACATAGTCGCGGTAATCATCATAGGCTTCCGCCATCACCAGCGTGGAAAGATACATCAGCCAAAACTGATGCTCCTTCTCATCGCCCGTCATGCCTTTGGCTTGCTTGGAATTGTCTATCATCCGTCTGATATAGGCTTGCAGGAGGACAAGCTGATGCGTGGACAGGTAGTAATCCGTATAAAACTGCCAGCCCAGCCACGAGGCGTTTTGTTCCTCAGCCTTGCTCAGGGTGAGATTGGCGTCTTCCAGCCGTTTTTCCCACACATAGCGTTGCAGCATAATATACAGCATCCATTCGCTCTTGGGGAACTTCTTCTGGTATTGCTTGTAATATTTATCGTCTTTTTTAAATTGTTTGAAGAGGGCTTCCTCCTCTTTACTATAGGGCTTCTCGCAGACAAACAGGTCCTGCTGGTATTCCGAAAGCAGCAACCGGTAGCCATATTCAAAGTCAGGATGCTTTTTTATCAGGTCACGTCCGACCGCCCGGATATCGCCGGAATTTTCCAATAGCCTTGCCCAAAGATAGATGAACATCGGATTCTTGGGATTGGCTTTCTTTTGTTCGGTATAATAGCGGGCACAGTCCGCCGAATCCAGATAGCGCCAGTATTTCTGCAGGTTGCGGTGGTCGTCCATATCAATCGCCAAAGGCACAAACTGCTTGAGGATGACCAAAGCTGAGGAATCGCTGTCAGCTTTTTGCAAAGCCTTGTCCAGGTCTCTGGATACCGAGCTTGCCATGAGTGCGGTCAGCCCCAGAGCCAGCAGCACCGTCAGTAGAAGGGATTTATACATATACACTCCTTTGTTTTTGGAAAAACGGATATAAAATACTGTCCGTAGTTCATAGGTAATAGCCATCCTTCCCCCGATTAGGTCGAGGGCAGGGGTCATCCTCTTTCGTCATGCCTGCGGTTCGAGGGTCCCTCCCTGCGAAGGCAGGGACAGGCATCCAGCCTGTTTTCTTCCCAATCGCGCCTACCGTCGCTGATTCTGGATTCCCGCCTCCGCGGGAATGACGATGAACCGTCATCCTGAGCTTGTCGAAGGATGGGACGCCTCACTCAGGTCGCGCTTCGACGGGTTCAGCGTGACGCTTGGAGTATTATAACTCATTACTCCCATCCCGTCATCCTGAGCCCTACCACCGTCATCCTGAGCCCTACCACCGTCATCCTGAGCCTGTCGAAGGATGGAACGCTCCAAACGGTGACTATCCAAACATATATTATGCATACAGCAGCATTTGCCAAATGATATTCACATCCGGCGAAGCAGGTGTTCCACGTCCTGCACGAAGGTGTCTATCTGCGCCCTGGTCGTATTCCACGAACACATCAGGCGCACTTCGCTGCGCTGCTCGTCCCAGATATAAAAGTGATAGCGGGCAATCAGTTCCGGGATGATGCGGGCGGGCAGAATGGCAAAGAGGGCATTGGCACGGGCTGGCTGCGTCACAGTCACGCCATCAAGGGTGGAGAGCCGTTCGCTCAGGTAGGCAGCCATGCGGTTGGCGGCACGGGCGTTCTCCAGCCACAACTGGTTGTCCAGATACGCCTCAAACTGCAGGGTGACATAGCGCAGCTTGGACAGAAGCTGCATCCCCTGCTTGCGGTAAAAGATAAAATCCACCACCTTTTCCTGATGCGTGAGAAAGACCACCGCCTCCCCGAACAGCAGACCGTTTTTCGTGCCGCCGAAGCTGACGATATCCGCCCCGATTTCCGTGGTCATCGCTTTGGGAGTGGTGTCCAGTGCGGCGATGGCGTTTGCCAGCCTCGCTCCGTCCATGTGCAGCAGCAAGCCGTGAGCATGGGCAAAATCCGCCAGCGCCTTCAATTCTGCCAGGCTATACACCGTGCCGTATTCCGTGCTTTGGGAGACGGAGATCACCCGCGGCTGGGAATAATGCTGGTCACCCCTGCCAACCAGATAGGGTAATATCATTTCAGGACGCAGCTTGCCATCCGGAGTGGGTATCGGATGCAGTCTGGCTTGCGTAAACTTTTGCAAAGCGCCCGCTTCGTGGACATTGATGTGGGCAGTTTCCGCACAAATGACGCTCTGCCACGATTTCAGCACCGTCTGCAGGGCAAGCACATTGGCTCCCGTGCCCGTGAGGGTGAATTCGGCAAAGGCGGTATCCCCAAACAAGGCTGCCACTTTTTGTGCCACCTGAATGGAGTATTCCTCTTCCCCGTAGGCGTGCCAGTAGCCCTCATTGGCTCTCTGAATCGCTGCCAAAATCTGCGGATGCGCCCCCGAATGGTTATCGCTGCCAAAGCTGATGGCGTGCATATATACTTCCTAATCTTTTATCTTGCAATTATTAACCCATTCTGCCCCTTTTTCTTCGAACTCCTCTCCTGTCAAGCAGAAAGCCGCCGCCCTTTCCAAAGAGCAGCTTTATTTTTATGCAGGACATGGTCTAAATGGCAAGAAAATCTGATACATCTCAAACACGGAAAGCTGTTTTATCTGCCATTCGTCAGTGACCCACGCGGGCTTTGCCCAGGTGGCTCCGGCGTCGGTCCCACCTGGCTCTCAAGCCGGTTCATTATATAATCCAAGGCTTCCCTTGTGAGATTCTCCGTTCAATCAGCAGAGAACTTCGGGTAAACTACGGGTCTTATCCGTAGTTCACCCGAAGTTCACCCGTGCTTCTACCGTGCATCTGGTTAGATATCAGTAAGTTATGGCTGGGTTCCTGCCTGCGCAGAAACGAAGATGTTCTTCCCCCAATCAGGTCGAGGGCAGGCTCAGACTCAGGATGACGCTTCAAAGTCATTCCCGAGAAGTGCAGGGGCCTCAGCCGAAGAAGTCGGCTGGGGTGGCAGCAGGGAATCCAGAATCAGCGACGGTAGGCGCGATTGGAAAGAAAACAGGCTGGGTTCCTGTCCCTGCCTTCGCAGGGAGGGACCCTCGAACCGCAGGAATGAAGATGTTCTTCCCCCGATCAGGTCGAGGGCAGGCTCAGACTCAGGATGACCCCTGCCTTCGCAGGGGCAGGCTCGGCTCAAGCTCGGGATGACGGGAAATGAACTTTCTGCCTAATTGAGGACTCAAGGGTAAGATAGCGCTGTGCTGAAGAAAATCTGTTGCAAAAAAACCGACCTCCCAAAAACTACGCCTCAGATGAAGACAATCAAGGATCATGAGACCCGTAGCAAAGGAGCAATAATGTATAAACGAATGTTACTGATTCTGGGTCTGCTGGTGGCAGCGTATCTGTTTATCAGCCTGACCGCGGAAAATACACAGAAAGGGGACACGATGAGCACAAACGACCTGATGGCAAAAAAGGTCATCGTCAGCATGGTTACGAATCAAGGGACGATAAAACTGGAGTTATGGCCGGATATGGCGCCCAAGACGGTGGAGAACTTTCTCAAGCTCAGCAAAGAAAAATTTTATGACGGCACCTATTTTCACCGGGTCATTCCGGACTTTATGATTCAGGGCGGCGACCCCAACACCAAAGACAAAGACCGCAGCAACGATGGCATGGGCGGACCCGGATACAAATTTGAGGACGAATGCTATGCGGAAAGCGGAGAAGCCATCACCGGCAAAATCAGCGATGAAAAGACCGCCATGAAAGTCTGGATGGAAATCATCATGCCCTATATGCAAAAGACCCAGACGCCGGACCCCGCCATCAAAACCGTGGTGGATTCCGTCGTGGCAAAACAAAATGGCTCTCCCATCATGGCGCATACGGTGGAATACTTTATGGAAAAGACGGGACGTAGCGGCGATCTGGTCAGCAAGGTCCTAAAGCACCCGGTTGCCTTCGGCACGTTGTGCATGGCAAATTCCGGTCCCAATACCAATGGCTCCCAGTTTTTCATCGTGACAGCGGCTAACGGCTGTAGTTGGCTGGACGGCAAGCACACTGTGTTTGGCAAAGTTATTGAGGGCATGGACATCGTGAAAAAGATTGAAAAGCTTCCGCGTGACGATAAAGACAATCCGCTGGAAGCCAATCAGGCAATTATTCAGCAAATCACTGTAAAATAAATAACTGGAGTGTCTTCTATGAAAGCGGTCTATACCTTTAACGATGAACAAACAGGAAAAATCTATGTGGTGCTGCCCAAAATCCGCGAAGTGAGAACGGCTTTGGGCAGCCTGGTCATCACCTATGACAACGGGGACAGGCATACCTTTGAAGTATCGGACTTAAAACAGACACTGGACCATCTGGTGCTCTGCCTGGAGAATTATTACCAACAAAAAGCTTAGGCGTCTCGCTGAGCCTGAGCCTGCCCTCGACCTGGTCGGGGGAAATGCTGTATGTGTGAGGCGTTCCATCCTTCGACAAGCTCAGGATGACGCCCTTCGACATGAGCGAGGCGTTACATTCTTCGACCAAGCTCAGGATGACGATGAAAGGGCTCAGGATGACGATGGTAGGGCTCAGGATGACGATGAAAGGGCTCAGGATGACGATGAAAGGGCTCAGGATGAGGGAATGGGAGTAGTGAGTTATAATAATCCAAGCGTCACGCTGAGCCTGTCGAAGCGCGACATGAGCGAGGCGTTCCATCCTTCGACAAGCTCAGGATGACGCTTCAAAGTCATTCCCGAGAAGTCGGGAATCCAGAATCAGCGACGGTAGGCGCGTCTTGAAGAAAACAGGCTGGATGCCTGTCCCTGCCTTCGCAGGGAGGGACCCTCGAACCGCAGGCATGA
>Ga0163210_1001296_pt1 | contig 10905 bp, 7 predicted proteins | sample Kivu_220m_FD_113536 | JGI IMG/M metagenome (GOLD analysis project Ga0163210, IMG submission 113536) | Freshwater microbial communities from Lake Kivu, Western Province, Rwanda to study Microbial Dark Matter (Phase II) - Kivu_220m | ecosystem: Environmental > Aquatic > Freshwater > Lake ... | reverse complement strand
GTATTTGGTTGTATACTTGGACATGGGTGTCCTCCTGTTAGATGAGATTGGTTGAGCACCATCTATTCTAGCAGGAAGGACCCCCATTTGCTACTGTTCTATACTAGGTATCGAAAATTGAAATTGACCTTTTGTAGTGCCGATGTTATAATCGCTCTGCCTCCAAATGAAAACATTCGTCATCCTTCCCACCTACAACGAAGCGCAGAACCTGGAGCCGATGATTCGACAACTCCTCGCGCTTCCGGTTGACGACCTGAAGATTCTGGTTATTGACGACAACTCCGAGGATGGCACCGGCCGGATCGCCGATGCGCTGCGCGACAAGAATCCAAACCGCGTATGGGCCATGCATCGCCCTGGCAAGATGGGGTTGGGCACCGCGTACATCTCCGGCTTTCGCTGGGCGTTGGAACACGAGGCGGATTCCATCGTCCAGATGGACTCTGATTTTTCTCATTCGCCAAACTATCTCCCAGATTTCGTCTCGAAGATGAACGAGTTCGACGTCGTCGTCGGCTCGCGCTATGTCCCCGGCGGAAAACTGGATCCGCGGTGGAGCGGCTGGCGCTACCTCCTGAGCAAATGGGCGAACAGCATCTGGGTCCGTCTCATCCTTGGGACACAGGTGCGCGACTCAACCGCCGGGTTCAAGTGCTGGAGCCGCCGTGCGTTCGATCGCATTCCGCTGAATAACGTGCGGTCGAACGGCTATGTGTTTCAAGTCGAGATGGCCTACCTCTGCGAGAAACTGGGGCTGAGCATCCTGGAGTGGCCGATCTACTTTGAAGACCGGCGGATCGGCAAATCGAAAATGACCGTGCCGGTGAAATTGGAAGCCGCGTGGCGCGTGTTCCAGATTCGGCTGCGCTACGGCTCATTGAAGAAGATTTCGCGAGTCGAGTACCAGCGTGTCCCGGCGTGATGGGCTGATCGCTTTCGCTTTCTTCGCGCTCGCCGCGATTTTTTTTGCCCCGGTGGTTTTCGGCGGCGCGTCGCTCGTCCCCTTTGACAATCTCTTTCGCTTCCCACCCTGGAGCGCGTTCGCCGTGCAGTTCGGCGCTACCACACCCCACAATGAACTCGTGAGCGACCTCGTCCTGGAAAACTATGCGTGGAAGAGATTCGTCGTCGAATCGCTTCAGGCGCGCGAACTCCCGCTGTGGAATCCGTACCTTTTTGGTGGTATGCCGTTCCTCGCCGCAGGGCAGAACTCTGCCCTTTACCCATTCAGCATCCTATTTTACGTTTTGCCGCTTGACCGCGCGTTTGGGTATTTTGTCGCGCTGCAAATCGCCATCGCCGCGCTGACGATGTTTGCGTTCGCGCGGGTGCTCGGTCTCAGCCGCTTTGCCGCTATCGTCAGCGCGATCACGTACGCGTTCAGCGGCTTTATGATCGTCAGCACCGCGTTCCCGATGATTATCAGCGCCGCCGCATGGCTCCCCGCCATCCTCGCCTGCGTTGAGTTGATCGTGCGCTCCAAGGATGCGGCGCGGCAAATCTTCTTCGCGCTCGTCGGCGCGATCATCCTCGGCGTCCAATTCCTCGCCGGTCACGTCGAGATTTCGATCTACGTGCTGATTGTGACTGCCTTCTACTCGTTGTGGCGCATCATTACCCTCCCCCGTCAAGGCCGGGAGAGGGTTGCGGTAGGCGTAGTTATCGCCGCGATGACCCTTATCGGCATCACGCTTGGTGCAGTGCAACTCATTCCGCTGTACGAACTGGTTCAGAACAATTTTCGCAGCGGCTCGGTGACCTACCAAGATGTAATCGGCTGGGCGTATCCGGCGCGCCAGATCATCACTTTTTTCATTCCCGATTTCTTCGGCAGTCCCACGCACCACTCCTACTTTGACGTCTTTGATTTCACGAACCGAGCCGCGCCCTTTGGAACGATTTTCTGGGGCATCAAGAACTATGTCGAAGCAGGCTCGTACATGGGCATCCTGCCGCTGCTGCTCGCCGTCGTCGCCATCTTCTCGGCAATTACATTTTACCTATCAGGCCGGCGCGCTCCCGTCATTCGCCATGACTGTGCGCAGTTCGCACAGCCATCACTCGTCATACTATTTGCTGCACTCGCCGTCCTCTCACTTCTCTTCACCTTCGGCGCGCCGCTGTATGCGCTGCTCTTCTATTTGGCGCCTGGCTTCGACCAATTGCATTCGGCATTCCGCTGGGTGTTTCCGTTCACCCTGAGCATTGCCGTGCTGGCGGGGATTGGCGCGGAGGGGCTGGAGAATAGAGATTGGAGATTAGAGATTAGACATCTGAATCTCCCGTCTCTAATCTCCAATCTCGCTTTGCTGATCGGCATCCTCACGCTCGCCGCGCTCGCCGCGTCGTGGCTGCTGCGCGGTCAAACGCTCGCGCTCGCGGACCGCATCGTGCGCTCGTCGAACCTCGCCCAGCTAGCGTTCGACAGCGGACGGATGTTCTATTCGTACGAATTCCGCAACGTGGCGCTGTTCGCGCTTTTCCTCATTGGCGCGGGGATCGTCTTGCGCGCGGCGCGGAGCGCGCGGCGGTTTCGCGGCGTGCCGATCTGGCAGCCGCTCGCGCTGGGTGTCATCGTCACCGATCTGTTCATCTTCGGCATGGGATTCTATCCACGTGCCGATCCACGCCTCGCCGAGTTCACACCGCCGGCGGTCAATTTCCTGAAACAAGACCCTTCGCTTTATCGAATCGCGAGCTACGATGCGCGCGGCAACGCGGGCGAAAAGGTCTTCAATCCGAACGTCGGAATGTTCTACGACATCTCCGATATTCGCGGCTACGATTCGATCATCCCGAAGCAGTACGCCGACTTGATGGGAACGCTCGCTCCACAAGACGAATTGCTGAACAACCGCATCGCACCGTTCTATGATCCCGATCCGCTCTCCTCGCCGGTCATCAATCTGCTCAACGTCAAGTACGTTCTGACGAAACGCCCGCTGCCCAACGCGGGTTATACGCTCGTCTACGATCGCGAGATCAAAATCTACCGCAACGACGCGGTGCTGCCCCGCGCATTCATGGTGCCGCAAGCGCGCGTCGTGCCCGACCGCGCTGCGCTGCTCGCGCAGATGCAGCAGTTCGATCCGACGAGCGAGGTGCTATTGGAGCGCGACCCGGGTGTCGCAAATGCAGGGTCTTGCTCGCTCAAGCCGGTCTCAATCGAACAGTACGCCGGCAGTCAAGTGACCATCCGGAGCAACCAGGACTGCGCGAGCTGGCTCGTTCTGTCTGATTCTTACTTCCCCGGCTGGCTCGCCTATACCGACGAGAAAGAGGCGCCGCTCTACCGCGCCGACTATAACTTTCGCGCGGTCTTCGTCCCTGCCGGCGCGCATACCATTCGATTCAAGTACAGCCCACTCTCCTTCCGCGTCGGCGCGATCGGCTCGTTCCTCGGCGCGATGATCTTGCTGCTCGGCTTTGCGTACCTCGCCTGGCGGCGCTTTTACCGCGCCGACGAAAGCTCGCCGGTGCAGACCGTTGCCAAGAACTCGCTCCTGCCCATGGCAACCTCATTGCTGATGAAGTTCGTCGATCTCGCGTTCGCGCTGCTGTCGCTGCGTATCCTCGGACCGGTCGGCACCGGCAGGTACGGTTGGGCTGTGGTCGTTTTCTCACTGGCAAACACAGTCACTGATTTTGGCTTGGGAATCCTGGTCACCCGCGAAGTTTCGCGTGAACGCGCGCGCGCGAATAGCTATCTGACGAATACGGCTATCCTGCGCACATTTCTGTGGTTAGCATCGCTGCTGCCTGTCGCGGTGTTCGCGGCGCTCAATATCGCATTTTCCGATCTCACGCTGGACACTGCGGGTGCGCTCGGCTTGCTAATGGTCGGAATGCTGCCCAGCTCGCTCGCCGCGTCGCTGGCATTTCTTTTCAACGCCTACGAGAGATTTGAGTACCGCATCGCCATCGATTTCGCTACGCGCCTTCTCTCAGTGGCGCTCGGCGTCATCGCGCTTCTTTTGGGCTATGGGTACGTGGGCCTGGCCGCCGTCTCGATTCTCACGAATCTTTCCACTCTGGGGGCGTTCTATTACCTCGTGCGCACCACGCTCTTCACACCGCGTTGGGAACCCGATCGCGCGTTGATTCGCTGGATGTTCTCTGAATCGTACCCGCTGATGATCAACAATCTGCTGTCGAGTCTCTTCTTCCGTATCGACGCGTTGATCTTGCGCCCGCTGAAAGGCGATGCCGTGCTTGGCTACTACCAGACGGCGTACAAATTCATCGACGCGCTGAACTTTATCCCGTCGAATTTCACGCTGGCGATTTTTCCCGCGCTCTCGCGGCTGGCCGCCAATGCCAAGGAGGCGATGCTGCGCGCGTACATCCTGTCGCTCAAGATTTTGCTCTGGGTCGCGCTGCCGATCACGGTGGGCACGATTTTCGTCTCGAAGGAATTGATCGGCATTTTCGGCGGCAGCGCCTATCTGCCCGATTCTGCGATTGCGCTCCAAGTCTTGATCTGGTTCCTGCCATTTTCGTTCGTCAACAGCGTGACGCACTACGTCCTCATCGCGCTCGGGCAGCAGCGCTTTTTGACCAAAGCGTTCATCATCGGCGTCGTGTTCAACGTCGCCGCGAACCTGGTCGCGATCCCTTCGTTGAGTTACGTCGGCGCGGCGCTCGTGACGATTTTCTCCGAAATCGTCTTGCTGCTGCCCTTCTACTACAGCGTCCGCAAGAACCTCGCGTCAGTTCCATTCTGGTCCATTGCCTGGCGGCCTGCGCTCGCGGCCGGCGTGATGGGAATTGCGCTGTGGGGATTGGTCGCACGCGTGGGGCTGTTCGCTGCAGTACCGCTCGCAGGTATGCTCTACGTGATCCTACTGATCGCACTCGGCGCGCTCGGTGAGGACGAGCGCGCGCTGCTGCGCCGCTTGGTGCCGCTGCGGTGGCATCGGCTCGCGCGGATTGCGGAGTAAAAGCGAAGGTGCGACGCACTCTACGAGAATGCGCCGCACCTTTTTTTATATATCTTCGAACCTCTGTATCTCTTCCTCGACCCGGACGCGTTCGCGGTGCAAGTCCGCACGGGGCGCTTTGAGATTAAGGAGGTCGATCATTCGGTTGACAGCGGCAGCGCGTTCGCGATACCGGACGCATAGCTTCTCGCGCGCCACGGCAAGGTGTTCGCGTTCCTGGATCATCTTGTTCACCGAGAGTGTGTTCAAGCGGTCTCGCTTGTTGCGCAACCACTGCGCCTGGTTCTGGCACCACGCCTCCAGCGCGCGCAGCTCGCGGCGGATCTCCTTGTCCTGCTCAATCCAGTCGGGCGCCAGGCCGGCGTCTCGCAGCATCTTGTACGCCAGCCGCCATTCCGACGGCGTGAACATGTTTTCGCTCAGGTCGAGCGGCTTGCCCGCGCCGGCAAGGTGATCGAACTCGCCGCGCTCGATGGCTTGGCGGATTTGCTTCTCGATCGCGCTCTCCCCCTTGCGGGTGGGCGGCTGCAATTCAGCCATGGTGCCTTTCCATGCAAGAAACCCGCTTTCTCGCCTGTGGCGGAAAACGGGTTTCCCAATCTCTAGAAGCGATTCTGCCGATCGCGGCCGCCGCGGTCTCCGCCGCCGCGACGCCCGCCGCGACCACCGCCACCGCCGGGACCGCGTTCTTCACGCGGGCGCGCCAGATCGACCCGGATGGTGCGGTCGTGCAGCGCCTGCCCGTTGAGCTGGCTGATCGCTTTCTGCGCGTCTTCCGGCGTCGCCATCTCCACGAACGCAAAACCTTTCGAGCGCCCGGAATCGCGTTCCGTCACCAGGGTGACCGAGGCGACATTCGCGACCCCCGCGAACAATTGGCGCAGATCGTCCTCCGTTGTCTGATAGGACAGGTTTCCGACGAACAACCTCGTGCTCATTCCATTCTCCTCTTGGATCGTGCGAAACAAGAAACGGTTCGACTGAAGGACGCGCGCCTGATCGCGCTAGGATGGGGTCTCTAGCCTTCCTCGTGTTCCTGGCGTAAGCGCTGCATCCGAGCGCGGCGGCGACCTTTGCGCTCGTCCATACGGCGCTGTTCGCCTTTCGGAACGAACCAGCGGCGGCGGCGCAGGTCTTTCATCACGCCGCCATCCATCACTTCTTTGTTGAAGCGACGCAGCAGACTATCGAAGGACTCGCCTTCCCTTAGTTTGACAGCCACAGCCAACACATCCCTTCTGTTTATATTTCGGATTCATGCCAATGCACAAGAAAACGCCAAGCCACGCGGCTTGGCGGCCTTTCTCCAGACCTGTGACACTAGCGTCGTAATAATACCATTTCATCTGCGAAATGTCAAATGCGATTTCGCATTCGCGCCGCGATCAATGCATCGGGAATCCCAGGACGGCAACGCTCTGCCCCCACAGCGTATCGCGCCAGTCCAAACCCTGCAGGTTGTTCCCATCCCCATTCCCCTGCACCAGGAACGTCCGCCCATTGTTCTGGAAAACGTTATTGGTCACCTGGTTGCTTGTCGAATCCATCAGGTGGACGGCGACGGTATTGGATTGAAAAGTGTTCCCGCATAAGCAATTGCCATAGGAACGATAGTCTCCCGGCGGCAGGAACGAGAAAGCCCCACGATCGTAGTCTTCCGAATAGAAGAACAGCCCCTCGTTGCTGCTGATGATTTGGTTGCCGGAGACGGTATTGTTGCGGCTGTTCGACGAAATGATGCCGTGATTACGCATCCCGGTGATCGTATTGTTCTTGATCTCGTTATCGTGCCCAAAGCCGAGCCAGACACCGTCTAGACCATTGCTCAGCTGGTTGTTGTTGATCTTGTTGCCGCTGCAAAATCCGAATTCCACCGCGTTGTAAAGCACCGAGCTAATCGTGTTGCCGACGATGGAATTGTTGTTGCCGCAGGGCAACGCATGCGCCTTGATGAAAATGCCGTTGCCGTTCCGCCCGGTCACCGAGTTATTCGAGACAGTGTTGCCGCTCGAGCCATCCTGGACGACGATGCCGCCCGCGTCGCAGCCAAAGCCCACCGTCCCTGCGCCCCAGGTGCATTTGCGAACGTTGTCCGTCGTCGTATTGCCGGACGCCTCGCTGTTTTGCGTGCGCAAAAAATTGATACCCCAGGCCGAATTGTCCGATGCGGTGTTCCCGCGCACGATGATACCGCTCGAATACCGCACGTCGATGCCGATGGCCTGGTGCGACGTCGTATTCTCAAGAATCTGCGAATTGGTCGTGTAGTTCAGACGAATGCCGCCGCCCTCGGTCATGCCCAAGAATTTTCCAAAGCGCGTGCCGGGGTCGGTATCGTCGTAGTTGTTCGAGCTGTCGTTGCCGCGGATCACCAAACGGTCGCCGGCCTCGACATAGATGCCGTAGGAGAAATTCGATACGCGGCAGTTGCGCACTTCGACGTAGGCGGGCGTTTCAGCGCCCAGCAAACCATATTTGTGGATCGCGATGCCATAGCCCGTGAAATTCGTGCCGCGGATCGAATGCCCCGCGCAGTCGAGCAGCACGTAACTCGTAGCGATCTTGATGCACTCGCCATTTGCAGTCAGGTCGCTGCTCAGACGATAGTTGCCCTTGCCATCGATCGTGTCGCATTGGCTCAGTGTGTCCATCGGTATCGACGTTGGCGGGCGCGGCGTGGGTGGAAGCGTGGGCGGACGGGGCGTGGGTGAAAGGGTCGGCGGACGGGGCGTCGGCGAAAGCGTGGGCGGACGGGGTGTCGGCGAAAGTGACGGCGTTGGCGTTGCAGACGGCGTCGGAGTATTCGTACGCGTGGATGTGGCAGTTGGAGCACGCGTATCGGTGGGGGTCGCGGTCGGCGGCGTCGAGGAGACCAGCGCGATGAATTCCTCGGTCACCTGCGCGACTTGAGTCCGTTCCGCGACAATGCTCTGCGCACGGTCGTACTGGTCGACGAGCAGTGCGAACACACCCATCGCCGCGATGCCAAGCAGCGCCGTTTCGATCACAATCAGGTAGGGCAGCGGATTGCTGCGCCTCACCCGCGCCTTGTTCTGTGCCATCGCCGCAAATTCTAACACAGGCAACGCGCGGTGTCAACTCGTCTTATGCAACCGTCCAGCTCGGGAAAAACTTTGACACACTCAGAAAACAGAGTATACTGCCGGCCATCTGCCTTGAGGGCTTTTCATGCCACCGGGAGTGGGTTGAAAGGACCATGGGATTCCGCTGCTTTTCGGCCTTTCACTCCGCGTGGCAATCCATAAAGGGTAAAAGGGGCCAGGGACATGATTGATCTCAGAGAATTCGAAGTCTGGTTCGTGACCGGGAGTCAGCACCTGTACGGCGATGCCGCCCTCAAAAAAGTAGCAGAGCATTCCACAGAGATAGCGCAGGCGCTCGCGCAATCACGCCAGATCCCGGTGAAAGTCGTATTCAAGCCGGTGGTTACCACCCCAGCGGCGATTACCGAGTTGTGCATGGAAGCGAACAACGCAAAAAACTGCGTCGGACTGATTACTTGGATGCACACCTTTTCTCCCGCCAAGATGTGGATCGCCGGACTGAGTGCCCTGCGCAAACCCTTCGTGCATCTCCACACGCAATACAACAAGGAGCTTCCCTGGTCGGAAATCGACATGGATTTCATGAATCTCAATCAGTCTGCTCACGGGGACCGCGAATTCGGTTTCATCGGGAGCCGCATGCGGCTGAACCGCAAGATCATTGTCGGTTTCTGGAAAGATGAGCAAGTGCTAGACGAACTCGGAACGTGGCTGCGGGCAGCCTGTGCCTGGCGTGACTGGCAGGGCAGCAAAGTTGCCCGGTTTGGCGACAACATGCGCGAGGTCGCCGTCACCGAAGGCGACAAGGTCGAAGCGCAGATTCGACTAGGGTATTCTGTCAACGGATATGGTGTCGGTGATTTGGTGAAATACGTGAGCGCCGTGACCGATGCGGCGGTCGATAAGCTGGTCGCCGAATATGACGAACGTTATGTTGTCGCCGAACCCATTCGAAAGGGAGGCGCCCAACGTTCAGCCTTGCGCGAGGCAGCCAGAATCGAACTGGGCCTGCGGGCGTTTCTGCAAGACGGCGATTTCAAAGCGTTCACCACAACATTCGAAGACTTGCACGGTTTGGCGCAATTACCTGGTTTGGCGGTGCAGAGATTGATGGCCGACGGCTACGGATTTGGAGCCGAGGGAGATTGGAAGACGGCGGCATTGGTCAGGGCGATGAAGGTGATGAGCGCGGGCTTGGATGGCGGGACCTCTTTCATGGAGGACTATACCTATCACTTTGGCGATGACGGCATGAAAGTCTTGGGCGCACATATGCTCGAAGTGTGTGAGTCGATTGCCGAACAAAAGCCATCTCTGCAAGTCCATCCACTTTCCATTGGCGGAAAAGCTGATCCAGCCCGGCTGGTGTTCAACGTTCGAAATGGTCCGGCCATCAACGTCTCGGTCTTGGATCTGGGAAATCGATTCCGGCTGTTGGTCAATGAGGTGGATGTCGTGCCGCCGGCCAAACCGCTGGCCAAGCTGCCGGTCGCGCGAGTGGTGTGGGTGCCCCGGCCCAACCTGAAGACCGCCGCGGCGGCTTGGATACTGGCTGGCGGGGCGCATCATACCGGATTCAGTCAGGCGCTATCCGCGGAGCACCTGGAAGATTTTGCGGCGATGGCCGATATAGAATTCGTGGTTATCGGCAGAGACACGCATCTGGCGGAATTCAAGAAAGAGCTTCGCTGGAATGAGCTGTACTACAGTTTGGCCAGAGGATTATAGAGGCGAAAAGACCTGAGAAGCAGCCGAACGGCCGCTTCTTTTTCTTTACCTGCCCCCCCAAATGGGGGATTGCACGGCCCTCCCCAGAATAGTAGAATGAGGACAAGCCGCAGCCGGCGCAAGTTTCGCCCCGACGGCGACAAGGCGCGGATGATCCGCACGTGACGTTTGCGCCTGATCGGCACGCGCACATCATGAGTGACACGATCGAAGAACTCGAAACCAAACAGAATAGCGTCACCGACCTCCGGACCCAGATCGATCGCCTGAACGAGATGGCCTGGGAAGCGCGGTACAACGATCGAGATCGCTCGCGGGCCCTCAGCGAACAGGCTTATGGACTGGCGACCACCGGTCCATTTCCCGCAGAACCTTATCAGCACGGACTGGCGGTGAGCCTACGCAATCTCAGCTTCTTGAATAGCCAAATTGGCAATTATGACTCGGCTCTATCCCAGTCCCTTCAGGCGTTTGATATTCTGGAGAGCGGTTCCGACTTGGCCAGCCAGGTGGACGTTTTGAGCACCCTTTCTTGGGTGTATCGCGGTTTTGGTGATTACGGCATCGCATTGGACTATGCGATGAAGGCACTCCGACTTGCCAAAGAGATAGACGACCGCGCGCGGGAGGCCACTGTGCTGGACGTCATTGGCAATATCGATTCCGAATCAAACAACCTTGACCAGGCGCGGACCGCGTACGACCAAGCATTGCAGCTCTTCCAGGAACTTGGGGAAAAATACGGCGAATGCCTCGTCCTGAACAACCTGGCCTTGACCTATCTCCAGTTGAATGAAAACGCGAATGCTGTCAAGACAAGTCTTGAAAGCCTGCGACTGGCTCAAGAAAACGGACTCTCCGCATTGGTGCTGACCGCTTCGGGTACCGTGGGCGAGGTTTACTTGGGCACAGAAGATTACGGTCAAGCCATCCTCTACCTGCAACAAGCCCTGTCTATTGCGAGAGAGCGCCAAGTCAGTTACGACGAGTTTTGGAGTCTGCTGAATCTGGGAAAAGTGTATCACCGCCAACACGACGATACCGCTGCGCTCTCATGCCTCAATCAAGCGCTCGTCATCACCCAGGAATCCAAAAACCGTCCGGGGCAATTCCAATGTCACGAGCTTCTAGCCGAAGTATACGAGAAACAAGGGAATCTACGCGAGGCC
>Ga0163210_1001290_pt1 | contig 10923 bp, 12 predicted proteins | sample Kivu_220m_FD_113536 | JGI IMG/M metagenome (GOLD analysis project Ga0163210, IMG submission 113536) | Freshwater microbial communities from Lake Kivu, Western Province, Rwanda to study Microbial Dark Matter (Phase II) - Kivu_220m | ecosystem: Environmental > Aquatic > Freshwater > Lake ... | reverse complement strand
CTTAATATCCCCCTTGTCATTCTGGGCCCTTCGCCTGTCATTCTGAGAGAGTACTTCGCTTTTTTCTGTCATTCTGAGCGTAGCGAAGAATCTGGGAGCTGCGCGACCGAAAAATCTCACTGGGTGTGAATTCTGTGAAGCAGCCTTATGCTTATTGCTGAGATCGCTTCGTCGCTTGATGCTCCTCGCAATGATAGGGAGGGAAAGCTGAGATTGCTTCGTTGCGGTACTCCTCGCAAGCGCTAATGCAATATTGTTGCATTTATAATAGCAATATTATAAAATTGAGATTATGTCTCAGATTCATGGTGCGCTCCAGGTCTTGCGGAGCAGAGGCTATAGGGTAACTGAGCCGAGAAAGCATGTGCTCAAGGTTTTAGCCGAGGCACAGAAGCCTGTCTCGCCTTACGATATACAAGAGATTCTGCAACAAAAAGGCGAATATCTTAACCATGTTACCATCTACCGTGTACTTGACCTTCTTTGCTTTCTCAATCTGGCTCACAAGGTGTTGCTGGTGGGCGGATTTGTGAAATGTACGCTTGGAGAAGGTGGTGGGTGCCATCGCTTCGTGGTTTGTCGTCAGTGTGGCGCTCTTCGTGAGTATGCAGACAAAGCACTGTGTGAAGAGGAGAATGCAATTACTCAGGAGTTTGGCTTTTACACTGAGCAGCACTTTTCTGAGTTTTCCGGGGTCTGCTCTAAATGCATAGCTTTGGCGAGGTTTTGATTCTAGGCTTGTTTGGTGGCTCTCATGCTTAGGAGAATAGCAATTGAGCTAGGCAGACATGCTCCCTTTACCGCTGCTGGAGCAGTTTCCGGCATTATCATCATGTCTATTGTGATTTTTGCCAATGTCTCCTCCGGTATCTCAGAAGCTATTTTTTATACCTTGCATCCAGCCCATGTCGTGTTGAGTGCCATTGTGACCACAGCAATGTATAAGAGATATCGTAGAGGTGGGCTTTGGGCGGCGATTTTGATCGGTTATACAGCCTCGGTTGGTATAGCTACATTACACGATTCGATAGTTCCTTATTTAGCAGGAACCTCGCTTAGCATCAGAATGGAATTTCATGTGCCTTTTATTGAGAAGTGGTGGCTGGTAAATCCTATGGCATTTTTAGGTATTGCTATCGGTTATCTACGACCTGCCACCAAATTACCACATGCTGCTCATATATTGGTAAGTACATGGGCGTCATTGTTCTATTTCACCGCGTTTGGGGCGGCAAAATGGCTTCCCTTGCTTCCTTTTATCTTCTTATATCTCTTTGTTGCAGTTTGGCTCCTTTGCTGCTTTAGCGATATAGTATTTCCGCTGCTGTTCCTGAAGGTTGACGAGCACGAGTGTGACTAGGTTAAAATTGAGTTCAGGTACTGTGTCAAAGCTATTGAACTGAAATGTCTGATTTGCTGAGTAAGACCCAACAGGGTGTGAAACGTAGCCGGGAGACCTGGTTTGGCAAGATGGCTTGTCTTTTCGACCGAACCAGTGTAGAAGATGAGGTTTGGGATGAACTGGAGGACTTGCTCATCGCTGCGGATGTTGGTGTGGCTACCACGCAGAAGCTAATCGAAAATGTGAAGCAACGTATTAGAGCAGAGAAGCTGAGCGAGGGGGTTCAGGTACGGGCTGCCTTAAAAGACGAGATGGTAAACCTGTTGAAGGTTGATGGTGGAGCAGGCAGCATTCCGAAGTCGGTCGGTACGCAGATCATTCTGGTGGTGGGGGTAAACGGTTCGGGCAAGACGACGAGCATTGCCAAGCTAGCCTATAGTTTAAAAAGCGGAGGGGAAAAGGTCATTTTAGCTGCTGCTGATACCTTTAGAGCCGCGGCTATTGACCAGCTCAAGCGTTGGGGTGAGCGGGTGGGGGTGGAGGTCGTGGCTCATCAGCCCGGCGGTGACCCAGCTGCAGTGGTTTATGATGCTCTTCAGGCAGCTCAGAACCGACAGGCTCAGGTAGTTATAATTGACACCGCCGGCCGTCTCCACACCAAATTCAACCTTATGGAGGAGCTTAAGAAGATAAAGCGTGTAGCTGGCAAGTACGATATGCCTCAGGAGGTGCTGCTGGTAATTGATGCTACCACCGGTCAGAACGGCCTGGCCCAGGCCAGACATTTCACCGAAGCAGCGGGGGTGAGCGGTATTTTTCTGGCCAAACTTGACGGCACTGCCAAAGGGGAATAGTATTAGCGATCTGCGATGAGCTGAAGATTCCCATTACCTATATTGGAACTGGCGAGCAGCTTGACGATATAGCCCCCTTTGATGCTAACACCTTTGTTGAGGCGATTTTTTCGTAGATAGGAGAAAAATGATTAATATAGGAATAAATCCGATTGCTTTTAGCATTGGAGTTTTTGAGGTGAGATGGTATGGGATTATGGTTGTCCTGGCTGTTGTGGCGGTAATCGTCATCTCTTTGCTGGAGGCGAGGCGGGTTGGTCTCGATGAGGAGCACATGTACAGTGTTGGCTTATGGGCAATCATCGGTGGGGTAATAGTATCACGATTGCTTCATGTCATTGACAAGTGGGACTACTATATGGCTAATCCTGTACAGATTGTTGGTTTTGAAGGCTTGACCGTTTACGGAGCGGTTCTGGGCGCCTTGTTGGCAATATTGATTTATTGCTGGGTTAAGAAGATTTCTTTCTGGCTAATAGGTGATGTCGCTGCTCCTGGGGCGATTCTGGGGCAGGCTATAGGCAGGATTGGCTGCCTCATAAATGGCTGCTGCTATGGATTGCCCACATCTTTACCGTGGGCGGTGGCCTATACTTATCCCGGCAGTTATGGACCTGCTGAAGCAGTTCACCCCACGCAGATTTATCACCTGATTTGGAATTTGATAGGGTTTGGTATACTCTGGTCACTACGCCGTCGGCTCAAGCCGCAGGGCTCGCTTTTTCTTCTCTATCTTGCCCTATATGCTGCCGGCGACCTCATCATAAGGTCTGTGCGGGCAGGAGAACCTTTCCTTTTCGGTTTGCAACAGGCTCAGTTGATCGGCATAGTAATACTGGTGGTAACAGTGCCATGGCTTGTTATTAGAATGTGGCGGGCGAGGGCACAAGCTCCGACCACCGGGGATTCGGGTGAGGTCAGTCGGCCGGAGCGAAATCGAGGAGCTTAAGTCGAAGCCTTTCCCCACCGTTCCACCGGTCTATATCTAGGTTGTAGGCGATATCCAGGTAAGCCGTTGTTTCTTGAGCGCGGTTGCCAAACCGGAAGCCGATGGCGTTCCAGACTATACCTTCTTGCTTCAGTTTCAGCCCCAGATGCTCACACTGGCTGCCAATCTGACGCTGGTCAACGATTTCAACATGGCGGCTGACAAAGGCGGGCAATGGATTACCGGAGCCGAAGGGAGCCAACCGTTGTATCTGTTTGAAAGTTTCCCCGGCAAAGACCGATAGGGGCACTTCGGCATCAATGTCTATGTGAGGGTGGAGGTCTAGGCCAGCCAGTTGGGTTTGAGCCAGGTTGAGGAGTCGTTTTTGGAGTTGGGTGAGGTTAGCAGTAGGCACGGTAAAGCCGGCTGCTTTGGTATGGCCACCAAAGTTGGTCAAGAGGTCACGGCAGTCTTTAAGTGCGGCCATGAGGTTGAACTCGGGTATGCTCCGCCCGCTGGCGCGGCATGTTTCTGTGCCAAATTTGAACAGAATTACCGGGCGGTAGAATTCTTCTGAGAGTCTGCCGGCGACAAGTCCCATAACACCTGTGGGGTAACCTTCATCGCCTGTCATCAGCAGTGGAAAATCGGTTCCAGCAGCAATTATGTCTTTTCTGGCTTGTTCCAGTAGTTCGCTGGTTAGTCGCTGCCGTTTGGCATTCTTTTCCTCGAGCTCTGAGGCTAGCGAGGCAGCCTCCTGCCGGTCTTGCGTGAGAAGCAACTGGTAGCTGGTGGTAGCATCATCGAGTCTACCGGCGGCGTTGAGGCGAGGCCCTAATGTCCAGGATATACTTTCAGCATCAAGATTACCCGGTTTTAGGCTGGCACAGCGCATCATCTCTTGAAGGCCGAGGCGCTCGGTATTATTAATAACTTCGAGTCCGCGTTTCACCCAGTAGCGATTGTCTCCAGTCAGCGGAATCATATCGGTTACGGTGCCTAAAGCTACCAGGTCTAATAACCTGTTCAGTAATTCCTCGCGGCCGCTACCCTTGAGGAGCGCCTGAAGGAGTTTAAAAGCGACACCTACCCCGGCAAGTTCAGTGGATTGGCAGGCGGAATCGCTTCGTTTAGGGTTAACCACTGCCAGAGCCGGTGGCAAAGAGGCTAGCGGCAGGTGATGGTCGGTGACAATTATGTCCAACCCCATCTTTCTGGCTTTTTGAATTTCAGCAATGGCAGTTATGCCGGTATCGACAGTGATGACAAGGCTGACGCCTTGTTTGCGGAGCTTCTCCAGAGCAGCTACTTGCAATCCGTAACCTTCACGGTAGCGGTGGGGTATGTAGGGAATGACTTTGCCACCAAGTGCTGAAAGCCCTTGAACCAGTAAAGCCGTGGCAGTGATACCATCGGCATCGAAATCACCGTAGATGGCGATTTCCTCACCGGTAAGCAGAGCCTGATAGGTCCTGCTTACCGCTTGATGCATGTCAGGCAGAAGGAAGGGGTCAGCTTCCAATCGGCTATCGGCGTTCAGGAAGGTCTCGATTTGGGAGGGCTCTGAGATGCCTCGATTGCAAAGCAGCTGAGCTAATAGCGGGTGAACCCCAGGTATGTTAATCGGTCTTTCGGCTGGGGTTAGTAATCTCCAAAAGGTGCGGCTCAAGCCTGTGCCTCTTTATAGCGCAATTTAAAGTGCCTCACCGATAACTTGACGAGTTAGCTCGTTGGCTCCGATGTAGATCTGCATAATTTTAGCGTCCCGCATGTATTTTTCTACGCCTACATCTCTAGAGTAACCATAGGAGCCCATCACTTGAACAGCATTGGTGGTTACTCTCATTGCTACATCGCTGCCGTATACCTTTGCCATTGTTGACCAGGCCATGTTGGCTAGACCTCGCTGCGCATTGAACCAGGCAGACCTTAAGTATAACAGGCGAGCAGCATCGATTTCGGTAGCCATGTCGGCGAACATGGCACAGATAATTTCATGCTCTATCATGGGCTTGCCAGCTACTATCCTCTCCTTAGTATATTTTAATGCCGCTTGAAAAGCCCCACGAGCTATCCCTGTAGCTATTGCACCAGCCCCAGTTCGATTGTAAATCAACGTCCGCTGCAATAACTTGGCACCATCTCCAACCTTACCCATCAGGTTTTCCTTGGGTACTCTAACGTTATCAAAGAATATCTCCGAGTTGCTGTCGGCATCCATCCCCATCTTTTTGATCGGTTTACCGAAGGAAAGTCCAGGGGTGCCAGCAGGGACTACGATGAGGCATGAACCATCATCACCCAGTTCAGGGTTGGCTGTAGCTACCACGGTATAAAGGTAAGAGTTGGTTGCATTGCTCGGCCAGATTTTGGTGCCATTTACAACGTAGTAGTCGCCCTCAGCTCGGGCGATAGTTTTTATAGTTCTTGAGTGCATGTGGGGATTTTCGATATCAGAACCGCCGGCTGGTTCGGTCATTGCCATACAGCATAAATTGCCGTCTCTGGTAAGAGGGGGGAACCATCTCTGGCGCTGCTCCGTAGTAGCCGCCATCATAATCGGAGTCTGCCCAAACCAGCTAGCTCCTATAGCTGTAGCAATACCACCACAGCCTACGGCTAACTCCTCCAAGACGATGCTGCATTCCACATTAGAGGCCTCGCTGCCTCCGTATTCCTTAGGAATGGGCAGGCCTAGAATGCCTACTTCGGCTGTTTTCTTGAAAATAGCTTCAGCTAATTTGCCCTCCTCATCTTTCTCAAACTTGGTAGCGACTGGCTTAATCTCTTTCTCGGTGAACTCCCGGGTTAATTTCTGGATGGCTAATTGCTCTTCGGACAAAGTAAATCCCAGCATCTGAGCACCCCCTTTGTTGTCTGTTTTAGTGTAGCCTAACCCAATTTTATTAGCAAGGAAAGTTGGATTAGAAATCTTGTGGTGTGCTTCTTGGTTGACCCACCGAGGTACAGCAAATATAATTCCTTTAGGTGAGATTATGGAAGCCAAAGCTAAGGTGGCCTTTCATACTCTGGGATGTAAGCTTAATCAAGCTGAGAGCGAGCTTCTGGCTCGGCAGTTTGCTGAGGCCGGATATCGTGTTGTCAGCGGTGACAGGGCTGATGTTCATGTCCTAAATACCTGCACGGTTACTCATATTGCCGACCGCAAGTCAAGGCATTTATTGAGGCTGTGGCGGAAAAGAAATCATCGAGGCTTACTCATCGCCACCGGCTGCTATGCGGAAAGAGCTCCCGAAGAGCTAAGTCAGGCTGGCGCTGACCTTGTTGTCGGCAATGAGCAGAAGATGCATCTTCTAGACATGATAAGGGATGAGTATGCGCCTGTGGCTCGTTGCTCAGCAGAACAGTTTGTGGCTGATGGGGTCAGTCGAGTCCGCAGTTTCATAAAGATTCAGGATGGCTGCAATGATGCTTGTGCCTATTGTATTGTGCCTAGGGTGCGTGGGCGAGAACATTGCCTGCCGATGGCGGATGTGGTTAACGAGGTGAAGGCAAGAGTCGCTGCGGACTATAAGGAAGTGGTGCTTACAGGGACTAAAATTGGCGCTTATAAGCACAACGGAGCCAATCTCAAGCAGTTGGTAGAGCAAATCCTTGTGGTTACAGGTGTGGAACGACTGCATCTTTCCTCTTTGCAGCCCCAGGATATTTCTCCGCAGTTTCTCAATCTGTGGCAAGACCCTCGTTTATGTCGTCACTTTCACCTGGCATTGCAGAGCGGCAGTGATGTAGTACTTGGACGGATGAGGCGCCGTTATTCTGCTGCTGGTTATAAGCGGGCGGTGTCTTTAATTCGAAAAATTGTACCCGACGTAGCTATTACTACGGATATCATGGTGGGTTTTCCCGGAGAGAGCATTGAAGAATTTGAGGAAAGCTATCGCTTTTGCCAGGAAATTGACTTTGCCAATATTCATGTTTTCAGCTACTCACCTCGACCAGGGACTCTGGCAGCTCGGATGCCGGGGCAGGTCGATGATAAGGTGAAGAAAGAGCGCAGCCTGCGGATGCTGGAGCTGGCTCAACGTAGTGCGCATAAGTTTTGCCAGCGGTTTTTAGGGCAAAACATGACGGTCTTGTGGGAGAAAGAGGTTGCTCCCGGCAGCGAGATATATTCTGGGCTTAGCCATAATTACATTCGGGTGTTCGCTGAAAGCAAGGGGCCATTGACCAATCAGTTCTTGCCAGTAAGGCTGGTTCGACTGCATAATCAGGGGTTATGGGGAGAGGTTATCAGGTGAAGATTAGGGTCAAGGTGATTCCTAATTCTAAGACTGAAGGGGTTGTTAAGGAAGGGGATGGGCTTCTGGTGAGGGTTAAAGAGCCCGCGAAAGAAGGCAAGGCCAATAAGGCGGTTATCAAATTACTTGCTGATTATTTCGGTATTCCGCAGAAAGAGGTAGTAATCTCAAGCGGCTTCGGAAGCCGGAACAAAATTATCGAGATTTCGGGGATATAATACATTGACCATCGAGTGGTAACTGCTGTGTCATTGCGAGCCGAAGGCGTGGTAATCTCTGGGATTGCTTCGTCGCTGACGCTCCTCGCAATGACAGAACGAGGTGGCTCCTGGTAATGGCAATAATCGCGCCTTAGCTATTGTGTTTCTCCCTTGCGACGCTGGTTGCGGAGGAAGTCTTCTACTTCCTTTATAATCCTGTCGGCGCCTTGCAGCGGCTCTCCGGGCGCGACGCCTTCAAGCTCATACTGCTCTTCCATTTTCTTTACATAGAGCCGCAGTTCATCGCTGCTGTCAGCTAGGAGCCGGTTCAGCATGTCTTGCAGGTACTCACCGGCTTTTGCAAGCTCTTCCAAGTCGATTTCAATCTCCAACAACTCGGTCAACTTTTTGACAAGACCAAGGCAAACCATGGGATTGGTCTCGACCCGGACGTAAAATGGTGCATGCCCCCAGAGGCTGATAGCTTCTATGTTTCTCCGAGCACAGTTGGTCAGCAGCAAGCCATGCAGGCTGCTTGGTCCTTGATAAACTATTGGTTCAATATTGTGCCTTTGCAGCACAGCCAAGAGGTCAGGACTATTTACTATCCCGGATATCCTCGGTTCCCTTGTGTGAGGGATGCTGTCATAGAGCCCACCCAAGGCATATATTCTCCGAACCTTGAGCATGCTGGCTAAATCGAGGATTGCGTCAACGAATTTCTGCCAGTGGAGATGAGGCTCGATGCCGTGAAGCAAAACCAGATCATGGTCAGTTTCCTGGTTTTTCCAATAAAAAAGACTGTTGTGCGGCAGTTGCAGCGAGGTTATTAAACCCCTGTCAACAGTTACCTTAGGGCGTGTAGTGGAGAAGTCGTAGAATTGGTCACCTTCTATCTGAGCGAACCCAGTGGCATCCAGACTTCTGGCTAAATAAAGGACAGTACCGGTAGCAACCTGGGCGGCATCAGACCAGCCGGCAAGCGCAGCTATAAAATCGGGATTGCGAAGTTCGGGCAGTTTGTGCACGGTTGTTTCACTGATTTCCATCTTAGTTCCGCTTTTAGAAACGACTAAAATTCATTTTCCTTTCTCTTAAGTCTAACATAACTGGTAATCGTAAAGAAATGTAGCAGAATTGTCCTCGTTATGCTAGGCATTGACTGGCATGTTATACTTTTGGGGTAAAGGGTGTGATACATAAACCTAATGCACGAGGAGGAGAGCGAACGTGGCACGTATGAGAGTTATTGTCAATCCAGCTGCTGGCGCGGGCAAGACTGCCAAGAAATGGCCGAAGATTATGGTCCTGCTGAAGAGTTTGGGGCTTGACTTTGAGTATGATGTTACGGAAGCCCCTGGTCATGCCATAGAGCTGGCTAAATCAGCGGTGAAGAAGGGCTATGAGCTGTTGGTGTCTGTGGGCGGCGATGGGACGATACATGAGATTGTGAATGGTCTGTATGAGGCTGGTGGCAGTGCTAATGTGGCAGTGGGTATTGTAAATACAGGAACGGGCGCCGATTACATCCGTACCATCGGCGTGCCTCGTCGCTATAAAGAGGCTTGTCAATGTCTTCTGAGTCCGAGCAGGCGCACGGTAGACCTTGGCGTCGTTGAATATACAAAGGGTGGACAACGGAAGAAGCGGTTGTTTGTAAACTTTGCCGGGATAGGCTTCGATGCTGAAGTTGTCAAGGCAACTACCGAGAAGTTTAAGGCTCTGGGTGATATGCCTTCCTACCTCATGGGGTTATTCAGCACCCTCATGTCCTACGAAAACAGGGATGTGTCCATCATAGTAGATGGGGAGCATGGGCAGAGACGAATCTGTACTATCATGCTGAATAACGGCAGGTATGGAGGCGGGGGTATGCTTCCAGCACCTAATGCTGACCCGGGTGATGGCTTTTTTGACCTGGTGATAATAGATGACATAACCAAACCAGACCTTATCATGTCGCTGCCGAGAATATACAGGGGCACTCATCTCACCCACCCGAAGGTGACCTTGATGAGGGCAAGGGAGGTAGAGATAAGGCCGACGCTAACATCGGCTGTCCAGGCTGATGGTGAACTCCTCGGGGAAGCGCCAGCCCGCTTCAGCATACTACCAGCAGCACTGAATGTTGTCATCTAGAGACCGTTTCGTGGTTGATTCCAGTCAGTAGCGCTTCCGCAGCACCAGACGTGGAGCGAGTTACGCTCTTTCCAGCATACCGGCTAGACCGGGGACTTCTTGTATGAGCTGGTCTAGAGGGATTTCCTTTCCAGTAATCTCGAAAGCTTTTTTTGTTGATGGCGAAGCCACCACAAGGCTGACAGGCTGTTTGAGACCAAAAAAGAAGATACTGCTGCCACTGGGCTGGCAGTTAAGCGACAATCTTGTTACCAAGATTAGAGTTATTCCGGCTATTGCGACAGGGCTGCCGATTGTTACTCTTTTCTTTTCCATTTAGACGAAACCAATTTTTTCACAGCTCGCAATGTGGGCAATGAGAAGGCGAACCCAATCAGAGGTGCAGCCAGTTGAATAGGCCGCAGCCTTACCGCTCCGTAGAGATGCCCTTCGATGAGAGTCTCGCCGGCAAACGAAGGCTCAATCCTTATCTGGTGAGGCGAAAAATAACTCAGAATTAGATTAACTGGCGCCATAAAGGCAAAGAGGAGACCTGTATCAGCCGGATTATCAAGTCCTACCTTGAAGTTTGCTGCGAGTTCCCTAATCTTAATGTGCCTGAAAATTCTCTTTATGAAGCTGCCAAACTGTTTTAGGAGGCCTTTGGTTCGCAGGATTTCAAACGTATCCCTTATCTCCCATCTCCTACCCAAAGGTTTCCGCTCATGTTCAATAGCTCTCTTTCCTTCGGGCTTCTTTCTGCCTCGCCTTAATTCGTGACTGACCAGGCCGAAGAGCCATATTAGTCTCATGCTGAATCTAGGTTTTCCGTCTATGTTGGTACGGAACACCAGGTCAAGCGGCACACAGAGGAGAATAGTGATGAGTACCGCCAGGCTAACTAGAACAGCGATGGGCCACAACTATTTTTCTCCTTCTTTTTTGCGTTCTCCCCATTTTTCGGTGAGTTTTGCCGCAATGTCAGGTATGGTTTCGCTCAATTTCTCTATGGCTGTTGCCATGCCCCCCTTGATTGGCTCTATCCTTACACCGTCCTTATCGATGACTATGACAGCGATGGGCTTCACTCCGCCACCGCCCCCACTGCCACTGCGACCCCCCTCGGCGGTCTCCTCGGTCTCTCCCTTGCCGGCGCCACCGCCGGCGGCAAAGCCAAAGCCAACGCTCATCAAGGGAATCAAGGTTGTACCCTCGATAG
>Ga0163210_1001289_pt1 | contig 10923 bp, 9 predicted proteins | sample Kivu_220m_FD_113536 | JGI IMG/M metagenome (GOLD analysis project Ga0163210, IMG submission 113536) | Freshwater microbial communities from Lake Kivu, Western Province, Rwanda to study Microbial Dark Matter (Phase II) - Kivu_220m | ecosystem: Environmental > Aquatic > Freshwater > Lake ... | reverse complement strand
GGCTGGAAGCGTCGATAGAGGGCCGCACCGTCGGCGATCATCTGCGAGGTGGACCGCCGGGCAAGGTCGGCTTCGACGTACAAGACGCCCTGCCGGTCCACGCCGAGCATCACGTAGGCCGAATAGTCGCTCCGCCGCGCGTCGCTTCCCTTGCTCGGATCCAGCGCGAGGGTTTTGGCCGCCAGCCCCGTCGGCCAGTCCTCGAACCAGATCGACTCGTCGAAGTACGACTCGGGCCACTCGCACAGTTCCGGCTGGATCGGCGTGTTCTGCTTCTCCCGCTCGAACGCCCCGCGCCCGCTCTCGACCCGCATGCACATGAGCGTGTAAAGGTCCTCGTGCTCGGGCCAAAGGAGCACGGCGCCGGCATCCATTGCGGCGCGGTGGGCTTCGTAGAACGAGCGGGCGTCTTGCCGCGCGCGGGGGTTTTCCGGATCGGCGTAGAGGTTCTCCCATTCTTCCCAGAGGGACATGTTCTCCGGCCAACGCACGATGGCCTGAAAGATCCGCGAAATCCACCCCGGCGTCTGGTGGAGTTGCACGGCCAGCGCCTCGCGGTGTAAGGCGGTGGCAAGGTTGACGACATTGGTCCGGGCGGTTCCGGCCTTCAACAAAGTGCCGTGGAACCAGGTCCGCGAGCGCTCGCGCTGGACCGCGGAGAGCATGTGGGAGTCGTTTTCCAGGTCGTCGCAGAGGATAAACGTGGGCCGGTGTGCACGGTGGCGGCGGCCGCGAAGCCCCTGGCCCGTGCCAAAAGCCTCGATCCGCGCGCCGTTGCGGAGCTGAATCGCCCCGGCGCGCCACACCGGCCCGCGTCCGAACGCCGCGGGATAAGTGGCGGCCAGTTGCGGGTTGTCGACCAGCTCGGACTTGAGATTGTCGAGATGCATGCGGGCCTGCTGCTTCGTGTCGGAGACGATCCAGACATAGGGCTCCCAACCTTCGATCGCGGCGCGAAGGGCATAGGCCAGCGTGACGAGCGTCGACTTGGCCCCGCCGCGCGGCCCGAGCACGTTGAGTTTCATCCCGCGGGAGCGGGCCATGGCATCGAGCCGGGAGCCGAGCCAGAGGTGCATCTTCGATGGCGGCCTGGCGAAGTGCTCCGGCAGGTTGCGGCGGCCCCAGGCCAGCAGCGTCACGGAATCGGCCCGCGCAGCCGCCAGCCGCCGGGCAACGCCGTGCCGCCGCGCAAGCTCGTCGCGAAATGCCCTCAGGAGGGCAACGAGCCACTCCCGTTCCGGACCCTCGCCGAAGCCGTTCGTCTCACGACTCATCATCATGGCTGTCTTCCACCGGGGCTTCTTCCGCCACGGGAGTGATGGTGGCCAGCAGGCGGTCAAGCCGCTTGAGCGCGGCCTTGCGATGCCGCGCCACGGGGACTTCGCTGAGGAGGATCTCGCCAAGCCGCTGCAAGATAGTCCGCACCTCCTCCGGCGTGAGCTTGCCCGGCGAGCGCTTGGCGAAATCCTCGGGATTGAGCCGTTCCAGGGCCCAGGCCGCCGCGCGCCAATACTGCTCTTTCTTCGCCGCCTTGTTGATGTTTCTGACGTACTCGATCTCGGCCGACTGACTGGCATGGCAGAGTTGATCGGCGAACACCGGGTCGCGCAGGGCGGTGTTGCGGATTGTCTTGGCGTCGCAGCCCACGTAGCGCGCGGCCGTGCGGCGGCTGCACCCCACGCTGACGATCGCGAGGATCTGCCCTTTCTTCATGTCGTCGAGCACCGGCGGTCGGCCAATCTTGCGCGGTGCCGGGGCAGAGGCTATGAGAGTCGGTTTCTGGTCAGACATGCGGGCGAAATTGGGGGTTCAGGGTTCGGGGTTCGGGGTTCGGGATTCAGGAGCAAATCAATGGCGAATAGCGAACGGCGAGCCGGCAAGGACGACGTGGCTCCCTCCGAATTCGCTATTCGCTATTCCGTATTCGTCATTCATTCCTGAACCCTGAACCCCGAACCCTCCTTTCCGAGATACTCGAACGACACGACGGCGCGGCCGCCGGAGCCGCGGTAATTGGGCTTGAAGCGCCGGGCCCGCGCCGAGCCCGTCGGTTTCACGCTCACCGCCCGCCATCGCGGCGAACGGCGGCAATGGGCCACCAGCGCCGGATGGCTGGCCGTGACATTGATCCGATGCCCCTCGTCGCGGTGCAAGTCGCCCACGCCTTCCAAGACGGCCATGCCGATGCCGATGCCCTGGTAGTCGGGCAGGGTCACAATCCGCGTGACCCGCCAATGGTCCCGCCGGCCGATGATCGGCACCGTGGCGCAAAACGTCACCGGCGCCCCGTCCCATAAGGCCAGGAAGCACCGCGCCGTCGGGCAGATCGAGCCGGTCAGATAGTGATGCCGCGCAAACATTTGCCAAGCACCACGCCGGCAACGAACGATTTCAAGGTTGATTTTCGGTCGTTGAAGACACCTCCGCGTGAATGTGCAACTTGCCATGTCAAGAACCCAGTCGGGCGCAAGCCACTCGGTAACGTCGTAATGGCAGGTCACGGCCACGAACCGCCCCGCGACCCGGCCCGCGCGAACCGCTTTGGCCACCGCCGCCGAGACGACGTGGGCCACGTTGCGATCCACCACGCTGGTGAACTCGTCGAAGACCACCAGCGAAGAAGAGGAGTAGGGAAGTGGAGTAGTGGAGGAGTGAGGGAGTAGAGGAGTGGAGGAGTGGGACGGTCTTCTTCTCTCCTCTACTCCTCCACTCCTCTTCTCCTCCACTTCTTCGCGATTCGCGGCCTGCGCCAGGGCAAGCGCGAGGTCGCAGCGGAATTGCTCCCCGTTGGACAAAACGCGGTACGGCTTGATCCATCCCGGCGGCGAGCTGAAGCCAACGGTAGTCAAAAGGGCGGTGATCTCCTTGATCGGCCGGTCGCCGAAGCAATCCACGACGGCCCGATCCTCCGGCCAGGGCTCGCGGCGGTAGAGCCGCGGCCCAAAGACTTCCCGGGCAATCGTGCTCTTGCCGCTCCCCGAAGGCCCCACGATGAGCCCGATCCGCCAGTCGCCCCCCAGTTCCGGAACCTCGACCCGAAACCGCTCCGACGCCCGCTCGGTAACCGGCACATCGAACATCCCCGCGACTTGCTGGACGCGGAACGAATCGTAGACCGGGCAGGTCACCGTAAGGTCAATCACAGCATCAACAGCCGGCACTTCAGCCCCTCCGCGGTCAACCGCTCGAACACGGCCTTCTGGTCGGCCTCGTCGCGGCACTCGACTACGACCTGGAACACTTCGGGCAGGGCGACCTCCGGCGGCGGCTGCTCCCGACTTTCAAGCTCTGGGCGAGGGGGCGAGGCGAGCATCTGGTCCAGGACGTCGCGCACAGCCCGGCTTTCTGTTTCCACTTCGGCGAGGAGCCCGGCCAGGGCATCCCGATTGGTCTGGGCCAGTCCGGCCAGCGGGTCGAGGAGGGCCAAGAGCTTGGCGGCCTCCTTCTCGTCCACGTCGAGCACGAGCACCGGCACTTCCTGGTCGGGCGTGGTCTCGGCGCGAAGGTGGCCGTCGATCAGCTCCAGCGAGCCGTCGGCCAGTTCCCGCGCCACCAGCGCGTCGGCATAGCCCACCTCGGCCAACACGCCGCGCAGGGCGTCTTGCTGACTTTGCGGATGAACTCGCCAGTTCCTCGGGTTGGGGCGCAGCCGGCTCGCCGGCACGCGCCGCAACTCCTTGATCCGATCGCGGATTCTCATGGCATCTCCCGCAGCCGTTCGGCAAGGTCGGCGATCTGAACTTCTTGCGTTTCGAGCCGCGACTGATGCTCAATGCACATCCGCAGCCGCTCTTCATGCGAGGAGGAAAGCTTCTCGACCTTGTCGCAAAGCTCGGCGACCTGGCTGGCGACCACCGCCAGCTTGGCGTGGACCGCCACGATCCCCGGCCCGATCATCAGCACGGCCGAGACCACGATTCCTACCAGCGTGATCCATTCGTTGGCGCTCATAGCGGCTCCTCCTTCATCCGCTGGGAGTGGATTTCTTCGTATCGGCGGCGGTGCTCGCCTGCCAACTCCAAGGTCAGGCCGGACTTGTGTGGCATGCCGTCACGCGGCTCCGCCGCGGGTCGGCATGGAGCCGGAGCAGACGGCTCGTCGGCTGCCCGGAAGGATCGCCGCCGCTGGATTCGCTGCCACTGGCGCACACGGCACGCCCGACACGGCGATTCGCCCAACGCCCCGCACTCCGGGCACCGCTCGATTGGGCCGGGGGCCTCCTCTTCCAAGTCGCCGCACACCGCCCGACGGCGATCGCGCCGCGTGCCGTGGGCAACCGCCGCCACCGTTCCGCGGCTGACGCCCGTTAGCCGGGCGACCTTCCGCAGACTGTGCTTGCCCGTCGCCACCAGACGCCGAACCTTCTCGATCATCGCCGGGGAAATCATCGCGTCCTCGCCGTCGCGGTCCGGCCCGCGGGCCGTCGGAGTCGAGTGGGAAAACAAAAAAAGCCCGGCACTGGAACAAGGTCCAGTGACGGGCTCTTGAGATACCTCGGCTGCGCGAGGCTCTACCGATACCGCATCCTCGCGCCCTAACCTAACCGAACCGCTGGCCCAATTTCAACCGGGATTTTGCACGCCGGGGGATCTGGACTAGAAAACGACGGATAATACCATCGAACGGAGACTGAATCCTGTCCGTTTGGCGGCATCGCTTTTGGCGTAGAACCATTGTCGAGGACAGATACCATGGCGAGTAAGAGAAACCAACGCCAAGGATGCTTGTTCGACTGCGGTCGATCGGCAGAGCCGGTCTTGATTAGCGCTTGCCTCCTTGGAATCCCGTGCCGTTGGCATGGGCGCCGGCCCAAGAAACGCGAGGCGCTTGTGGCCCGTTTGAAGACGCGGTACGTGCTCGTTCCCGTGTGCCCGGAGCATGTCGCGGCAATCGGTGCTTTCTTCTCCCCCAGGGGGGCTTGAACCCGCGCGGGCTTCGTGGGTAAATTGTGTTTCATGTTCCGGGTCGGGTTTGGTCCCCGCTCAGCAGCGAACTGTTCGGGGGCCGATCCGCGAGCGTGTTGCCGGACTGCGTGCTTTCGGGCGTTCGTGCGTGAGGAGTGGTTTGCGATGGCTCAGGGCGTGATCAAGAAGTTGGTGTCGGATCGTGGCTTCGGGTTCATTTCGGCGGAACAAGAGGACGTCTTCTTCCATTGTTCCGCGGTCGTCGACACGCGATTCGACGACCTCGCAATCGGCCAGGCTGTTCAGTACGAATTGGAACAAGGCGATGGGGCGCGACGCAGCGGAAAAGGCCCACGCGCCGCGTCGGTCAAACCGCTGTGACTTTCATCCCGGGCTCGGGATGAGCGGTCGTCCTCCGCGATCTACTCTTGCCGTGCCGGGACCGGTGAACAAGGTGCGAATCCACGCCTCCTCCACTCTTGTAGGTGGTGTGGGTTCTCGTCCGCTCTCTCGCCTTAGTACGCGAAGGAAAGCTCACGGGCAAGTTCGTGCAGCCTACCGCCCTGACCCGAGCTCGACGTGGTTCCGGCCGATGAAAAGCGACCCGGTGGAATGCATAAGTTGGGGTATATGGGCGACTTAGGATCTGGAAGATTGCCGGAATGCGGCCAAAACGGCCGGGAACTCGGGGTTGCGGGTTGCCTTGTGAGAATGGGCTGTTACCATTGACGCTATTCGTCGCCGCGCGCTGTGCTTAAACCCAGATAGAGGAATCCACTGTGGAGCTACCCCGACGACCTAAGGACGACCAGTTCACCAAGCCAGGTCGATATCATGAGTTGCAGTTGGAGATTCAGCAACGCGTGCGCGGGTCGGACATCCCGATCCTTTTCATTTACGCCTTTGACCGCCGGACTCGCCTCGGGCCGTTTCTGTTTGTCGACAAGTCGCTGATTCCGGCCGCGCCGCGGGCGGTGGCGTCGGCGCTTCACGCAGCGGGTTTGACGAACGTCCGCGTCGTCCTCCAGCAGTGGAGTCCGAACGTCCGCCCGAGCAAGGCCCTCATCGGCGGCAAGCGCCCGGAGGTCCTCTTTATCTCCGCCATGCAAATCCACAGCGCCAACGCGTACGCCTTGATTCGCGACGCTTGGCAACTCGGCGACGAGCGGCCGTTGATCCTGGCTGGCGGGTCCAAGGCGGTGTTCGAGCCGTGGGACTACTTCGGACTCTCGCCCGACGGGCGCGAAGGGGCCGATCTGGTGGTGACCGGCGAGGAATTCGTGATCCTGGAACTTCTGGACCGGATTCTCGCGCACAAGCATCCCAACGAGACGATGCGGGAGGCTTATGAGCGGGTCCGGGCGGCAAAGCTCCTGGAGGACATACCCGGCCTGGTCTACCGGCCCGACGCTCCGGAAGGGCCTCCCCCATACCTGGTGAACACTGGCATTCAGCGGCTGCTTCAGGATCTCGACGAGTTGCCGATGCCGTTTGACGCCCTGGGGATGTTCGAGCCGCCGCACCAGCGGAGCACCCTTTCGCGGGCGCCGGTGCCGCAGCAAAAACTCGGCCGCCACGGCAGCATCATGGCGATGATCGCCACCCGCGGCTGCAAGTTCCATTGCCCTTACTGTCCCATCCCGGGCTACAATCAGTACTCGTTCCGCTTCCGCAGTCCAGAACGTCTGGCCTCGGAGATGGCGGGGATTGCCGAGCGCGCGGGGATCAAGAAGTTCTTCGGCACCGACGACAACATCTTTAACGACCGGAACACGGTGGAGGAGATGTTCACCGCCATGGCCCGCTCGCAGGTCGGCGGACGCCCCTTCCGCAAGGCGATCACCTTCGCCACCGAGGCCACGGAGTTCGACGTCTTCAAGAATCAGGACCTTTTGCCCCTGGCCCGCGACGGCGGGCTGAGAAGCCTCTGGTTCGGCATCGAGGATCTCACGGCGGGGCTGGTCAAGAAGGGGCAGAGCCCGGAAAAAACGAAGACCGTCTTCAAGCTCCTCTTGAAGCAGGGCATCGCCCCAATGCCGATGATGATGCACCACGACGGGCAGCCGCTGTGGACGCGGCGCGGGCTGTACGGACTGTTGAACCAGGTCCGCTTCTTGTGGCGGGCCGGTGCGGTCACGTGCCAGGTGACGCTCCTGACCCCCTCGGTTGGCAGCAAGAGCTACGAGCAGACCTTCCGCGACGGGACGGTGCTCAAGTCGGTCGGCGGCAAGCCGGTCGAAAACTATCAGTACGACGGCAACCACTGCGTGGCCACTGCCGATTCGAACCCGTTCCAGCGCCAGCTCAACATGCTCCTGAGCTACATGTCGTTTTACAACCCCGTCAACCTGGTCCGCGCCCTGCCGCGGTTCGACGCCCTCTGGGCGGAGCGCGTGGTGCTCCAGCTTTACGGGATGGTGGGCGTCGCGAAGTCGATCTACAACATCCGCGACTGGCTGCGGCGCCTGGTCACGCAGCAGATCGAGCGCTTCAGCGAGCTGCCGCCGCCAAAGTTCCCCATGGTCGTGCCCGAGCACGTCAGCACAAGCCTGGCCCATTACGGGGCGGCCGTGCAACTGCCGCTGCTGGGGTAATCCGTCGGCGCTGGTGTGTCAACGTTCAGTAGTCCCGGGAGGGCAAGGTTCCTGCCGAGCCGTCCGCAGGTCCGGCAAGCGGGCGTCAGAGTCGGCTGAGCAGGAGCCTCGCTTCCCGAGTTCGCATGGGCCCATCTGAACTTTGGCGGGGTAGGGGAGACGGCGATGACGAGCCCTTCGCGACGCGTCCGCCGCGCGGCGGACCTGGCCGCCCTGCTGTTTGCTCTGGTCTTTCCCAGCGTGCTCACCTGGGCCTATTTCGTCGCGCTGCGTCACTCCCCGGCCGCTCTGCAACAAACAGCGTATGGGATCGGCAAGACGATCCAGTTCGTTCTGCCCGTGTTCTGGGTGCTGGCGATCCAGCGGCGCCGCCCGAGCCGCTCGCGGCCAAGCGCAAGCGGGCTGGTCGAAGGCCTCCTCTTCGGATTGACGGTCTTCGCCCTCGCGCTTGCGCTTTACCACACATGGCTCAAGCCGGCCGGCCTGTTTCAAGCCGTCGGCGAGAAGATCGAAGCCAAGATCGTCAACTTCGGCATCCGCGGCCTGGGAGCGTATCTAGTCCTGGCCGCGTTCTACTCCTTGATTCACTCGTTCCTGGAAGAATACTACTGGCGTTGGTTTGTCTTCGGCCAGCTCCGCAACCTGATCCCCTGGCCGGCGGCGATCGGCGTGTCGAGCCTCGCCTTCATGGCCCATCACGTGATCCTGCTGGCGACGTATTTGGGCTGGTCGTCTCCTGCCGCCTACCTGTTTTCGCTCGGCGTGGCCGTGGGCGGGGCGTATTGGGCCTGGCTCTACCATCGCAGCCGGTCGCTTTACGGCCCCTGGCTGAGCCACCTCTTGATCGACGCCGCGATCTTCGCCATCGGCTACGACCTCGTCCGCCCGATGCTCCGCTAGCTGGAATCGCCAGCGAAGGGATGTAGAATCGTCCGAGCGTTGCGACCGGAGCAACGGGACTACGGAGGCTCGTGATGGCCGGCGATCGGGATCGGCAGGATTCGCCTTGGCTCGACACCGAGACCAAGGCGATGCTTCATCCGGCGCCGCCGGACAGGCCCGCCGCGCTGGACATGGCGGGTTTCACGCTCGTTCTGCTCACGAAGGGATTGGAGCCGGATCGCCTTGCCCGCGCGCTTCGGCGCATCTGGCGCGACCCCGAACGGTCGGCAGCCCCCGTGCTCCTTGGCGCATGTCCGATCGTTCTCCGCTCCGGTCTTGCGCTGGATGAGGCGATTGTGGGACAATTCGAGTTGATCTGCTGCGACTCGATCGCGGTCTTCCTCCAAGACGGCGTCGCAGCGGGTGAAGATACGCGGTATCTTCGCGAGCTTTATTCTCAATTGCGCAGGAGCCCCGAGTTCCAGCCGGTGTTCATCACGATCCGTTTTGTTCCCGATACGGACGCGGGAAGACGATTCTGCGATCAGTTCCTTTCCGACGCAATGGGAAAGAACGTCCGCTACGGAAGCGAGTTCGCGATGAGAGACCGCGCGTTCCGGAAGAAGGCTCGGATGATGGCCCATTGGGCCAGCGAAATCGGAGCAAAGATGACCATCGACGAGTAGGCCATACGTTGCCGCGGCCTGTTCCAAGCCGCAAAGCGGCGTCCGTCATTAGCCAGGGGCGTCAGCCCCTGGCATGCTGGGCGCCGTCACGGGAAGCCCCGCAAGGGGCGACAGAATCGCAGAAGACAACGTGTCAGTTGATGCAGACGAATGATTGGGGCAGTGTGCATGCCTCCCAGTTTCTGCCGCCCCTCCGGGGCTCTCGTTGGACTTGGACGACCTATTTCCAGGGGCTTGCGCCCCTGGCTATTGACTTACGTCCCTTCGGGACTGGCTATTGACTTACGTCCCTTCGCGACTGGGGCTGTTCGTCGGGCGGCTCGGGCAGCAGCAGGGCCACGGCGGCGACGGGAAGGAAGACGAAGGAGGCGTAGAAGAGGGCTGGACGGTGGTCGCCCAGGTGCGAGAAGAGGCCGAAGAACACCGTCCCGCCGGCCGCCACGATCCGGCCGATGTTGTAACAGAAACCCGCGCCCGTGGTCCGCAAGAGCGTGGGAAACAGCGGCGGCAGGTACATCGTAAACAGGCCAAACAGCCCCTGGCAGACGCCCGGGCCGACCAACAGCCAGAACTGCGCGCCGTGCGAGAGGGGGACGCCGTAGTTGTAGTAGGCCGTGGCCATCGTCAGGCAGTACGCCGCGCACAGCACCGCAATGGCCCGGCGATAGCCGATCCAGCGGGCGATGAGCGCCGCCAGGTAGTTGCCCAAAATCGACGTGAGCATGACGAGGATCATCGCCAGGCCGGCGAAGCGGGTCTTTTCCGGATCGCTCCAGGCGGCGATGTCGGGCAGGTTCCGCAGGTGCTGGAGGAACCAGTACATGAACGCCCAATGCGCCGAAAGCGAAAACGCGCAGACGAGGATCGTCAGCACCGTGGTCCGTCGCACCGCGCCGCGGAACAGATCGCGCACGCGGGGGACCGTGCCGCCCGCGCGGACCTTGGCCGCGTGCCATTCCTCCGGCTCCGGCACCGCGCGGCGAATCCAAAGGACCAAGAGTGCCGGCAGGATCCCCACCAGAAACACAATCCGGTACTCGTAGTACGCGTACTGCTGCCCGAAGGGGATCAGCGAAAGCGCCGCCACGGCGACCATCGCTACGAGCACGCCGATGTTGACCGCGCTTTGCAGCGTGGCGGCGATCCAGGGACGCCATCGCTTGGGCCAGGTCTCGGACAAGAGGGCCGCCCCGACCGCCCATTCGCCGCCAATGCCCAAGGCCGCCAGGAACCGGCAAATCAAGAGGTGCCACCAGGTCTGGGCAAAGAACGAAAGGCCGGTGAACAGGGCATAGGTGAGAATCGTGAGCATCAGGGCCCGGGCCCGGCCCAGCCGGTCGCCGATCCGCCCAAAAAAACCACCCCCCAGCGCCCAGCCCACCAGAAACGAGGCCTGGATCACCGAGCCGTAGTAGCGGACCGATTCGTCACGCTGCCCCACGTCGAGCAACTGCGCCACGAAAGGCGTCGCCACCAGGGTGTAGAGGTGCATGTCCAGACCGTCGAAGAGCCAGCCCAGCCACGCGGCGATTCCCGACCTCCACTGCTGGGGCGAGATGTCGCGCAGGCGGGTGGCTTCCCGCCCTCGGCTTGGCGTCGCAGCCGTCTCGACGATCGAATAGTCCATGAGCAGAAACTCGCAAGAAAATGGGCGATCCGGCTTACGCTACTGTCCGCCCCAATGCGTGTCAAGCGCAAGTTGCCTGTTGACGCTGCGCGCGTCGCACAGTACCTTCGTGAAGCCCGGCTCAAGTCCCGGCGTGGCCGCCGGGGCTAGACGCCGCTTACACTGCGTTCTGCCCTCTGCCCTCTGCCCTCTGCCCTCTGCCCTCTGCCCTCTGCCTACTGCCCTCTGCC
>Ga0163210_1001286_pt1 | contig 10926 bp, 7 predicted proteins | sample Kivu_220m_FD_113536 | JGI IMG/M metagenome (GOLD analysis project Ga0163210, IMG submission 113536) | Freshwater microbial communities from Lake Kivu, Western Province, Rwanda to study Microbial Dark Matter (Phase II) - Kivu_220m | ecosystem: Environmental > Aquatic > Freshwater > Lake ... | reverse complement strand
GGGGATCTTCGACCTCGAATCCCAGCCCGTCAACGAAACGTGGGTCGTCATTTCCCTGGCCCGGGCCCAAATCCTCTACGGCCTCGAAGGGGGGTTGACCGAAATCGAGCTCCAGGTCGACGATGTTTTCTCCGCGGCGCGGCAGGCGAAAGACCTTCGCCGGAGCTTCGACGGCCTCCAATGGCTGAGCTGGCAGGAGACCAACGCCGCCCTTCTCTCCGCCCTGCGAAGCCAATCGAGCTCATCCTATATGATCCAGCTTTTCGTCCTTCTCTCGGTCACCTTGGGCATCGCCTCGGTCCTGGCCGTCTCCGTCGTCCAGAAATCGAGGCAGATCGGCATCCTCAAGGCCCTCGGGACGAGGACGCGGAGCGTCGGCCGGATTTTCATCGTCCAGGGAGCGGTCCTCGGTCTCGCCGGTTCCCTCCTCGGAACGCTCGCCGGCTGGGGGCTCATCAAGCTCTTCATGACTCTCCGGACGTCGGCCGGGGGGGCCGGGCTTTTCCCCATCCGCGTCGAGTTCGGGGCCCTGGCCGTCTCGGTCGCCGTGGCCACGGCGGCCGGGACGCTGGCCGCCTTCCTCCCCGCCCGCCGGGCGGCGCGCCTCAACCCCATCGAGGTCATCCGCAATGGCTGAACTCCTCGCCCTCCGGAATATCGAGAAGATCTACGGCCGGGTCGTCCCGATACCGGCCTTGCGGGGCGTCAGCCTGACCGTCGCCGAGGGCGAGTATACGGCCCTCATCGGCCGGTCGGGATCGGGAAAATCGACCCTCCTCAACATCATCGGCACCCTCGACCGCCCGACTTCCGGGGAGATCGCCTTCGACGGCCGGGACTTGTTCGCCCAGGACGACGACACCTTGGCCCTTTTCCGGAACCGGTCGCTGGGATTCATCTTCCAATACCACTATCTTCTCCCCGAATTCACCGCCCAGGAAAACGTCCTTCTTCCCTACCGGATCTTCCACGGACGGGCCGAGGGGGCCGTCGTCCGCCGGGCCCGGGAGCTCATCGACAGGGTCGGCGTCGGCCGGCGGATGAACAACCGGTCGACGACGCTTTCGGGGGGGGAACAGCAGCGGATCGCCATCGCCCGGGCCCTCATCAACAATCCCCGCCTCATCCTGGCCGACGAGCCGACGGGAAACCTGGACCACGAGACGGGCGAGGCGGTGAAGACTCTCCTCCGCGAGATCAACCGGGAGATGAAGACGACCTTCCTCGTCGTCACTCACGACCGGCACATCGCCGCCGGCTGCGACCGGGTCGTCGAAATCGACGACGGCCGGATCGTCTCCGATATGCGGACGGCCGATTTCAGCGAGGATGAAAACTGGCGGCGGCTGGCCCCCTGCCACTGCCGCGAACGCCGCGACGGACCCTCGGCTTGATTCGAGGACGCTCGCCCTTGACAATCGTTTGGCCGAGAGGCCAAGGAGGCCCACCCATGCTTCGAACGCCGAAACCGGTCCTCGTCGCCGCCCTGGCCGCCCTGGGATTTTGGAGTTGCGCATCGGTCAATCTTCCGGAACGGCCGGCTTCGCCGACGGCGGCGGGCATTATTCCCCGGCCTTGGCAGATGGCCATGGAATCCGGAAGCTTTGCTCTCGTCTCCGGAACGCCAATCATCGTCCCCGAGGGCACCGAGGCCGAAGCGGCCGTCGCCGACCTCAAGGCCCGGATGGCCGCCTCGTTCGGGCTCGACCTCCCCGTCGCGCGGTCCGAACACCCCGCTTCGTCCCCCGCCGTCCTCTTCAAGACGAGCGGCGATCCCCTTCTCGGGCCCGAAGGCTATAAGCTTCGGATTCGGACCGACGGGATCACCCTCGAGGCCGGGACGGACCGGGGATTTCTCCACGGCGTCCAGACGATCTATCAGCTCTGTCCGGCGACGATCTTCGACCGCGAGGGCATCCGGTCAGGACCTCCGACGGTGCCCTGCCTGTCCATCGTCGACCGCCCCCGCTTCGCCTGGAGGGGGGTCCTCCTCGACGTCTCGCGCCATTTCTTCACCAAGGCCTTCGTCCTCCATCTCCTCGACGAGCTGGCCATGCACAAGATGAACGTCCTCCACTGGCACCTCACCGACGACCAGGGCTGGCGGGTCGAAATCAAGCGCTACCCCAAGCTGACCGAGGTCGGAGCCTGGCGGGTGGACCGGGAGGACAGGCATTGGAACGCCCGGGAGCCTCAAAAGCCCGGCGAGAGAGCGACCTACGGGGGGTTCTACACCCAGGACGAAATCCGCGAGGTCGTCGCCTACGCCGCGCGCCGGGGGATCACGGTCATCCCCGAGATCGAGCTGCCGGGACATTGCCTCTCCGCCCTGGCCGCTTACCCCGAGCTCTCCTGCAGCGGGGGGCCGTTCACCGTTCCCCCCGGAGGCGTCTGGCCGATCAAGGACGTCTACTGCGCCGGGAACGAGACCGTCTTTCAATTCCTGGAAAACGTCCTGACCGAGGTCCTGGACCTCTTCCCCAGCCCGGTCATCCACATCGGGGGCGACGAGGTGGACAAGTCCACATGGAAGGCCTGCCCCAAGTGCCAGGCCCGGATGGCCGCCGAAGGCTTGAAAAGCGAGGAGGAGCTCCAAAGTTATTTCATCAAAAGAATCGAGAGATTCCTCAACGGGCGGGGACGGACGCTCCTCGGCTGGGACGAAATCCTCGAGGGAGGCTTGGCCCCCAGGGCCATGGTTATGTCATGGCGGGGCACCCAAGGCGGAATCCAAGCCGCCCGGACGGGCCACGATGTCGTCATGACCCCGACCTCGCACTGCTACTTCGATTACTACCAAGGCCAGCCCTTCTCCGAGCCTTTGGCCATCGGCGGATACCTTCCCCTCGGAAAGGTCCATGCTTTCGAACCCGCCCCGGCCGACTTATCTCCGGAGGAAGCCAAGCGCATTCTCGGCGTCCAGGCCAATCTCTGGACGGAATACGTCGCCACGCCCTCCCACGCCAGATATATGCTCTATCCGCGCCTGGCGGCGATGGCCGAAGCCGGTTGGTCACCCGCCGAGGGCCGGGATTGGAACGATTTTTGCGCCCGCCTCGCCGCCCAATTCGGCCGCTACGAGGCCGCCGGGATGAACTACGCCCGCAGCCTTTTCGCCGTCCGGATGAAGCCCGTCTTCGACGCCGAGAAGCGGGAATGCGTCCTCTCCATCGAGACGGAGAGCTCCGGACCCGAGCTGCGATACACGCTGAACGGCGCCCCGCCGACCCCTCGCTCGAGGCTTTATCCGGGTCCGCTCCGCCTCAAGAAGACGACGGTTGTCAAAGCCGGGGCGTTTCTCAAGGGCCGGCCGGCCGGACCCGTCGGCGAAACCCGATTCGCCGCCCACGCGGCTCTCGGCAGGAAAGTCTCGCTCGCGGCCTCCTTCTCGGGGCGCTACGACGGCGGCGGCCCTCTGGCCCTTGTCGACGGCCTCCGCGGGTCGCCGTCTCATACGGACGGAAGATGGCAGGGCTTCGAAGGCGTCGACCTCGAGGCCGTCATCGACCTGGGAAAGGTCCGAAGGCTGCGCCGAGTCGAAACGGCCTTCCTCCAGAACACGTCGAGTTGGATTTTTTCGCCGGAATCGGTCGAAGTCGCCGTCTCACGCGACGGGCAGGCCTTCGAGACGGCGGCCCGCCTGTCCGGCGAGCCGCCGGCCGGCCCCGCTCCGGCGGAGATCAAGTCGTTCGCCTTTCCTCTGGAAACGAAGGCCCGCTTCGTCAGGCTGTCGGCCAAGAACATCGCCCTCTGCCCGCCTTGGCATGCGGGAGCCGGCGGCAAGGCCTGGCTTTTCGCCGACGAAATCATCGTCGACTGATTATTTCGTCGTGTCGTAAGAGATGTCGAGGATGATCCAGGTCTCGTCGCGCCGCTCGAGACGCCAGATATAGCGGCCGTCGAAGAGAGTCTCGCGGGTCCCTTTCTGACGGGAGACTCCGCTGACCTGGTGAACGAAGGAGGCCCGGGCCCGATAGTTCGGGTAGCGCATCTCCTTGAGGTCAAGGGTGATGTTCGAGGCCGCCGCCTGGATCTGGTCGTAGGCGCCCATGACGACGTCCATGTCCTTCTGGACGCGGGCGGCGAGCGCGGGCGCGGCCCGGAGACGGTAGAACTCCGACGTCTGTTTGACCTTCAAGCTCAGGACATATTGGTCGACGAGGCTCTTGATCTCGACCGGAGCGAGTTGGATCAGGGCGTTCGTCAAGATCGACTGGGCCTCCGGCGAGGCCGGATTCGTCGCCAGGGCCCGCCGGGCCGAATCGGCGGCCTGGCGGTAATTCCGCTGGCTGAGGGCTTCGGACGCCCGGGCGATCTCGGCCGCGGCAGCCGCCCCGCCCGACGCCCCTCCCCCCGTGCCGGTCGACGGCTTCTCGACCTTCCCGCGATCGCCGGAGGGAACCGGTTTCGTCGTCGGCTTGTTCGGCTCGACCTTGGAGGTCGAAGTCTGGAGACCGAGCCTGAAGGAAAGGGTATAGTTCAGGGTCGACGAGACAGGGACTCCGTCCCGGAGGGCCGGTTCGAAAGTCCATTGCCGGACGGCTTTCAAAGCGGCTTCGTCGAGAAGTCCCGCCCCCTCGACGACGATCGCCCTTTCGATCCGGCCCGAGGGCCCGATCGTGACCTGGATGGTGACGTCCCCTTCGACTCGGGCCTGCCTGGCAAGGTCCGGATACTCCGGCTCGACGCGGCGGACGACATTGACCGGCCTCGTCTGCCCCCTCTTGACCGGCGTATCGGCGGGCTTTGTCGGCTCGGCCTTCGTCGGCGGAGTCTCCGTCTTGGATGGCTCGGCCTTTGGCGGAGGACGGCTCTCGGCCGGCAAGGTGAAGGTCAGGGAGAGCTTCATCGACGATTCGACCGGAACGCCGTCCCGGAGGGCGGGCTCGAAAACGTATTGCCGCACGGCCTCGATGGCCGCCTGGTCGAGAAGGGGAACGCTTTTCAGAATGGCGGCGTCCTTGACCTGGCCGTCGGGGCCGATGACCGCCAGAACCTCGACTTCGCCTTCCACTCCCGCCGCCCGGGCGGTCTCGGGATAGGCCGGCGGGACCTCCCGGATAAGCCGGGAGTCGCGGGTTTCTCCCTTCTTGACCTCCGGCGAAGGCTTATCCGGAGGCGGCTTGACCGGCTGGCCGGGCTGCGAACCGGAAGAATCCGGAGTACCCTGCGGCGTCGGCTTGGCCGGTTCCCCGGACGGGTTCGAGGCCGGGCCTCTGCCGCCGCCCTGGGCTAAGGTCCCCCGGGGCTCTTTTTTCATGACGAGGAGAGCGACAACGACCGCGGCCACGACGACCATCATCAACGCCAGGACGATGAACAGAGGACGACGGCTCCTTTCGACGACGCCCTCGACCGCGGGAATGGCCCCGGAAATGCGGGCCGCCCCCTCGGCCGGCGCTGGGACGGCCGAGGGCCACCGGCTTTCAGCCGCCGGAGCCGGTCCGACGACCGGAGGCTCGATCGCCTCGAGGGCATAACCGAGCGAGGCCGCGCACTGCCTCATATCATGGATGAGTTCTCGGCAGCTCTGGTACCGGGTCTCCGGGTCCTTGGCCATGGCCCGCTCGACGACCGCGTCGACGGCCCGCGGGACTCCGGCGACGACCTGGGAAAGGGGAGGGGGAACCTCGCTCATGATCTTGTAGATGACCGTCGTCAACGTGTCGCCGTTGAACGGCTTCCGAAGGGAGAGGATTTCGTAAAACATCGCCCCCAGGGCGAAAATGTCGGCCCGGTGGTCGACCTTCTTGCCCGCGACCTGTTCGGGGGCCATGTAGAAGGGCGTCCCCATGACCATGCTCGTCTGGGTCAGGTTCGACGACGAGATGCGGGCGATTCCGAAATCGACGATCTTCGGCCGTCCTTCCTTGTCGACAAGGACGTTGGCCGGCTTGATGTCCCGATGGACGATCCCCTTGCGATGGGCGCTGTCCAGGCCCTCGGCGATCTGGACGACGAGGTTGATGGCCGCTCCAAGGTCCCAAGGCTGCTGGGCGGCGAGGATTTCCTCCAGGCTACGGCCCTCGACGTACTCCATGGCGATATAGGTCAAGCCCTGGTCCTCGCCGACGTCGTAGATCGTGACGATGTTGGGATGAGACAGGTTCCCGGCCGACTGGGCCTCGCGGAGGAATCGCTTCTGGGCTTCCTCGCGCTGCTGGGCGTTCGTCAGGAGCTCGAAACGGATCGTCTTGATGGCCACGGTCCGGCCGATCACCGGATCGACGGCCTTGTAGACGACGCCCATCGCTCCGGCGCCGAGCTCTCCGACGATGGTGTATTTCCCGATCCGTCCATCCGCCATGAATCTCGCCCTAGGGGAAGGATTGAAGGATCACCCCGACCAGCCCGCCGAGGATCAAGGTCAGGATGAGAACGCCCAGCCAGGCCCCCAAGCCGAGGCGGAGGTCGGGTCTCAGGGTTTTCAAGAGGGTCACGAGGAGGAGGCCGAGGAGAAGGCCGACCGCGGCTCCCCCTCCGGCCCAGAGGGTCAGGTCGCGCTCACGGAGGCGCCGCTCGAGCCGGCCGACGGTCGAGGCGCTCACCCCCGGCCCCGTCGAGGCGATGAACTCCCGCATCACCGAGGAGGGCGGGCCCGCCGCCGGAGCATGGCGGATCTCGAGCTTGTGCCACATTTCGTCGACGCCGAAAGCCGGACGGAAGACGAGAATGTACTGATTCTGAAGCTGTTCGCCGATTTTCTGGTAGAGGGCCAAGAGGTCCTCGGGCCGGTCGGCCTCGAAAAACAAGCCGCCCGTCTCGACGGCCAGCGAGGTCAGGACGTCCCGCTTGACCTTGGCCCCCTGGCTGAGGGCGTAGAGAGGAACGCTGTGGGTTTTGGCCGAGGCGATGACGTCTTCCAATTTTCGCCGGCTCTTCGTGTCGATCCCGTCGCTCAGGACGATGATCGCCTGGCGCTTGGTCGCGACATTCTCGAAGAGGCCGAGGGCTTCCTCGATGGCCTCGTACAGGACGGTGTCTTGGCCGAGGGGGATCCCCCGGACGGCCCTCTCCGCCGCGGCCTTGTCCGCCGAGAGGGGGGCTTCGACTTTGACCTGATCATCGAAGCTGACGACGGCGACGCGGTCGTCGACGCTGAGGCGCCGGATGAACCCGACGGCCGCGTCCTTCGTCCGGTCGAGGGCCGCCTTCATGCTCCCGCTCCGGTCGAAGAGGAGGGCCACGGCCAGGGACTCTCCCCCTTGGAGGGCGGATTGGAGAGACGTGATTTTCTGCGCCGTCCCGTCGCAAAGGACGGCGAGCTCCCGGTCGGTCAAGCCGAGGACGGAATTCCCCGCGGCGTCGTTGACGGAGAAATAAAGCCGGACGTCGGGCAGGGCGCTGACGTCGATCCGCTGGAGAGTCACGGAGACGGAGGCCGCCTTCCCGGCTCGGGGGACAAGCAGCAGGAAGGCCGCGGCGAAAAACAGCGTCCCTCGGGACGGCCCCCGGCCTCCGCTCATCCCCTCCCCTCCTCCTCCCCTAGGCCTTCCCCTTCGGCCAGGCCTCGAGCCGGACGGTGTCGGACAGCGACGGCTTGACGTCCGGTTGTCCGTCCCGGAGTCCGGCCACGACGGCGGTCAGGTTGTCATCACCCCGCGTCTCCTTGGCCGTCCGGATCAGGATCGGGCAGATGTCCTTGGCCTGACGATGATGCTTGAAGGCCTTGACGATCTTCTTCTCCGAGAGGGGGCCGTACAGGCCGTCCGTGCAGCAGAGGAGATAATCTTCTTCGGCGAGGTCGAGGTCGAAGAAGTCGGCCTCGACGGCCTCCTGAAATCCCAAGGAGCGGGTGATCATCGACTTAAACGGGGAATTCTGGATTTCGGCCTCCGAGAGGAGGTTCCGGCGCCGTTGTTCGGCGATCCAGGAATGGTCCAGGGTGATTTGGCGGAGCTTGCCGTCGCGGAGATGATAGGCCCGGCTGTCGCCGACGTTGGCGATCGTCGCCCGGCAGTCCTCGATGACCGCGGCGACGAGGGTCGTCCCCATGCCGAGAAGGGCGGATTCGGAGGCCGCCTTGTCGAAGATCGCCCGATTGGCCCTCTGGATCACGGCCCCTAGGGCCGCCCGGACGTCCGGCCGGGGCAACGCCGCCGCCCAGGCCGCCATGTCTTCCTTGACGATGTCGATGGCCAGGCCGCTGGCCACGGCCCCCCCGGCATGGCCGCCGATCCCATCGGCTACGGCCAGCAGGAAGGGGGTGGCCTTCCCCGCCGGCCGGCCGAGGTTCAAGAGGATGAAATTGTCCTCGTTGGCCTCGCGGACTCGGCCGACGTCGCTGAGCCCGAAGGCGTCGATGATCATTCCTTCTTGAAGTGGAGGACGGTCCGGCCCATTTCGAGAAGCGTCCCGCTCTCGATGATCGTCGGCCCGCTGATCGGCTGGCCGTTGATCCGAGTCGGGTTCGTCGCGCTTTCGTTGGCGACGGTGAACTGCTTCTTGACGTTGTCGTAGAAAATCGAGGCCTGTTCCTTGGAGACCGTTTCGTCGTTGACCTCGATGTCGTTCTTGCGCGTTCCGGGCCGCCCGATCGTCGTCACCTGCTGGTGGAGGGTGAATTCCTTGCCCTTGTCGGGACCCTTCTCGACGAGGATCTCGGCCCCGAGGCTGATGAAGACCTGGGTTTTGGCCGGGGCCGGGGCGGCGGCGGGGACCGTGGCCGTGGGCATCTTCATCGTCTTCAAGGCGTCGGGCGCGGGAGCCGGCGGAGGAACATAGGCCGGAGGCGCGGCCGCCGGCCGGGCCTGGGGCCGAATCGTCTCGGCGGGGGCCGCGGCCCGCTTGGGCTTCGTCAGGAGGACGATGAAGGTGATGAGGAGGATGAGAAAGACCACCCCCGCTCCGATGAGAAGGTAAAGTGTCGTCGAAGCCATCCCCGGCGCCGCGCGGCTCAATTCCTTCATGATCGGGACGTTGGCCGCCGTCGGATCCTGAATGATGACCCCCGTGACCTTGAAATTCCGGCTGATCGGCGGAAGGTCGTCCGTCCGGATCGTCAGGGGATTGGGGCAGCTGTCATCGAGCAGGGTGTACGTCCCGCGCGTCGTCCCGGCCGGGTTCGGGACCACGGCCTGGACCTGGCCGCTGACGGTGACCGTCGTATTCCAGTACCGCGCCGGATTGCCCAGGATGTCGACGATCCAGGTCGTCTGGGCGAGAGCCTCGGCCGTCAACCCAAGAGAGAAAAGAACGACCGCGAGGCCGATCCAAAAACTCCGTTTTTCCATTGCCGACCTCCTCTCTTCGAAGGAATGTCCCTATGCTATCCGTAAAAAAAACCTTTGTCAATGAACCCCGAATTCCGACCCGACTCCTATCGGTTAATTCGGGAATGAACGCAAACAGCGCACCTTCCGGGAGCGAACCCGACGACTCGTCCGGGAGAATCCGGCCGTCAGCGGCGCTGGAGGCGGACGTTGGCTCCGATGGAGCCGCTGAGAGAAATGAGGGTGTCACGCTCCAGCCCGAAGGTGATCGTCCGGCGGTCGGAGGCGTTCACCTGGTTCTGAACGTTGACCCGGATCGACCGGCCGTCGACGTCGGTCCAGCGGCCGGTGAGGACAACCGACCTCCCCCGGACCGTATCGATAGTCAGTTGGGCCGACCCGTCGTCCCGCAGCTCGATCTCCATGGGCGGGGCGGGGACGTCCCGGTAGAAGGTCCCAACCCAAACGCTGGCCGCCCCTCCCCCGCCGCCGCCCGAGCCGCCTCGGAGGGAGGCGGGGACGTTCGGGCTGAAATAAATCCTCTGGACCTGGCCGATGGGAAACTCCTCCCCGCTCTCGAACTGGAAGACGCGCCGCTCGGAGCTGAAATCCACGATCCGGCCAACGGACACGCCGCCGTTCCGGAGGAAGACGAAGTGGTCGCGGGGATTCAACTGATTCCGCTCGTTCGGGAAATCCCAGGCGTCGTTGATGAAGTTGATCATCCACAGGTCGCGAAGGGGATATTCGCCGTTGTTCTCGGTCTCGAGAACCAGCCGCGTGCTCGAGATGTCGATGACCTTGTCGATGACGGAATCGCCGCTCCGGAGAAAGATCGTCGCCTCGCCGCTTCTCATCCGGGTCTGGGCGGCCAAGGCGGCGACGGCGACAAGGGCGAAGACAAGGACGGTCACGACGGTTCGGGGCTTAAACATGGCACACCTCCTCAAAAGACGTTCCGGTTCATTTTACCACAACCGGCCGCCCGGACCGCAACTGGCGCCGGCCGACCGCCACGGGGCCGAGACGCGCAGGGCCCGGGGTAATTGACGGCCGCCCCACCCGCGGCTACAATCCCGGGCATGAACCTCTCCCCGCTCGACTGGGCCATCGTCGCCGCGGTTTTCGTCATCCTGGCCGCCGTCGTCCTCGCTTCCCGCGGCCTCATGCGGAGCGTCTCCGATTTTCTGGCCGCCGGCCGGACGGGCGGCCGCTATCTCGTCTCGATGTCGCAGGGAACGGCCGCCCTGGGTGCGATTACGATCGTCGGGATGCTCGAGATGAACTACATCGCCGGCTTCTGCCTCCGCTGGTGGGAGATGGTCATGGCCGTCGTCCTCGTGGCCATCAGCGTCTCGGGCTGGGTCCTGTACCGATTCCGGCAGACCCGGTGCCTGACCATGGCCCAGTTTTTCGAGGTCCGCTACAGCCGCCGCTTCCGGATCTTCGCCGGCAGCCTGGCCTTCGTCTCCGGGATCATCAACTTCGGGATTTTCCCGGCCGTGAGCGCCCGGTTTTTCATTTATTACTGCGGCCTGCCGGCCAAGGTCGGCATTCTCGGCCTCGAGGTTTCGACCTTCGCCCTGCTCATGATCGTCGTCCTGGCCGTGCCGATCTCTTTCATCTTCTCCGGAGGCCAGATCTCGGTCATGATCACGGATTTTCTCCAGGGCCTCTTCATCAACGCCGTCTTCATCCTCATTCTCGTCGTCCT
>Ga0163210_1001283_pt1 | contig 10931 bp, 9 predicted proteins | sample Kivu_220m_FD_113536 | JGI IMG/M metagenome (GOLD analysis project Ga0163210, IMG submission 113536) | Freshwater microbial communities from Lake Kivu, Western Province, Rwanda to study Microbial Dark Matter (Phase II) - Kivu_220m | ecosystem: Environmental > Aquatic > Freshwater > Lake ... | reverse complement strand
GCCATCTCACTGAAAGTCCCTATGCTGCGCGTGCTGGGGATGCTGGCTGGGATCGGCCTCGGTGCGGTCGCTGGTCTGATCGGCGGCGGCGCGGTGGGTGGACTGGCTGGATTGATCGCCTGGCCCTTCGCCGGGAAGGCGACCGCGCTGGCAGTGGCTGTTGGCTTGGGTGGGGTGGTGACGATGGTCGTGGCAGTGGTGGCAGGCGTCTGGTCCGGCGCGTATGCGACACTGGGTCGAGATGCTCACCGACAGTCCTCATTCACCTGGTGGGTGGTCAACCGGCTGCTGTTTCTGGCAGGGGCAACCTCCTTCCAGGGATTTTTACCATTCTTCCTGATGTATGCCTTCGGGGTAAGCGCAGAAACCGCAGCTTCGATGAATGGCAACTTGATGACGATCATTGGCCTGTTCGTCATCCTGTCAGCTTTTGTGGGCGGCTGGGTCTCTGACCGCCTGGGAAGCAGGCAGGTGGTGGCGATGAGCGGGCTGATGGCTGCTGCGGGGGGCATAATGATCCTGGGAACGATCTGGATGCCGAACATGACCTGGATCTACGTCGCGGGCGGCGTGATTGGGCTGGGAACCGGCTTCTTCATGACCGCCAATTGGGCGCTCGGCACGGACCTCGTGCCGGCTGAGGAGGCTGGGCGTTACCTGGGCATCTCCAACCTGGCCGGTGCCGGGGCCGGGATGATCGGCAAGGGAATTGGCGGCCCGATCGCAGACTACCTGAACGGTTATCTGCCGGGGCTGGGCTACTTCGCCATCTTTGCCGCCTATGCCGTCCTATTTGCCCTGAGCGCAGTCAGCCTGCGCTGGGTGCGGAAAACGACGAAATGATTTTCACACTCTGGCTGCTTATTCCTGCGGGGCTGGTGCTGGCAGTGGGGTTGGGCCTGTCCTTTTATATGACCCGCCGCCAGTCGCTGACCGAGATCCACAGCCCAGCGGAATATGGTCTTGCTTTTGAAGAGGTCACTTTCCAGTCGGCGGATGGATTGGGTTTGCGCGGTTGGTGGCTACCTGCCCTTGGCTCTGCCGTGAGCGGGCAGTCGAACGGCTCGGAGCGGGCAGTGATCATTTTGCACGGCCACGGCGGTAGCATGGATTGGGACATCCACCGCGCCCCAGCCCTGCACGCGGCTGGCTTCAATGTATTCTTGTTCGACTTCCGCGCGCATGGGCGCAGCGCTGGCCGCCTGGCGACTTTCGGTTACCTGGAGCGGCTCGATGTGCAGGGCGCGGTCGAATTCCTGAAAAGGCGCGGCATGAAGCGGATTGGGCTGTTGGGCTTTTCCTATGGTGGGATGGCTTCCATGCTCGCTGCGCCGATCTGCCCGCAAGTGGACGCGGTGATCACCGATGGCGGCCCTGCCCGTATGCGCACAGCCATTACCGGACGCTGCGCTGAGGCGCATCTGCCGCGCGGACTGGCGGCCTTCCTGGCCTGGCTAATGTTGGTTGTTACTTCCCTGCGGTTGAGGGTCAACCTGTTCCGCTATGAGTCGGTGCGTTGGGTGGGTAAGATTGCCCCGCGTCCCATTTTCTTCGTCCATGGTGAGTTGGATCAATATTGTCCCGATTTCGACGATTTGTATGCCGCCGCGAAGCCGCCGAAGGAATTGTGGCGCTTGCCTGGCGTCGGTCACACCAAGGCCAGCGAAACCTACCCCGAAGAGTTCCGCCGTCGCGTGATCGAATTCTTCGACAAGAATCTCTAAAACTATTCTCCCAGAGACTATCAGTCTCCGGGAGAATATTGTGTGGAAACCCATGTCTCTCAATCTGCGCTTCTCCGAATCTGACTGGGAACGCATCGCACGCGACTGGTCTGCCTGGTGGACAAGGGAACTGGAACGCCCGCTGGTGGTGCTGGAGTGCATCGAGATACTGGATCGTTACGATCCCCACTATGCCGGCGTCTTCCTCGGCAACTACCCCCTCGACATGCCTGCTGACAACATCCTCGATGAATTCGTGCCTCGCATGGAGAACACCCATTACCTGGGCGACTCATTCCCGCGCTTCTGGCCGAACTTCGGGCCAGGTATCGTCGCCGCCTTTGCCGGGGCGGAGGTGCATCCTGCCTGGGATACCACCTGGTTCTCGCCGGGAAAAACTGGTTCAGTAACAGACCTGAGCGTATCCTGCGATGGGCGGAATCCCTGGTGGCGGCGCGTTTGCGAGATCACGCAGGCGGCCCTCGCCCGTTGGGGCAGCCAGTTGGCCGTCGGCTTCACCGATTTGGGCGGCAATCTCGATATCCTCGCTCACCTGCGCGGGTCGCAGCAATTGCTGCTCGACCTCTGCGATGCTCCTAAAGAGATTGACCGGCTGGTGGGCGAGACGACCCAGGCCTGGCTGGCCTGCTATGACCGTCTTCTTGGTCTGATCGCGCCGACAGGGCGCGGCGTCACTTGTTGGGGGCCGCTGTGGTCGCCGGGGGGCGGTTATATGCTGCAGAGCGATATTTCCTATATGATCTCTCCAACGATGTTCGCCCGCTTCGCCCTGCCAGACTTAGCTGCCTGCTGCGAGAAGATGGATTATGCTTTCTATCATTTGGATGGCAAGGGACAGATTTCCCACCTGGACATGTTGCTATCCCTGCCGCGCCTGCGCGGCATCCAATGGGTGCCCGGCGACGGCAATCCACCGCCGGAGCACTGGCTTCCGCTGCTGAAACGTATCCGTGATGGCGGCAAGCTCTGCCAGGTGACGGTCTCGCCGGATGGGGCGCGGACCATCATGCGTGAATTGGGTGGGAAAGGCTTCTGTTTTGTTGTTGCCGAGCCGCAGTTGACCCCCGAAGAAGGGACTGCATTTCTAAAGCAATTGGGGTACTGCTCGGCCAGTCCTCCCGCAGGTTGCAAACCTGCAGGAGGGTAACAGTTGCCAGAGACTTTAGACTCCGACAGGTGGGGCAGAGTCTAACGCTTCCAACGTTGTTATAATATGCCTGACTATGGAAACCCCGCGCGTATCCAGGCAGATCCTCGTCGTCGAAGACTCGACTGAAGTCCGCCGCGCCATCGCTCAGGTGCTGGAGATGGAGCATTATACAGTCCATCAGGCCGAACATGGCAGGGCCGCCTTGAAGAAGCTGGAAGCGGTAACGCCTGACCTCATCCTTTCCGATATCAACATGCCGCTCATTAACGGCATCGAGTTCTACAAAGAGCTACGCAAGAATCCGCGCTGGACGCCTATCCCTTTTATCTTCCTGACCGCTAACGATGCCCCCGAAGATATCCAATCCGGGCGCGAGCTAGGCGTAGAGGATTACCTGATCAAGCCGATTGATTATGATAATTTGCTGAAGATTGTCGGGGCGCGCCTGGCTCGCACGGAAAATGTCGAAGTTGCCCACATTGGCAAGGCATATTTGGAGACGGTGACGGTCCTGGCAAACGCGATCGAAGGTCGTGACCCCTACACACACGGGCACGTCTCGCGGGTAGCGTTTTATGCTCGTGCGCTGGCCTTAGCCATCGGTTGGGAGCCAAAGCACCTGCGCATTTTAGAGATCGGCGCACTTTTGCACGATATCGGGAAGATCATCGTGCCAGATCAGGTCCTGAACAAGGCTGGCCCGTTGTCAGAAGAAGAATGGACCTTGATGAGACAACATCCTGTCACCGGCGCCAAGATCTTGCAAGGGGTCAGTCACCTGCGAGATGCTCTTCCTTACCTTTACTTTCACCACGAGCATTGGGACGGGAGCGGTTATCCTCAGCGGCTATCGGGCAAGAACATCCCGGTCGAGGGTCGCTTGCTGGCCCTGGCCGATGTATTCGATGCGCTGACCACGCAACGGCCTTATCACCCTGCGCGCCCGAAAGAAGAGGTCATTTCCTTCTTGCAGTATTATGCAGGCAAACAATTCGACCCTGAGCTTGTCCCGGTTTTTATCGGCGTGGTAAGAAACCAGTCAACTTGAGACGCGTCTGGCTGACACACCCGTCCGGTCATCCCCCTTTTTCCTCTTCTACCAACAGCATGACTTTGTAAGCCTCGGCGTATTCCATGCCGTGTTCTTTTGCCTCCTCCGCAGCCCACTCGCGGATCATCTTCTCCGGATCCCAGTCGCCGAGCTGGCTGACGTGTTTCTTCAACGCAGCAATTTTGACGCCAATCGTGTCGCCGATGTCCACCCAGGTGTCGGACTTCTCCGCACCGTGGACGTACAGCCGTCCGACGTTGTGCGGCTCGTACCCCGCTTCGAGCAGTTCGGTGAAAATGAGCCGCGTCCCGGCCGATGGGAAGACGGCGTACAACGCGGCCTGGGCTGCGGCGCGGTGGTCGGGGTGGTTGATGTAACCGTTGCCGTAGAACACACCCTGCGGGTCGCCGATGACCACCGCCTCGGGCCTGTATTTGCGAATGAGACGTGTCAGGTCGCGGCGCAGGTTTATGGTCGGTTCGAGTTCGCCGTCCGGGTAATGCAGGAAGATGGTCTCGGTGATTCCCAGCAGTTTATCAGCGGCCCGCTGCTCTTCCTCGCGGATTTTGGCAAGGATCGGTTTGTAGGCGGCGTCGTGCGCCCGGTCGTTGTCGCCTGCCTCGCCGCTGGTGACGATGGCCGAGACGATCTCGCAGCCGTTTTTCGCCCACTTTGCCAGCGTGCCGGCGACGGTGAACTCCTGGTCGTCCGGATGGGCGTGGATGGACATGGCGGTTTTGGGGAGGTATTCGTTTTCGTTCATGGGGTGATTGTAACCGAATTGCCCCCACCCAGCCTCCCCCAAATGTGACGAAGTTCAGTCGCATTTGGGGGAGGTGGCCGTAGGCCGGAGGGGGACGTTTGCGGTACAATACCCCTATCGCGAACACAGGAGATTCCCATGCCCATACCCCTCGACGGTTTATCCCTCACCATCGAAAAACTCGTCGCCATTGCCCGAAACGGCGAAAAAGTGGAACTTGCCCCTGCCGCGCTGGAGCGCATCAAAATCTGCCGCGCCATGCTGGAGGAAAAGCTCACCAATAAAGAGATCATGTACGGCACCAATACCGGCATCGGCGAGTTTTCCGAGAAAGTGCTCAACGACGAGCAGGTGAAGGAGTTCCAGAAATATCTTATCTACAACCACGCGGCCGGCATCGGCGAACCGGTGCCAATCGAGTACGTGCGCGGCGCGCTGGCGGCGCGGGTCAACGTCCATGCCCACGGCAACTCCGGCAACCGGCCCGAGATCACGCAGGCCTTCGTCGAGATGCTCAACAAAGGCGTGACACCGGTCGTCTGCCAGAAGGGATCGGTCGGTGCGTGCGGCGACCTGGCGCCTATGTCGCAAATGGCGCTGCTGCTGATGGGGGAGGGTGAGGCCTTCTTTGACCCCGATAGAACAGGGGCAGGCGGCGAGCGGTTACCGGGTCAGGAAGCGATGCGCCGCGCCGGCATCCCGGTTCCGGGCCTGCAAGCCCGCGACGGGCTGGCGGCCATCAACGGGTCGAACCTGCTGACGGCTATGTCCGCCATCCACATCTACGAAATGGAGCGCTTCCTGAAGCAGGCCGAGATCGCCGCGGCGATGTCCATCGAAGCCCTGCTCGGCAACCTCAAGCCGTACACGACCAAGTTGCACGAGCTGCGCGGCTTCAAAGGTGCGGTCACCTCGGCGCGGAACATTATGAAGGTCATCACCGGTTCCGACCTGACCACTGGCAAGATGAAGACCAAGGTGCAGGATGCCTACTCGATGCGCTCCACGCCCCAGGTCATCGGCGCGGCACGCGATGCGATTGCCTACGCTCGCTCGCAGGTCGAGATCGAGCTGAACGGCGTGGGCGACAACCCCATCTTCGTCCCGGAGACGAAGCTGACCCTGACCGGCGCCAACTTCCAGGGTTCGCCGGTTTCGCTGCCGATGGACATGGCCGGCGCGGCCGTGACGATGGTCTGCGTGCTCTCCGAGCGGCGGCTCAACCGCCTGACCAATCCGGCCCTCAGCCAAGGCCTGCCCGATTTCCTGACGCCCAATCCCGGCTTCTATTCGGGCATGATGCTCAGCCAGTACACCGCCGACATGATGATCGTCGAGAACCGCATCCTTTCGGCCCCGGCCAGCGTCCAGTCTATCCCGGCTGCCGCCGACCAGGAGGACTTCGTCTCGATGGGCATGAACACGGCCATCAAGAACGGGCAAATCCTGGATAACGCTTACGGCGTCCTCGGCATCGAATTCATGGCCGCCGCCCAGGCGTTGGATTTCCGCGAGTTTACGCCTGGAAAGGGCACGCAGAAGGCGCGGGAGGTGATCCGCCAGCACGTGGCGCACCTCGATGTGGACCGGCCGCTGTATTCCGATCATAATGCGATGAAGGCGCTGGTCAAATCGGGCGAAATCCTGGAGGCAGTCGAGGCGGAAGTAGGGAGTCTGGGTTAATTGCAGTGAATAGCCACGAACGACACGAATTTCGCAAAATTGATTTTTCCGTGCCAATCATGTTCTTCGTGGCTAAAAACCAAAATCACAGGAGACTTTAGTAACATGAAAGACATTCTTGGGCCCATGCGCCCCCCGTTCCTCATCCTGGCGCCGGCCTGCGCGCTGGTCGGACTCGGCACCGCGCTGTGGGCGAAGGGCAGCGTCAACGGACTGCACGTGCTGCTCGTTTTCATTGGCGCGGTGGCAGCGCACATCAGCGTCAATGCCTTCAACGAGTATTACGATTTCAAAACCGGCCTGGATGCGCGTACGCAGCGCACGCCCTTCAGCGGCGGCAGCGGCACCTTGCCGGCCAAACCCAAAATGGCGCGCACGGCTTTCATTACCGCCTCCGTCGCCTTTGCCATCACTGGGCTGATCGGCTTGTACTTCGTCTGGGTGTGGGGCTGGAAGTTGATTCCGCTGGGCGTCGCTGGCCTGTTCCTGCTCTATGGCTACACCGGCTGGCTGGCGTACAATCCTGTTCTCTGCCTGCTGGCGCCGGGTCTCGGCTTCGGCACACTGATGGTGGTCGGCACACACTTCGCCCTGACCGGCGAGTACTCGTGGATCGCCTTCGTCGCCTCATTTGTGCCGTTCTTCCTGGTCAGTGACCTGTTGCTGCTCAATCAGTTCCCCGACGTGGAGGCCGATAAAACCATCGGGCGGCGGCATTACCCCATCCTCGCCGGCCGCAAGGTCAGTAGCTATATCTACATCGCCTTTTTGCTGGGGGCTTACCTGGCGATCCTGCTCGGTGTGGCTTTAGGTTTGCTGCCCACGTTTGCCCTGCTCGGCTTGCTGACGCTGGTGTTGGCCGTGCCAGTTATCCGCAGCGTCCTGCGCTATTCTGATGACATTCCGCATCTCATCCCGGTGCTGGGACAGAACGTGCTCATCAACTTGTTGACGCCAGTGCTGGTCGCTGTTGGATTGTTCATCCGGTAAAGTAAAATCTCCCGAAGACTCGCAGTCTCCGGGAGATTTTCATATACGGTTATAATCCGTTTCATGTCCAAACTCTCGTTCCTCACCCGCACCTCGATCCTGCTCGCCGTTTTCTTCGCGCTGGACAAAATTCTGGCCTTTGTTAAGTCCATGCTCTTCAACAAGATCGTCGGCCTGGAAGGGATGGGCATCTTCGGTGCGGCGAACAACATCCCCGATTACCTGTCTGCGCTGCTCTCCGGCGGCGCGCTGGGGATGGCCTTTATCCCCATACTGACCGAGTACCTCGACCGCCAAGGGCGCGGCGAGGCCTGGGATCTGTTCTCGCGCATCGTTAACCTGGCGTTCCTTGTCACCGGCGTGGTTTCGATCGTCATCATTATCCTGGCGGGACCGCTGGTGCGCACCGTCATCGTCCCGAAGTTCACACCTGAGCAGCAGGCGCTGACCGCTTCGCTCATGCGCCTCGATCTGCTCGCCATCCTGCTCTTTTCCATCAGCGGGCTGGTGATGTCCGGTCTGCAGGCCAACCAGCATTTCCTGCTGCCAGCCCTGGCCCCCATCCTTTACAATCTGGGACAGATCTTCGGCGTGACGGTTCTCACGCCTTCCGAGGGCTTCCGTTTAGGCCCCATCCAACTGCCTGCTTTCGGCCTGGGGCTGTATGGGATGGTGTACGGTGTCATCCTGGGTGCGGCGCTGCATTTGCTGATCCAGGTGCCGGGGCTGATCCGCTACCAGTTCCGCTGGAGGCCGGTGCTTGGCCTGAAAAGCGCCGGGGTGCAGCGGGTGCTGATCCTGCTCTGGCCGCGCGTCCTGACCATGGCCTGCATCCAGGCCTACTTCGTCGCCCGTGACAATCTAGCCTCTCATTTTGGCACTACCGGCATTGGCGCGCTCAACCTGGGCTGGACCATCCAGCAGGTGCCGGAGACGATCATCGGCACGGCGATTGCGGTGGCGATGCTGCCATCCCTGGCCGAGTTCATCAACCGCGGCCAGACGGTGGATTTCATGCAGACGGTCAACCGCGCCCTACGGGTGATGCTTGCGCTGGCCCTGCCGGCGGCGGCATTGCTGGCGCTGACCGTCCGCCCGCTGGCCGCCAGTTTCTTCGGCTACGATGCTGCCCGTCTGGACCTGCTGACCGCCTGCACCTGGGCATTCCTGTTCGGCCTGGTGGGCGATACTTGGCTGGAGGTAGCGGTGCGCTCGTTCTACGCCAACCAGGACACGGGCACGCCGCTGCTGGCGGCCTTTATCCAGGCGGCAGCCTTTGTCGTGCTGTCGCTGCTCCTGCGGCCTAGCATCGGTTTGGCTGGCATCCCGCTAGCCGCCGCGCTGACGTTCACCACACAGGCGGTGGTGCTGCTTTTGCTGCTCAACCGCCGCTTCCCCGGTCTGCTGAACGTGGGTAGCACCGCGCTGCGCGCCATTTCGTCGGCTTTGCTGGCTGGTGTGGTGGCTTACGCCGCAATGCACTTCCTGCCGCTGTCCACCCTCCTGTCCGCGCTGCTGGCGCTGGCCGCGGGCGGACTGGCGTCCCTGCCACTCATCTGGCGCGAAGTGAGAATGCTGTTCAGCTTGTAGAGGTGAGGCTGTCTGGAAACAAGCATCAGGCAGCCTAAAAATAGGAAAAAGGGGCAAAAAAGCAAAGGGACAAAAAAGTTGGTGGCTAACTAGCCGCCAACTTTTTCATAATTATGGGCGATATTCACCAGACCCCACTCGGTTTTCACCTTTTCCAGGCCTCGCAGGTGGAACCTTCTGAAGCCTTGATCGTGCTTGATGATCCCAAACACAGGCTCCACTTCCGTGGAGCGAGCGCGCGCGGCGCGCTCTGGTCAGGGAACGGTAACAGGCGTGAGGTCCGGCGGGAGCGTGACGTGGCGGGCGCGCGTGACGAGTGGAATGGCCGGCAGCCTGTTCCTGCGAGCGTTCGAACGCAGCGACCGCATCTACGTTGCCGTGCTGTCGCGCGGTTACGACGGCGAAGTCCGCGCCCTGCCGCCTTCCTCCCTGACCAGCGGCAGCCTGCTGGCGCTGGACGAGCCGACGGCGGGACTCGATCCCCGCGCCCGGCGCACGCTGATCAACCTGCTGCGCGACCTGCCAATGACGATGCTGGTTTCCAGCCACGACCTGGCAATGGCGCGCGAGTTGCTGCCGCGCATGGTCATCATGGATGAAGGGAAAATCGTTGCCGATGGGCCAACGGGGGAATTGCTGAAGGATGGGAATTTGTTGGAGGCGCATGGGTTGGAAGGGATTGCGTAATCCGTGATGCGTGACAAGTGATGCGTGATGTAAAAAAACGCCCCTGCGGTTCAGAGGCGCTTTTTTACGTTACGCAATTACGCATTACGCTTTCACGGCGAAGTGGTGGAGTAGTTGACAACCAATTGCGGCGGCATCTGGCTTTCACGGCTGTGCCAACACTGGGCCAAATACTCTCCCTGGAAATAGGAAAGCATGAGATCGAGGTGAGTTGCACCCGGAAAGGCTTGCAGGTAGGCACGGAAAAGCTCAGTCACATCGAAGGAATCCATCTCGCCGCCGCCGGGGTTGTCCACCAATTGCGAGTACAAGGCCGGCGCGCCAGTGGCTTGCGGCGGCATGTTTGCCCAAGTCAGGGTGCCTTCCTGCCAAGGCGGATTTTGCGCCGGGAAGGTGATGGCAGCCTGCGCGTCCGCAGGATGGCTGGAGTTGCTGATGCTGAGATTCAGCACGGCGGAAACAAGTGAGAATACATCCGGCAATTCACCAAGCGGGAAACGCAGATAAACCTGGCTGTTATCCTGTAGGCACAAACTTCCCATATTTCCAGAATTCGCGCTGGGCTGGAATTGGCTGGCTGTTGTATCCTCTGATGCGGTAATGGAGACACTGCCTGGTATGGTTTGCCCGCCGCCGCTTGACTGTTCGGTTGGTTTACTCTCTTGACCGCCGTTCCCGTGGTCAGGGTTCTCCGAGCCAGGTTTCATCCCGATGCCCACAGTAACCGATCTGGAAGTATCACTGATGATGAAATTCTCCGACTTTCCAGTGGCCGGGTCAACCGCGATCGTTCCCAAGTGAGTCACGATTTGGTAGTTATTGGGGATGCCGAACTCAACATAATAACGGCCATTCTGTAAATCTGTGAAGGAATAATATCCCTCATTCGACGTTGTGGTCGTGCCTATCAGGCTGCCTGAGTCGCTGTAGAGGCGCACCTCGATATTGCTGAGCTTGGTCTCATTCTGGTTAATCAGGCTGTTTTCATTGGTATCCTCCCAGGCGTAGCCCTGCACTGAAGTAGTTGTACCCTCCGGTTCACAGCCGGCTTGGGAAAGAACGAGTAGGATCAAGAGTCCTACAAGAACGAATTTCGACAAGCGATTGGGTTTCATCACACACCTCCTGGGGACGAGTGGATGTTTATGTCACCTGACTTGCTCATTTTAGTGTCCTGAAAACAATTTTTTAAGCACTGCTAAAGCCGCTTCGGGGATCTCGGGTTCTGCCAACATTTCTTTTCCATTAAACGTCACAATGCCAGATCGGATC
>Ga0163210_1001281_pt1 | contig 10937 bp, 10 predicted proteins | sample Kivu_220m_FD_113536 | JGI IMG/M metagenome (GOLD analysis project Ga0163210, IMG submission 113536) | Freshwater microbial communities from Lake Kivu, Western Province, Rwanda to study Microbial Dark Matter (Phase II) - Kivu_220m | ecosystem: Environmental > Aquatic > Freshwater > Lake ... | reverse complement strand
CCGCTCGACCCTCTCCTATGCCTACCCCATAGCCTACCACACTGCTTTCCGAGTCGCTTGCCAGGGAATCTCCCGAGGAACGATGGAGGCCACTTGCTCAGCTATTTCCACCGCTACTTCCGCCGCTACGTGGCAGGCAACGGGGACAGCTACTTGCCTAGTTCCTTGCCGGGCAATATGCACCGTTCCCTCCCAAGTTCAATCCCAGGTTCCAGTCCACACTCCTTTCCGGACTCCTTCCCAAATCACCATGCAGACGACTTCGCAGGTCGCTCGCAGAGCTTCTTGGCGAGCAGCGAGGGAGGTTGCGGCGTGCGCCGCAACCGGGTCTGCGTGCCGGACCACGGTCATGATTCCCACCAACTACGCATGCCGCGCACCACTCCGGTGGAGACGCCCGGCAACAGCGCGGGTCCTGACGTGGGCCGCGGTGGTTCTTGCGGCACCCGCGCAATCCTGCCTGACACGCAAGGTCGTTGCTTGACACGCAGGCAGGCGTGTCTATACTTCTATCAGATGGGGTGAGCCGGAAACCCGGGTCCCCAGTTGTCCTTCAGGAGAAGTATCCCAGTCTGTTCAGAATCAGGTCTGCCGGTTTCCAACCCAGTTTTCTGAACCTCTAATCGGCAGTCCCAACAGCCGGGCACAAATCGTCAGCCTGGCAAGATGAGTCGAATACGGCGGTTATCCGTACAACGCTTCGAGAGTCCAAACGGAGCATCCGCCCCGACAAGGAGAGACAGTGATTCAGGAAGAACTCAAGCGCAAGAAGATAAGCGAGCTTTTCGACCTCGCTGAGAAGCTCAAGGTCCCCGACTACCGGGACCGCAACAAGCAGGGCCTGGTGCTCGCCATCCTGGAAGCCGACGCCCGCCAGCGCAATGCCGGCGCCGAAGGCGTCGAGGTCACGGGCGTGCTCGAGATCCTCGAGGAGGGTTTCGGGTTTCTCCGCTCGCCCGACTACAGCTATCTGCCTTCGTCGGACGACGTCTACGTGTCGCCGTCCCAGATCAAGCGGTTCGGGCTGCGGACCGGCGATACCATCGTCGGACATGCGCGGCCGCCCAAGAACAGCGAGCGCTACTTTGCACTCCTGAAGATCGACACCGAGAACGGCACGCCGCTCGCCGAAGACCGGCGCCGGATCCCGTTCGAAGCCCTGACCCCGCTCTACCCGCTGCAGCGGATCCAGCTCGAAATACCGGAGAAGAACGACTTCTCGATGCGGGTCGAAGACCTGTTCGTGCCCGTCGGCAAAGGGCAGCGCGGCATTATCGTCTCTCCCCCCCGCGCGGGCAAGACCATCCTGCTCCAGAAGATCGCCAACTGCATCACCGCCAACCACCCCGAGGTCAAGCTCATCATCCTGCTCATCGACGAGCGACCCGAGGAAGTGACCGACATGGAACGTTCGGTCAAGGCCGAGGTCATCAGCTCGACCTTCGACGAGGTACCGGAACGCCACGTCCAGGTCGCCGACATGGTGCTGGAGAAGGCGAAGCGGCTGGTCGAGCACAGCTATGACGTTGTCATCCTGCTCGACTCGATTACCCGGCTCGCCCGCGCCCACAACCTGGTCGTGCCGCACTCCGGCCGCACCCTCTCCGGCGGTCTCGACTCGAACGCCCTGCAGAAACCCAAGAAGTTCTTCGGCGCGGCCCGCAACATCGAAGAAGGCGGGTCCCTGACCATCATTGCGACCGCGCTGGTCGAAACCGGCTCGCGCATGGACGAGGTCATCTTCGAGGAATTCAAGGGCACCGGCAACATGGAACTCATCCTCGACCGGAAGCTGGCCGACCGCCGCATCTTCCCGGCCATCGACCTGCAGCGCTCCGGCACCCGCAAGGAAGAACTGCTCCTGTCCGAGTTCGAACTCAACCGTATCTGGGTGATGCGCAAGCTGCTGGCCGAACTCAATCCGGTCGAGATGATGGAATTCGTGCTTGACAAGATGCGCCTGACTCGTAACAATAAGGAATTCCTGGAAGCGATGAGCGAAAGTTGATGTGAAATGAAACCGAAGATTCACCCCAAGTACGTCGAGTCGACCATCACCTGCGCCTGCGGCAACGTGGTCAAGACCCGTTCGACCAAGCCGAAGATGAACGTCGACCTCTGCTCTGCCTGCCACCCGTTCTTCACCGGCAAGCAGAAACTCGTTGACACTGCGGGCCGGGTCGAGAAGTTCCGCCGCAAGTACGGCGACGTGGTTCCCGCGAAAGCATCCAAGCCGGCCAAGGCAGCAAAGCCTGCCACGCCCAAGTCTGCCAAGCCGCCCAAGCCGCGGAAACCCAGAGCCCCGAAGGCGGCCAAGCCCGCTACTGAGACCCCGCCGGCCGAGGCCGAAACGAAGCCGGAATAGGGACCTGCCAGCAAGGCCGCCCAGCAGAAGTACAAAGGACAAAGTACAAAGGACGAAGCAATGGGAAAGTACCAAGAGCGAACCCGTGCCGGCCTTACAGCTTCGTCCTTTCCCTCTTGCTTAGTCCTTTGTCCTTATCGCTTTGTCCTTGATTGTGAATAGCATCTGATGGCCGGAGACTCCCGAGCCGCAGCGCCGGAGCTCGCGAGCTTGGCCGAACGCCTGCACAGGCTGCAGGAGTTTCTTTGACCTGCCTGCGCGCCGGGTTGAACTAGCCGACCTCACCAAAGCCAGCTCCCAGCCCGATTTCTGGAACGTCGCGCAACGCGCCCAGAGCGCGATGCGTCGCATCGCAGCCCTGAACGACATGCTCGCGCGCGTCGACCGGCTCGCCGTCGAGATCAAGGACACGACCGAGATGGTTGAGCTCTTCGACGAGTCGGACGAATCGGCCCGCAAGGAGCTGACCGGACAGGTCGAAGCCATGGGCCGCGAACTCGAAGCACTCGTGGAGCGGGCAATGTTCCGGTCCCAGGAAGACTCCCGCGGCGCCATCGTCTCGGTTCACCCCGGCGCGGGTGGTACCGAGTCCTGCGACTGGGCCGAGATGCTCTACCGGATGCTCACCCGCTACATCGAACTACAGGACCTCAAGTATGAAGTGCTCGACCTCCAACCTAACGACGAGGCCGGCATCAAAGGTGCGACGCTTGAAGTCAGCGGCACCTACGCGTACGGCCTGATGAAGTCCGAAATCGGGGTCCACCGTTTGGTCCGGGTGTCGCCGTTCGACGCCAACAAGCGCCGTCATACCAGCTTCGCTGCGGTCTCGGTCTACCCCGAGGTCGAAGACATCGAGGTCGAAATCAACCCGAGCGACCTCAAATTCGATACCTTCCGGGCCGGCGGCCATGGCGGCCAGAACGTCAACAAGGTCAGCTCGGCAGTACGCATCACCCACATCCCGACCAATATCGTGGTAGTTTGTCAGAATGAGCGGTCCCAGTTCCAGAACAAGACTAACGCCTTGAAGATCCTCCGCTCCCGGCTCTACGACCTGCGCAAGCGCGAACAGGACGAGAAACGGGAGCAGCTTGAGGCTTCTAAGACCGAAATCGCCTGGGGTCACCAGATCCGCTCCTACGTCTTCTTCCCCTACCAGCAGGTCAAGGACCACCGGACCGAGTACACAAGCCACGACCTGGCCGGGGTGATGGACGGGCACATCGAGGGTTTCGTCCACGCCTACCTAACCCGGCCGGAAACCAGCCAATCCAAGTCTTGACAAACCGGTTCTGGGGTATTACAGTTCAGCCCGAAAGAGATTTAACTGCGCCGGCAGGTCCGTACCGGCCGGCCTTGAATGGAGGTCTCGATGAAAGCGTCAGTCGACAAAGAGCTCTGCACCGGCTGTGAACTGTGCGTCAGCAGCTGTCCGGACATTTTCGAGATGGACGGCGATGCGGCCAAAGTCAAAGTGGACGTGGTCCCCGACGGAGCTGAGGAATGCGTCCAGCAGGCGGCTGAGGACTGCCCGTCCAGTGCCATAAAGGTCGAAGACTGATTCTGCAGCCGAATCGCCCGCCGGCACGACCTGTCGGCGGGCGATCGCTTTGTGGCTCGAGCCGGACCGAATCCGACCGGCTCGTCCGGCGCTCTCTAGAGGTCTCTCTGGAGGTTTCTCTTGACACAGTAAGTCCGTAAGCTAACATGACTTGTCGGACGCCGTGAGACCTGGAGTCCGGCATCTAGCGTGAGGTCTCGAGAGTGCTTGTGGTCGGCCGGGAGCCTATGAGTCAGGTCTGTACTTCCTACGTGCCCGCACCCGTAGTTCCGTAACGAGCCCCAAGCGTAAACCTGTTCGGAGGTAGATACATGGGAAAGCGCGTGTTTGTGGGGAACCTACCCTTCAGCGCGACCGAGGACCAGCTGCGCGAGCTGTTCAGCCAGCACGGCGAGGTGTCTTCGGCTGAGATCGTTAAGGACAAGTTCACCGAGCGTTCCCGCGGATTTGCATTCGTGGAAATGGCTACGGATGAAGCGGCGGCAGCGGCCGTCGCGGCTCTGAACCAGTATCAGATGGACGGTCGTCCGCTGACCGTCAACGAAGCTCGCGCCCGCACCGAGGGCCGCGGCCCGCGCGACCGCGGAAACCGCGGCGGCGGCGAGAGCGGCAACCGCTGGTAGAGCTGTCCTGGCTAACTACGGGCGGGCTTGTGCCCGCCCGCTGCTTTTGTCAGGTGTTGATGCGGGAGAAGATGATGGCCAGGACCATGGTCGCTCCAATCGCGATGGTCCAACCGATGAATGTCCCCGTCACGCACCCGGTGTCACGGCGGTATTTCTTGAGCACGTCGGCGTGCGAGAGCCTGACCTTGACCGTGTCTTCCGGCACCACATAGACCCAGTCGGTCCCAACCCGCACCGAGCCGGCCTCGTAGCTTGAAAGCAGGCCGGGCTGGTCCGGGATTGCCCCGAGCTCGCGCAACTTATCCCAGAACTGCTCCGGTGCCTCGCCGTAGGCCGCCTGGTAGACCTTCCTCGGCGGGAACATGCTGACGAAGTGTTTGCCCGGCGTCGCCTCGACCAGGGTCGGCGAGACGGTCATCGCCACCGCTGTGGCATCGAAGTAGACCTGGGCAGGCAGGGAGTCGGTCTCGATTGAAATGTACCCGACCGAAACCGCACCGGCGACGGCCGAGACAAGAACCAGGATCGTGGCAATTCGTTTCATCAGAGGGTAGCGGGAATCATACCCGGCAACTCTCGACCGGTCAAACAATCCGCTGAAGGAAAGGACAAAGTAATGAGGACAAAGGACCAAGCAACAAGGGAAGTGCAGAGCACATGTTTGTTCCCATTTGTCCTTTTGGTTCTTGCTTCGTCCTTATCACTTCGTCCTTTGTCCTTGCATCTCTTGATGCGCGCCGTATGATTGACGGTAGATCGTACGAAGCGTGCCGCTGCCGCGCCACCGGCGCCAGCCGGCCCAACCGAAAGGCGATACAATGAGTGACCCAGTCGGTTTCCTATTCCCAGGTCAGGGCTCGCAGTTCGTCGGCATGGGCACCGACCTGTATGAGAAGTCCGCGCCGTCTCGCGATGTCTACGACCGCGCCGAGCAAGTACTTGAAATGCCCATCAAGGCGTTGTCATTCGAAGGCCCGGAGGACGAGCTGCGCCAGACCCGGCACACCCAGCCCGCGATTCTCACCCATTCGCTGGCGGCGCTGGCAGCACTGCCGAACCTCAACCCGGCGTTGGCGGCAGGCCACAGCCTTGGCGAGTACTCGGCGCTCTACGCTGCGGGCGCGCTCGACTTCGAGTCGGTGATGAAGCTCGTGAAGCGCCGCGGCGCGCTCATGTACGCCGAAGGTGAGAAGAATCCCGGCACCATGGCCGCTATCATCGGCATGGAGGCAGCCGCGGTCGAGCAACTCTGCCATGAGGTCGACGGAGTGGTCGTTCCCGCCAACTACAACGAGCCAAAGCAGACGGTAATCTCGGGTGAAGTCCCGGCAGTCAAGGCCGCGGCGGAACTGGCCAAGACCCGCGGCGCGCTCAAGGCTGTACTCCTGCCGGTCTCCGGCGCATTCCATTCGCCGCTACTGAAAGAGTCGGCGGCGGAGTTCGCCGACTACCTGGGGGAATTCGAGATTCGCACGCCGTCTTTCCCGGTCATCGCCAACGTCACCGGGCAACCAGCGACGACTGCCGACCAGGTCCGTGACTGCCTGGCAAAGCAGCTCATATCGCCGGTCCGATGGGTAGCAACCATCGGGAACGCCAAGGCCCTCGGCTGCAAGAGGTTCATCGAAGTCGGGCCGGGGAACGTGCTCGCCGGCCTCTGCCGCAGGATCGACCGTGAGCTGACTGTCTCCGCCGCCGGCAAGGTCAGCGACATCGAGGCGTTGGCCGGTACAACAGCATAAGGGAGAACCCGATGGACTGGAAACTGCTGGTTACGACCTTCGGCTCGATATTCCTGGCCGAACTCGGTGACAAGACGCAACTTGCCACCCTCAGCTTCGCCGCCGGCAAGAACACACTCGTGCCCGTATTCGTCGGCAGCTCGCTTGCACTGGTGACGAGCTCGCTCCTGGCCACTTTGCTCGGCAGCACTCTGGCAAGGCTATTGCCCATTCGCTGGGTCCATCTCGGTGCCGGCGTCATCTTCATCGTGCTCGGAGCGCTGCTCGTCGCCAGGAACATCCGCTCAGCCTGAATCGGAAGAGCCGGCATTGAACCACAAAGCCACACAGTCCACAAAGAGGACGCCGGACATCTGCATCTCGGTCTTCTTTGTGTCTTGGTGCCTTTGTGGTGCAACGTCTGACGTGGGCCACTGGGGCCAACTTCTGTTCCAGTTCCCCGGATGAAGCTGAAGGCCCGGCCTGAGGACTTCCAGGTCGAGGAACGCCTCAAGCTCCGGCTCAAGCGGGCCGGGGCGTACTCGGTCTACCGCCTGGAGAAGCGCTTCTGGAACACGCTCGACGTCATCACCCACCTTGAACAGCGTCACGGCCTGAGGAAACTGAGCCGCGCCGGCCTGAAGGACCGCTACGCGCAGTCGGTTCAGTATCTCTCTCTACCCGGCCGCGGACCCAGACACGTAATCGAGAAGAACTACACGCTCCGGCTGGCGGGGATGGCCGATGAGCCGGTCACCCGTGACGTCCTGCTCGGCAACTCGTTCCGGGTGACACTACGCGCGTTGACCGACGAGGAGTCATCGGCGGTTCTGCGCGCCTTGCCCATGGTTAACCGGTTCGGGTTCCCCAACTACTACGACGAGCAGCGCCTCGGCTCGGCCCGCCATGGGCAGGGCTTCGTCGCCCGCCGCCTCATTGCGGGCCACTTCAACGGCGCTCTACGGCTCTGGCTGGGCACGCCTTCGGCTGCCGATGACACCCAGATGCGACGCCGCAAGACCGCGATCGAAGAACACTGGGGCGACTGGCGACGAGTCCTTGAACTCGCGCCGCCCGAGGGTCAGCCGGCGATCAAACATCTGAGCCTCAACCCCAAGGACTTCAAAGGCGCGGTCTACCTCATTCCCCGCTCCCTGCTCGAGCTCTTCGTCAACGCCTATCAGGCCTGGCTGTGGAACGAAACCCTGGCCGCGCTGCTGGCGGAGCTTAAGGTATCGCTCCGCACGCTCGAATACTCGCTCGGGACCCTCGCCTTCTACGACGAACTGAACCCCACCGATGCGAAGTACCTCTCAAAGCTCGTCATCCCGGCGCCCGGTCCGGATGCGGAGTTCGCGAGCGAGCGGGCGTCACGCGCCACGACCCAGGTCTTGGCCCGCGAAGGACTGGACCTCGACCACCTAGAACTGAAGCTGCGCATCCGAGGAGTCTTCTTCAAGGCGTACCCACGCAAGGCCGTTGTCGTTCCGGAGCGACTTAAGGCATCCTCACCCGGACTCGATGACATCTACCCCGGCCGCAAGAAACTCGTGCTCTCGTTCTTCCTGCCGCCCGGCTCGTACGCCACGATGCTCATCAAGCGTCTTTCCCTGCTCTAGGAAAGGAACAGAGAGATAAAGGGATCCCGGGACCGAGTGCTTCGAGTTCGTCCCATTGCCGCCTTGTCCCTTTATCCCTCTCTACCTCTTCTGCTACTCCCTCTTCTCCTCTTCGCGCAGGTGCCCGGCAGCATCGGAATTGACCCGCGCCTGAGCCGCGGGGGACATGACCGAATCGCAGGACGATTCGGATCGTGTCCCGAAGCGGCCGGCGCCGCAGTCCCCGGGAGCATCGTCACGGACCCAAGGTTGAGCTGGTACACACTGGAAACGGACCACTTCGACGTTCATTTCTCGTCTCGCGGCCGTCCCGACAGCTTCGACACCAGACTGGCCGAAGAAGTCGGAGACATCGCTGAGGAAGTCCATGCTACATTGACGCCTGCCGTAGGCTGGACTCCGCGGGCTCGCACCCAGATTGTCATCGCCGACTTCTTCGACTACTCGAATGGCTGGGCCGCACCATTCCCGAACAACGTCATCACCATAATCCCGACTCACCCCGCGGGTAGCAGGACGAACGAGAGTGACTGGCTCCGCACGCTCATCCTCCACGAATACTCGCACATCATGCAGATTGACCAGGTGGCGGGCGTTCCCTTGGCACTGCGCCGGGTGTTCGGCCGCATCAGCATGCCGAATGCGCTCGCCCCAGCCTGGCTCACTGAAGGCTACGCCGTGTACAACGAGACGAGGTTCTCGGACTTTGGCCGACTGCGCAGCGCCGAGTACGACATGATGGCACGCGCGGCTGCGGACTCTCACACGTTCCTGCCGGTTGACCGCTGCGGTACCTACGAGTTGCAGCGCTACCCCGGCGGAAATGCACCCTACCTCTACGGTTCCTGGCTGCACGGCGACGTTGTCGCTCGTTCCGACTCTGGAATCTGGGACCGGTACAACCGCAGCCGCTCGTCCGGCTTCCCCTTTCTCGAGAACATCTACGCCCGGCGAACGCTCGGCCGGAGCATCTACGACGCGTGGAACGAAACCCACAATGACCTCGTCGCCAGGGCGACCCGAACCGCCGCGCTGCTGCAGATGCAGCCGCTGACGCAGTTTGACCAGGTAGCCTCCGACGGATTCTCGACCGGTTCGCCGCTGTGGTCGCGATATGGCACTCGGCTCTACTACATCTCGCAGACCGGCAAAGAGTACCCGGCAATCAAGCTCGTCGAAACCGCGACCGGCCGAACGTACGTGCTGCACCGGGGCCTGGTCACGGGCAACCTCTCGCTCTCCCCGGATGGACGAGAAGTCGCATTCGCCGAGTTGAACCTTGCCGGCAACTACTACGAGCACACGGAAGTCTACGCGCTCGACGTCTTGTCCGGCAGCGTGCGCCAGCTCACCCACGGTCAGCGGGCCCGTGACCCGGATTTCGCGCCGGACACTTCCCTCCTCGTCTTCGTGTCAAACGGCCGCGGCCAGAACGACCTGAAGCTGCTTGACCTCAAGTCCGGCCGAGTCACACGACTCACCGATACTGAAGACCACACCGGATATCACGGCCCGCGGTTCTCGCCCGGAGGCAGGTGGATTGCCGTCGGCGTCAGCCGTCCCGGCGGGTACGCTGACATCGAACTGGTTGACCGCCAGACCGGCTGGACCATCCCGGTGACTCATGACCGCGCCAACGACCTCTCCCCAGCCTGGTCGAGGACCGGCAAGTTCCTCTTCTTCGTTTCGGACCGCACCGGAGTCTACAACCTGTACGCCTACCAGCTTGCGACGGGCGAGACGTTCCAGGTCACCAACACCCAGTATGGCGTGTTCGAGCCGGCCATCTCACCCGACAATCGCCGAATCGCCGTCGCGAGCTACTCGGCTTCTGGCTACGACATCTCAATCACCGACCTCAACTCAGCCGACTGGCAACCTGCCCCGGAGTTCAGCGAAACCTTGCCCGAAACCGCAGGCCGGCGGGAAACGACGAACGATAAACGAGGAACGAAGAACCTTTATTACTACAACCCGCTCCCCACGCTTCTGCCTGCGTTCTGGCTGCCATGGGCGGCGCTGACTGACGACGCACGGCTGCAAGAACTCGGTGCGTTCACACTGGGATGGGACGCGCTACAGCTCCACCAGTACCAGCTCGCGGCTGGGTATCGGTTCACTCATTCCTCTCCGTTCCTCGCCGCTGCCTACACGCTGCGCCGCTATCGCCCGGTCATCAGCGTCGCGGCCGACCTCGACCTGGTTCGACAGGAAGGCCTGCTCAACATCGACCTGCCGTTCCTGCAGACGAGCCGGTCGAGCTGGCTCGACTTCACGGTATCAGGAGCAAGAGACACCTCATCGAGTGCCCGAGCCGACCTCGACTGGACATACTCGGACGCCCACCAGTACCGCTTCGACGTCGCGCCGGTTGAAGGTCGGGTTCTCGGGTTCCACACCGACGTGCAGTCACGGTCGCTCTTCTCCGAGAAAGACCTGTCACGGGTCCTCGCCTACTGGTACGGCTATCTGGGACACGCGCCGCAGACGTGGAGCCTGCGCGCGAAGCTAGCCGTCGGCACGGCATTCGAGGCGGATGCCTCCGACGCCTTTGTGCTGGACGATGAGCCGGGGCTGCTCGGTGTCCGGGGCTACGCAGAGGAGTCTGAATCAGCGCGCACCGTGCTGGCGGCCGGGCTCCAGTTCCGAACCCCGCTCTGGTGGGTTGAGCGCGGCATCGGAACCGGCCCGCTGTTCCTGCAGAACATCAATGCTGCCGCGTTCGCGGACTTCGGGGCGACTTGGGACACGATACGAATCGAGGACGATTCGTTCATGTCCCGCGCGCGAGTCGGTGTCGGTGCCGAACTCAGGACCGACCTCATCATCGCCCATCTGCTGCCGGTGAGTGTCTACGCCGGATGCGGCTTCGGACTCAATCCGCTCTGGTCCTATCGTCTGCACTTCGGGATATCAAGCTCGATGCTTGCAGGCATCCTGAACTCACCAATCGCCACTCGCCAATCGCCAGCCCGTTCGGGCCTCCGCCACCTTCCCGAACACCACTAGGCGCACTCGGGACGCGCCGGTCGATACCGCTTG
>Ga0163210_1001278_pt1 | contig 10943 bp, 10 predicted proteins | sample Kivu_220m_FD_113536 | JGI IMG/M metagenome (GOLD analysis project Ga0163210, IMG submission 113536) | Freshwater microbial communities from Lake Kivu, Western Province, Rwanda to study Microbial Dark Matter (Phase II) - Kivu_220m | ecosystem: Environmental > Aquatic > Freshwater > Lake ... | reverse complement strand
GGCCAGATTCAAGCAGTCGTCGAGAGTCAGGACGATCTTCTCCTGGGAAAAGCCGGGCGCGGCGAGGGCGGCGACCAGGCCGATAATCAGGCCGAACGTGATGAGTCTCCTCATTGGGAATCTCCTTTTATAAAGGCATGCTCTTTTTCGATGCCCTTCAACAAGAAGCCGAAGATCATCTCTGCCTCTTCCCTTAGCCTAGTCTTCGGGTCCATCCAGACCCTGAGGTGGAGGAAGCCCTGAAGAACGGCGTTGAGGAAGTACACGGCGGAAGGGATGTCCACTTCCCGGAACGCCCCGCACTGGATACCATCCCTGAAGATGACGCATCCGATCTCCAGGATCTCCTGGCGTTTCAATTTCATCATCTTGGTGAACTTCTTTTCCACCGGGGATGACGTTCCTTTCTGTTCTGCGACAAACGCGTTCAAAATACTGTGCTCAGAGTCATCTATCATGATGGCCCGCGAGAGGTTCTCCCGTTCGTCGTAGACTTCAAGGATCGTGAAGATCATCCTCTTGAGCTTTTCCACCGGCCTCAGATCGAGGGCTTGGATGTCGGTGAGGCTCTTTTTAATGTCGTCGAAATAGTGGAGCATGATCTCATAGGTCAGGTCCCCCTTGCTCCTAAAATAATTGTAGAGGGTGGCCTTGGAGAACTGAGCCTCCCTGGCGATGTCGTCCATGGTCGTCGCGCGGTATCCCTTCCGGACGATGGTGGATTCGGCGGCATGGAGGATCGTCTCCTTGTAATCTTCGCGGCGCTGCCGCTCGCGCTCCTTTCTCAGATCGATAGTTTTCATCATTGAACCATCCAGTTTTCTTAATAAACTGATTAGTTTACTAAATGAACGTTAAAGTTTTGATAAGATAGCAGAATCTTCCTGGGCTTGTCAAGCGTTTTTTTTGCGCGTAAAATAGCCGCGAAGCCATGATCTTGAATCGTCCGACCCTCGCCCTGCTCCGGATCGTCCCGACGGTTTTATTTCTATTCCCGGCTTTCATGACGAGCGGCGATATGGGCCGGGTCTTGACCCGGGGAGCCGCTCGTTTGGGGATCCAAGGGGATATGCTCGGCCCCCCTCGGTGGTGGGACGTCGAGCTCGGCTTGACCGTGAAGGGCCAATACTCCGTCCGGGAGGCGGACGCCGCGTATACGGGCGACTATCTCTTCAAATCGGCCTGGTCGGGAAGCATGGAAAGGGACGACTCCGACTACCTCCTTTATCACTCTGGGAATGAAACCCTGTGTTGGCAAGCCCAGGAGAAGGTCGCTTCCAAAAGCGGTATAAAAGTCTTTACCGAAAAGGACTTCGACGACCGGCCCGTATTCCGGATGAACTATGTTCTCAACGAAAACGGCATTCTCCGCTTTAACTTCATCGTCGAGGGTTTTCCTGTGCCCCGGAGCGGGGCCAGCGAAAAGTTTGATTTGATCCTCCCGGCTTCTAAGACCGAGGAGGGCGGTCTTTCTCCTTCCGGGTACGACGTCTCCGTCGCCAAGGGATCGAACGAAATCGCCTTTGAAGAAAAGACGATCCGGGCCGGTCCTTTCGAGCGCACGTTCTCGTGGGAATGGAAGCGCTACGATCCGTCTTTCAGGCCGGGGGTCAACGTCGTCTTGTTCAACAGCCACCAGGCCGATGTCAAGATCACGATCACGCCGCGCTATTAAGAGCTCCTTGTAAAATATCATCAGCCAGGTCATACGATGGAATTAGCCGAAAAAATCCAGAGAGAAATCGCAACCCGCCGCGCCGATATCCTGGGTCTCAGTCGCCGGATCCATGACGATCCCGAGCTCGCTTTTCAGGAAGTCCGGACGTCGCGTCTGCTCCAGTCCGTCCTCTCAGCTGAAGACTTCATAATTTCTCCGGCGACGGCGGACTTCCCCACCTCGTTCCGAGCCGTTTACCGGCTCGCCGCCGACCGGCCGCGGGTGACGTTCATGGCCGAAATGGACGCCCTCCCCGGCCTGGGCCACGCCTGCGGCCACAACATCATCGCCGCCGCCGGCACATACGCCGCCGTAGTCCTCAAGTCCGTCATTAACCCCGAGGTCGGCGGCACGATCGAGGTCGTTGGAACGCCGGGGGAAGAAAGTGGCAGCGGCAAAGTCCGGATGATAGAGGAGGGCGTATTCGAGAATTCCGACGTCGTCCTCCAGGTCCATCCGCATTCTCTGGACACGGTCGTCGGCCAAGCCCTGGCCCGGCGAACCCTGGTCGTCGAATACTTCGGCAAGAAGGCCCACACGGCGGCCGCGCCGCAGGAAGGGATCAACGCCCTGGACGCGCTCGTCCTCTTCTACCAGACCGCTGCCCTGCCGCGTTCCAAGCTTCCGGCCGGATGCCTTTTTCACGGCATCATCGAGGAGGGCGGGCAGGCCACAAACATCATCCCCGACTATTCCCGCGGCAAGTTCTCGCTCCGGGCGGATACCATGCCGAAGCTCGAGAGTCTCTTCAAGCAGGTCACATCCCTGGCTCAAGCGGCTGCGGCAGCCACCGGGTGCCGAACACGGATCACTGAGCCGGCTCCCGGGGTGACGACCTTCCGGCGGAATACAGCCTTAGAGGACTTATTCGCCCGGTTGTTCGAGGATCGCGGGCGGCCCGACCCTCGGAAAATCCGGGAATTCTATGGTTCCACCGACCTGGCCAACGTATCCCAGGCCGTCCCGACGATCGAGCCCCTGGTCAAAGCCAGTAATTTTCCCATCCACACGGAGGGATTCGCCAAGGACGCTGTGGATATCGGAGGCGAGCGCGCCCTTCTGGACGGCGTCTTCTTCCTGGCTTGCGGCGGATTCCGCATCCTGACCGAGCCACGCCTCCTGGACCGGATCCGTCAGGCCTTCCTAAAAGACGGGGAGGCCGCGCCCGGCTCAGCTGAATGATGTGCCTGACGCGATGAAAAGCATCCCTGATCTTTTGGCAGGAAAAGACGAATGGCGGGTCGTCGTTACGGACTCGGGCCTGGGCGGGTTGTCCATCTGCGCCGAGCTCGAAAAGCGGCTGCGCAGGGCCTTGGGGAACCATGTCATCCGCCTTATTTACGTTAATGCTTGGCCCGACTCCCGGCGAGGATATAATGACCTTCCGGACGCCGCCTCCCGAGCCGCCGTCTTCGACAAGGCCTTAGCCTCCATGATGGCCTTTCGGCCAGGCCTCATCCTCGTCGCCTGCAATACCCTGTCCGTCATCTATGACTTAACCAGATTCAGCCGCGCGCCCGCAGTCCCTGTTGTGGGCATCATCGAGGAAGGAGTCGATCTCTTTCAGGAAGCCCTCATCCGGGACCCCGGGAGTATCCTCGCCCTATTCGGGACGCGGACGACGATCGAATCCGGAGAACACGTCCGCAGGCTGATCCAGAGAGGGATCGACATCCGTCGCGTCATCGCGGCCGCCTGTCACGGACTTGCCGGGGCCGTCGACAAGGATCCCGGCTCCCCCGCCTTGGCCGGTCTGGTCGAGGAATGCGTCTCGCGGGCCCTGCAGGGAATAACGGTCGTGGGGCCGCTTTACGGGGGCCTCTGCTGCACGCACTATTCCTATATCAGGGATATCTTCCGAACATCGCTCGGCCGGAGGACCGAGGCAAGGGTTGAGATCCTTGATCCCAACGAACATCTCGTCAGGAGTTTGACGTCAGGGATCAAAGAACGGAGGCCGGATGAGACTGATGAGGATATCGCGGTCAAGGTCGTTTCTAAGATTGAGCTCGCCGAAACCCAGCGAAGAGCTGTGGCCCGGCGGCTTGGGTTCGTGTCCCCTCGGACGGCCCGCGCCCTTATCGAATACACGCTGGTCCCCGAACTCTTTTAACGGAGAAGCATCATGAGAATCGTCCTGCTGACTGGCCCCGGCGGAGATGCCCAGGGCTGGGGGGACATGAAGGTCACGGGGTCCGTCCGCGAAGCCGCCGAATCGTTGGGCTTCCCCACATGCGTCGCCTTTGTCACCGATGAAGCGGAATTCTTTCGCCTGATTGACCGGCCCGACTTTGACATTGTCTGGAGCGCCCTCTACCACATCACGCCCAACGAAAAATTCATCGGAAGGAATGCGGCCGGGACGTGGGTGGCCGACGAGCTGGATACCCGGCGAATCCCCTACATAGGCTCGGACAGCCGGACGATGAAAGCCATGATCGACAAGTATCAAACCCACGAGATCCTGGCTGCCGCGTGTATCCCCGTTCCCGCCCATGTTTTGGTCCGGACCGGAGACAACGTCGCGCCGGTCAACTACCCGGCCTTCGTCAAGCCGATTTGCGAGTCCCGGTCAGTGGGCATCTCCGACGAGAGCGTCGTCCATAAAGAAGAGGAACTCAGGCGGCGCGTCTCCTATATCGAGCGTGCCTTCGACCAGCCAGCCCTGGTCGAGGAATTCCTGCCGGGCGCCGAATATACGGCTCTCGTCCTGGGCAACGGGGATACGCGGGAATGCTTGCCCGGCCTGGTCTCGGTTGAGGAAAAACATTACAGCCGTTACCGGATCCTTCGGAGCGACCTCCGGGGCGTCGGCTTGACGAGGATCAGTCTGGCGGGCGAGAGGACGGAGGAAGTCCGGCGGCTCGCTGACAGGGCCGCCGAGGCCATGGGGTGCCTGGATCACGTCCGCATCGATTTGAGAACCGACGCGGCCGGCCAGGTCAGAATCATAGAGGTCAACGGCATCCCCGGGCTCAAGCCCCACAAGAGCTGGGCCCCCCAGATCTACACGCTCTACCACGCCTCGCCGTCGGGGGAAGAAGAGGATTACCGCCGGCTGATCGGCGCGATCATCGAATCCGCCCGCCGACGCTACGGGCTTTGAACCACTCCTTGATCAGGCGGGTCATCCTGGCCGGGACAGCGCTTTCTCTCTCGGCCATGAACCGGGTCAGGGCGTCCCTCCACAATTCGGAATGCTGGAGCGTCGTGAGCCGGTTCCGGAACATGGCCGCGCCTTTCCGGGGCTCGGATCTCATCTTCTTCAGGATGCCGAGGACTTCTTTCTTGAAACCAGCGGGCCCGTAGTAAGCGAGGTAGGCCTGCCAGGCCTCGGTTATCCCTGAAGCGGATTCGAGGGGCTTGGAGATGAGGCCGATTTTTTTAAGAAATGCGATCTTCTCTCTGCTGCCGAGCTTTTTAAGCCCCTGCTCCGCGATCCTATAAGGATGCAATTCGTAAGAGGAGAGGCCATTCCCGCGGCCACGAATTGAGAGGCAGAATCCGTTTCGTCGATAATAAAGTTCCGAAGGCTGGTAAAAAACGAAATTGCCCAGGCTGTAGGCAATGAGCCGCCCACCCCGGACTTCCAGGCCCTGCGGGACGTGGGGATGATGGCCGATGACACAGTCCGCCCCGGCCTCAGCCAGGGACCGGAAGGCTTCGACAACGTAGGGCGGAGGAATGGGGATGTATTCTAGGCCGGCATGCCCCACGGCGATGACGAAATGGCCCCGCTTCTTGAGTTTTCGGATGAGGGCTGAAAGTCGGTCGATCTCCCAGCCGCACACGCCGGGGCCGCCCCGGGAGGCCGTAAGGTCCTCCCCCTCGCTGAAGTTCAATACCGTGACCCTCGTGCCCTTTACGAAGACGGTCAGCGGCGATATGGCATCTTTAAAGCTGAGGCCCGCGCCCACCGTTCGAATCCCATTCCGATGGAGGACACCCAGCGTATCCCGAAAACCCCGGACTCCGTAGTCGAAAACATGGTTATTGGCGAGGCAGGCGACCTCAAAAGGGACCCGCGTCAATCCGCGGACATGGCTGGGAAGGCCTTTGAAGACCGCTCCGCTTTTCCAGACCGGGGTCCGGGCCGCCGTCAACGCGCATTCACAGTTGACGATTCTCAAGTCGGCCGCTCGAAGGATGGGGAGCATGTCTCCATAAACAGAATCGGGGGCCGACCTGACCACGGGCTCCAGAGCCCGAATCGGGGCCCAGTCGGCGGCGACGACGATCGTAAAGTCTCCCCTTTTTGCCATCATGATCTTATATTATTACCGTTTTTATTCCCCTCGGTCTACGAAGTCAAGCGGCTATAAAAGAGATGATTCGTCATTACGCCGTCATGGGCCGTGAATTACAGTCATTATGCCCGGGGATGGAACTGGTCATAAATCCGGCGCAGCCTTTCACGGCTGACATGGGTGTAAATTTGGGTCGTCGTGATCTGGCTGTGTCCAAGCATAAGCTGAACGGACCGGAGGTCGGCCCCCCGCTCAAGGAGATGGGTCGCAAAGGAGTGCCTCAGGACGTGAGGGCTGATCTTGGACGAAATCCCGGCTGTCCGGGCATGCCCTTTCAGGAGTTTCCAAAACCCTTGCCGCGTAAACGGCCCACCCCGGCGAGTGAGAAACAAAAATTCGGAAGCGGCCTTCTCGAAAAGGGGACGGACCTCGTCCAAATACCTTCGGACCGCCCGGCAGGCGGACCTGCCCAAGGGAACGATCCTTTCTTTTCCCCCTTTTCCCCGGCAGAGAAGAAATCCCTCATCCATATTAACGTCCTTGGGCTTGAGAGAGACGAGCTCGGACACCCGGAGCCCGGAACCGTAAAGGACTTCGAGCATGGCCCTATCCCGGACGCCTTGGGGGGCCCCCTCGTCCGGTGCGGCCAGCAGGGCCTCGACCTCCTTCATGGTCAGGAATTTAGGCAGGGAGAGCCAGACGGAGGGGGACGAGAGTCCGTCCGTCGGATCCCTCTCGACAATCCCATCCAGGACGAGGTACTTATAGAAGGACCTCATCGACGAAACGAGCCTGGCCAGAGACCGGGCCGAAAGGCCGGCCCTGCGCTGCTCATGAATAAACCGCACAAGGTCCATCTCCCCCGCCTTCGTCCAGGTTAGTTTCTCTTTCCGAAAGAAGGCGAGGAGCTTGGCGAGGTCTCGCTCATAAGAAAGAGCGGTATTGCGGGATAGCCCTTTTTCCACAGAGAGATAATCGACGAAGGAGCGCAGGGCGTCCTCAGCCGGGGACGGAAAACCCTTCATGTGAGATCGGGGTTGGAGACGATCTCCTGGCCTACGGTAGTCCAGGGGCCGTGGCCCGGAAGAACGACTGTCTCCGCTGGAAGAGTATGGATCCTGGACCGGATGGATTTCTCAAGGTCCTTCCTGGAGCCCCCGGCCAGGTCCGTCCGTCCCACTCCGCCGCAGAAGAGGGTGTCCCCCGAGAATAGGGTCCCATGGCCGTAAAACCCGACGCTTCCGGGCGTGTGGCCAGGGGTGTGGACGACCTTGAGGGAAACCTTGCCGATCGAGATGGTCTCTCGGTCCTTAAGGAATTTGTCCGGCAGAGGGGAGTCTTTCGCCCCCAGGAAAAGGCTCATCTCGGAGCCCTTTATGGCCTCGAGCAACGGATTATCCAGGGAATGGATCCAGAGAGGAACCGAGAACCTTTCCTTCATATCGAGATTGGCCCCGACATGGTCGACGTGCCCGTGGGTATTGAGGATGAGGACCGGCTTGAGCGAGAACTCGGTAATGACCGGAAAGATCTTTTCCGGCTCGGCCCCGGGATCGACGATGGCACATTCGAACGTATCCTCGTCATAGACTAGGTAGCAATTCGTCTCGAAGGTGCCGACGATGACGAGTTCGTACTTCATCGTTTCTCTCTTAAAATCATCTTAAGTCCATTCCAGCGGAATAGTCAATACGAGCTCCTTCCTTGTCATTTCCCGCGCCGGAAAATATAATGATGGCCATGGAGAACGTCCCCTGGCAGATTCGGATAGCCAACCGGTCCATCAAGAAGAGGGACAAGCTCCGCCTCCTCAACAAGAGCCTGAGTTCCGATCCTGCCCGCACGGCCCTGGATATCGGCTGCGCCCAAGGGACCTTGAGCTGGTTTCTCCGCAGGAAGGGAGGCCATTGGACGAGCACGGACCACGACATGACGAACCTATGCGCTTGCCGGGAGGTTCTCGGCAAAGGCCTGGTCCAAATCAGGTCCGGCATTCTTCCCTTTCGCTCAGGAGTTTTCGATCTTGTGACCTGCCTGGATTACCTCGAGCATATCGAAAACGACGACGAGTGCCTGGCGGAGATCCACAGGATTCTCAGAAACGGGGGAGAACTCATTGTGGTCACTCCCCATACAGGGAGGTTCTTCCTCCTCCACAGACTGAGGTCTGCCCTCGGCATGAAGCTCGAGTTCTACGGCCACAAACGGGAAGGCTACAGTCAGGAGGATCTTTGCGGTAAGCTGCAGAAGGCGGGATTCGAAGTCGTAAGGGTCAGGATGTATTCCAAGTTTTTCTCCGAGCTCATCGAGCTTCTCTTAAACTTCGCCTACATCAAGATGTTCGCGGGGAAGACGTCGGACGGAGCCTTGCGAGACGGACACATCAAGCCGTCCACAAGCGAGGAATACAAAGCCCAGGCCGGAAAACTGCGTGTTTATGCCCTAATCTATCCTCTGGTCTGGCTCGTTTCCCGCCTCGACGTCCTGCTCTTCTTTCTCAAAGGGTACAGCATCATGGTCTGGGCAAGGAAAGAAAACCTGTTATAATACCAGGGTGGATGTTTTTCTGACGGACGATGCCGAGCGGTCCCTCAAGGTGTTATCTCTCCTGTCCGAATCCGGCCAATCCGGCTATCTCATCGGACACCGGCGGGGTCCTCGTGTCTATGTGGAGGCCGTCATCCCGGCGGGCAAGGATCACGCTTTTCCCGTCGAGCGGCTCCATCTCCTCGACAACATCTACGATGGACGGACAGTGGGGTTCTTCTTCATTAGGGGCGGACGGCGACCGGAGAGCCGCATCCTTCAGCCTTTCGGGTACGGGAAGATCGTCCTCAAGGTCTTGCCGGGCGGCCGCAGGACGTTGGCCTTAAGGGCCTTCAGTGTCGAATATGATGGCAGGTTTACTCTTTCGCCAGTCCCCCTGGCATCTTCTCCGGAGGGAAGAAAAACATGAGCGCAGAGCTGACCCACGAACAGGAAAGGTTCCTTCTTAAGCTTGCCCGCCGAGCCATAGAAAACTATTTCAGCGCCGGCGGAGGCCTCAAGCCCACACCCGGCGATCCCATGATGAAAGAAAAGCGAGGGGCCTTCGTGACTCTTAAAACGGACGGCGAACTCAGGGGATGCATCGGCTATCCCCTTCCGGTCAAACCCCTCGGAGAAACCGTCATCGAGATGGCCGTTGCCGCGGCCAGCCAGGATTATAGGTTTGTCCCCTTAACTCCCGAGGAGCTCGAACGGACAAGGATCGAGATTTCTGTCCTCTCCCTGCCCAGGCCGATCCGCGACGCCGATGAAGTGAAAGTTGGGCAGCATGGGATCATCGTCTCTAAGGGCGTCCACCGGGGCCTCCTCCTCCCCCAGGTTCCTATCGAATATGGCTGGGACCGGGAGACGTTTCTCCGACACGGCTGCCTCAAGGCAGGACTTCCAGCAGACGAATGGAAGAAAGGAGCTCACATTGAGGTCTTTGAAGCCCAGGTGTTCTCCGAGGAGGGCTAGAACCCAGCTCCGGCTTTCGATCTTCCTGGCGCTCGCCCTGCCGGCGGCAATCGCCCTGTCAACCTTTCGCGAGTCCGTGGTCAGCCCCAAAGTTCGCGTCTTTTTCGCGTCCGCCGGAGAAACCGCAAACGCCAGACTCTGGATTTTTTTCAAGGACAAGGGGCCGGCCTCGGCGTTCGAAAAAAGCAAAGCGCTGGCTTCGGCACGCCAGAACCTCAACCCGCGGTGCGCCTGGAGGCGGGGGAAGGTCCGCGATGAGGCCCGTCTTGTGGATGAAGACGATCTCGACTTGTTCCCCGCGTACCTGGAGAAGGTGAGAGGTCAAGTTACGAAGGTCCGCACCATCTCCCGATGGCTCAACGCAGTCAGTGTCGAGGCCACCGGTTACCAACTCAGGGCTCTGGAACGAACTCTTTTCGTGAGCTCCATCAACCTCGTCTCATCCTTCAAACGGGATGATCCCCCGCCCTCACCCTCAGCGACTTCATTCCCGGGCCGGATCTCCGGACGGAACATCCGAACCGATTACGGCCCCTCCCTTGCCCAACTCGAACAGATCGGGGTCCCCGAACTCCATGAGCTCGGCTACAGCGGCCGCGGGGTCATCGTCTGCATGCTGGATACCGGCTTCCGGAAAAGCCACCAAGCCTTTCTGAATGCCAGGCTTCTGGCCGAGCGGGATTTCGTCAATGGCGACGGAGATGTCCAGCAGGACCTCTCAGACCCGAACGATTATTCAGACTCCCACGGCACGGGCACTTGGTCCGTTCTCGGCGGTTTCAGCCCGGGGCAGCTCGTCGGCCCGGCCTACGGCGCCGACTTCCTCCTGGCCAAGGCGGAGATCGCAGATGACGAGCGGCCCATAGAGGAGGACTACTGGGTCGCGGGAATTGAGTGGGCGGAATCCCTGGGGGCCGAGGTCGTCTCTTCCTCTCTCGGCTACGTGGATTGGTACACATTCGCAGACATGGATGGAAGGACGGCCGTGACCACCCGGGCCGCTAACAGGGCGGTAAGCTTGGGAGTCGTCGTGGTCAATGCGGCCGGCAACGAAAGGGATGACCCTTGGGGCCACATCATTGCTCCGGCCGACGGTTTCGGCGTCATCGCCGTCGGGGCCGTGGACGCCCGGGGACATATCGCCTCCTTCAGCTCGCCCGGCCCGACCTTCGACGGCCGGACCAAGCCCGAAGTCTGCGCTCTGGGGGTCGACAACTGGATGGCCAGCAATCGTGCTGACGGAAGCGATACATTCAGACGGGGGAGCGGAACCTCCTTCGCAACCCCGCTTGTGGCCGGGGCTGTAGCCCTGATTCTCGAGGCCCACAAAGAATGGACGCCGCGCCGGGTTCGGCAGGCCCTGCTCCAAACGGCGGAAAACAGCCTCCACCCGGATAACAACTACGGCTGGGGTATCATTGACGCAGCCTCGGCTGCGTTCGCCGCCAGGAGCCGGAACGGGGACGAGCTTCGTT
>Ga0163210_1001277_pt1 | contig 10951 bp, 12 predicted proteins | sample Kivu_220m_FD_113536 | JGI IMG/M metagenome (GOLD analysis project Ga0163210, IMG submission 113536) | Freshwater microbial communities from Lake Kivu, Western Province, Rwanda to study Microbial Dark Matter (Phase II) - Kivu_220m | ecosystem: Environmental > Aquatic > Freshwater > Lake ... | reverse complement strand
CGACTTGGTCGTCGATGGGCAGGCCCTGAGCCTGGCGGATCTGTTGCACCGCAACCACATCAGCTGGAACGGCGTGCAGCCTGGCCAGCCCGACCGCAGTGACGCCTCCCGTTCGCTGGCCCTGACCTTGACCAGCAGCGCCAATCGCTTCCGTTGCGCGCTGATGGTCAACGCCTGGTGGGAACCCCTCACCTTTGCCTTGCCCGAGGCGGATTTTGGCGGTCAGCTCTGGCACCGCTGGATCGACACGGCCCTGCCGTCACCCCAGGACATCGTCCCCTGGGATCAGGCAGAACGGGTCGACCAGCAGCAGGCTCAGCTGGCACCCCGTTCGGTGATGGTGCTGATCACAGGGCATCAGGGGCTGGTCAGCAGCAGTGCGCCGACGGCCATCGCCACAAACAGCACGATCAGCTGAATGCCCTCGTACCAGGCGACCTCGCGGTTGTCGGTCATGCGCTCGACCATGACGATGGCGATCACCAGCGCAGCCAAGGCGATCGGCGGCAGGCTCAGATGCAGGTAGCGCCCCATCGGGATGCCGATCAACACCAGCAGGGGCAGCACAAACAGCAGCAGTTGCAGGCTCGATTCGACCGTGCTGGTCATCAACAGCTGCATCTGTCGGCGTGAGGCGGCCCGGAGGGCGACCAGCGCCTCGGGCAAACAGCCGAACAGGGGCAGCAGAAACAGACCCACGAACAATGCGTTGAGGTGGGAGGCGGTGACCAGCTGATCCAGGGCATTCACCAACCGTTCGGAGATCACGGCCACCAGGGCGGTGACGATGGCCAGCGCAACAACGATGAGCCGCAGCGGTGCCGGCGACCCATCGCGGTGTCCGGGATGGGGTTCGCCCGGTTCAGGCTGGGCGGCGTGCGGCTCCCTTCGGGGCAGGGCAAAGGCCAGGGCGTAATAGGCCAGGGCCAGCAAGGCCACCACAGTCGAGTACTGGCTGAAGGCATCGGGGCTGTTGCTGCCCTGCATCGCCGCCTCGATGCCCCGCTGATAGAACACCGACGGCAGGGCCAGCAGAATCGCACTCATCAGCAGCTGCTGGGTGTGCAGATCCCTGCTGTGGGGGTCGATCGCCTGCGCCTGTTCGCGGGTGGTGGCAACCACGATGCCCAGCCCCAGCACCGGCAGGCAATTGATCACCACCGAGCCGGCAATGCTGATCACCACCAGCGGGTAAAGCCCGCTGTTGAGAGCGTTGATCGCGACCAGCAGCTCGACAACGTTGCCAAAGATCACGCTGACCAGGCCGCCGAACCTGGGCCCCAGATGCTCCACCAACGCCTCCACGAGCTGGCTGAGCACGATGGCCAGCGGCAGCAGGCCCAGGCCGCAGAGCGCGAACACCAGCAGGTGACCCGGCAGGCCGCTGAAGCCGTCCGCCACGCCGGGCCACAGCATCAACACCGTTGCCGCCAGCAGCGGCCGCCAGCGTGGGGGCGGAAGCAGCAGCCCCGTCAGGGTCATCCGCGTTGCACCAGCTGCAGGCGGTGCCCATCGGGGTCGGCCACCTGCAGGCCGCGGCTGAATCCGAGGGCGGTGCGCTGCTCCGCCAGCTGTACCACCCCCGGACTGAGCAGGCGCCCACCAACGGTGTCGATCTGGGAGGCGATGGCGGTCAGATCGTCGACCTGCAGGCGGATCTGCCAGTGGGCCAGGTCGGCCGGGCCCAGATCAGCCGGCATCGGTCGGCCGAGGTTGGGAGCCTGGTACTCCAGGCATTCGATGCCGGCGCCATGGGGGCAGCGATGGCCGGTGATGCGCACCCGTGTCTGCTCCAGATTGTCCAGGTCGTCCTGGGTGGGACCGCTGTTGACCCCATCCCCGCCAAGACGCAGCCCCAACAGGTCGTCATAGAAACGGCAGCTCTGTGCGGTGTCGGTGATGCTGATCGCACTGTGGTCGATCCCGAGCAGTCCTGAGCCCTGGTGCCAGCGGGCATCTCCTTTGTCAGCGGGAAATTCCAGCAGCTCCAGGTTGTGACCGTCGGGATCCCTGAATTTGAAGGCGCGGATGCCGGCGGCGGCCCGGTTCCAGCTCGGCAGGGTCTGCGGTGCACGTGAGACCGGCTGGGCCAGGCCCTGCTCAAGCGCCGGCTGCAGGCGTTGGAGCGCAGCCTCCAGGTCGCTGGTGACCAGGCACAGATGCTGAAACCAGAGATCACAACTGCGTGAATCGGCCGGGATCGGGCGCCCTGCCGTCTGCTCGGTGTCGGCCTCGTGCAGGGAGAAGATCTCGAGGGTTTCCTGACCCAAGTGCAGCCGCGTCAAGCTGAAGCGGCCCTGCGGCAAACCCAGCAGTTGCCCGTAGCCGCCGCCGGCGATCTGTAGGGTCTCACCTGGTTCAAATCCGAGAGCCTGGCAGTAGAAGTCGGCTGCCCGTGCGGGGTCTGAGCTGCTGAATCCCAACTGCAGCACCTGGGGGGTAGCGGTTCTCGCGCTGCTCATGGCTCCAGCTCCAGCAGCAGGGCATTGGCGGCGGCGGTGGCCGCTTCGGCGATCGCCAGGTCGGTGCTCGGGGTCATGCCCGAGACGCCGAGCGCTCCCAGGCAGTGACCGTTATGGATCAGGGGGATCCCCCCGGCCATCGCCACGGCCGGTTGGCCAAAGATGCCGGCCAATTGGGCCAGGGCCGGGCGCTCGCTGTTGATCGCCTGCTCTTGCGGAGCTGTGGGTTTGCCGTTCAGGGCGGCCATGCGGGCCTTGGCGATGGCCGTTTCGGCGCTGGCGGGGCTGGCGCCGTCGCGGCGATCCAGCCCCAGCAGGTGCCCGCCGGGGTCCACCACGGCAATGGTGACCCGGGCAGGCCCCAGCGTGTCGCCATGGGTCAGGGCGGCGCTGTGGGCGGCATCGATGATCCGCCGCACCTCGTGCAGCTGCAGCAGGTGGGTGGCTTGCATCAGCCCGGCCAGACGATCTGCATCAGCCACAGGTGGCCCTCGAGGCTGACCCCCGCCGCAGCGGCCTCCAGGTCAGGCTCGCTGAGGCGCAGGGTGGCTTCGGCCTGATGGCGCACCAGATCGACCCCGGTGAAGGCAAAACCCCGTTGTGCGCCGAGTTCGGCGATGGCGTTCAGGTTGGGGCAGCGCTGCATCTGCTGCAGCAGGTCCGGATCCGCTTTGACCGTTTTGAGAAACGTTTCGAGTGCAGGGTTGGCCATCAAGGATTCAGGGGGATGGGGGTCAGGCGTCGGTGCCGCCACGGCTGTGGGTGGCACCGCGCGTGTTGGTGAACAGGCTGTAGATCGCGTGCGACGCGCAGATGAACAGACGGCTGTGGTAGCGGTCACCGAAACAAAGATTGGAGACCCTGGCCGGAACCAGCACTTTGCCGATCAGCGTGCCGTCCGGCGCGATGCAGTGCACGCCATCGGCTGCGCTGCACCACAGATTGCCCTGTTCATCCACCCGAAAGCCATCGGCCCAACCCGGGTTGACCTGGTGAAACGCTTCGCCGCCGCTGAGGTTGCGGCCGTCGTTGCCGACGACGAACCGGCGAATCCACTGGCGGGGATCGGCGGCGCCAGGGGCACCGGTCTCGGCCACATACAGGAACCGCTCATCGGGCGAGAAGGCCAGACCGTTGGGTCCATCAAAATCGCAGGCAACCGCCTCCACCACGCCACTGTCGGGATCCAGCCGATAGAGGGCCGGAGGCTGTTCGGACACCTGGCGACCCCCCTCGTAGTCGTTCATCAGCCCATAGAGGGGATCACTGAACCAGAGCGAGCCATCGCTTTTGACGACCACATCATTGGGGGCATTGAGCCGGCGGCCGCGGGCCTCGTTCACGAGGGTGGTGACCGTGCCATCGGTTTCCAGGCGTGTCAGCCTGCGGCTGCTGTGATGGCAGCTGATCAGACGCCCCACCCGGTCGCGGGTCTGGCCATTGGCGTAATCGGAGGGTTGGCGAAACACGGTGACGCCGTGCTGCTCGCTCCAGCGCAGGGTGCGGTTGTTGGGAATGTCGTTGAACAGCAGACAGTTGTGGTCGCCAAACCACACCGGCCCTTCCACCCAGCGAAAGCCATCGGCCAGCAGCTCCAGTTCGGCGTTGAACAGCACCAGCTGGTCAAAGCGGGGATCCAGGCTTTCGGTGCAGGCGGACGGATGGTTCATGGTGCGCGCCTCAGCTGAAGAAGCCTGGACTGGCCTGACGCCAGAGCGCATCGTTGCGCTGAATGATCAGCTGCACGCAGGGTTCATCACCCACCTGCGCCGACAGGTGGCCGCAGCGGCCATCAGGCGTGGCGATGCAGCCTTGATCGCCGCCGAACGAATACTCGCCGGCCTGGATGACCACCTTGTGGCCGTCCATGCTTTCCACCGACCAGGCACCCCGGAGCACGTAGATCCATTTGGGGATGTGGTTCTCGTGCCAGTCGGCGGTCCAGCCCACCGGCAGGTAGGTGACGAAGGCATTGCCCTGATCGAACAACGGTCTCGAGAACTGGGGAGAGTCACCCGGGCCGAGCTGGCCCAGCGTGAATTGGTCGATCGTGCACTGAACCTGGTGACTGACGCCGTCATCACCACACCACAGGTGCCAATAGGTTTCGGGTTGGGGAGCCAGGCTGAAGGGATCGATCATGGTCAACGCTTGATCGCGATGGCTGAGATCTCAAGCTGGATGCCGAGCACCAGCGCTGACACCTCCACCACAGCGCGCGATGGGTAGGCGTTGGGATCGGGGAAATACTCCTGCCAGACCGCGTCGAAGGTGTCCAGGGTGTCGATGTCGGTCAGGTAGACCGTGGCGCTGACCACATCGCCTGCCTCGAAACCCGCTTCGTCCAGGACCGCCATCATGTTGCGCATCACCTGACGGGACTCCAGGGTGATGTCGCCGTTGCCGACCACCTGGTTGGTCGCCGGATCCACCGGCAGCTGGCCGGTGATGAACAGCATCTCTCCAACCTGAAAGCCCTGGCTGTACGAGGCCACTGGTTTGGGGAAGCGGTCGCTGTGGATGGCGCGGCGGATCCGTGCTTCAGCCATGGATGGTTGCAAGCTGCACTACTGCAGCCAACGTAGGGAGGGTGGCCCACTTGTGCAGGGCAACGTTGGGTGTTGCAAATGACGGCACGACCCTTCAGTTCCACCTAGGTTCACCAAGGTTCCCCATAGCCCGACGGCCCCGCTTTATGACCACCACAAATCCCTTGGCCCAGGAGACCTTGTCCACGCTGCTGGCGGGCAAGGTGGCGATCGTCACCGGTGGTAACAGCGGCATCGGCAAGTCCATCGTCGAATGTCTGGCGCATCTGGGAGCCAAGGTCGTGATCGATTACCGCTCTCACCCCGAGGCCACCGAGGAGATCGAAAAGGAGATCGGCAGCTATGGCGGCACCAGCTTCGGTGTACAGGCCGATGTGTCGAAGCTGGATGACCTGCAGCGCCTGGTCGACACCGCGGTGAGCCGTTATGGACGGTTGGATGTGATGGTCAACAACGCTGGTATCGAGACTCGAACCTCCATCCTTGACACCACTCCCGACGACTACGACAAGGTTCTGGATGTCAATCTGCGGGGTGTCTTCTTCGCCACCCAGTTTGCGGCCAAGCAGATGATCGCCCAGGGCGGTGGCGGACGCATCATCAACATTTCCTCGGTCCATGAAGACTGGCCGATGCCCAACAACACCCCCTACTGCTGTGCCAAGGGTGGTGTGCGCATGATGACGCGAACCGCCGCGCTCGAGCTCGCGCCCCATGGCATCACCGTTGTCAATGTGGGGCCTGGTGCCGTGGCCACACCGATCAATGATTCGACCATGAACAATCCTGAGCTGCTGGCCAAGCTGAATGCAGCCATACCGCTGGGTCGCATGGCCCAGCCCGAGGAGATCGCCCGTGTGGTGGGCTTCCTTGCCAGTGATGCGGCCAGTTACATCACGGCAACCACGATCTTTGCCGATGGCGGCATCATGCAGAGCAGTCCGGGGCTTTGAGCGCCATGGCCGTCGACGAGTTCGTCCCCCTCTCCCGTCTTGAAGCCGAGCTTGGCATCAGTCGGGTTGATCTGTTGCTGCTGATCCGTCGTCTCGGCCTCGAACCGATGCGTCGGGGCATGCGCACGTTCCTGAGCAACAAGGATGCCGCCATGCTGGCGAGCCGCTTCTCGGGAGAGGGAACCGAATCCGTGGCGGCCGAGTTGGTGCTCGAGGAGAGTCCCGTCAGTCAGCTGCCGGTTCCGATCGAGCCGCAATGGTTCAAGGCTGATCTCTACGCCGACCTGCGGCTGTTTCGCGAGCGTCTCGAGATTCTCGAGCGCCTTGTTCGCACAGGTATTGAGATCGACAGTCGTGAGCTCGCCGATCTGCTGCAGCTCAAACGGCTTCCGGGCGTCGAACAGCAGGGGGATGCCGCTTTCTTTGATCGCTTGGGCCTGCGGTTCTGGCGCCGCAGCAGGTCGGGACAACGTCTGAGCTGGAAAGTGACGGCCGACGCAGAATCATGACAAAGGCTGGCTGCATGAGTGGTACCACCGTTGCTGCAGATTACGATCCGGCCAATGGTTGTTTGCCTGGAGATTGCCGTGATTGCCAGTTGTTTTGATCGGTCAGTCCTGGCGGTAATTCCGGCTTTGCTGGCACAGGCTGCCGAGCAGTCTGAAGCTGCACTGGACTCTGTGGTGCAGTCTCCTGAGCCTCTGCAACTGGCCAGCTTTCCGGTGCAGCTCGCCGCAATCGGTCTCGTGCTGGTGATCAGCATCGTTGTCGATCGCTTCGCCCTGCGCATCGGCGTGCCGGGGGCGTTAGCGCTGTTCGGGGCCGGGGTGGCGATCCAGCCAATGTCGGAGGCGACGTTTGATCACAAGGACTTTGAAAGCCTGCATGTGATCGCGCTGTGTCTGTTGCTCTTCTACAGCGGTGTCAAGCTGTGCCGCCGCTATTTCAGACGACAGGACTATCTGATCCCATCGCTGCTGTTGTCGGTGCTGGGCGTGCTGATGGTGATTGTGATCGGCGCCGGGGTGATGTATGTCGCCCTCGGATCGATCGAAGCGCGTTTCAACACCAGCGCTCAGCCCATGTTGATCGCGATGGCCATGGCCTATTGCATTGCCCCGTTGGATTGGGGTTCATTCAGTTTTCTGGTCAAGCGTGTCCATCGCTTTAGTGACCATGTCTCTGGTGTGCTGGAGTTCGAGACCGCCTTCAGTGCTGCGATGACCCTGATCATCGGAGATGCCCTGTTTGAGTTCTTCACGAACCAGGGTACGAGCACCCTGCTCTCACGTGCGGTTAACATCTTCGTCGGCAGCATCTCCGAGGGGATCGTCATTGGTGCGGTGCTGGGCTATCTCCTGTCGTTGGCCATCAAGCGCTTTGCCGTTGACCGTTCTCAATCGATCGATCTGGCAATCGGATTTGTGATGATTGGCTACGGCTTCAATTCCTGGATTGGCCAGGGGGGATTGGTCTGCAGTCTGGTCATGGGACTGGTGGTGAGCGTTATGCTCTCCAACGAAGAAAGCAAGGATGAGAAGGAAATACTTTCCGTTCAGTTGGAGTCAATCAACATCGCCTGCGAATCGCTGATTTTCTTCATGGCTGGGTTGTCGGTTGACCTGAGTCAAGGTTTCCTGCCCTCGCTGATTGCCGGCATTGTGCTCGTTTCAGTGGTCTGGGTTCTCAGGCCAATCGCTGTCTCCCTATTTTTCCGCGGATCGAGCTTTCTCAATGCGGGTGAGCAGAGATTTCTCTCGATCTGGGCTCCCAAGGGCGCCATTTCCATGGCCCTGGCGATCACCATTCCCGATCTGATTGAAAAGAGTGGTATCCTCTATGAGAAGGTGATCAACCCTGTGTCTGAAGCCTTTGTCATTGACGCTGTCTGTTTCGCCGTTGTGATTACCATGTTGCTCAAGAGCTTGATTCTTCCCTCTCTGCACAAGTGGTTGGTGAAGGAATTCAGTGATCCTTCGCTGGAAGAAACTGTTTCGAGCCAGTCGACCTAGGCGCGCGCATCGCGATCAGGTTGTTGAGCTCGGCAAGCAACAGGGGGATGTCAGCCAGCAAGACCGTTTGAATGGGCGCTATCCAGCCAGCTGCTGTCGCCAGCGATGAGACCAATTGGCTGGCTCCCAGCAGGCCAAGGTTCTGGTTGCAGGCATGGGTCATGCTGCGGCTGATCCGGATCAGCCGCGGCAGCCACAGGGCATCGGCGCCGAGTGACAGATCGCAGATCGAAGAGAGATAGCGGCTGTCGTCATCGACATCCAGACCAATCGACACATCGGCCTGGGCCAGGGCGGGCAGATCATGCAACACGTAGCCGACGAAACCGACGGCTCCTTGTTGCTGCAGCTGCTGAACCAATTCAAGCCTCTCGCTTGCCGTGCATGAGCCGTGTTGATGGTCGGGGCTGATCGCCAGTTCGGCGGCAATGTCCCTGAGATTCTCAACCGGCTCGCTGGCAATCAGGTGGAGGGTGATTCCCATGCTCTGGAGCAGGGCGCAGGTCTCGTGCCAATGGCTGTCGGGTTCGCGGATCAGCTCGACACGGCCGAGCAACTCGCCTTCCTGCCAGACCTCCAGGGGCAGAAAGTGAGGGTGCTTCGTCGCTGGGGCATCGCTTCTGGCCTGGCGCAGGGTCCAGCTGCGGCCGTCCTCGGCGTCGATGCGCCAGCCCTCAAACAGATCGTTGATGATCACATGGCTGACCGCGATGGGGTCGGCGACCTGCTGGAGCTGTTGCGACCAGATCACGGCGCCATCCTTGCCGCAGAGCCAACGCTGTGTCCCGGCCAGCAGTTGCACCAGGGAACCCGACCGGGCAGAGCTGCTGGCGTCGATCCGTTCGCACACCTGGATGCCGCCGATGCGATCCAGGCAGCTGCGGCTGATCACCAGATGGCGGACCGTACCCAGGCTTTCGATCGCCTGGGGATGGCGGACCTGCAGCTTGTGCAGATTCAGATCGGCGATGGCGGTGATCTGTGCGGCCAGCCTCTGGCTTTCCCAGTCACTGACCGGATTGAATTGGAAGGCGGCAAGGGAGCGCTCCACGGCACCCTGGGCTAAAAACACCCCACCCAAGCCCATGAGCACGGGGGGCATCACCCGTCGGTAGGCATGAATCCAGCGTTCGGCGGTGCTGGGCTCGGGTTCAGGCCGCTGGTGGTGCTCGCGAAGCAGGTCATAGGCCTGGTCGGAGCGGATGCAGCGCTCGATGCTTGCGGTGGCTTCGCCGCTGATCACCAGGGAGCCCGGCAGCAGTGCATCGCCGGCTGCAACCGTGCGAGGACGCCAGTCGCCATCGACAAGGCGGGTGATGACCACCAGCGTGCCGCTGATCAGCCTGGCCGACAGAAAGCAGTGCTGGCGCCGCCGCAGGGTAATGGTCATGCCAACCGACGCCTCATGCAGTGGCAGCATCTGCACCGCCCCGTCGGGGCCCAGGCGTTCGAGGGTGACGGCGTCTCCGAGACGGTCGAGCAGATGGTCGCTGTCTAGCAGCAGGTCGTCGCGGTCCACGGCGTTCTGGGTCGCTTCGACCGCATCACCGATCGCCAGATCCACCAGGGCCTCGGCTGCCAGTCCCTGACCCACCAGCACGCCCGAAAAGCTCAGCTCAAGCGTCTCGACAGTGAGCCTGCGCTCCCTGAGCTGGTGGATCACCTCCCGGGTCAGGGGCCACAGCAGCAACAGCGTGGCACCGGTCATCACCAGGCTGGGGAGTGTCACCAGGCCTTCAAGCGCCAGCAGGGTCGCGCAGACCCCGCCATGCACCAGGGTCGTCCGCACCTTCTGCCCCGAAAAGGGGGGATTGGGAACCGTCAACAGCGATTCGTCCAGTGGCGTCAGCTGCAGAGCCAGTCCCAGGAGGTTGACGACCTCGTCGCGTCGATGGTGGGGGTAGTCGATACAGACCGACCCCGCCAGGGCGTTGATCCGAAATCGCAACAGCCAGTGGCAGCTGGTCAGGATCAGATGGCAATGGTGGCGCAGCAGGGGCGAGGCGATCAGCTCTGCTTGACGCACCCGCAGGCGACCGGGCAGATCACTGGCGATCTGCCAGTCTGCGACGGCACTGTCGGGCTGCGGTGTGAGGCTGGTAAGGGCCATGGCGCGCAGAGGCTCAATCCATGATGAAGGCTCCGTCCATGAATGGACGCCGGATCCACAGGGCCAATTCCACTAGGAAGTAGGCCAACGCCAGCACAACGCCACCCGGCGAGAGTGGCAGCATCATGCCGGCGAGGCCCAGCAGCAGCAGAACGCTGGCCGATGCCAAGAGCATCAGGCTGACGCCGCCACTGAGGCCATTGAGCAGCATGTGCAGGGGTGCCAGCAGGGCGCTGCGTTGCCCCTGGGTCTGGATCTGAATCGGGGCCGGTTCAGGGGGCTCGGCACCGCAGCCGCCCAGAGCCGCGAGCAGGGCCTGAACACCCTGGCGCAAGGTGGTCGTGGCCGTCTGCCGGCCGTCACGGTGGCCGTCGTCAGGTGCCTGGTACCAGAGCACCACGGAGGCGGCGTTGCGGTTGAGCCGCCAGCGCAGGGGCAGGCCCCCCAGATGGTGTTGCAGCTGCTCCTGAAGCAAGGTCCACGGCAACGGCGTGGCCGACTTGATCCGATAACGATGCCGCGTCGGTCCCTGGTGCACCAGCTCAAGACAGCCGAGCGGGCTGGCCATGGGTTCAGGCCGACCGTGCCACGTAGGTGCCATCGCCGGAGACATGGCTCCAGGACAGCCCCTCGGGATCGAGGCTGCGGCTCCAGTCGGCCAGGTCACCGCGACGACGGCGCGCCGTGACCGTCTGGTGTGTCGTGCCCAGTCGGCATGCCAGGGCTTTGGCACTCAGGCCTGCGGTGGGTGTAACGCGGTTGGCCGTGACATTGATGGTCGAGACAGTGATGGTCGAAATCTCATTCAGGCGGGGTTGTGAATCGGCGTCGACCGGCGGCAAGGGCGAGGGGGTGAAGGCCAGGG
>Ga0163210_1001276_pt1 | contig 10959 bp, 11 predicted proteins | sample Kivu_220m_FD_113536 | JGI IMG/M metagenome (GOLD analysis project Ga0163210, IMG submission 113536) | Freshwater microbial communities from Lake Kivu, Western Province, Rwanda to study Microbial Dark Matter (Phase II) - Kivu_220m | ecosystem: Environmental > Aquatic > Freshwater > Lake ... | reverse complement strand
TGCAAGACTGGCCCGTGAACACAACAGTGCAAATATATTATGCCTGGGAGAAAGATTCTTATCGATGGATCAATGTATCGAAATAGTAAAGACTTTCATAAATACGCCTCTAAGCTCTGAAGAGCGCCATATTCGAAGAGTCAATCAGATAATGGAAATCGAAGAAAGGAACCGTACCTGCAATGACCAGTCTTAAGAAACATGAAAATCATACACTGAGTAAAGAAAGAGATACCGAAATAAAACAGATAATAGAAAAAGAATTGGAAAGGCAAAAGAACCAGCTGATCCTTATAGCTTCCGAAAATTTTACTTCGCAGGAAGTACTGAAGACCATGGGATCCGTACTTACCAACAAATACGCCGAAGGTTACCCCGGCTGCAGATATTATGCAGGATGCGAGAATGTCGACGAAGCAGAAAGGTTGGCCATAAACAGAGCCAACGAATTATTTGGTTCCAATTACAGCAATGTCCAGCCTCACAGCGGGGTAAGCGCAAATCTGGCAATATTTTTGGGTATCTTGAAATGCGGGGATAAAATCCTGAGTATGAATCTAAGAGATGGCGGTCACCTTTCTCACGGACATAAACAAAATTTAAGCGGCAGGTATTACGAGATACATAAATACAGTGTGGACCCGGAAACGGAAATGCTGGATTATGAAAATGTAAGGAACATTGCAAAGGAAGTAATGCCTAAATTAATAATATGCGGAGCAAGTTCCTATTCAAGAATAATAGATTTTAAAAAGTTCAGGGAAATTGCCGATGAAGTGGGTTCGTATCTGATGGCAGATACGGCTCATATTGCAGGACTTATGGTCAAAGGATATCATCCCAGTTCTGTCAATGTGGCAGATTTTACTACCGCTACCACTCACAAGACATTAAGAGGTCCAAGAGGCGGACTGATCATTGCCGATAAAAAATATTCAGAGCTTATAGACAGGTCAGTTTTCCCCGGTGTCCAGGGAGGACCCATGATGCATATCATTGCTGCCAAGGCAGTGGCTTTCAGAGAGGCTTTAAAGGATTCCTTTAAGGATTACAGCAGACGTATCATCGAAAATTCAAAAGCTCTATGTGAATATATGAAAAACGATGGCTTCAGAATAGTATCAGGCGGAACGGATAATCATCTCTTTGTGATGGATCTTACCGGTAAGGGGCTCACGGGTCGCGATGCCGTGGGGATCCTTACATCTGTCGGTATAATAGTCAATTTAAATGTGATCCCATTTGATAAACTGGCCCCCACAATAGCGAGCGGCATAAGGATCGGTACACCTGCGGTCACCACTCAGGGAATGGGAGTTGAAGAAATGTATAAAATCGGAGAACTTATTTCATCTGCTCTAGCAAATAGGGAAAATAATACAATACTTAGCGAAATCGGTAAAAAAGTGAAAAACCTTGCCGGAGACTACCCGGTTTATACAGAGGGATAGATATAAAGAGATAAAGATCAGTGGCTTCTTACAATATCTTTTACTTTCATTAGCCTTACAATGTTTGAACGCTCGTTTTCTTCCAATTTCATTGTTATGTATTTTATAGTCTCTGTTATGCCTGGTATCAATTTGTATTCAAGGGCATTTACTCTTCTTCTGGTCTCCTCCATTTCTACCGCCATAAGCTGCACTGATTTCTCCTTTTCAGCCAGACTTAGAAGGTCGCCCAGGAATTTTTCAAAATCATTAAGAGCTATATCCATTTCTCCGGAGGTATTAATATAGCCATATGGGATTATGTCGCCGCTTACTTCCCTGGCATAAACCGGTACGCTTACATTTATGATGTTCCGCATGCCGGCCGATACGGAAATCTTCTTGGATGGCAGCAGCAACTCCTGGTCAACCTGGTGCGGGCCCAGGCCGGCCTTTGCTAGTACGAATCTTTCCAGTATGGATTGAAACTGCCTTTCTATTGATAACCTTAATGCTTTTACTTCATCGATTACTGCCAGCAATTGCCTCATCAGTTCATCTCTTTTATCTTTTAGCAGCTTATGTCCTCTCCGGGCAAGGTTTAATCTCTTTTTTAACCGGAGAAGTTCCATTCTGGTTGCGTTTATGTTTATAAGCATTAAGACCTTCTAGGCTTCTTCTTTTTCAGTTTTGAATTTTGCAAGGTATTTATCCAGGTACTCGGCCCTTATCCTTTTTAATTCCTCCCTTGGAAATATCGTGAGGAGTTTCCATCCGAGATCAAGCGTCCGGTCTATGCTTCTGTTCTCGTTTTCGCCCTGAGAAATATATTCCTTTTCGAATTTATCGGCAAATTTTAAGTACAGCTTATCCAGATCTGTCAGTGCCGCTTCGCCAAGTATCACTGCAAGCTCTTCTACTTCTTTTCCCCTGGCATATGCGGCATACAACTGGTTAAACATATCCATATGATCCTCTCTTGTCTTGCCCTGGCCGATTCCTTTATCCTTTAGCCTGGAAAGTGAAGGAAGCACATCTATCGGAGGAGATAGTTTTTTCTTATAAAGTGATCTTGAAAGCATGATCTGACCCTCGGTTATATATCCTGTAAGGTCGGGGATAGGATGGGTTTTATCGTCCTCTGGCATAGTAAGTATAGGGATCTGTGTTATGGAACCTTTCTTTCCCTTGATCCTGCCCGCCCTCTCATAAATAGTCGCGAGATCAGTATATAGATATCCAGGATAACCTCTTCTTCCGGGAATTTCTTTTCTTGCAGCCGAGACTTCCTTCAGTGCCTCGCAGTAATTCGTCATATCGGTCAGAATCACAAGCACGTGCATATCCTTTTCAAACGCAAGATACTCGGCGCAGGTAAGACCTACCCTGGGAGTTGCGATTCTTTCAATTGCCGGATCGTCGGCAAGATTGAGCACAAGGACCGATCTTCCTATTGCACCGGTTTTTTTGAAATCATTTATGAAATACTCCGATTCCTCAAAGGTGATTCCTATAGCTATGAATACCACGGCAAACTCTTCCTTCTCCGTAAGGACCATTGCCTGTCTTGTGATCTGTGCCGCTATACGGTTATGAGGAAGGCCTGCTCCGGAGAATATAGGCAGTTTCTGACCTCTGACAAGAGTGTTAAGACCATCTATGGCCGACAGTCCGGTCTGTATAAACTCGTTAGGATAATCCCTCGCAAAGGGATTGATCGGTGCTCCATTTATATCCAGGCTTTTTTCGGGAATGATCTTATCCTTTTCTGTTTTCGGTTTTCCAATGCCGTTAAAAATCTTACCAAGTATATCCGGAGATACATACATTTGTATTCCTCTCCCTAAAAAACTCACCCTTGTATTCCTGGAATCAATTCCCGAAGTACCCTCAAATACCTGTACCAGTGCGTTATCTCCATTGACCTCCAGCACTTTCCCACTTCTAATACTTCCATTATCAAGCTTTATATCGACCAGTTCCTCATATTTGACCCCCTCGACACCTTCCACAAGCAGCAGCGGTCCGGAGATATTCACAATACTCCTATATTCTTTTAGCATCTCTACTCCTCTGTCATTGAAGAAAATTCTCTGTCTATATCTTCTTTGATTTTATCGATAGTATTTATTTCCTCATCTTTTATATATTTCATTCTGGCTATCCTGTCCCTGATTACCATATTCTCGATAGCTTTGATATCTACATTTAGTTTCAGGTAATTATTCGCCTGATTATAGAAATAAATAATCGTATCTATCATCTTATATTGCTTTTCTATCGGCGAATATGTATCCACTTCATGGTAAGCAATCTGGTGCAAAAAATCCTCTCTCAACATCCTGGCTGTAAGCAGGATCAATCTGTCCGAACCGGACAGGGCGTCGATTCCTACCAGACGGACAATCTCTTCCAGTTCCGATTCTTTTTCAAGAATTCTCATCGCTTCTGCCTGCAGATCGAAATAATCTTCCTTAACATTCCTGGTGACATAGTCTCTTATATTTTCAATATAAAGAGAGTAAGAAGAGAGCCATGATATTGCCGGGAAATGTCTGGCGTAAGCAAGTCGGTCCTCAAGTGACCAGAAGACCTTAACAACCCTCAATGTTGCCTGAACCACCGGGTCGGAAAGATCGCCTCCCGGAGGAGATACCGCACCTATAACTGAAAGAGCTCCCTGCCTTTCCTTTCCGCTTGAAAGACATTTTATCATACCTGCTCTTTCATAAAATGAGGCAAGTCTGGCACCGAGGTATGCCGGATATCCCTCTTCTCCCGGCATCTCTTCCAACCTTCCGGAAATCTCCCTCATTGCTTCCGCCCATCTTGAGGTCGAATCTGCCATGAGTGCAACCGAATACCCCATATCCCTGAAATATTCAGCTATGGTTATTCCTGTATAAACAGACGCTTCCCTGGCCGCAACCGGCATATTCGAAGTATTTGCAATAAGCACGGTCCTCTTCATCAAAGGAACCCCGGATCTTGGATCCGTAAGTTCAGGGAATTCCATAAGGACCTCGGTCATTTCGTTACCTCTTTCACCACAGCCTATATAAACAATGATTTCGGCATTGATCCACTTGGCAAGCTGATGCTGGACAACTGTTTTACCGGAACCGAATGGTCCCGGAATGCAAGCTGTACCACCTCTTGCGATAGGGAAAAACATATCTATTACTCTCTGACCGGTGAATAAGGGCATATCCGGACTGATCTTATTAATGTAAGGTCTGGGTTCTCTGACCGGCCATTTCTGCATCATCGTGATCTTCCTGTCTCCGCTTGCCCCCTTTATGACCGCTATGGTGTCTTCAACCGTAAACTCGCCTTTTTCTAATGACCTGACTTCTCCGTCTATGCCTGGCGGGACCATTATATAATGTCTTACTATTTCAGTCTCATTGACAAACCCCAGGAAATCACCACCACTTACCATATCACCCTTTTTTACCATTGGTTCGAATTTCCATTTACGTTCCCTGCGGAGTGCCGCTGCAGAAACACCTCTTGCAATAAAATTCCCGGTATTTTTATAAATTTCATCCAGAGGCCTCTGGATACCGTCATAAATAGATTGCAGTAAGCCCGGACCCAGCTCCACGGTCAGTGGTCCCCCGGTAGGATATACAGGTTCGCCGACTCCAATACCTCCGGTTTCTTCATAGACCTGTATGGAAGCAAGGTCCTTATTGAATTCTATTATTTCTCCCATTAATCTTTTATCGGAAACATAGACGACATCGAACATTTTGGAACCGGCCATATTTTCTGCTACGACAAGCGGGCCCGATACCTTGACGATTTTCCCTAAATCATCCATTTATTCGCTCCTATTTCTCTCTTCAACCATAATATCCGCCCCCACGGCTTTTATTATTGCTCTTCTTAAATTATTAACGGCATAGTTATTTCTTTCCCCCAATCCGGGAATCACCACTATGGAAGGCACTACCTCGTTTGCATATTCCCTGACTAAATTATCCAGCTTAGATGCAGTAGTTTCTGTCATAAAAATAATTCCATATCCTTCCGAAACAAGCTGCCTTAATCTATCTTCTACTTCTGAAATTTTATCTTTATCGCCATTTACAGGAAAGATATCAACACCTGCCGATTTAAATATCGATATAATATCCTTTTCTCCGAATGCAGCAATTTTGACATCCATTTAAATCTTTACCTTTTCTTCTATTTTATTTTTTTCTATACCATAAATGATACCGGTATGGATAATATTCAAATATTTAAGCTCAAGTTTTTTTATTAAAAAAAACTGGAAAATCCTTTCGAGATTCGAAACCGTAAATTTTACGGGCTCAAAAAAATCAATACGAAAAAGATCCTCGTTTTTTTCAAATGCAGAAAAAGTTCTCCCGGAATGCAGGGCATTGATCCCCTTTGTCACGATATCCGAATAATCCGTCCGTTCCATCTCCCTGGCAAAAAAATCCAGGCTTTCATTCCTGAACTCCAGGAGATATTTCCTGGTTAAAAAACCATTTTCGTATATAAAAGAATCAAAATCGAAATCTTCTGCGAGATACTTGTTCCTGCAAATGTTTTTTATATTATATATATCGATAATATGCCTAAAATAATCGATAATAAGTCTTCTATCAATTTTTTTGGCAGAGTCGAACATCTTTTTTAAATAAAAATTTTCAAGTTCAAGTTCCATAAAACGGTAATTCTTTTGCTGCCCTATGAGTCCTACCGCAAAACGAAGCACTTCCGCAACTACCTCCCGGACCTCTTTATAATTTCCTGTCAGTGCAGCTCCCCTTAAGGTTTGATATGAATCCAATATTGGAATAAAGAAGCTTTCAAGTTCTCTATCAAGAATTACCGACTTAATGACTGTTTTTAAATTATGCAGATTTTCTTCGAGAAAAAGGATTTCCACTGCTGCCATATCATCAGGCTTCAATCTCTCACTCAAGAATTTAATGATTTTACCATATTCTTCAATCAAGACTTTATCGAAATTTCCTGAATTTTCTAAATCATTTATATATCCGGAATAAACTGTATCTCTCAATACCTTAAAAAATTCATCCAGCTTTGCAGACCTGACCATTCTCTCGATTCTATTTTTGTCCAGGAATTCCCTTTCCCTCGTCCGGAGTTCCGCGCTTGTGAAAAGATAATAGCTGTCATCGCTTATGTCGTAATCGATCCGTACCAATTATTTCTCCTTGCCAAATAAATATAACGCAGTATTCATTCTTAAATCATCGATATTCGCATCAATGAAACTTTCGGGGGTTATGTTATATTCTGCTTTCCCTTTTATTATTCTGATGCCTTTTTTAAAATCAGGTTTTCCTTCAGCTTTTTTTAGATCTTTTATAGATTCGATCATCTTATCATTGATGATTGTTTCTTCACTGCCAATCTTATAGTAACCACCATCAATATTTAATTCTTTTAGAGTTTTATTTAAGAATTTTTCATAATCCTTCTTATTGAGGTCAATAAGCTTCCCCCTGGCTCTTCTAATAACATCATCCACCAGACCAATCTTATACATAAGTATCTTTTGATTTATTTCAGATTTTGTTCTGGATACTTCAATATTAAGGATTTCCTTATATTTTTCCCATGCTTCCAATTTTCCATTCTGGTGTATACCCTTCGCCTTTTTTTCAGCTTCCTCTATTATTACAGACGCTTTCTTCCTGGCTTCTTCCAATATTTTATCCCTTTCTTTTCGGGCATCATCCAGAACTTTTTTAGAAACATTATCCAATTCAGTCATATTTTCCACCTGTTAAAATTTAACCGCATTAATAAGGAAGAAAGTCACAAGTAATCCGAGCACAGCGTAAGTTTCTACCAAAGCTCCATAAATAACTCCTTTCATAGTTTCCTTGGGTTTTTTAGCTACTATGCCAATACCGGCTGCACATACTCTACCCTGATATATTGCAGAAACCAATCCTGCAAATCCAACAGGTATTGCAGCACAAAATAACTGGATACCCTGTGTCGGAGTTACTATTTGGGAAATTTTTCCAATTATCATAAAAGCACCAACAAATCCATAAAATCCCTGGGTACCGGGAAGTACTACCAGTAAAAACAAGCTTCCGAACCGGGTGGGATCCTCCGAAAGGACTCCTGCAGCAGCTCTTGCGGAATACCCAATCCCTATGCATGAGCCACTCCCTGCTAATGCAGCTGCCATTGCTGCACCTGCTATTGCCATTATTTGACCTAATGATAAATCTGCCATTTCCCCCTCCTGTTGCTAATCAACGATTGTTATATATTTATGTTCATCCTTTAAAGCTTCAAAAGGTCTTCCCCCACCAACATAAAATTTTTGGAAGAATTCAACATATTGAAGCCTAAGAGTATGTATGAAAGCACCCATAACATTAATCGCCATATTAGCGATATGCCCAAAAATTAAAATTACAAGCAGCATTATGATTCCTACAACCGGAGTTGAGAGAAATTGAAATGCTATTCTATTGATGGCTATTGCGATACCTGCAGTCGTCATCCCCAGAGCCATAAGTCTGATATATGAAAGAAAATCACCCAGATATGAAGTTATCCCGCCGAGTATAGTCAGGTTTAAAAAACCTATAAATATTCTAAGTCCCCAATTCTTCTCACTTCTGGCTCCAAATAACATTACGACTACAGCAGCAGCCAGAGCCGGCCAAATCAAGATTTTTGATATACCGGCCGGAAAAAGCGGCCGGGTGATCAGAGATAGATTTACCGCTACCTGAGTTGACAGTAATATTATTACAATCGATAAAATTATGACTATCCAGGGAAGTCCATCCAGAAATGCACCTCCCCAATCTCTCCTTTTCAGACAATCAAAAAATTTGATGGAAAGACCAAAAATAATATGGATTACTCCCAGAGCCAGTGCCAATCTAAAAAAGTTCATAGCCCCATCATAAGTTTTAATCGGATCTCCCAGAATTGCCAGTTTTTCGAAAAATCCGCCAACACCTATATAACTAGGTAGATCACCAAACCATCCACTAAAAAGTGCTCCAGTAAATACTGTGAAAATTGCCCCTATAAAAATAAGTATAAGGAAATTTTTAATATTTCTTTTTTTAAAAGCAAAAATCAAAGTGAGTATTGCCAGTATTATCCCATATCCTGCATCGGTCAAGCAAAGAGCAAAGAATAAAGCAAAGAACAATGAAACAAATGGAGTAGGATCGATTTCGAAATATCTCGGCACCCCATAAAGTTCCACTACCATCTCGAATGGTCTAAATAAGGGCCTATTTTCAAGAATAACAGGGATATTCTCATCTTTATAAGGTTTAATTTCAACTACTCTGGCAACTTTGAAATCTTCGATAATTGAAATGATTTTTTTCTTATCTGACTCTTTTACCCATGCTGTATAGAAAGATACGGAATCAGTTGAAAATCCCGATTCCAGCGCTTTTTCTATTTCCAGATTATTTTCGATGTAATCGAGATAAACAGTCAGAGGTTTTTTATATTCTCCGGATATTTTATTTATTTCCAACCTTAAGAGTTTCTTTCTATTTTTATCAAGTTCTATACCTTTTTGAATCTTTTCCAGGTTTTCCACAATGGTACCCCTGTAACCTGTTATATCGGATTCCTCAAAAGAAATACCGGCGAGGTATTCTTCGGCATTTTTTTTGAACTGGTTATGATATGCAAGAATTACGCAGCTGGTGTCTTTTTCTTCAGTTAGTTTCTCATATGAAATATTATTTTCGTTTAGTTTTTTTATGACATCTATAAAATTATTTTTTTCATATCTCAATATCCCCAATTTTATGGTGTAGATATCACCACTGGCTATATCTTCCAGATAACCTTTGAAACATGACCAAAAACTTAATTTATTGATTTTTTGTTCCGAATCCTTGATCTTTGTATCAAGATTCTCTATTTCTTCCCGAAAATTTAAAATATTCTCGACAATACCTTCGAAATTTTTACCCTTGAGAATATTTTCATATTCCGCTTTTCTGACAATCATTTTTCCGGCTTTGGAAACAAATTTTTTTAATTTTTTTTCAGCGGGATCATCAAGAATATCAAGAGCCTCTTTGACCCTGCTATTATACTCCGGCGTCGCATCCGAAGGGGGAATCTCCAAATCAAGCTTTTCAGTATATGGTTTTAATTCAATAGCAATTTGAGATTTTTGTAATTTTTTAAGAAGTGCTTCAGTATCGGATTTATGCGTAACGATAAAAAGTTTATTTAATTTAGCAACTGCCATTAATCTAAGATCCTCTGAACTATTTTTTTGATAGTTTTTTCCCGATTAGTTTCTGAAATATTTTTTATTTTCACGAGCTCCTGATTGAAATCTTTCTCCAGTTTTGCGGCTTCCATAGCTGCCTCCTTTTTTGCCTTACTATCAGCTTCAGCCATCATGACTTTTACCTCTTTACCGGCTCCTTTTATGATTTCTTCAGCTTTCTTATATGCTTCCTCAATGATGCTGCTATAATCCTTTTTGGACGAGGCAACAATTTCTTTTGCTTTTTTCTCGGTTTTTTTTATTTGATTGATAATATTGTCGATCATATTTATCAGAATATCTTCCTGGCTGCAGAATCAATAAAATAACCCAGAATCAAATCCATTAAAGAATAACCGGTCTCCTCTCTTATAACAACCGGTTCGCCTTCTATTCCACCTAGCTGCGCGGCTATATCTATCGCATCCTTATAGTTTCCTATACCATCGATTAAACCAAGATCCAGCGCTTCTGTCCCCAGAAAGACCCATCCCGTTGCAAGTTCTTCAACTTCACTTATTTCCATATTCCTGGCTTCGGCAACATCGGAGATAAATTGCTGATAAATCACTTTAAGCTGAGCTTCAAGCAATTTTCTTTCTTCTGAAGTAATTGGCCTGTCAGAACTCCCTATATCCTTATATTTACCCTGTTTAATGGTTGTATATTTTATTCCAAGTTTCTCATACAGGTCCTCGTAATTTGGAATTTGCATTATTACTCCTATACTGCCGACCGAAGAGGATCTGTTGGCTATTATTTTATCAGCTGCGCATGATACATAATATGCTCCGGAAGCGCAGGTCTCGCTTACCGATACTACAACCGGTTTTTCTATCTTCCTGATTTCTTCGTATATCTCCTGGGAAGCTGAAGGGCTTCCGCCGGGACTATTTACTCTTATCATAATAGCCTTTACGCTGGGATTACTTTCCGCTGCATCCAGCTGACCGATTATATATTCGGGAGTGACCGTTCCTCCGCTTAACAGCCCCGAATATTGTTCTGCGGAAATAATACCTTCCAGTCTTATCTCGTAAACAGAATCACCTGCATTGTAGGAAGTGCGGCCAAAACCCCCGCCAAAGAAACTTATTAAGAAACAGCCTACCAGAAACATAAACAATACAAAGACACAAATAAGAGCAATACTCACTATTTTCCACACATTTCGACCGGCCAAAATAATCTCCTAACAACTATTTAATAAAAAATAAAGAAATCTTAGAAACCATACCTCAATCCATAATTAAC
>Ga0163210_1001275_pt1 | contig 10960 bp, 10 predicted proteins | sample Kivu_220m_FD_113536 | JGI IMG/M metagenome (GOLD analysis project Ga0163210, IMG submission 113536) | Freshwater microbial communities from Lake Kivu, Western Province, Rwanda to study Microbial Dark Matter (Phase II) - Kivu_220m | ecosystem: Environmental > Aquatic > Freshwater > Lake ... | reverse complement strand
TACCCTACAGTAAAAATCTTCAACCCCTTAGAGGGGGAGCAATTGCTCCCCCTCTAAGGGGTTGAAGATTTTTACTGTAGGGTAGCGACGCAATCGTCAGCAGCTTGCTGGGCAGCCGCGGCGGCATCGGCCGGGGTGGTCGTGCCAGCCATCACGCCTTCCAGATTCGGGCGCCAGGCATCCCAGGCGCAGCGCATGGAGGCAGCAGCGGGCATACCGCGGCCATTGGATAGAGCAGCCATTGAGCCAGCCAGGATCGGATCGCTGGTGATGGAAGGATCCTGGGCGACGACCTTGTTCGACGGCAACCGCTTGAATTGATCGAGCCAGCGCTTCTGAACGTCAGCAGAGGTCATGAAGGTGATGAACTTGACGACAGCATCCTGTTTGGCAGCGTCGTCGAGTACAGCCTTGGAGACCATGAAGTACTTGCCGGCGGTCATTTCGGTGTATGGCTTGCCGTTGATCGGCGGGACCGGGGCTACGCCCAGGTTGGCGCCGAGGGCCGTGGTGTAATCACCCAGCGACCAGTCGCCGTTGATGATCATGGCGGCCTTGCCCTCTTTCATGAGAGTGTCAGCGCAGTTGTAGTCGCATTCCTGGGGAACCACGCCATCAGTCTTGAGGCCAGCGACGAAGGTCAGGTAGTCAATGAAGGCCTGGTTGTTGAACTGTGGCTTGTCGTTCTCATCCAGCGGCCAACCGCCGAAGGCGCCATAGAAGCCAGCGCCCCAGAAGGGTTCGTTCAGGTTGTAGGCGAAGCCCTGGACGTCGCCCTGAGTTAGCGCCTTGGCCTGCGTAATCAGGTCTTCGAAAGTGGCGGGCGGAGTGGCAATCAGAGCTTTGTTGTAGATCAGCATGAGGTGGTTGCCGTAGTTATCCGGGACGCCCCACAGGGTGCCGCTAACAACAGCCGGGCCGAGGGCACCAGCGAAGAATTGATCGAGGAAAGTCTGATCGAACAGTTGATCAATGGGAGCGACGATGTCCAGCACGCTGAAGGGGCCGGCAAAGTCGTTCGGGACGCGCACAACTTCCGGCGCAGCGCCAGCCAGGGAAGCGGTCTGGAACTGATCGCGCAGTGCCTCGTTCTCGTAGTGAGTGCGTGTGACCGTGATGTAGGGGTATTGGGCCTGGAACTCCGAGATCAACTGGTCAATGAAGACGTCCACATCTTCACCTTCCTGCTCCCAGAATGCAATTTCGACAGGCGTCGGTGGGGCTTCGGTCACGACCTCGGTTGGGGCTTCGGTCGGAGCGGCGGTGGGAGCCTCGGTAGCGGGAGCGGGTGTCGGGGTGGCCTTGGGCCCGCAGGCGGTAAGCATAAAGCTGGCGATCAGCACGAGGCTGATCAGGAACATAAGTTTCTTCATTTTCTCTTTCTCCTTGAATGTTGGTTGAAAAAAGGGAAGCACTTGCGATCTACGCAATGCCTCAAGGTTCAGGGGAATGGAGTTGTCTACTGTACGACCAGACTCTTCGAACGAGCCGCTTTGGTAAACCTCACCTCCTTTCGGTCCGCAACTTGGTGCAATGTGATTGTCAATGCTTGGATGACTGCGCCCATGCCTGATGAGCGCCTTCCTAACATAGCAGTTGTAATGCGTACTACTCGGGTGGATGCTGGCAGGCTGCGCGTTTGCACGGCTTGACGCATCGGTTCTAGCAGCAAGTCGCCGGTGCGGGCCACGCCGCCGCCAACGACAATCATACCTGGATTGAATAAATTAATCAAACCCGCGATGGCGATCCCAATGTGAGCGCCGGCCTTCGTCAAGATTTGCTGTGCCAACAGGTCTCCGCGGCGAGCGGCAGCAGCCACCTCGCGCACGCTGATGCTCTCGACCGGTTGGATGGCAGCCATTTGCGTGCGTTTTCCCTTGCGAACAGCCTCCTGTGCCTGACGTGCAATGGCGCGACCACCCGCAATCGCTTCCAGGCAGCCGTGGTTGCCGCAGGTGCAGACAGGGCCATTTTCGTCAATCGTCAGATGGCCAATTTCTCCTGACGAACCGGTCACGCCGCGGTAGATTTGCCCGTCGAGAAGCAGGCCAGCGCCGATGCCCGTTCCGACCTTGATGTAGGCCAGGTTACCCTCGCCTCGCCCGGCTCCAGCGGCCCACTCGCCCAGCGCGCCCAATTCTGCGTCGTTATTGAGCGAGACCGGGCATCCCCAGCGTTTCTCTAAATCATCTCGGATTGGATACTGGTCCCAGCCGGGCATGAGCGGCGGGGAAAGGACCATGCCAGCTTCCGTGACGATTGGGCCGGGCACGCCTACCCCGGTTGCCAAAATGTTTTGCAGGCTCAGGTTGACTTTCTCCAGCCTTTCGCGAAGCAACCGGTCGGCTTCGGCGAGACAGGCTCCAGGTCCGCGCGTGATGTCGAGTTCGATCTCGGTTTCGTCCAAGATGCGTGCAGATAGGTCAGCAAGGAAGATGCTCAAGTGGGTTGCGCCGAAATCCAAGCCAGCTACGTGGCCGAACGCAGGATTGATCTCAAGCACAATTGGTGGTCGTCCGTAGCGAACACTGATGCTATCGGTTTCACGAATGATCTGGCTGGCTAATAAATCGTTGACAATGGTAGTCACCGCCGCTCGGCTCAGGGCCATCCGGCGGGCGATCTCAACCCTGGATATCCCCCCCGGTGTAAAGCGAATTAAATCTAAGATAGCATGTTTGTTAATGTTCTTTACATTCTGAATCGAAGTTGCCGAGTTATAGAGGCTCACAACCAGCTATCCAGCGATAATTCACTTGTTTTAATGATTTCATGATAGCATGAATTTTTACTTTGTCAAGTGTTTTAACTAACTGCTTCCTTAAAAAATATAGCGTCCCGCAGGTTTGAGCGAATCAATTGTGCTTTACGACAAAACCTGCGGGACGATCTCCTATCAGCGTGTCAACGCATCCCAACCGGCGTAGTGGGCCGAATCGCCCAGTTCGGCTTCGATGCGCAGCAATTGGTTATACTTGGCGACGCGGTCGGAACGGGCGGGGGCGCCGGTCTTGATCTGGCCCATGTTGAGAGCAACGGCCAAGTCGGCGATGGTGCTATCCTCGGTCTCGCCGGAGCGATGGGACGTGACCGCCCGCCAACCAGCGCGTTGACAGGTCTCGACCGCCTCGATGGTCTCGGTCAGCGTGCCGATCTGATTGAGTTTGACCAGCAGGGCGTTGGCAGCGGCCTCTTTGATGGCGCGCCGGACCCGGGTCGGGTTGGTGACGAGCAGGTCATCGCCCACGATCTGGGTCTCCTCGCCCAGTTCCTTCGTCATCAGCTTCCACGAGTCCCAGTCATCCTGCGCCAAGCCGTCTTCGATGGAAACGATGGGGTAATCCTTGACCCACTTGGCCCAGAATTCCACCAACTGCGCGCCGGTCAGTTTCTTGCCTTCCTTGCGCAGGTTGGAGGTTTTGGCCTCCTCGTCGTACAGCTCGGAGGCAGCCGGATCGAGGGCGATGGCCACATTCTTGCCGCGCCCGGCCTTGAAGCCAGCCTTGGCGATGGCATCAAGGATGACTTCCACGGCTTCGTTGTTGGCCTTGAGCGAGGGAGCATAACCGCCCTCATCGCCGACCAGGGTGACGTAGCCCTTATCTTTGAGCACCGACTTGAGGGCGTGGTAGATTTCCGCGCCCCAGCGCAGGCCTTCGGCGAAGGTCGGTGCGCCGAAGGGCATGACCATGAACTCCTGCATGTCGGTGGACTGCCAGGCGGTGTGTGCGCCGCCGTTCAGGATATTCATCATCGGAACGGGCAGCACGTGGGCATAGACGCCGCCGATGTAGCGGTAGAGCGGCAAGCCGAGCGAATTGGCCGCGGCCTTGGCAACCGCCAGCGAGATGCCCAGGATGGCATTGGCGCCGAACTTGGATTTGTTCGGCGTGCCATCCAGGGAGAGCATTTCGGCGTCAATGGCCTTCTGGTCGGTGGCGTCCCAGCCATAGAGTTCTTCTGCGAGGGTGTCGTTAACGGCGGCGACCGCTTTCAGCACGCCCTTGCCGTTGTAGCGCTTCTTGTCGCCATCGCGTAGCTCGAGTGCCTCGTGTACGCCGGTGGATGCACCGGAAGGGACTGCCGCGCGGCCCCACGAGCCATCGGCCAGGACGACTTCGACTTCCACGGTCGGGTTGCCGCGCGAGTCGAGGACTTCCTGCCCAGTGATGAGTTCGATTGTTGTATCCATAGGGTGACTCCATTTTGTATTTCGGACGAGTGTCCGTTGATTTCCAAGGCAGCAAGTATAACGCAGTTTGTCGGGCGCGCAGGCTTATTTGGTTCTTTAGACTCCAGCCTTGCGAAAGCTGCCCCCCTTTTTTACTTGTTACTGCGCTCCTTTGCCGCTTTCACCAACGCCAGGAACAACGGGTGCGGACGGTTGGGTCGTGACAAGAATTCCGGGTGGAATTGGCTGCCGAGCATGTAGGGATGGTCTTCGATCTCGGCGATTTCCACCAATTTACCGTCGGGCGAGATGCCGGAGAAGACCATGCCTGCCTTCTGCAATTGCTGCCGGTAGGCGTTGTTCAACTCGAACCGGTGACGGTGCCGTTCCTCGACGCTTCGACTAGGCTCAGCGCAAGCCTGGGGCGCGCGGTACGCTTCGGCAGCTTTGGTGCCAGGCTGGAGCACGCATGGGTAGAGGCCCAGGCGCATCGTCCCGCCCATGTCTGTAATGCCGCGCTGCTCGAGCATCAGATCAATGACCGGATACGGCGTCGAGCGGTCGAACTCGGTCGAGTTGGCATTCTCCCAGCCGAGCACATCGCGGGCGAATTCAACTACCATCACTTGCATGCCCAGGCAAAGCCCGAGATAGGGGATCTGGTTCTCGCGCGCATAGCGCGCGGTCTGGATTTTCCCTTCGATACCCCGGCTGCCAAATCCACCCGGCACGACGATCCCGGCGGCCTCCTTTATAATCTCCCAGCCTTTGCCCTTTTCCAATTCCGTTGAGTGCACCCATTTGATCTCTACTTCCATGCCCAAGGCCAGAGCAGCGTGCTTGAGCGCCTCGTGAACGCTTATATAGGCGTCGTGCAGTTCGACATATTTTCCGACCAAGGCGATGGGCACGCTGGGCTTAGGTTGCTTTATTTCTTCGACCAAACGCCCCCACGTCGTCCAATCCGGTTTTTGCCTAGCCTCCAGGCCCAATCGTTGGATGATGTAATCGGCGAGACCAGCTTTTTCGAGCAGCAGCGGCACCTCGTAAAGCACAGAGGTGGTGATAAGCGGCACCACCGCCCGTTTCTCCACGTCGCAGAAGAGGGCGATCTTATCACGCAGACTATCATCCACCGGAAAATCGGAGCGGGCGACGATCATGTCGGGGGAGATACCGATCGAGCGTAATTCAGCCACCGAGTGTTGAGTCGGTTTGGTCTTCAGCTCGGCGGTCGCGCCGATGTATGGCAACCAGGTCACGTGGATGAAAGCGCAGTTCTCACGCCCCACTTCCGAGCGCATCTGGCGCAGTGTTTCGAGAAATGGCAGCGACTCGATGTCGCCGACTGTGCCGCCGACCTCGACCAGAACGATTTCAGCGCCCATCGTCTTGGATACCAGGCCGATGCGGTGCTTGATCTCGTTGGTGATGTGCGGGATGACCTGAATCGTTCCGCCCAGATAGTCGCCGCGCCGCTCTTTGGCAATCACCTCGGCATACACTTGGCCGGTCGTCACGTTGCAGACCCGGTTCAGGCGGATGTCAATGAATCGCTCGTAGTGACCCAGATCCAGGTCCGTTTCTGCGCCGTCGTCCAAAACGAAAACCTCTCCGTGTTGATAAGGGCTCATTGTCCCCGGGTCAACGTTGATGTAGGGATCGAGTTTTTGTACGGCTACCTTGAAGCCGCGTTCCTTCAGCAGCAGGCCGACCGCCGCAGCGGTCACACCCTTGCCGACCGAGGATACGACACCGCCGGTGAAGAAGAGATATTTGGTGGGCATAGAATACCTCGCGTCAGGAGTCATTGCGAGGAGCACTTCGCTCCGCTCAGTGTGAACTCCGCGACGAAGCAATCTCCTGGATTGCAGGGGGATTGCTTCGCTGCGCTCGCAATGATAGGGATGTATAGGGATGTAAACGAAGCGGGGAGGGCAGTTGCGCCCTCCCCACCGAGGTTGATTTCAAATTTAGCCAGTTCCAGAATTTGCTTTTTCATCCGACCAGCTTGACCAGGTCTTCCGAGGCGCGACGCATTTCGAGAAAGATGAGACCCAGCTTGGCCTCTTGTCGCGCCAGGGCAGTGAGCACGGCTTCCTGTCCAACCGAGGTGAGTACGATGAAGCCGGTGTTGCCGCGGATGTAGACCTGTTCCAATCCGCCTCGGCCCAACTCGCTGGCGATGCGCTCGCCCAGACTTAACATCGCAGCAGACATCGCTGAGACGCGATCCTCCTCGACTTCGGCGGGCAAGGCCGAGGCCATAATCAGTCCATCTACAGAGACGATGGCGGAGGCTTCGATATCCGGCGCGGCGGCCTGCATAGCGCGCAACCGGTTGACCATCAGTTCACTGCGGGATGCGCTCATAATTGCCTCTCCGATACTGTTCTGGTGTGAGTTTACCATAATTTTGAGTGAGAGTGCTGTCTATCCGCGACTAAAAAACTACTTGCCTTTTCGTAACAATAGGCGCCAAAGGATGCGTCGTAGAATATTGCCAAGCAGCCCACCGATGAGGGCAACGAGAACCAAACCACCGAAGAACGCGGCGCACATCACCGACGTCAGGATGTTTGCCGGAATGGCCTGCTGGGCACCAGACCTTTGCAGCGACAGGAAGACGATCACCCAGGATACCAAACACAAGAGGATGACCAGAAATGTGCTGATAGCCGCCAGCCGGCCGAGGCAGGTGCGGCGCAGAGCCGGTTCGAGCCGTTCGGCTTCTTTGAGCGCTCCAATATTCCGAATTCGGTTTAGCAACTTATGCATAGGTTTGATCGCCGAAGCAATTTTACATCAAAAAGTTGACCCTTACCTGCCTTCGTGTTAGACTTAACTTTTGCGAACCTACCAACCCGAAAGGAGTCTGCCATGAAAAACCGTCCTGGATGTTTAGCCGGCCTGTTGGAATTATTTCTCCTGGATAAATTATTCGATTGGCTTCAAAGAAAGTTCGGGTTCGGGCGTGGCTGTTCGTGCACGGGGATTGGGTGCGGGTTTATCTTGCTGGTGTTTTTTCTCATATTCGCTTGTTCGATCCTCACGCACACCAACTGGTTTCGTCTGTTTTGATTCGATATGTCTCGTCCGGCTGCGCGCCTCGTGTTGACCTTTGTGGCTCTTCTGCTGGCATGGTCGCTGCGGGCGGAACCTGCATCGGCGCAAGCACCCGGCTCGCAGGTCTCGATCCGCTCGCCACAGGCTGGGGAGGCGTTGCAGGGCCAGGTGACGATCACTGGCAACAGCAACGTAGCCGGTTTCGTCTTGGTAGAAGTCTCCTTTTCTTACGCCAACGACCCGACGAACACCTGGTTTCTGATCACTTCGAGTAGCCAGCCTGTAGCGCAAGGAACGCTGGCTGTTTGGGATACGACGACGATCACCGACGGCCTGTATACCTTGCGGTTGCGCGTTACGCTGGCGGATGGCAGCTATGTTGACGTTACCGTCCTGGACCTGCGCGTGCGTAACTATACCCCGGTCGAGACGGACACACCGACGCCGGTGCCACTCCAGGCCACACCCGTCCCCGAAGCCACCACCACAGCGACTCCCTTCCCAACGCCGACAGCGCTGCCACCCAATCCAGCCGCATTATCGCAATCCCGCATCTATGCCAGCCTGGGTTATGGTGTGGTGGGCGCGTGCCTTTTTTTCTTGCTCTTAGGAGTGTGGGCTTGGGCGAGGAGAAGTAAAACGTGAAATGTAATTCATGATACGTGAACACGCCCCTTACGTTTTACGCCTTCCTCACTAATGACTGGCGACTAACGACTGATGCCTGATCCCTTCTTCCTCATTATCGGCCTCGGCAATCCCGGCCGGGAATACCGCGAAAACCGCCACAACATCGGCTTTATGTTGGCAGACCGGCTGGCGGTGAAACTGGGCGCGCGCTTCACCCGCCTGCAATCGAAAGCATTGGTGGCGAGCGCGGTGTACAACCCCCAAAAAGCGGGGGCAGAGCGTAAGATCATCCTCGCCAAGCCGCAGACCTTCATGAACCTGTCCGGCCAATCGGTGCAAGGACTGGTGCGCTTCTATAAGCTTCCCTTGACCAATCTCCTCGTCGCTCACGATGACCTCGACCTGCCACCCGGTACGATCCGCATCCGCCCGGACGGGGGATCTGCTGGGCAAAAGGGCATGGCATCCATCATCGAGCGTCTGGGCACGGAAGAGTTCCCGCGCCTGCGGCTGGGCATTGGTCGCCCCCCCGGGCAAATGAAGGCGCCCGATTACGTCTTGCAGGATTTCTCCGATGCCGAGATGGCGATCATTTCCGAGATGCTCAACCGCGCTGTGGATGCCGCGTTGGAGTTTGTCGTCAACGGGCTGGACGCAGCGATGAACAAATACAACGGTCTAGTAGCGTAGTGGCGACTTTAGCCGCCCTTTTGGCCGAACGATTGCCTACCCTGGCAACCAGGGAAGTCGTTACTACAGTTTCGTGAACCACTGAATTTCCCAGCCATAATGAATTGCCCTATCTGTTCCTGGTCATCAGAGGACCTCGATTACTTGCTCGTGACCGAGGCAAAGCATTGGCGCGTTCATCTTGCACCGAACCAGAGTTTGATTGGGAGGTGCGTGATTCCCCTGAAAAGACACGCTGGCGACTTAGCCGATCTGACCCAGGATGAAATGATCGAATTTTTTCATCTCGTAAGCGCCATCGAAGATTCTCTGAAGCGTGCCTTCGCCGCCACGATGTTCAACTGGTCGTGTTACATGAACAATGCCTACCAGGAAACGCCCCCGGATCCTCACGTCCATTGGTGGGCCGTGCCGCGCTATAGCCACGTTGTCGAGTTCGAGGGCTGCATCTTTAACGATCCGCACTTTGGGAATCCGTATGATCATTCTCGATGGCTCGAGGTTCCCGTTGATTTGAGACGCAAAATTGCCAATCGCATCAGGGCAAATCTGCCTCCACTATAGGCGTATGGAATTCCTCCTCGGTCAAATCCGTTCTCTCCCAGCTTATCAATCCCTCTTGGCTGAATTGAAATCTGGCAAACACCAGCCCAGCTTGGCATTGCCCCGCGCCGCGCGCTTGCCGGTGCTGGTTGCCCTGCACGCTGACTTGGCCCTGCCGATCATCCTCGTCACCGACCGCGCCGACCATGCCCTCGCCTTGCACGACGAACTGGCTTTCTGGTTACCCAGTTCGCCGCGCTACATTTTCTCTGAACCCAATCCGCTGTTCTACGAGGAGGCCTCTTGGGGCAACGCCACCCGTCGTGAACGTCTGCAAGCCCTGACCGCGTTGGCGGTTTATCACCTGCCTTTTGCAGAGAAACCGGGGCAACGAATACGAATGCCGCCAGTCATCGTCGCTTCGGCGCGCGCCCTGATGACGCGCACGCTGCCGCGCCGTGATTTCCTCAAAGCCAGCAAATTGCTCAAAGGGGGACAAAGCCTCCCGCCGCAGGCCTTGCTGGGAACCTGGGTCAGCATCGGCTATCAACCGGTAGATACCGTCCTCGAGCCGGGGCAGTTCTCGCATCGCGGCGGCATCTTCGACATTTGGCCGCCCAGTGAGCCGCATCCTGTCCGGCTGGATTTCTTCGGCGATGAGATTGACACCATCCGGCAGTTCGATCCGGGTTCGCAGCGCACAATCGAGAAACTGGACGCCGTCCTCGTCACCCCGGCGCGCGAATTCATCGTAGGGGCCGACTCAGGTGTCGGCCCAGGCGGGCGCCTAGGTGCGAGCGGATACGCAGGTTCGCCCCTACCCGAAACATCTGAATTCCACATCCCTCTGTTGCATCCGTTCCCGTCGAATTTGCTGGATTACCTGCCGCTAAAGTCGCTTGTGCTGGTGGACGATTTGAGCATCCTGGAAAGCGCCGTCTCCGAAATCGAAGAACAAGCCGTCAAGTTGCGCGCCGAATCCATCTCCGAAGGGACGTTAGCCGAGGATTTCCCCATACCGTACCTTTCGTGGTCTGAATTGGCGGACAGCCTGCAAAGTCACGCTTGCCTGGAGTTGGGGCGTTCTTCCGAAGAAGTAATCAGTAATCAGTCATCAGTAACCAGTCTCGCGGCGCAATTTGGTCATATTGAGCGTTTCGGTGGCCGGCTGAAGCCCTTTATCGAATACCTCTCCAAAATCGTTGCCGATGGCAATCCGGCCATCATCGTCTCGCGCCAATCCTCCCGCCTCGAAGAATTGTGGCGAGAGCACACGCTACCATCTGCCATCGGCCATCCGCCGTCCACCGTCCGCGATCTGCAATTTATTGAGTTTTCTCTTTCCGCGGGTTTCACGCTTCACTCTGCTGACTCTCTACTCTCTACTTATCTATTAGCTGATTCCGAGATCTTTGGCTGGGAGCGCCCGCAGCCGCGCCAGCGCCCGCGTCTGTTGGCGGAGACGCCCGAGACGGCGTACGCCGACCTATGTCCCGGCGATTGGGTCGTGCACGTGGACTATGGCGTTGGGCGCTTTACTGGCTTGGTCCAGCGTACGCTCGAGGGGCTGGCGCGCGAGTTCCTGTGCGTCGAATACCAAAATGGCGACCAGTTGTTCGTGCCCATCCACCAGGCCGACCGGCTGACGCGCTACGTCGGCCCGGATGCTGCGCCGCCCAGCGCGGGTCACCTGGGAGGGCATGAGTGGCCAGAGACCAAGCGGCGGGTCAGGGAGGCGGTTCAGGCGGTGGCCGCAGAGCTGCTCAACCTGTACGCCCGCCGCCAGGTCGCAGAAGGATTCGCCTTCGAGGCGGACGGCGCCTGGCAGTCCGAATTGGAGTCCAGCTTCCCCTATGT
>Ga0163210_1001272_pt1 | contig 10965 bp, 9 predicted proteins | sample Kivu_220m_FD_113536 | JGI IMG/M metagenome (GOLD analysis project Ga0163210, IMG submission 113536) | Freshwater microbial communities from Lake Kivu, Western Province, Rwanda to study Microbial Dark Matter (Phase II) - Kivu_220m | ecosystem: Environmental > Aquatic > Freshwater > Lake ... | reverse complement strand
GGTGCAGATCATCGCAAGGCCGGTGCCTTTTTCGGGGTCAGCAAGCGGGTGCGCATGAATCGGCACGCTCATGTCAAACAACGGCACGACAGCCGACCGCCCGACTAATTCTTGGTAGCGCTCATCGTCTGGGTTACAAACCAATGCGACACACGAGGCTAAGAGTTCTGGCCTAGTCGTTTCAATGATTAATTCCTGCTCGGTTGGTGAACCGAACGCGATTCGGTGGTAAGCGCTAGGTCGCTCTCGATCTTCTAGCTCGGCTTGGGCAACGGCTGTTTGAAACGTTACGTCCCAAAGGGTTGGCGCCTCGATCTGATATGCCTCACCGCGTTTGAGGTTCTCAAGAAATGCAAACTGTGAAACTTGGCGCGCCTCATCGGTAATAGTTTGGTAGGTAAAAGACCAATCAATTGAAAGTCCAAGACGTTTAAACAGGTCTTCGAACGCTTTTTCGTCAATTTGAGTGAGGGTTTGACAAAGTTCGACGAAGTTCGGCCGCGAGATGGGCACCGGTTTTTCAGGTGGGTTCTCGGGTGCCTTGAAGCTGGCATCAAATGGCAACTTCGGGTCGCAACGCACGCCGTAGTAGTTCTGTACTCGGCGCTCTGTGGGCAGGCCGTTGTCGTCCCATCCCATCGGGTAGAAGACGTTGCGCCCGCGCATCCGCTGAAATCGCGCGATGCAATCGGTATGGGTGTAGCTAAAGACGTGGCCGACGTGCAACGAGCCACTGACGGTGGGCGGGGGAGTATCAATCGAGAAGACCGATTCGCGAGAGCTTTGCAAATCGAATGCATATACATGGTGGTCTTCCCACCAATGAACCCAGCGTGATTCCAGGCCGTCGAGAGTTGGTTTTTCCGGGGCCTTGCTCACTTGCGCATTCTAGGAAGATTGCACAGTGACTTCAGTTAGATCGAGTGATGCGAGCTCACGACTAAACCTTGCTCTAACCGAACTAACTTCCAAAGCGCCCGAGCACCGAGTGAACCCCAGTTTGGAATCGTTCAAGCAGCTGCTAAACGTCATGGGCGACCCACAGCTTGGTGTGCCGACCATCATCGTTGGTGGCACTAACGGCAAGACCAGCACGGCTAGAGCTATTGCCACGTTGGGCCAGACGTTGGGTTACCTAACGGGGCTTTTCACCAGCCCGCACCTGTTCGACGTGCGCGAGCGAATCTTGGTTGATTCGAAAATGATCCCCCCGATACGTCTTGCCGATTCATTAGAACGCATAGACGCCTATGCCGATCTTCTGCCGCCCGGCGTTGATCGACCAACTTATTTTGAGACTTTGACGGCGGCCGCCTTCGAGATATTTGCCGACGAGCCAGTTGACCTTTCTGTGCTCGAAGTAGGGATGGGTGGCAAGTGGGACGCGACAAACGTGACAACACCGTTGGCGGCATGTTTGATGCCGATATCCCTAGACCACATGGAATATCTCGGCGATACGGTCGAAAAAATCGCAACTGATAAGGCGCAAATCATTCGGCCTAGTTCTATTGCGATTTCAGCGTCACAGCTGCCTTCAGTCATCGAGGTCATTGCTAATCGCTGTAAAGAATTAGCGTGCGAGCTGTTACAAGAGGGTCTCGATTTTGAGGTGACTAATTGGCGCCCTGCAGTCGGCGGGCAAATTTTCGATTTACGAACCCCGTTAACGCAATACCGCGAGCTTTTCTTGCCGATGTTTGGTGCCCACCAAGCCACAAATGTGGCAGTTGCAGTGACAGCGCTAAGCGTCGCCTTGCGAGCTGAAGAGGCCCCTTCGCAATCGCAAGTCGAAGACGCTCTGGCACAAACTTCATCGCCAGGTCGCCTAGAGGTTTTGTCTCGCGAACCCTTGGTGATCGTGGATGCCTGCCACAACCCAGGTGGTGCTGAAGTCACAGTTCGTGCCCTGCGTGAGAATTTTCTAGACCATGAATTTGTTCTTGTTTTTGCCGTAATGAAAGACAAAGACGCTCTCGCGATCCTTGAGCACTTGACTTCTGTTTCAACTTGTGTGGTGGTAACCTCGACTAATTCGCCCCGCTCAGGTTCGATCGATGAATTAAAGGCACTGCTTTCGACGAACTTTCCGAAACTAGAGGTCCACCTAGCCGCAGATGTAACCCAGGCATGTGACAAGGCATGTGACTTGGCAACTAGCCAAGGCTCACGAACCGGTGTGCTGGTAGCAGGTTCAGTGGCCTTAGTGGGCGCAGCACGGGGGTGGGTACAAAGTGTCTAAGCGAGACCCGATGTCAGTCGTAGGCAGCGCCACCCTCTTGCTCGAGGCCATTACCATCGCATTGGCGATTCCATTTGCGCTGCGATCTGAAATAACAGAACGCGGTTGGTTCATTGCTTTGTGCGTTGCGGCAATAGCGCTTGCAGTGGTCGCAACGGCATTGATGCGTCGCACTGTGGGCGTGGCCCTTGGTTGGTCGGTACAAGTTCTGATGTTTGCTGCTTCGGTGCTGGTGCCCGCCATGATTTCGTTGGCAATCGTCTTTACTGCGCTTTGGGTGACAGCGCTCTGGGTGGCCAATCGGGTTAGAAAAGCGCGCCCGTAAACTCAGCCGAAGTGGCTGACGACCGAATCGAAAGAACCCTCGTCCTCATCAAGCCGGACGGGGTCGCACGCAATCTCACTGGCACGATCATTTCTCGAATCGAAGCTAAAGGCCTTCGAGTTGTTGCGATGCAAATGCGCACGTTGACCGCAGAAACTGCTCGCACTCATTACCAAGAACATGACGGCAAGCCCTTCTTTGAATCCTTAGTGGAATTCATTACCTCAGGCCCCTTGGTGGCGATGATCGTCGAGGGCGTGAATGCGATTCCGGCTCTGCGCCAATTGGCCGGCGCCACAGACCCTCTTGCTGCCAACACCGGCAGCATTCGAGGCGACTTCGCGGTGACGGTTGGCGAGAACATCATCCACGCTTCGGACTCACCGAAATCTGCCGAGCGAGAGGTGCGGCTATTCTTTCCTTCGGTTTAGAGGTTCGTTTATTCCCCTTGAAAGGCGGTAGGTAAACAGATATGGGTTTGCTCGGTAGAGACATGGCGGTCGATTTAGGCACTGCGAACACACTGGTTTACGAGCGTTACCGAGGTATCGTTTTGAATGAACCTTCAGTGGTGGCTATCAATCAAGCCACTGGCGGAATCGTGGCCGTTGGTGTTGAAGCTAAGAAAATGATTGGACGTACTCCGGGCAACATCGTGGCGATTCGCCCACTTAAAGACGGGGTGATTGCTGATTTCGACACGACTGAGCGCATGATGCGTTACTTCATTCAAAAGGTGCACGGTCGAAGATTCTTTGCAAAACCTCGCATTGTTGTCTGCGTGCCAAGTGGAATCACTGGTGTCGAGCAACGAGCCGTTCGCGATGCCGGTTACAAAGCCGGGGCGCGCAAGGTCTACATCGTCGAGGAACCCATGGCTGCAGCAATCGGTGCCGGACTACCGATTCATGAAGCCACCGGCAGCATGGTGGTTGACATCGGTGGTGGCACGACTGAAGTAGCCGTTATCTCTTTAGGAGGCATCGTCGCGTCGCTATCTATTCGCGTCGGGGGCGACGAAATTGATCAGGCGATCATCAACTATTGCAAGAAGGAATATTCACTGTTGCTTGGTGAGCGCACTGCCGAAGAAATAAAGATAGTTTCAGGTTCTGCCTGGCCGGGCCCCAAAGACCAACCCGCAGAGTTGCGCGGCCGAGACTTAGTAACGGGCTTGCCTCGAAGTGTCACCGTGGGCGCAGACGATGTGCGTCGCGCGCTAGATGAACCCGTTACCCAAATTGTGGACGCGGTTAAGGCCACGCTTGACCGCACGCCACCGGAACTTTCTGCCGACATCATGGACAGAGGTATCGTCTTAACCGGTGGCGGGGCCCTACTTCGCGGTTTAGACGAGAGGCTTCGTCACGAAACGGGTATGCCAGTCATCGTGGCCGAAAACGCGCTCGACTGCGTTGTAATCGGATCCGGTAAGTGCGTAGAAGAGTTCGACATCCTTCAGGACGTGCTGGTAGCCGAACCGCGGGTCTGAAACCCCGATGAGAGACACTCGGGGCCTTCGCGTTGTTCTGTCGATTCTCATCGTCGTCACGCTGACTCTCATCGTGCTCGACCTTCGTGGCACAGGGTCGGGTATCACTACCTCTTTACGCCAGGTAGTCGCTACCGCCTTTTCGCCCGTACAGGTTGGGGTAGCCGGTGTCACCAGCAGCACTAGAAACTGGTTCGAATCCATCGGTGAGCTACAAGGTGCAAGCACTCGAGCTGATGCTCTACAAGTTGAGAACGATCGGCTAGAGAGCTTGGTCATCGTTAGCGGTGAAGATCGTCGAAGGGCGCAAGAACTCGACGAACTTCTGCTGCAATCGCGATATCTGGAGCGTCAAATAGTTCCCGCGCGCGTAATCGCCATCGGGCCCACACAAAGATTCAGCTGGTCAATTTCATTGGACGCGGGCACTCGCGATGGGGTTAGTGCCGACCAGTCAGTAGTAACCGGCAAAGGCCTTGTCGGTAGAACCATTCGTGTCAGCCCATGGTCTGCTGAAGTCCTATTGCTGACTGACCCGACTAGTTCTATCGGTGCTCGTATCACCGGCTCTGGCGAAATCGGTTTCGTTAAAGGCACGGGCCTTTCTGATGAACTCGAGTTTGACTTGCTTGATCCGTTTGCGCCAATGAAAGTGGGCGATCGAGTGCTCACGTGGGGTTCTGACGAAGGGAAGCCCTTTTTGGCCGGAATCCCGGTAGGTGAAGTCGTGCGAGTCAGCGGCACCCCGGGGCAGTTAACCCGTCGCGCCACAGTGCGGCCTTTTGCGAATCTTTCGTCCATAGACCTTGTCGGGGTGGTCATAGATACCCCCCGAAGCACGCCGCGGCAGCCGTTGTAATGAACTGGCGCGCAGTTGCGATCGCAGCATTCATTTTGGTTGCTGCTCTTTTGCAGGTCGGGGTTGCAACTCAGCTCGGTTTGCCGCTGGTAGCGCCCGATGTGATGCTGGTTGCGGTAATTGCCGTAGCCCTTCGTCGCGGGGGCACCATCGGTGCCATAGTCGGTGTGGCAGCGGGTCTGTTATCTGACCTCTTGCCACCGAGTGCTTCGCTATTGGGTGTAAGCGCCATCGCGTTTGGCGTTGTTGGTGGGGTAACTGGCTGGTTAGCCAGCCGTGACAAAAAGCGAAACCAATTTAACTATTGGCGCGCTGTTGGCTTCACCGTAATCGCAGCGATTGCGGCTCTACTTATAAACACCGGTGTGGTCGCGGTGTTTGATTCTGAAAGGCTCGTGACGAATAACTTCGTTCTCTCGCTGTTATGGCAGGGCGCCTATGCCTTGGTGCTGGCGGCCGTGCTCGTGCCCATCTACGCGTGGATCGATCGAGTAACGGCCCCGGTAAACGTAGTTACTCGTAGGTGAGCACTTCTGGGGCAGCACCCACACCTTCAATATCAGTTTTCATACCTTGCGTACCAGAACATATCTCGCGACTTAAGGTCGCCCTTTCGGTGCTCGCGCGATCTACGCGCAAGCCCGATCAACTGGTCATCTACTTGTCTGAGACAGACGCCATAGACGAAACGGATCTGCGACGCACAAGTGACTTAGTGAAAAGAGCTGGCGGTGAACTACACACGCACCCAACTCGTTTGTCGCCAGGGGCTGCTCGTATTCCGTCCAAAGAGATTTGCACTAGTGAAGTAATTGCCTATCAAGATGCCGACGACTTTACCCACGATCGACGCCTAGAAATTCTTGGTAAGGCTTTTCGTGATGAAAGTGCAATGCACGTCTTTCACAATATGACCAGAGTTAGACGATTGACATTTGAGTGGGTAGCCAAAAGAAAAGCGCGCGCAACTCTTGCGCCTTTTGAGACAATCGATGGATCCTTCTTATTCGATCGGTATTTCCCCACGAAGGAATTAAGACGACCCGGCGGCATTTGGGTTTTTGGCGAAGATATCGAGATTCGTTTTGGTTTGGGTGTTTTTGCAATCAGACGAGAAGTTCTAGATCGAGTTCAATGGCGGGCCCAAGAAGACCTCCGGCTTATCCCTGAGGATTTCTCGAACGCGCCTTTTCAGCCGTGGTGGCAAGGCGAGGGTCGCACCCCGCACGGTTTTGAGGATTCCGAATTCTGCTTTGAGTCGCTTTTCGCGTTCAATCAGATGAGATTCATAACCGCGCCACTATATTTTTACTGTAACGATTTGCGCTGGCGAGACGAGCAGATTTATCGGGCGCGTAGTAATTTCGGTCGTATTCTCGGTCGTGGTTAAGAGCGTGAGGCCTGCTTGAACCGACGGTCAGACATAGCCCTAATGGTTTTGCGGGTTTTGGTTCTCTCTTTGCTTTTGACATTGCTCGGGCGACTTTTCGTCTTGCAGGTCGCCGCAGGTGAGCAGTACTCGGCCGCGGCCACTGAAAACCGAACTCGCGAAGTGTTTACCAACCCAGTTCGAGGGCTTATCCTCGATCAGCAGGGGCGCCCCTTGGTTTCTAACCGAACTTCCATGGTCGTCTCGTTAGACCGCAGCGTGCTCGAGCGCCTACCTGATTCTGGCTCTTTAGTGATAGACCGAGTGTCTAGCTTGCTTGGCGTATCACCACAACACGTACAAGAGCGAATCAAGTTATGCGGCACCGACGGTGCGAAACCACCACCAGTTTGCTGGAACGGTTCGCCTTACCAGCCGATTCCGATTGCTCAAGACGTCGCTGTAAACGTGGCTTTGGTGATTATGGAAAACCAAAACGATTACCCGGGGGTGACGGCAGAACTTAGCGCCATTCGTCAATACCCCGCACCATTCGGGGTCAACGCTGCCCATACCCTGGGTTACTTAGGGCCGGTAAACACCGAAGACTTACAAGGGCAGCAAGAAAAAGGTGTTGAGCCTGGGGTAGCGAAGCTTCGCCAAACAGATTTGATCGGGCGAGCAGGTCTTGAGGCGGTCTATGACGCTGACTTGCGTGGTGCGCCCGGGGTGAAAACACTTGCAGTAGATCGGGCTGGCTTAGTAACCGGTGTCGTATCAACTACTGATCCAAAGCCTGGCAATTACTTGGTTACTCACATTGACGCCCGTTTGCAGTCAGCAGTTGAGCAAGAACTACTTGCCGCGGTCGCGCGCTCGAGGGCTGCTGGTCAGGTTGCTGACTCTGCGGCTGCCGTAGTTATGGACGCTAAAACCGGTGCGGTTTATGCCATTGCAAGTTACCCGTCTTACGACCCTTCTGTCTGGATCGGCGGTATCTCAGAACGACAGTTTCGCTGGCTAGTTAATGAGAAGAATGGTGTGCCCTTGATTTCGCGAGTGATCCAAGGCATGTTCCCGCCCGCGTCCACTTTCAAGGTGATAACTGCTGCGGCAGCTGCCGGTGCTGGGTTTTCGTTGGAATCGATTTACGAATGCCCAAGCACATTTCGAGTAGGCGATCGAGATTTCGGAAACTTCGGCCTAGCAAGCTACGGCGCGATCACCATGCAAAAGGCCATGGAGGTCTCGTGTGACACGGTCTTCTACGAAATCGCCTACAAGCTTTGGCTGCGCGACGGTGGACAAGAACCAGAAGGGCCCGTTAGCGACGACATCGAGAACATGTCACGGGCTTTCGGTCTGGGTAAGCGAACCGGAATCGATTTATTCGAAGAAGTGGCTGGACGAGTCGGTGGGCGCGAGTTCCGTCAGAAGAACTGGGAGCAGAACAAGGACATTTGGTGCAAACGCGCGCGCGACGGGTACCCCGAAATCGCCGACACCGATTTGGCGAAAGCTGAACTTTTGCAAGCTTATGCAGTCGAGAATTGTGACCACGGCTTTCTGTTACGTGGTGGTGACGCCGTCAACCTCTCGATAGGTCAAGGCGACACGGTGGCCACGCCTTTGCAAATGGCGGTGGCCTATGCAGCCCTTGCCAACGGCGGACGGGTAGTAAAGCCCCACATGGGTAAGGCAATCGTCTCGAGCACCGGCGAAGTGGTTCGAAAAATTGAACCCGAACCCGTTGCGAAGTTGCCCGTGCCTCGCAAAACGATCAAGTACCTACAAGATTCGTTGCCTGGTGTGATCACTCGTGGCACAGCTACCGGCGCTTTTGCGGGGTTTCCCAACGATCTTGTTCCGGTCGCAGGCAAGACCGGGACTGGCGAGGTGGTAGGTAAAGGCGACACGGCATGGTTCGTTGGTTACTCGCCAGTGGCTGACCCGAGGTATGTCGTGGCGGTTGCAATCTCACAAGGTGGAACCGGTGGTGCTTACGCAGCCCCAGCCGTGCGCGGGATCCTCGAGGCGATTTATGGCGTCCAAGGCGGTGTTGTTGATCCGACCGTTAGTGCGTTCATAGGTGGCGCACCAGCAAATGCATTGCCACAAATTCGAAAAGACGGTCAAGTCGTGCCGCCTACCTCAGACGCGACGTATCAGCCGCCAAAACCTCGATTACCTCTTTCGGCTGACTCAGGTCTGCCTTTGATTGCTTTGCCGCAACTGGTAAGTAGCCCTCGAACAAATCAAGAACAGAAGAAACCGGTAGCTTCCGAAACGGCGGCCGACTGATGGCAACTCTTACCACCGGGCCACGCACCTCTCGTTCTCGCAAGTCGAGATTAGGTCGGACGGGGTCATTACTAGCTGGTTATGACTGGTTATTGATTGGGCCAGCCTTGGCACTTTCGGTTGTGGGTTCGTTCTTGGTTTGGTCAGCTACTCGCTCAGCGTTGCTTGAAGAGGGTTTAGACCCTCAGTATTACTTCAAGCGTCATTTATTGAACTTAGCGATTGCCTTGGTGATGGGGTTTGGAATTTCGCGTATTTCGCACCAGGCACTAAAAAGTGTTGCGGTCTATATATATGCGGTAGGCATCGTCGGCCTGGTCGTGGTTTTGATCCCTGGCGTTGGAACCACGGTAAACGGGGCGCAGTCATGGATCCGTCTGCCTGCTGGCTTCTCGTTTCAACCTAGCGAAATTGCAAAACTAGGTTTGATTGTGTTGTTGGCAATGTTGCTCTCTGAGCGAATTGACAACGAGACTGCACCGAGAACTCGACTTATCGTGTTGGCAATCGCTGCCACTGCCTTGCAATTGCTCTTGATCTTGCTCGAACCTGACTTTGGTACCACCGTTATTACCAGCGTGATTGCCATCTCAGTGATTGCTGTTTCTGGCGTGAAAGTGAGATGGTTGATCGGGTTAGCGGCCGTAGGTGCGATCGGTGCTTTCACCGCGATTTATTTTGGTTTTGTTAGCAGCTACCAAGTCGATCGCATCGCTGCTTTCGCAGACCCGACGCTAGACCCTGATGGTGCTGGCTATAACGCTCAGCAGGCTCGAATAGCAATCGGCGCAGGTGGGTTGGCAGGGCAGGGGCTCTTTCAAGGTAGTCAAACTGCTGGGCAGTTCGTACCTGAGCAGGACACGGATTTCATTTTCACGGTTGCTGGCGAAGAGCTTGGGTTCTTAGGTTCTGCAGGGATTTTGGTTTTGATCGCGATGGTTTTGTGGCGCAGCTTGCGGATCGCTTCGCAAGCTAGTGATGTTTATGGTCGATTACTCGCCGTCGGAATAGTCGCCTGGTTCGCATTTCAATCTTTTCAGAACATCGGTATGAACCTTGGCATCATGCCGGTCACTGGCGTCCCCTTGCTTTTCGTTTCGTACGGTGGCTCATCGTTGTTTGCCGCGTGGTGCGCGATGGGGCTTTTGACGACCGTCTCAAAGGAGACCAGCCTCACCCGTCCGTGATTTTCGTCAATGTCTGGTGGGTCGTTGGGGTAAATGGCATACTTAGCCCCGAACGTCAGCGAGGCCCTGGCCCCTGATGTGAATCGCAGGCCCGATGCGTCCCAAGCGGCATTGAGAGCCAGCGGTTAAGTCGCGGCAAACGCTCGATCAGATTTCGATACGCGCACCGTGACAACCTGGACTTAAGAGTCGTCTCAGAGGTTTTGAGACCAAGCACTCCCTAGTCGACGCTTGGCGTTTAGGGAGCGAACGGAGCATGTCGTCATGGACGACACCAAGAAATCAAAAGCTGCAATCGCCGTAGCTTTTCAAGCACCACCACCAAAGGCACCACCTAAGGCGCCGCCGAAGTCGCCGCCCAAAACACCGGCCGAAGCAGAAAAATCGAATGGACGAGGACGTCGTGGGCGCCGGTCAAGCACATCAACTAGCACAGATGAGGCCGACACCAAGACCGAAGTTGCCGACGTGCCTGAGCAGGCAGCCACAAACGATGCTGGTGAAAGTTCAGACCAGGCAATCGCGGTAAGGCGTCGGCGTAGGCGGCGTAGACGAAGTGGCGAAGATGCTTCTGAATCACCTACTAGTGAAGAGACAGATGGCGAAGTAGTCGTCAAGGTGCGAAGCCCTCGTCCAACCCGGGCCACTAAGCCGGCAAGAAGTTCCACGCGCATGGACGCGCGCCGACAACGACGTCGTGACGGACGGGGCCCGCAGCGACGACGCACACCTTTGCTTACCGAGGCTGAGTTCTTAGCTCGGCGCGAAAGTGTCGATCGAGTGATGTTGATGCGAGAGAAATCCTCGAGGGTGCAGATTGCAGTTCTAGAAGATGGCGTGTTAGTAGAGCACTACGTGACCCAAGGCGATTCGTCTTCACTGATTGGCAACGTTTATTTAGGTCGGGTTCAAAACGTGCTTCCGAGCATGGAGGCCGCATTCGTTGACATTGGTCAGCGACGAAATGCTGTGCTTTATGCGGGCGAAGTCAATTGGGACGCTGCTGGCCTAGAAGGCAAGCCCAAGCGAATCGAAACCGCGCTAAAGACAGGTGACTCGGTTCTCGTGCAAGTGACCAAAGACTCAGTTGGCCAAAAGGGTGCTCGCTTAACGAGCCAGATCTCGTTACCGGGGCGATTCGTCGTTTACGTACCTGATGGCTCGATGACCGGTATTAGTCGAAAGCTGCC